>Ga0179593_1336673_pt1 | contig 11384 bp, 14 predicted proteins | sample CZODoug2_1_08_16_FD_185931 | JGI IMG/M metagenome (GOLD analysis project Ga0179593, IMG submission 185931) | Vadose zone soil fungal communities from Angelo Coast Range Reserve, California, USA - CZODoug2_1_08_16fungal (PacBio error correction) | ecosystem: Environmental > Terrestrial > Soil >...
AGGAGTTAGGGGCTGGACTTGCATGGTGGTAGGGGCTGACGAAGGAAGAGCTAGGAAGTCCCGCAGGCAAAGGAGGATCTCTTTCTGAAGAAGCAAATGGGGAAGGGGTTAAAAGCCAGGACGCCGCTCCAAACTCACCTTGGGTGGGGGCTTAGGGTGTGGGTAATTTGATAAAAGCAGACAGGAAGCGGAACAGAAAGAAAGGGACAACACACGGATCAGGGGGAAACGGGAGTACGAAGGTTGCATTATGTTTTGTTTTCGGCGGGCCGACGCGCTGCTAGAAGGGAGAAGGTAAAGACGTTGAGATTCTTCGGGTGAGGTGCACACGATCACACTGATACTGAGGTAACGCGATGCTCATCAAAGGGGAAACTGGTGAGGGGAAAGCAAATCCAAAGATCGACGCTACTGATTGTGGTACTCTTCTCGGCGTAAAAAGGGTGTTTCGTGACAACTGGGAGGAATGGATCTTGTAAAAGGGAATATCAATCAGCCCGGAAACCGGGAGTCTATGTAATCTCGGGGGGAAAAAGGGACCAATCATCGCGCTGCCGAGCCGTGTCAACTGGAATCGGGGGGAGTGAAACAGAAAAAACAGGGAAACTCACGACGAGGACTTTGGCATGAATCGCAAGCACACTTGAGGAGCAAAAATCCAAAGAGTGGGCACAGTGGATGGGAAATATTCAACGAGTTGCGGGACGGCTAACTACCGACTAGGCGTGAACCACGGGTAAAAAACAAGATGGGGGTTACGACCTCCTCTGCCTAAGTAAAGCCCACTGGTCGAGTACTGCGGTGGGGTACTGAGGATGCGATCCTTAAGCGAGGCAGGGGTTGCCAAACTGAGTGGGGTTGAGAAGAGGAAAGGCATTACCACAAAGTCGAAAGTCATTGGATCGTGGGGGGCAGGGGAAAGTCTGGGGTAATGTTAGTCGAAGCAACTACAAGCAGAAGTGACAGACAAGGTTTAGGGACATTGGGTAATCCTCTCACTACAACGTATGAGTCAAAAAGAACTATCTTCTCCAATCCCGAGAGTCGGCCACTGGGGGATGAGGGGGGGGACTCTGATTGTTAGGCAGTAAATTGACTAGAAGATTATCAAGGACACAAAAAAAAAAGGATCAATCGGGGGAAAAAAACCTGGGCGGTCGGTGTAATGAAAGGACCTGTCCATCACGACCGGGGTATAGTGATCTACAAGGTACCTTCGGGTTCTTAGGCACCGGCCCACTAAGGGCTTCGGGAAAAAGGTTGGTGGGAGGAGTCGGCCTCTAGACGTGTTTTGTCATCCCCGTCTTGCAATCGTAAAAGACGGGTATGTCTGAGAAAGACGAAGAGCGTAGCACTCGCTCAGGAGATTCTCAGTCTGCCAGTGGAGAAAGGGACACAAAGTTCACCACCTTCTTGGTGAAAGGAGAGTCTGCGATGTGACCAGTATAGAAGAACGTCGGGTAGCATGTTGAAAAGACGGAACTGCATGTTACTTAAAGGGCGGTGCAGTAGTGAACTCTAAGACGAGGTGGCAGTCGGGAGGGTGGCCATAGGTCTCTCTGTCACCAGGAAAAAACGGCCGCTGGAAACCGGGGGAGATGATATCGGGAATGCACGATCGCCTGACTTTATAAGCCCGCGACGGTATAGCCGTAATTCAATGGAAGGTCAATCCCTTTGTAGGGAGTTCCCATGCGGCAGAAGTCGACGTCGGAGTGGGGGGAACCAGCGCCCGTGATCTTCGTAGGGACTGTATCGGCGTCCCGGGAAGAAGGGCAAAACTCACTATCCACTGAAACACCGTCAGACATGTGGCGTGGCTGCATTAGTAGAGCCGTACGTATGGCTCAAGTAAAAAGTGAGAAAGCCTACACATTCTCTTAAGTTCTTCTGGACCCGAAGACAAAGGGGCTGAGAAGTTTGACCAACGTAATATAGGAAGTTCCGTCAAACATCGTGCGAACGAAAGGGAAAGAAATTGCAACACACAACCTTCAAGGATACCCCGCGGTAAGACAGTAATAACAGAAAAAAAAGGCATCCGCTGGAGGCAGATAAACGAGCCAAGGAGCGGTACTAGAGGGGGGTTCGAACGTTGGGGGAATGCGTTCCGAAAAGATGGGAACATTCCTCTGCCGGAAAAACTTTCAAAAAAGATAAACGGGAAAAGGCTCTGGAGGGGGTAACACCCGTGGGGTGAATATTAGGGGAGAAACAATCAACACTTGTACACTTTGTAAGGGAAATCTGAAAAACTGGATCAAAGGAGAGATGGGAATGGGGGGGGCCCAACCGAGAGACCGCAAGACGGAACACTCGTCCGAGTACCTACTCTTTGTGTTCATCAAGGGCAAGGGTCAACGGTGCGGAAGACCAGGGCATTTAAAGGAGCGGTCACTCATAGGGGCTCAGCTGAGTAGAACGTAAAAAGAGTCAAGCTCCACATGTTCACTTGGATTGATACGTTAGAAAGATAGGGAACTGAAACACCTGCCCCAAAAAAAGGAGGTTTCAAGAAGGATCGAGTCTGCCTCTATGAGTGGGGGGGTTTGGCCGAAAGGTCCCTGTCACCTTTCGGAAGAGGAAAGATGGGAAGTAAGGGAATCAGAGCGAACCCCCCCACCGGAAGTGTTTAATTTTCGGGAGTCTATACCACAACAAATGCAGTATACAGATTGGGTAACCCATAAACCGGGGTCTGAAAGACTGGGAAGGAGAAAATCTATGACCAAAAAACAGGATGGAGGACTACTGGTCGCTAGGCGCGTCGAAACCAAAAAAAACTGGTAAGATGTGTTTTTACACATGAACGCTTTGGGGGGGGGGGGGTTCAACTTCTCCACACTGTGTGAGGGAGACTGTCGTCTGGAGCAGAACAAACCAAGAGCCAACAACGGCAGGTTGACGAAGACCCCGGGCACCATATCAATCATCTTGGGGAAACCAAAAGAACTTCAATCCATCGTGCCGGGACTGAAGGGACCGGACCGGTCCATCCGGTAAGGGAGACGTGGTTCGTTCAGCGGAGCCATCAAAAGAAGAAGGGGGGGAAAAACTTACAGGACGGGAACCATGACCTGTTGGTCGCATACGGGGGGGGGGTGAAAGATGGTGATAAGGAGCCATATTCTGCTGAAATGCGCGTCAATGCTGAACTGTAAGGCACCAGCCAAACGGGGCAAAGTGAAACATGATTTACGGGGGGGGAATTGAAAAAAACCGCGAGGTCTAAAGGTGGTCGGATAGTTTCCACCTCCCTTTTAATAGTGATCTTTTATAGGGGACCTGGGACCAAAAAAAAGCAAGAGATCTGAGTCTACTTTGAACGAAGATAGGGATTGCAAGCAGGCGAGAGGGAAAAGATCGGAATCATTTAAACCCAGGGGGGACCCACCAACGCAGGTCTACCAAGAAGTAAGCCTGGGTAAGGGGAGGATACCTAACTGAGCTGATCCATAATAGAAACCGGGCTGGTGTTGGCACCGGATATTACCCTATCTGATAAAATCGGTGGCGGCCGGTAATGGTTGGTGGGGATGAAATCACCAGGGAAGGGTATCTAGGGTAACGGCCTTCGGAGAGGAAATAACTATTTGGGGTACCGGGTACAGGAATTATCCTGTAGTGGCTTGCACGGGGAATTATCAAAGAGTAGCTACCTATAATCTAACAGGAAAGACTTGCGGTAAACGTGGATTCTTTTCTTTGGGAGGATGGGTTTGTTGACGTGATGGAAAAGGGAGGAAAAAAACTGAATGCAACTATCACCGGTGGGACGAGAGGGCCGTGAGGTAAAAGCACTCTCGAGAAGGGGGGGAAGGAGGGGAGAAGTCTTGTTACAGAGAACAGAGAGAGATCCCGCGAAACCTATTCAAGCAACTAGGGGAAAGGGGGGGGGTGGACCCCAACTGGTTGTCGAATATAGTTGAGAGGTTCATTCGAAGGCAATGAAGGGGATTGGATGTTACGTGCTACAACGTCAAAAAAAGAGTCTTTCGTGTCTTCTTTTGGCAGGAAGGGAGCAAAAAACCCCCGCAGCACAGGCCTCGCAAGGAATCGAGAGATGATACGTCCTTACGAAATGAGCACGCTCAACTCAAAGCGTGTGGCCTCGTGGAAAAAAGGCTTCAAATATGAGCGTAATTGAGACGACTCTTCCCTCAACCAGTGGGAGGATGCAATATTAAGGCAAAGGGCTCGCGGGGAGAACGTCACACCTTACGAGGAAAGGGGGGCGGACTTGAAGAATAAAACGAAAAAATTTCTGGCCGGGGAAAAAAAACCTTCCAAGTGGGAAGAAGGGGTTTCTCTGTAGACAGGCGACTCAAAAAAGTGTCAGAAGGGGAAGTGCATAGTCTGGGGAGTTATACGGGGTACTTTATTAGGGAACCGTAAGAGAGGCACAGAGTTGGGGAGGGTCTACGAATTGGACTCACAACACGGGCAGGGGGGGGGCGGGTCTCTCGCTGGAAAAACTCCAAAGGTAGCTCCACCAACTTAAAGATTTTCAGGACGTTGCTCGGCGAAGAAAAAACCATAATCATGGCAAGCGTCGCACTACGGGTTACCGTAATAGTCACAACGACCAGTGAGGGGTTCCTTCCTGATGGGGAAGGATTCCCGGAATACGTAGAGTAAGGGGTGGGGTGTTCTCGAACGCCTCTAGCGTGGTTGTCAATCATCCTTGACCCTTAATGCCAAAAGCAAAGGGTTGTTCTGAAGTCGTGGGAGACACAGGAAGATACGGGAAGAAATCTCCATCTGCACACGTGAGGGGTTTTGAGGAAGGGTTCTGGCGCTATCATAAAGACGATGGCCGGATGCACCTTGCTTATTGGAGTAAAGATGGCCTGTAACAACCAAAAAAAAGAAGTTACCGTTGAAAGACAGGTGTTAAAAATGCCACAGATCCAACGGAGGACTTACTAAAAGCTGAAGACATTGTCAACCAAAAGGGTTGAGACAACGGTAACCTCGACGGCTAGTATTCCGGCGGAATGGGCTGAAAACGGCCCTTTGTAGGAAGTATAAAAAAAAGAAACATTCGCGAACGGAGGATTTTCCGCCGAGACAGTCACGGGGTAAGGCTCTCTAATGTCCCTCATACTTCAAACAAAAAGACGCCCGAAACAGAAAGAGATGCACTACGTTTAAAAAAAAGTGATGTCAATTACTCCTGCGGAGAAAGGTCTCATCAACCAAAACAAGAGACAACAGAAAGCATGGAAGGTCTTGGACACAGGAACCCAATTAGAAGGGGTGGAATCATTAGGTTATAAAGATTAACTATCGACCTCGGGGAAAGAAGTAAAGAAAAACAAAGGTCATCCGGAACGTCAGCGGCTCGCCGAAAAAAAATTTACTTGTGACATAACCGAGAAGTGCTCGCGGACCACTATCCCAGTAAGGATGGAAATGGTCGGGTCCTTGAGTTGGGGGAGTTAGGTTCCACCCTCTGTGAATCAAGTAGAAAGTTATCAAACAGGAAAATAAACGGTCTGGGGCGGCCGGGTACGCTAAAAGGACCCGCTTTTACACGTAAAACGGTCGAAAATATATACGGGGAGAAATGTAGGGAGGGATGTTAAGGTCACAAATAAGTCAACCCAAAGAAGTTTGGCGCGAAAGGGGGGGGGGAAAAATAACTTACTTTATTTGCTGAAAGACCGCCTCTCTTCTGCCTGCAAAGTAGAACGATCATGACGACTGGGGCAAGTAAAAGATAAGGAAAGAACTAATGATGAGAGGGGGAGGGACACTTCAAGAAAGGGGATCTTTCCCGTTTCGAGAAAAGTACGCAAGGGGAAGTGGATAGGCCATATAGTGTGTCCCGGTCATCCGGGGTACGTCTCGGCATCGGGGAGGGAGGGGGGGATGAAGTCCTCCTTCTGATGGGGGGGGGAGGAGGGTTAAGTGAGAAAGAGTGGAAGAAAGGAGGGGTGGGGGAGCAGAAAGGAAAGGGGCGGATTGTGGAGTGTGTAAGGGCGATGGGGTGGAGGAGAGGGGGGGGGTGGGGAGTGGTAAGAGGGAGGTGTAGGGAATGCGGAGGGACGCAATGGTGGTGTAATTTTGAACTACAGGGAGGTAGTTTAAAAAAAAGGGGAAAGCTCAACTCTGGGGGACTGGGGGAAAGACTCTCAGAAACACACCTGATTAAAAGAGGAAGAAAGGGTATACTGGTCGTCACCAAAGAATGTGGGGGGGGGGGGACGAAAGGATGGGTTTTAAAACTTTTAATGAGATTTTTGGGGAAATCTAACACACAGGGGAGAAAGAGGCTGTTCAAAGATCCCAGAAGCTAAGAATCCTCTCTGAGAGTAACAGGGAAAACTGGTCAGAAGAATTAGTACACTACGGGAAGAGAAAGGGAAAAAAAAGGAATAAAGAGCGACCGTTAAGGCTATCCCAAAAGTCGGGGTGTAAAAGAGTTGAAAATGACCCCAAGAAGGGGGGACTTACCGACGGCCAGACTTAAGGCTCACTATAGAGACAAGACTTACGGGGGGACGGCAGACGGAAAAAAGGGAATTCGTAACTTGAAGGAGGGGAGTTATTGTTAAATTCACCAAAGTCTAATGGTATCAAATGAGGATTTGGCGGGGGACGGTCACTTGACAGGATAGGGGTACTAACCAGGGGGGTTCTCCCCATTCTCTAAGGTGAGTTCTGGATCATACGTGAATTTAAACACGGGAACTAATACAAGTTGTTGGGGAACCACGCTGTCAAAAAATGACGCGGAAGAAGTGCTCATGCCGTGAGCTTTCACAGGGGGGTTCTCTGAGAGGCCACACTTTAGCATGAAATACATGGTGGGTCTTTTTACGTTGACGCGGGGGGGATTGAAAAGGGGGGGGTTGAAGTCAGCGGAGATAACTCATCTAAGCATTAGGAGATACAAGTTCCAACCAGATGTCGCGGGAGTCAGGATAATGGGTGGTTTGGTGAACCGGTCGGGCCGTATCCTTTCGGGATGGTTATGAAGAAGAGAGGAATCTATACCGGGAAGCAAAGGGACACGTCGTGGGCGATTTACCTAAAGCACTTTGCTGTGTTTGCGGTGCTGGGGGGGGGTGGCTTGAGTTACTGGGACTTACAGAACTGATACACAAAAGGGTTGGGCTCTTCAGAAAAGTAGGATTGGGGGCCGTACTACCGTAAGCAGTCTTTTAGGAAGGAGAACGACGGTGACTAATCTATCAAGAGGTCATCTCTGAGTTACAAAGTTAGCGTTTACCCGGTCTAAACGGTTGAGGAGGGGGAACTAGGGTCACCTGTCTTGTCCAAATCCTCTGGGTCCTTTCTTTTCCGTCTTCTGGACCTTTTCCAACCCTCGACTAGCTTCAGGAGTGCTGCTTGGCCTTCGGTAAAAACTCAGAATCATCAACGAAAGAACTGTGGATGATGAAGCAAAAGAGTCAGGAAAACCAAATACTAAGTGGCGAGGGGGGTATGGCTGCGGGGATTGAAGACTAGGTAGCTACACGGCTCAAGAAACCCACGCTTTGGAAAAGGATGCTAACCCCTATGGGGATGAAAACCTCCCCTTCTCAGCTGGGGGTAGCCTCTCCTCAAAAAACCGCGCTCCTGAGGTGGACGGGGACGGTTGCTGAGTAACCCCCTGAAGGACTCCTCAACCAGCTAAGTTGAGATGGTGAACTATTTGACCAATACGCAAAAGGTCATAATATGGCTGTGTATATAATTTCATTGGCGGACAGATAAAACTACACTCCAAATAGCAGAAAATGGTGTATCTGAAAAAATGGAGCGTTTTCTAAAGCTCTCACACAACGTAGAAACCCAAATTCGCATTAGAACAAATGCCTGAGCCCATGTAGCGTGGGCTAAGAGGGGGAGCGGTTTTGAAGAGGGGGGGGAGCTATAGGTCTAGACTAATACCTCTTTCCGGAGAGTCGCCGGAGGAGGAACGAAGAAAGCCGCGACCTTTGGGGTCTGTCCCAACGCGAAACAATCCGCGAACACCGCCACAAACCCAATCAAATTCAACCCCCCAACCAACGCGGAACCCCCGGGTCACCCCCCACACGAACCCAAACCCCGAGCTGTGGGCGCCCCCCCCCCGAACGCATCCCCCGCGAAACCGACCAAGACCGCCCGAGCCCCCCCAAAACCCCCCCACCCCCCCACCCCACGAACGCCAAGCAACCCCCCCCCCCGCGACCAGGCCCCACACCTGCTATCCAGGTGGGGGGCCTGAGATGTCCCCGCCGCGCCGAGCCCGGGGGGCCGTGCCAATGGGTGGGAGAGAAGAGGGGGGGGTACCGGAAACAACACCCGGCAAGGTCCAACAGAAACCGGGTACCGCCCCAAGGCGGCCCCAACCCGGAGCACATTCGCCCGACCCCGCCAGGCCCACGCGCCTTCTCATGGGGAGGGAGGACCAAACGTAAAGCCGTCGCATTGTTCTGAGTCTAAAATCGGAACACATGAGACGTTCTTGTAAAGCAAAGAAGGTGTGCTCGCAGCACGATACACTTGGCGAGGGGGGAGCAAGTTCGCAATCTATAAAAGGCATAGCGAAAAAAAGAGGGAAAAAATTCTTTGGGTGAACGTGCATGGATAAAAAGGAAGAAAAGGGGATCGTCTGATTTACGGTACCGTTCATTAAAAGGGACTGCAGGGGGAAAGGACTAAAAAAGAGGGCTTAATAGGTGAACTGAGGGCCCAGACATGTGCCCTTCTCTATGAGGAGGTCCTGCTCTAGGGGTCCAAAACTACGTGGATCAAAACGTTAACCTGGTTCAAAACCTTCGCGGCGATCGTCACGGGAAACGGGGAATGGAAAAAAAGCAGAAATTACAAAGCAAGGGCGAGAAAAGGTAGGGGGTCCGCACTCAACGGGAGGAAAGGCAACGGGGATACTTCTCTCGAAACCGAGGAAAGCAGCACAAAATAACACCCACGAGGCTCAACGACATGGAAGGGAAAAAACACCTGTTTCCAGTCATAAATGAGGAGGAAGGAGCACACACAAAAAAACCCCAGAGAAAAAGAAAAAAGATACTCATGGAACCTAGGGGAAAAACCATTCTCATGTGGGGGTAAAAGACACGTAATATGGGGAAAAGGTCGCCTATCGGCGACCTCTTTAAGCGGCCACCCGTAGGACGACACGTTCCGCGGGACCCTAAAAAGGGGTAAAGGGGGGCCTCGTGATGATCGTGAAGAAAAAAAGACATCTACTGCAGGGGGAATAACTTTTTTTTCAGCGGGGGTCCAAAAGAGGGAAGCGCCCGAGTCCAACGATAGAAACTTGAAAACGAGCTCAAAGAAACGGGGGGGGGGGGAAGCCAGAAAACATAGGCAAGGGGTGTTAAAGAACAACTCGGGTTAAACTTTTCACTTAGAAAATCAGAACTGGGGGAAAAGCGGATGGTTCCCTTCACATTCGTCGCAGCAGATAAAGACCGCCGGTTGACGTGCTGCAGACATTAATTATGGGAATTCGCCTACTCGAAGAGACACATCAGGAAGGGGAGGGGGGGACGGGCCACAGGTAAGGGGAAAGTTGAGAAGAGTGCCCGAAGAAGGAAAGAAAAAGGCTTAAGCCAACGCTACTCTGGATCGTTGAGAAGGGCCTCTCAAGTCCGGGCTAAGCAGGAAGGGGGACTACCTGCCATATTGATCGTGAAAGGTGGACACAAAACAGGACAGCGGGCTGGGGAGATTAATAATTAACTGAAGGGGAGTAAGCCAATTTTTGAAGGGCCGAAACAAAGAGGTAGGTACAAAGGGGGGGGGGAAAAAATCTCTCACGTGAGGGGGGGTGACTTACAGTATATCATGGGGACAATTAGAAACAAAACAACGGAGGGGAGAGAGAATATTGAAACAAGGGAGCTGAAAAAATCAAGCAAAGTCAAGGTATTGGGGGGGGTTCCCCGCGGGTGAAACTTCGGTGGGGGGATCGAACAATATCACCCATGGGGAGTCAGGGGAATTCTTCTACTTCGAAAGCGCAAGACACGGAAAAAAAAAGAGAACAGATCACGAAAAGAAGCTGAAGACAGCGTGCAAAGATCGCGGCCCTAGAGAACTTCGCCGATAAATGGGGTCCGTGAAAATAGGAAAGCCGAGGGGCTGGAAATGAACGATCATATTCCTTACCTTTTTCCAGCGGGGAACTATTTTTACGGCGGGAGCAGCCACCTTCAATCACTCCTGGAGTTTACTGCTCAAACGCGAAAGGGGGAGGGGAGGGCTTGGGAAGGTTAAGACAAAAATCTAATGGACCATTTTAGGGAGACCTCAAGGGGGGACAACTTTTGATCGGTAATACGTACCCTTTTTGCCAAAAATAAACAATAAGGAGGGATTTATGTGAGAGCGGTAGAATTACAGTACTGAAGGTAAGTAGATTAGAGGTGGGAACCAGGGGTTCAACCCCAATCCACGCACGTCAACCGCAGTAAGATACTGGGGGAAATTCTGTGAGCACTACACTTACAGGTGGAAGACAAAATGGGGGGGGGAGAGTGACTCTTACGCGTTGGTTAGATTACAAAACTTGGGGTTGGGACGCGATTAAATAGGATATACGTCTCCTATTCTAAAGGGGGGTATTGCGACCTTAGACTTGTGGGTGAGGGGTCCATCTGAAGTAGACAGTGGTGCAGGGGGAGGGAGCACGCCTAGGGAGCGAAGACATGGGGGGAAAGGGGGACGATGTGGTGGGGATCTTCTGTGTACCGACGGGATTGGTTGGAAGGGTGGTGCTGGGACTTACAAAGATAAGTAGTTACGGTCTCTGTGAAAATACTAAATTGAAGGAAACGGACTAACCCAATAATTAACAAAGTGTGAACACTAGAGAGTTTCACGGTTAATGAAAACGGAGACGAAATAACTACAAGGTACATTCTGGAGTATAGTTGTCAAATACATCCGAAGAAATCTTCAGGGGGAGGTGTTCGACCGGTTCAACAGGCAACAAGGAGATCACGGGCTGACAGGCACTTGAAGTACTTCACTGATAAAAAATTTCTAAGAAGAAGATGCTCTATCATAAAGGGCACAAAGCGCTACCAACAACGTGGGAACTGGCCTTGGGAAGGGTAAGGATGGGCCATAGGAGGGAGAAATCCTCAATAAACACTGGTAGAGGTTGACAAATAAGGGTTATTCACGGGTAACGTAAAAAAAGGGGGTGGGAGCAGAATAAAAAACATTTATTCAGGAGGAAGGGGGTAAAGGCGGGGAAATCCTTCTCAGAGCCTTACATTGTGGAACCCGGTCTTCTTTTCAGAAGGAACTTCTGCGAAAAGAACAAGGGGGAGGAGTAGGACGGCGGGCCTTATCGTAGGTCCTCTTTCGGAAAAGAAAACTCCGATATGCCGGAGTTGGGGTAGAGAAAAAGGTGG
>Ga0179593_1377795_pt1 | contig 11384 bp, 14 predicted proteins | sample CZODoug2_1_08_16_FD_185931 | JGI IMG/M metagenome (GOLD analysis project Ga0179593, IMG submission 185931) | Vadose zone soil fungal communities from Angelo Coast Range Reserve, California, USA - CZODoug2_1_08_16fungal (PacBio error correction) | ecosystem: Environmental > Terrestrial > Soil >...
ACAATCCCGAAACTTCACTAGGGGAAAAGGACAAAGTTCAACCGGGTTTCAAGAAGAGGAGAACCTAAGGCACAATCCAAAAAGCACTACAAAACCCCAAGTCATCGCCGCGAAGGGAAAAAGGGGGGGCTGGATCTTGTCGGTGTCCCGCCAAAAGCGGCCAAAATCCAATTGCTTGTACTAAAAAAAGAAAAAGAAGCCGCTGGAGGGGGGGGGAAAAAGAGGGCCACAAGGAAAGAAGAGAGAGACAAAGGACCCAAGTCCCAACCGGCAGTTGCGCACAACATAAAACAGCGGAAGATTCGTAAGGCTCGCCCGCCGCGAGCAACGGGGGGGTGTGCGGACTAGAAAAACGTAGAGGCGGAAGACGAAAAGCAGGAACTCAAAAACGGACTAACTATAAAAGAAAAGGGCAGCGAGCCGGGAGCAGGCCTGTTTTTCTTTCCGGCCGCCATCATCGCTGTACGATTGTCTGTCGTGCGTTCAAGAACCATAGTAAGTGAAGAAAAAGAACAAGGAAAAAAAACGTTGAGGAGTCGAGAAACTAGCCTCAGAAAAATCGGGAAATTGTGTAGATGTTCCGAAACCGAGGAACGTGCGGGAACGGATGGTTGGTTTGGAAAAAACGCATGAAATCGAATGCAATCGAAATCCCAATTCGCAAGCATGCGGTCTACAAAAGAAGGAGGAAACTTCAGAAAAGAAGAAAACCAGGTAAAAGACCCTCCCTCAAAAGGAAAAAATAGGAAAAAAGGGAACTATAACAAACACAAGTTGGGAAAACTTTCCCAAAAAATACAAGGCTGATTACCAGCTCATCTCCTGAAGAGAACAGACACGAACTAACAGGAAAAAAGAAAAAAGGGGTCCGATGGAGAAAGCAAAAAATTGGCCCAAGAGTTGGTTACGATCAACATAGGCATGGACATTTCTAAAAAACGCTAAAATACTCCCTGTGGAACAACAGTACTATCAGAACGGAGGAAACCAAGTCGGCCGAAACAGTGGGAGAAAGGGGGGGGGGTTGGGGGGTCAGGAAAAAGAAAATTGGAAGGCGTTACTATATGGGTAAGTGTCGAAGTCTCCGTGGGGGGAAACAATAAGAAAAGAGAAAGTCAACACCATTGCGACTCTGTCGTTCCGCAAAGGATTCTGTCGAAACAGAGGAGCGTGGTCCCCCGGAAGGGAAACATAGTGACAGCTCCGGTACAAAAGGGATAAAAAAGAGCGTACGAACGGATAGCCATATCAACCGGCGGGGGGATTCTCATTTCCAAGCTTATCACTGCACAGTCTCGTCCCTGCAAAGAACTGGATTTATATTTCAGAGCTAGACGGAGGAAAGAAACGGGTAATAAAAAGACAATGTATCTGTGACGCATAGTTAATTCGTAGGGATTAATGGGGGGGGCTATGAGCACCAAGCTGCCCGTACTATTAAACCCAGGCACTCCGGTCTGAGGCTTTTCTTCGCTCGGGAAAGGAGGTCCGACCACGTTTTGAAAAGGAAGGCAGGGTTCGTGTGCGTGCGACGAAGGTGCTGAATCAAGACTGGAACTCAAATTCACCCCGGCAGTTTTTCGAAAATTGAGAAAAAGACCGCGACATTGCAACAATCGCATTTTGAAGTAGCTTTTCTGCATGACTGCGTCAGTGGGGGGGAGGCCGGGAGGCGGAAACAAAGAAAATGATGGGGAGCAAAACGAAGGGGAGGGGCTAGGGTGCTCGCGGTCAAAAAGAACCGCCTTCGAAAACACCCGCATCGTGGATGAACCGCCGCATTGGGGGCGGGCAAGGAAAAGATAAAAGTTGGGGGGGGACGGCAAGAGGAAAACCCGCATAATGTTGATGTCCTGCAAGGTGCTTTTGACAGACGGCACGGGTCTAAAGGGAGGATCAGATGCCAGTACTTTGAGGGAAAGGGGGGAAAAAGGGGACCAAGTTCTAGGGCGGCAAAGGTAGCAAGGGGAATCAAAACCCTGGCAGAATGCCGGTCCTGTGAAACTCAATCTTTTTGGGGCGGGTCGGCATATGCCAGCGGAGCGATGATTCATATACTCACTGGAGCAGAAAGAGGGAGGGAAAGGTGGTCCGGCAGAAAGCGACGATTGGCACGCGCATTCGAAAAAGAGGCCGCTCGGACGAGCGTGTCGGCTCAGGGCGAGAAATGCCAGACTTAGAGTCAGGACTCACGAAAACAAAAAAATGGGGTCAAAGCAATCTAGGGGTCAAAACGGAAAAGGAGGGGGGGGAAAAAAGCAGAAGCCAACTCAGACTCGGTTTACCCAATCAACCCTCGCGAGGGGGAATGTTGTGACTGTACTGACAATGAGACAGGGGTAAAGGGATCGCCATTCGCTTCTGAAAACGCCTGCAGTAGAAAAGATAGCTGCTCTCTTGAAGAATAGACCTACTCCAGTCGAGAATCTCTAACAGAGTCCATTTACCCTTGGGAAACCGCTGTGGGCAAAACATCGGACCTCGGGGGTCTTGGAGAAAAAGAGGAGGGGAAAGGTAACAAGAGAGACAAAAACGCCACCATCCCAAAAGCGATCAGTAATCCCCGGGCAGTCCGCCACCAAGTCGCCGCAGGATTGCCCTGCGTAACTACCGGCACAGGTCAGGAAAGGAGCCAGGGGAGGTCCATGACGGCTCAGATTTGGGCACCAGCTACCTGTAAGAAAAGGGGGTTAGAATCAGGAATGAAGGACCAGAAAACGTCACAGGGGGGGGGGAAGCTCCGTTAGTAAAACCGCGCTCGAGTAAAATTATCTTAACAAGGGGCTTTAATTGCCAACCTCAAAGGTTTTCCCCGAGGAAAAGAACAAAGTGAGGAGGAAAAAGGGAAAGAAGGGCAAACATTGTCTTGGCAAGGAAGGGAGAAAAGAAAGGGTCATCGAGCGAGGGGATTATCACGGAAATCAGGGAACCAACATGTGCCGTAGGACGTCCAGGAATGAGCAAAAATGACTCCCGTATAAGGGAATCGGGATAAAAGGTGAATGACCTCCCGGGATAGGAGAAGGCCAGGGTCCGTAGATCTGCAGGAGACATGCGGGCGACGGCAAAGGTCGGGCTGACCTGCCAAGATGGAGTAATGATCGCTGGGGGGGATGGGGGCGATAGAAGTTGGAAGGGGGGCTCAGCTCGAATAAAAAAGCGGTCCATGGGTGCCAAGTTTGTTGCCAACGGAAATGGGTGCTCTTGAGAAGAGGCAGAGGAGGCGAGGGAGGTGGAGGAGAAAGGCAGGAGACTTGCTAGGAAACCCGTTAAAGAAGAAAAAGACAGAATTGAGGGTGACCCCGCGCCGCGGCAGATTCCACAACTAAAGACCAGAGGGGAGAAAAAAGAGTCGGCGTTGGGGCGGATAGGAGGGAAAAAAGAGGGGGGGACCGGAAAAGGTGAGTTGGACCCGAAAGGAGAAAATGGGGGGTGGGGGAGTTGCGTCTGACTCTCAGCTGCAGTTTCCTTCGCGACCGCCACGCTCGCCTGATGCTGGCCTGGAAAATGAAGGAAGGTGGGGCGATTATTGAAGGACACCAAGAAAGCTCGATGGAAGGGAGGGACCGTTAAGGCTATGGATCGTGTCAGTAGCCTGGTGCGCCGACCAAAATTGGAAAGGCCCGCGGCATGATCCAGGGGGTTATGCGAAGGGAAGTAGCACTAGACCATATCCGGGGAAGAGGGTGCCCACCTAGTTGCAGCATCGATCACGATTTGCCGGAGAAAACCCGTGGCCGGCGATCCAGCAACAGTGGGCCAGGACATCAAAAAAATGACGTGGAAGAGGGGGGGACGGGGAAGGACAACACGTGGAGGGTGGAAATAAAGGGAGGGCCAGGGGATCCGATTCGGGTGGGGGTGTGAAAGCGTCCGGTGGACGCGATCACAAGTTCCACCTACTTCGTGGAAAACCACTCTTCTGTCCTTGTGTGGGGAAGAAGAAGAAAGGAAAAAGAAAAAAAAAAAGGAAACTCGGAATGAGAAAAAAGGCTACAGCGAAAAACAATGGAAGTAGTGGTGGAGTTCTCGGAGGGCTCAAGTTTCAAAAAAAAAAGCGGGTGAATTGGATACTGAACAACTCGTCCCACGAAACGGAAACATAATGGGGCGGGGGAACAGTGGGATATACGCGCACAAATCGAGGAAAAAAAAAATGAAGTTGAGGGCAATTGGTTGAATCGGGGGTCCGGGACAAAGGAGGAGGCCGCAGCACCCAAGGATCCCTCTCGCATAACTCTGCGGGACATAAGGTGATGTTATCGTTCTTACCGGCCTAAAAAGGGCCTCTAGCCTCAAAGGGACGTGTACTTGGGGGCAAGGAAGAGACTTTCATGAGAAGAGGAAGGGGAGCAGACAGCCGGTGTGTCTGGAGATCTTGGAGTCTATCTAAAGGGGAGTAACGGCGCTGGGCCGGTTCCCGGCGTGGACAGAACAGCGGGGGGAACGAAAGAAGGTAGGGCTGCTAAGAACGAAATTGTGGAATGGGGGGAGTTGGGAGGAGGTTTTTACAACTGAGAGGAGAAGGACAATGGCGAAAGCCGGACATTCGTAGTGGCTACACCAACCGTCATTCACTTGGGGGGGTGTTCGGATATCTGGTGGCAAATGAGAGGGTTCAGACAGGAAGTGGGGAGGAGAGAAAATGGAACGTCACCTGGACAGAATCTGAAAAGGGGAGGGGGGTAAAAGGACGGGCAACGAATCGTCAACTTGGGCTGGTGACGCGGTAGTGGGCGGAGGGGCGTGCGCACGACTGGGCTATGAGCGGTAATCAGCGGATGTTGTGGGAAAGGTCGGAAAAACCAACTTGCTGTGGTTATCGGATAAGGGCCTTTCGATTCTTTATACGTTGAGAGGAGGGAAAGCGGTGGAGGGACGACGGGGGCAGAAGGTTATTTGGGACCTGAACAAACAGGAGGGCGAAAGTTGTTATTTCATAAATGAAGTCCATTGCGGCTGAAGAGTGAGAAGCGTCGCGGCGGCTTCAAAACAAGCTACAATTTCTCGATTCAGGCAGAGCGAGACTAAAAGACACGTTGTGGTCATGATTGATTGGGGGGGAAGAGGAGTACTAGGGAGAGAAAGGGCGGACCCGACAATCGTACAGCGAAATGGCGGCCCGGAACAAAGGACGCCTCAAGGCGCGCTGGAAGGCAAATCGTGATCTGGATTGAGTGGGGGGGGGGCTGCTGTCGGATGAATGGCAACTAATGGGTCTCAGAACAAAGCCGTTGCTCAATCGGCGGGCGAGCGTCCAGCAGAATTCTTCCGCTGTTTAGGTGCGCAAGATGCCGGTGTAAAGGGTGAGATGCGCCTAGAGGAGGAGGAGGGGGAGGGGGGCGAGGGAAACGGAGAGGGGAGAGAGGGAGGAGGGAGGCCTGTCCAAGACAGGGGGGAGTTGTTGCCGATGCGGCGGGACACCGACAAGAGCCGCAAATGGATTGACTTTCGCGGCGGATACATTTTTGGGGTGTGGTGTGATGTCGTTTTGATTTGTGGCCGGGGGAAAGCTGATGAAACCGTTTTGGAACAAGGTTCAAGAGGGAAAAGAAAGGGAAGGGTAGGATGGGTTCTTGGGAAGAGAGATGACACAACAACAACAACTTAGATGATGGGAACAGAGAAGAAGACACAATAAAAAAGACACCTCAAACTTCTAGGGGAACGATGCAACGGAAAAACCGTTTCACGCAAGCGAGCCCCACGGCAAAAGCCAACGCATCACACACAAGAAAAAAAGAACATCCGCCGTGTCGGAAATTCTGAAAGAAGGAAGGTGGAGGATCGTTCGGTGAAAAGGAAGAAAGGGGGGACGAAGGGGGTGGGGGGGCGGGGTGGGGATTTTGTGTGGGGTGGCGGTGCGCGTTCCGGGCTGCTAGGCCTTGAGGCGGGAGGATCCGCCATCCACTTCCTAGGAGGCAGTGGGGCGGGAAGGTGCCTGCCTTGTTGGTGGTGAGTTTGTGAGGTTGATAAGAGAAAGCTGGCTCAAACGGACGCTCCGGCTCGGGAAGGCGGGAGAGAATGTAAATGAGAATTAGAAGCGGGTCTTCATAATGAAAAAAATCCGGAACAAAAGGAAATAGTGCCGCACAGCTAAACATCGTTGAAGGTCGATCGGGCTCTCTCCCGCCGCTATCAACTGCGGTTTCTTCTGAAAAAAATAAAACTTAGGTGATAAAAACGAACCTAACGACCAGGAAACGAACAAAATGAATCAAGTAACTATGCCAAAGGGAAAAAAAACCCTCCTTCGCTGTCCCTTGCAGGGTTCCGTGCCGCCATCATACTCGGTATCTCTTGGGCCTGTTCTTTAACAGGGGCTAGCCAGAGTAATGAACGGAGAACAAAAAGAAAAAGGGAGCCTTTCACCAAACGGTGGGGGTCTCGAGATTCCTTCTAAAGCGAGAATTGTAACGGGGTTTCCAAGCCACGAAGCGATCTATGCTCAATTGGTTCAGGTTTCCAGCCGCCAGGAATAGAGCCGCAGAGAAATCCAAAGCAAAAGCGCTGCAGGTACAGGTGAAAGAAAAGAGAAAACAATATTCCTGAAAGGCAAGAGGGAATACCGCCCGAAAAAATAGAAAACAAAACATCGAAGGCGAGTACAACAAAAAATCAAATTTGTGGGAGACTTCCCCCAACACTACCGCTGGGAACAGCGTGAAATAGAAAGAAGAACCAATCCCCCCGCAAACTACACACCCCGCGTCCACACAGAAAGTTGACGCGGAACGGCCCGCAGAAACGGGAAAAGACTTTTTCATGGACCTCAGGGTAATAAGTTAAAAAAAGTTCTTCTACGAGCTCAAGAGGGAAAAAAGAGAAAGTAATAACAACAGAATGAAAAAAAGAGGGAACACAGATATCCGAACACCAATTGGAAGAGTTGGTTTGTCGAAATACGTTACAGGAGGGCCGATAATTGGGGGTGTAAGGGAAAAGGATCAAAGTGGCCACAGCGACAACGCCAATGAACACAGTGCGCTCTTAGAGCGCCAGAAACGTCTTCGCGAAATCGCGCAATGGACCACCACACGCCGGACCCATGGCCCAGACCGTGAAGCAAAGAAGAGAACTCCAAAACGAGGCAAAAAAAGAACGTATGGGAGCCGCACTGCCCGCTTATCACTGCACATCTCGTCTAAAAGAACGTCTGTGATATAGGGCCAGATCTCTCGTCGTCAAGAACGGAGGAAGAACAGGGTATCTGGAAAACGGGAAGGGGGGTGGGATCTGTTCTAAGGGGGGGGTCGATTGAGAAAGCTGACGGGACGATTAAACCAAGCACTGACACGTTCATTGCCTTTCTCTCGTGCAAAATGCGGTCTCGACCAAAAGTGGGAAACTGCAGCTTTGGAAGGGTACGGGAGAGACGTGCCTGGTCTCCATTCAACCCGCGTGGGTTGGGGGGTTCGAACTTGTAGCCCTCAAGACATTCCAACAATCGAATTTTTTAGCCGAAGAGGGGGAAACGCAAGAACTGCGGTCTGGGTGAAAGGGAGAGGCAAAAAAAGAAGAAAAGGCGGTGGGTGACGAAACTAAGTAGGTGCGAAGACGTTGCTCGCGAACCGGACCGCTTCTAAACCACCAAAAGAGGAGTAACAAGTGGGAAAAACATACTAAAGCAAAAAGGGGGGATAGTAAAAGAGGGGAAACCCTCATAATTGGGCAAATGGAACGCTGCACGGTGGGTGAGGTACTCTAAGGCACGGGTCGAAAAAACGGTAACAATCGTGATCAGAAAGAAAAGGCTTGGCGCAAAGAAGTGAAAAAAGGGGTCTAAAAATTTTCAAAGGTAAGGGCATCGGGGGAACTACCCCTGCAGAATGCCGGACTTTCCCGCAACGGGGTTTTTGGTCGTTAGAAGGTACCTGCAAGAATCTTAAGAAAAAGGGTCCTCAATCAAGCGGAGGGGAGGGGACGTTGGTGACTGCAGAACGAACGACTGCAGCGCAGAAGAAGGCAGCTCGGCGAGCGTGCGGCTCAGGCGGAAACTGCAGCGGAGAGTCATAAACAAGAAAACTCAACGGAAAAGGGGTCAAGAGAAAAGGGCAAAAAAACTGGCCGAAACCGAATTGAAAAGAAATCAAAAGAATACCGCGGTGTTAAACCAGCGGGCGTCTGTCCTGTTGGATGCTGCCGAGGAACAAGGAAAAACTCAAGAAAGTCAGGAGGGAGAATCTCGGAAGGAAAAGAGCGCTGCTCAATTCCTAACGGCCTCGCCCGTCGAAAGACTCTCAGAGCATTTCCCTTTGGGGGGAAAAAACGGTGGCAACATCGACGCTCGGGGTAGGTCTATCGAGCCAGGGAAAAGAAGAAACAAAACCCTAAAAAGGAAGGAAGAGACTTCACATGCAGGGCCATCAAGCAAAGGCGCCGCCTGGATTGCCCTGCAGCAGAACCGGGGAACAGGGCAGTAAAAGGAGACCGAGGGTACCATGAACGACTAAATTTGGGGGACCGCGATAAGGGAAAACTGGTTCCAAAAAGGAAAGCAGACCCTACGGAACAATGAGGGGGCCGAGAAATGGATACTCACGTGCGCCGGTTTTGTCCCGATGAAAAAGTCTCTCGCACGGCAGATTGCAGCACCCGCAGAAGGGGGAAGAAAGAGAAAAACCACACGAAGATAAAGGGGGGCAAAGGGAGTCAACTAGCAGTGCGATAGCTTGGTTGAAAAAGAAGAGTAGAAAAAGGTATAGGGGAAAAAACAGGTCCGTAGGAAGAGGAGGATGCGAACCAGTTCTTACCCGAGCGGGGTGGGAAACAAATCTGAAAGTCATGACGCACGGACAAAGAAACTCCAAACCGGGAAAGGTAGTCTGGAAGGGCAAGAAATGAAGGGAAGGAAGGCGACGGCAGGGATAAGTCGGGCTTTGGGGGGGAGGAGGAAGGCAGGTGGGGAAAAGGAGAAGCGAACAGAAACCGAGCTTAAGTGGGGCAACGTTGGACAACGGTAATGGCCTTGGGTTTCAGCGACTGGCTAGCAAAGGGTAGGAGGACACGATATTCTCCCGCTTCTAAGAAGAGAATGAGAGGGAGGGGGGAGGTCCCTGCGAAGAGGGATAGAAAAACCAACAGTCAAATACCGCTAGGTAACACAGAGAGGCTGTTGGCGGCGGGGGTGTAAAATCGAGTCGGGACCATATGGGACATATATGATGGAAATGGGGACGGAGGGGAGTGGCTCTGGACTCTAAAGCATGAGGGACTCGCAGGGAGAACCAAAGAGAGAAGATCGCCTATGTAAAATGCCGAAAGGTCCGTCGCTGATTGAGGAAAGCCAAGCCGCCCAAAAAAGGAGAAGCCAGGTAGCTAATTCCGATCGAGTCAGGAAGTGCCGACTAAAAAACGATTGCTGGGGCCCAGATGCTGCCAGTGGGTGAAAGGGTCCGGAGAAAAACTTGAGGGAAATAGCCGTTTGAAATCTTGGGCGGAAAAAAAAAATTGCCGGACCTCTGTATAAAGAGGTGACTAGGAGAAAAGGGGACAGAGCGAGTCATCACAGCCAGGACATCAAACCTGATTAGGGGCTCGATTTCAAGAACGACACAAGAGGACTGGAGCAAAATTCGGCCGTGAAAGGAACGGGGAAAGGAGGGGTGGGGGGAGGGAAATGGCTTTCCGTTGGAGCAGGACAAACTATCTCACCTACTTAGGAGCACCACGCCTTTTTCTTTGGGCCAAGAAATCCAATCACCAACGAAAAGGTACAAGTCGAAAAAAGCTTCCTCTCAACTGGGTCAAAAAATTTGGGTCAAAAAGGTGAGGAGGGCTCAATTTCGAAAAAGAGTGGTGAATTGGAGAATTAGCACGTCGCTCACGAAACGGAAAAGAAGGGGACGGGGAACGGGGGTGGCGGGACCGCAGGCACGCGAGAAAATTCAACCGGGATGGCGTGGTGGTGAAAGAGGGGTACGTGCAAGCTTGGAGAGAGAAACCACACTTCGCCTCTCGCATTAACTCCGTGCGACGATACATTGAGTGGGTATCGGGCACTTGAGAAAAAGGGAATGCAGGCTCTATCTCGACGGGCGGGGAAGACGAGAACGTTGCAGGAGAAGAGGAAGGGGGAGAAAAGAAAGAATTTTATCTGGCTGAATCGTGGGTCGTCTATCTGCTTGGAGTAAAGCGCTGGGCCTTTTCCGGCTGTGGTAAGACGGGGGATGGGGGAAGACTAACGTTATTGTGGACGGACGCATGGGGGGGGAAAGGGGCGTGTTCGATTGGTGGACAAGGGAGAAAGGAGACACTTCCAATTATCGGGAAACGGCAATGTGGATTCGACCACCCTAACCTATCAATTGGGGAGGAGGAAGACGGTGGGCCGAGTGCGGAGCTTACGGGGGGGGAGGACAGGGTGCTCAGGGGAGGAGGAGAAAAATGGGGTCAAGACTATTCCTGAGCGAAAAGATTTGGGAAAAAAGAGGGCCGTCGCAGCGCACTTTCGGTTAAACGGGTAGTTGCGTAGGTCTGGGCAAAAAGGAAAGAACGATTGCGCTGTAGACATACTCGGGGGGGGGGAAAAGAACGAAAGGCTGTTTGGAGCGTAAGACGACTGGGGGAAGAGGAGGGAGATTTGATAGGGCGGGGAGGCACATCGTGATCTGACAACGTGGCGCAGTTATTGTGTACCTGCCGGAAGAAGCGGGCGACTTGGGGAGGGACTTACTGAGGAGGAAAACGCGGGAACGAATTGAGCCGAGGCGATTAGGGGCAGGACACGGCAACAATCTACCATTGAGACGAAAGGGGAGGGAATCTCGCCGACGAAAGAAAGGGGGTCGGAGTGAAGGGGGGGGCGCTTCCTTACTTAAGTGGGAAAAACATGGACGGAACAGCAAGACGTACAGCGGAAAGGGAGGGAGCCCGTGAAAAAAGAAAAAAGGGGGGGGGGGGGGGAAAAAAAAAAAAAAACATCCTCAATTCCGGGGAGGACTTGGAATCGTGATCTTGAGAGTTGAGGTTACTGCACCACCCTGGCATTATATTGCTACAGAAGTTTGGTAGACTCAGAACAATAAGTGATCGCTAGAGACGATAGTCCCAGGAGAGTCTACCGCTGTTTTCTGGAAAAGAGGTGAACTGGAGGTATGGTACGATCGCGGCTATTATGACCGGGGGGTTTGCTAAGGAAAAGAATAGAGGAGACGCTGAATTCCATTTGGAGGCAGCACTGAAATTGGATTTTGCCGCTGCAAAGGGACACCGACAAGATCAAAAAAAAGTTAACTTTAGACTTTATACGGCTGAAGAAGGGGGGGGGGTGGGTGGGGTTATGGCGTATGTGGAGTTGGGGGGGAAGGGGAGAGAGGTCTGAAAAATGGTTGAAAGTGAGAGGGGACAAGAAGGGATTTTGGCTGGATTATTGGTTATTGGTG
>Ga0179593_1579408_pt1 | contig 11384 bp, 13 predicted proteins | sample CZODoug2_1_08_16_FD_185931 | JGI IMG/M metagenome (GOLD analysis project Ga0179593, IMG submission 185931) | Vadose zone soil fungal communities from Angelo Coast Range Reserve, California, USA - CZODoug2_1_08_16fungal (PacBio error correction) | ecosystem: Environmental > Terrestrial > Soil >...
ACGTTTCTTTATTAACAGGACCGAGGGTCATCCAGCCAGAGGAAGGGGGGGGGGACCTCGCCCGAGGGGGGAAGTCCGACAATTCGTCCATCTCACCGCAGGGAAGTTTCTCTCCAAGACAGGAAAGCCTCTCAACGCAAAAAGCCGTCCAGACCGGTGCGAGGTCCAACAGGGTATAATCTCCAGCGCGTAAGAGAGATCCATTTTCTTTTCCTTAGTCGTTATCATCTGGTATCCCATCGGCATCCAAGGCGGGTCAGAAAAGTCTATGAGAGACCAACGCTCGTATCCGCCCTCTATGATCGTAGAAATCCTCCGTCGTCCGTTGAAGAAAAGAGCCACTCTAGCGGAGTGAACTCTTCCGGAAAGATCCTCGAAGACGTCGGGGTACTAACGCCGGCGAACATCATCATCTGCTCAGAGGGAGGAGGTCTACTTTTCGAGAGAACTCTCCCCTGGGACGAGACGGACGAAGGGAAGTCGAAAGGCGCCCCGGGAGTTAGGAGAGGCCAAACAAGTTCGAATTCTAAGTAACGCCAGGGAGGAGGGGGTTTTTGACCATTAGAAGCGATGGCCTTCATTCGAGGGAAGGTAAGGGATCTGGGGGTCGTCGGAAATATTAAGGGGGCCAAACGTCCTTCTCAGGTTCCACTTTTTGGGCGGAGAGGAAGAAGCACCTTCTGTCGCAGTCTTTGCACCTCGAAGCTAAGTGGGCATGTGGGGAAACGAGCATGAACACTCCGGAACACTGTCGGCCGAAATGCCGGGAATAAACCTCTTTGGAGAAATGAGGGGGGGGTCTCCTGGTTTAAAAAAGAAAAGGGCGCCCACGTAAAGAGCCAGGACAGGGAAAAATACGCCGACTTCTCTCCTACTCGTGCAGGGAGAAGGTTGTATCCGCAGGGGGGGGGGGGCACTCCTAATCCTCTCGGATCCTCATCAGGAAAACCGCCCTCCCGAGGTTCTCAGCGAAAATTCGCACTCTCCTGCTGACTGAGACGTCTTTTCATAGGTGCCTCCCACCGCGGGGGGGAGCCGAGGTCCAGGAAGCAGGATTAAGGGAGGGGTATCCCCGCCGGTGATCGCACACAATGCGACTCTTCCTACCTGCCCGGAAAAATAGTTCTTCCCCTCTCCCATAAAGAAGAGAAACTCAGTAAGCTGCGTGAACCTGAAGAACAGCCACTAGAAAACGAATCGAACCTTCGTGTACGTTTCCGAGAGCGCCGCCATTCCTCTTTAAGCCTCCGCCGAGCGATTTCGGCACAAGCCTAGGGAGGTTACGAGGCATGTACGGAGGAAGCTCACGAGGGGTGATGGTGATCTATGTCCCGCGATCCTCAGCAAACGACTTGACTTTAATCTTCTGCTCACGAGACAGGTTATCGGTTATGCGGTTAGCCGGTGAAAGGCTGGCACTAAAAAGGGAACCAGCCTTAGAGGACGCGGAGACTGCAGTCAGAGAGGGGGAAAGCGTTTTCCTGCATGTCCATTTACTGGCTGCAGGGAGTAAGGTCTCCTCGGGATGGGAAGCTCCTTCTCACTTGCAGTGAAACATCGCCCTCCATGCCAGCACCACAGATCCCTCGGCTTCAAGAAAGGGGGGAAAAAGACGTTCAGAAAAAAAAGGGAGGAAGGGAAGAGCGCATTGCTGCTTGGCGTACAACGGTCCGGACGGGAAAAGATTACCGTGTTGCGGTCCCTGTCGGCCGCCCTGAAGTACGAAACCAATGCTTGCCGTAGCCTCAAGGGAAGCTCAAAAGGGCGTGCGAAAAGCTCCTGCCGGCGCACGTCCCGTGGAAAAAAAAGAAAAAGAGCGCTCGCTCAGCATCGACTGGCTCGAGAGAAAGCTTACCTCCTGGTTCCTAGAGGGAAAATCCAGCGCGCGTTGTCTCAAAAGCAGAGCGGGAAGGAGGAACTTGATGGGGAATGGCTATTTAAATAGGTTCCTTGAGGAAAAGGGGAGCCGATATGCAGTTACCAGGGGGAGAGGCCGTCGCCGGATCGTAGGCGCGTCGCACCGGAAATGCCGGCGGCCCGAAGGGCTCCAGTGGGGGGGCAGGGAGGGAAGGGCAAGGTGCGACGTTGGCCCCGGGGATCGCGCTGGGGCAGGGGAGGAAGAGGGTGCTGTCAGCATCCGCAGAGCCGGGACAGAAAAGGTGGTTTTATCTGCGCTCCTGGAATCGGGCTGACCTTTCACTTGGGCGCGGGAGTCCTGGGGTAAGGACTCTATCATGGGGGAAAGAAGAAGGGACGCGAAGGACTAAGATCAACAACAACAACTGGAGGATTAAAGAAAAAGAGGGCGACTGGGGGGTCTAAACACTACGGTAGCGGGCCAGGAGTGCATCCTTTATTCCTGTCAAAGGAAAGAAGACTCCTGGTCTTCAGAAAGGGGGCAGCACGTCTGCCGCCCTTCCGGGAAGGGAGTGGCATTTCTGGCTAAACCCTCGCTCCGCGAAAAGGAACTTCCCGAAAAGTCTCCATCAAGAAAAACACCTGCTCCACTATCACGAAGGAAGCCGCAGGCCTACTAAGGGACGACGCATGACGAAGAACAAACAAGTTCACTTGATCGCGGAGGAGAGGAAAGTCACCTCCGTAAACTCAAAAAAAAAAACAATGCCCACTACGAATCCCAGCAGGGGAAAAGTCCTGCCAAAAAGAGAAGGCTGCGAAAACTCCGAATATTTTGCCCGTCCTCTAAAAAGAGAATTAGTTCTATCAGGAGGGAAAGTAAAATATTGCGGCGTCGTTGAGGGACTCTACATTTAGTAGGAGCCGCAGACTGCGACTCAGGCGTGATCGTCTTCGAAGGACACTCCTTCCTTATTCGAAGGGAAGACATTGTTCATATTCCAGGAAGACCGCATCCGGGAAGAGGGGCCCCGTTCTTCGTCACTACAATCCTCATTAGAAAAATACAAGTGTTCTTCCGGCCTGCAGAAAGGTGGGGGGGTGGTGTTCGACGGGGGGGGGGGGGGGGGGGTTTGCCCGCTTAGCCGAGGTTAATCTAGCTTGACCTTGGGCTGGAGGAGAGGGGAAGACGGCAAGACTGAACACATCTGCGGAAGAACGGACAAGTTAGGTACTACCGGCCGCGAAAGGAAAGCAGACCCTTACTTCCGGCTAAGAAGGAGGGATAACCCTCTCCCTTCTGGGATGCAAGGAGGCCCTGCAGTTCAAGAGGCGCCGCAAAAGGGGAGCCGAACATGGTCAAAGTCGTCTTTACTCCAGGAAAACTCGAGTACCTCCTCAATCCAAGCTCTTGCTCGGAACTCCAACTACTACCGATAAGGGAGCAACGAAAAACTGGGCGGAGAAAAAGAAGAAGGCGCGTCGGCTTACGACAATGTCGGCGAGAGCTATCCGTCCACCCCGGCGGAGTCGCCTTCGGTTGTCTGGCAGTGCTCATACGAGAAGAACCGCAAAGAGGGGAGGGGAGGGAGTGCTGCCCATTGGGCGTTGTCCTCGAACGAAGAAGAAGGGGTCGGCCGCTTCTCCAGAGGTTTCTCTCCACTTCAGGATAAGCCGCCGCAAAGGATTGCAACGCGGACCCTCAAAGGGGGGGGGGGGCTCATAAGGGAGGTCTCCGGGGTCCAGCTAGAGACCGTGAAGACATCTCTAGGTCGCTGGAGACTCTCTTATTATATAATGAAGCTGATTCTGCGTCCCCACTACCTCCTGAGCATCGGAAAGGACTCGAAAGGAGGAGGGGGGGACGGTATCGGGAACCGGCGGCGCGTCTCGTTCGACCTCCTCGACGCTTTTGTCTCAGGGTGGCTGTCAAAACCCGTCGGCCTCAGTAGGCCTGCGGAAGAGGCTTGGGTTGGGTGCTCTGAGTGGGAAACGCCTGCCTAAATTCTCGGAGAACCATGCCCATTTCGAGTTCTAGACGGAGTGCCTGATGTGAAAACACCAGGACGGCTATTAGAAAAGAGGGGGGGCCTAGTAAATCTACCCTGGACCAGGAGGAATCTCATATCTCATCCTGAAAAAGAGGGGGGAAAAATCACGAACAGGACAGGAAAGAAGGAAAGGGGGGGGGAAGAGAAAGAAGACGGGGCAACGCGACTTCCTAGGTCCCTTCTCGGCTCCATCCGGGGAGGTTATACGCTCTTTCCCAAAAGAAGAAGGAGAGGAAGCATCTGAGGGCAGGATGAAGGGACTGGTAAATGGGAGCTAAACGAGCTGCGCAGAAGAAATCTCTGTCGAGTGAAAAGCTCTACCTGAGAGGGTCATTAAAAACGAGGAGGAAGTGGGGAGGGGGGAGAGACTCTTAATTATACCAGCAGGAAGTGGAAGAACCTTCCCCTGGAGAGGTGCCCTATTTTGATGATCCTCTACGTGAAAAGCCGGATCTCCGCTAAGGCGCCTGGTAGGAGAAGGAGGGGAAGGGGCCTCATGCGCATCTTCCGACTTCTCTGTGAACGGTTTCGTTCTTGGGAGCGATGCCAGGGCGGGGGCTTAAGGGGGAGGTGTACTAGAGGGGGAGTGGTCTGGCTGCGCCGGCATGGCCCTGGAAAGTCTTTCCCTCTGGGAAAGGGTCCTCACGCCAATCGCTCTCAAAGTTATTAAAAATGAAGGAGGGGAGGTCTGACTCTGACACCTCCCGTCAGCCATTCCATTAAGACTCCTCCCTCGCCGATGTCTACCATCTCTTCTCATCGAGAAGTGACCAGGTCTAAAAGGACTCTATGAAACTCAACACAAGAAAGAGAAGTGGAAATGTCGCGAGTTCCACCAGCAGAATCGCCCATCAGCTATCTCGTCAAAAGGGGGTCGCCTTATATCTGCTTTGTCAGGAGAGGAGTCAGCGCCGCTAAGCGGCCATTGAGGGCGATGTAAGAGAAGGAAGAAGAACCAACCCCGATCTCTACTTCCTCCTCCTCGTTGAAGGAAATCCACTTCTATCAGGTAACTCGGCCTATCTGTCGGGAAGGTCCCGCGCGGCTAGAGGGGGCTGTACGGGAGGAAGAAAGAAGCGCTCATCTGCAGGCTTCTACTGGGGAAGCGGGGCGTAGAACTCGGAGGTGGAGCCTCTACTTGACGAAGTAGAGGGGAGCCCTCTTTCTTTCAGAGGGAGGGATCGGCTTCCTGAAGAGAAAGAAGTCGAGTGAGTGGGAAGGGGCTCCTTGCAGGGATCTGCAGGGGCGTCTTCATTCGCGAAGGAAGAGAGTAGCTGTACTTCACTGCTTAAAGGCAATCGGCTCCTCTCCTTCAAGAAGGGGGGCAGTGCCTAGCTGTGAACGAGGCGTGAAAGAAAAAAAGGGTTCATTTTGTGGGGGCTGGGCCGCTCTGGACCCGCTGCTCACGCGCCACTTACTTCGGAAGAGAATTCCTTCTTCAAGGAATGCGTGGGCGTCTAGAAGGTTGAAAAACCGATCAAAAAGGGAATGAGCGACTAAGAACTGTTCCCTCTTGGAGCGAAAGAGTACCCTCTACCTCTCGAAAAAGAGGAATCCCTACTTCTTCCTCAAGGGGACGAAGTGGTACCGAATTGAAGAAACCAGCCAAGAAGATTGGTCTATACCAGGTCTCGCTTGTACCACTCCCGACTAAGAATATCGGCTTTCATTATTTTGCCCACAACAAGGTTCGGTCCTCGCCCAGGAGGGGAAGACAGGCGGAGGCGCTGAGCCACGAGGACCTGCCCATCGGGACCCCTCACATGGGCATGAACGAGAAAATAAGAAAAGCGGCGTTACCCTGCCCGCTCGGAGGACAAGGAACGCCACTCGGTCCACAAAGAAAAAAGCCGAACGCGGGCTTGGCCGGCAGCCAGGCCGTAGTAGCAATGGGGTAGAGGGGAAAAGAGGGGTTACAGCGCCACTCCTCGTGTAGTCTATCGTCCTCACGAGGTGGGGGGGAGGGGGGTACTCGCTCCCTCGTATTCAATTACTCTCCTGTAAGAGACGACGGCTCGAAGGCGGGGGACGGACTGGCAAGGGCGAGGAAAACCTTTCTTGTTCAACTCTCCGAGGCAAAGGGCAGTCCGGGTGTCAGCTGTCAGTGGAGCGTCCGGTATTAGGAGGGAGCAAGGGGTATTAAGGCAGTTCTCTGAAAAAGGCGTGGATTCCCATCCCTCCATCCAGACCAAGGGAAGACTAGGAGGAGGCGTCTTACTCTGGGCGAGTAGAAGGAAGCACACCTCTACGTCGAACTTGAAGGGAGTAGCGCAGGTGCTTCGGCGGGGGAGAAAAGGGCCGATCGTTAAGGACCGGAGGGGGAGTGCAGCTCGAAAAGTCGCACGACAATTCTGGCCGTCAGAAAGGATGGATCACTAGCCTCTCTCCCGAGAGGGGAGTCGCCGTCCAAGAGGAGCAAAGACTTTCCCAGCTCGGAGGAAAAGAAAGCTCGACTGGGGGGGGGACTCGCCTGACTGGTAGAAGTATCTTCCCGGGGGGTGACAAGCAAGGGGCGTTTCTCAGACGACAGCTAACGAAAGATCGGCGGTGCAGGATGTCAGAAGAGGGAAAAGAGGTTGAATGAAGGGGAGGGGGGCAAGTACCAATATCATTGGAATTTGTGAGAGGCAAGGACGACTTCCGTCTTCTGGCGCCACTGCTCTCGGCAGGAGGCAACACTCCTCGTCCGGAATGGGGAAGAGTTCCCTTTTTACTACGGGAGGGAAGAGAATTACGCCGCAATCCAGAGCCGGTTCCATTAAGTTGGCAGTTTCAGGGAGCATCATGGTCGTGCTTGACCGGTCCTTTGCCTCAGGAAAAAAGGTCGTCCGTGGAACCATGATCTTTCGAAGGAACCTCTATCCTGCTCCGGGGGGATGTAGAGTCAGAAAAAACTGAGTATAAAAAAAAGTCTGACGAACAGGTCGGCGCCCTGAGATTTCATCCGGGAGCGAGCATGTGAAAAAAGGAATCCTTGTCTTATTCTGCCACTTAAAAAGCAGCCACGATCTGGCCATAAAAAACCCCTGACATGGAGGCAAAGGGCGAAAAAGACGCGGGAAAAAAAGGACGGCCCGCACCGTCCTCAAAAATAGACACCACCGTCGCAAAAAAAGAAGAGGGCCGCGGCCAGAAAAGGGGCCGGAAGATCCTTCGAAGGAGAAACGGACTGATCGCTGCTTCGAGTCAGAGCAACCGTAAACTCCGCCCCTCCCAAAGGGACACTCCCATCATATGCTTCCGCTGTAGGGGGGGAAGAATCCTGCCCTCCGATCTGGAAGGGGGCAGAACGACGCGAAGGGGAAACTATGCTACCAGGATTTACGGAGAAGGTCATCGATCCAGTGAACTTATCAGAGGGGCGCGGCGTCCGGCTGTCGAAAAAGGAAAGGGAAACAGGTAGATCCGCAGCGACGCAAACGAGGAGAGGGCGTGTGCTCAGGACCTTAGTTGTCCATCATGGTAGTACTTCCATTCTTCCAAGCCCGCATCCTTAGAGGTGAAAGAAAAGTCGAAGTTATCCGTAAAAGAGGAGCGCTAAATGAATTCTTCACATTCGACGTCGATGGATCGTTCTACTGAGAGCCCGCGTTCCTACGCCGAGTTAAAGAAAGGAAAAGTGGGCTGGCTGAGGCGATTGAGGGACAGGAGCCTGTATCAGAGGGAGAAGGAACTTGCGGCGAAAAGACCGCACGCGAATGACCCACTGCCCCGGACTGCCGGAGAGAGAGAAACCCTCTCCGTCTTTTAGAAAAAGGAAGCGCAGTTCCAGCAAGGGGGGGGCGGACGGACGACCAAAAAAAATGTGCTCGACCGCAGGAAATTGCATTGACAAGCGTGCATAAAGCCTCAATCCCTCTCTTGTCCTGCGGGCCTCGAGGGAGGAGGGGTCTGAAAACGAGGACGCTGGGCGAAAGAAGAAGAGCGGATTCTAGACTACGGAAGTGCGGGCGAGGATGAGATCTCCTGTACGCCCTGCTTGGAGGAGCGGCGGGGTGGGGGGCGTTTCATTGCGAGGAAGGAAGTGTGGGAACCTCCCTCTTGGCTGATTGCATACTAGGGCGTCCATGGTCTCTACCGACCCTCCTGTCAGGTCGGCCTAGAGGGAACCCCCAATTTCGCTCCACGGTTACTAAAGAACCCGTTTCCATATGAAAGTTTCCTTGGGTGACCAACTGCCTGGAGTTGGAGGCCATCATTAAGGAAGGGAGGAAGGAGGGATCTTGGAGTTGGGAGCTAATTGAAGGGCCTCTCTTATGATCTGGCATGAGATTCTTCTTTCCCCACTAAGCATCCCTTCTCTCTTCGAGGGAGAGGAAGTCTCTCGGAATAGGAGTTCGGGGGGAGGAAAGAGCGTCTTCTACTCAGGAAAGGGGGTTTGTCGCGGGGGCCTGTGCTGTGAAACCCTAGAATCCTGCCTCAAGTCTCCGCCGGCCTTCGAGAAAAGTGGCGGTGAGAGTTGCAGTGGTACTGAAATTCTCGGAGAAAAAAAAAAAATGCCGGATGTCGTGTAACAAGCACATGAGGGTATTTCTTAACTAGGGGATCAGCCCAAAAAAGGGTGGAAACCATCGAGAAATCTGGAAGCCTCAGAATAGCTTCTGTAAGGCATGCAGCTCATCCGGGGACCGCATCCCTGAAAAACACGAGTACTTCGAAAATCACTACTACCTTAGGTGACGACGATCCTCCCCTAGCAGCCCGAGGGAGGACGTTGGAAAAGAAAGCGGAGAAGAAGGGTGAGAGTTCTACTCTCTGCCCATAGCCGCATCATATGAATCAGCTGCTGAATGTTCTGTCCTGGAGAGAACTACAGGGTACTACCGCCAAGCTGACAGACCTATTGACTCATCTCGAATGGGAGACTCCTTCACGAAGGGAGGACGTTTTGAGAATCAAGGGAGGGGGAGGGAAGAGGCCAGGGGAAGGCGATCAAATGGATCTGAACAACAGGCGCGTCTGCCGAGGGTCGATGCGCGGCCCGCTACGTCAACCGACAAAGAACGGAGAAAGAATATAGGAAAGCCTTTCCAGCGAGCAATCTTCCGGGTAGGCGCTGGACTGCTTTTTCGAAGGGTGGGCGCTGCCCCTGGAGGTCGATGGCCGGCTTTGATCTTTAAAGAGCCCAACTCGATCGCTGGTGGCTCGTGGGCCGAAGGCCTGGCATGGCTGCCGGGAAAAAATGGACATGAATAAAACGCTTCTCAAAGGAATCGTGCGAGTAACTTGGCCAGCCGGGCCGCCGGCAGGAAGGCACGCCGACTTCGAGAACGTTCCAAAAATACATCCCGGAACCAAAGAGTCCCCCTCTCAAAAGAAGCCACTCCGTCCAGCTCGGAATATTCGCGATACGGCAAGCAAAGGTGGAGAATGCAGAGATAGGAGAGTAGCGGCGTATCAGCGCCTCTCCGATAGAAGCGGCCCAGTTCCATGATGATCGAAAAGGAAGCCTCCCGAGGAAGGTCCGCTTCGTTTAATGCATCTCCACACTGTCGTGAACTCGGGAGGGGCGTCTCTCAGAAGTAGAGCATGAAGGTATTGAGGAGGGGTCCGCGCGACCAAAAATCAGAGCTGCTTCACTGCTGCTGCTCACTAAAGCGCGTAGAAATCCGCCAAGGATGGGGGAAGAGAAGGGAAATAAGAAAGGACGCTGAGGGATTTGAACTCCATGAATGAGTGAGAGGGGGGAAGCATTGAGGAGGTGGTTGAGAGTCCGGAGATGAAGAAATATGCATGCTCTTCCAGAGCCAGTGAGAAAAGAGGACCTCCGCAAAGGAAGGGGGAGGTGCTCGCGTTCATACCCCATCTTCCGCTCATCGTTGCACCGAGTCGCCCGTTGGGCGGGGGGGGGGGTTATAAGGGGGGGGCGAGGAAGGGAAGGACCAAGTCAAACCAGCAAAGGTCGGGCGGGAATGCGAGACCTCGTTGGCGGCCGGCGGCGCCTTGTTGAAAAGCACCTAAAACGCGCCCCACCGGGGACGGGAGAAGTAAAAAAAGGGGGAGAACCGCCACCTTATCAGAGAGAAATCCTACTTCGTCAGAGCTCGTTAGACGCAGTGGGGACCGCCTAAGCCTCTCAAATCCTCCTCTATGGCGTCCCAGAAGAGGAGTGGTACTGGGGAAAGGGGAAAGGGGAACGCTGGGAGCCTCCTCGGGGAAGTAGGGTCCAGAAAACACCTCTCGCAGGGGGGGGAGGAAAAGCCGCGCATCTTTGCCTCGCAAGAGGGCGCTGCTGGAGAAACGGCCGTGGGTGGAAGATTTTTTTTTTTTTTTAGGAAAGGAGGATAGGCTATACGCCCATTGGCAAGAAGAGTCACCTCCAGAAAGAAAGGCAATGAACCCTTCCCATCTCGTGGAAGGCATGAACTCCACTCTGGAAAGGAAAAAGAAAAAAGAAGAAGCGGGGGGGGACCGACCCAGGAAAAGAACTCCTCCTCCTGGGTTGCGCCGAAATCGCCAAAGAGACACTCTGTGGAGGAGACAGTTGGGATTAAGGCTGTACTCGAGGCCCAGCCGGAGGAAAGAAAACGACTTGACCCCCTAGCTGCTCACGAAACAGGGATCGGTGATTGCGGGGGGAAGGATTGCACTAAAAAGAACAGCGGAGCGGGGTTTCCTCGCGGCGACAGCATTCCGGTTGCAGCTGGTCCCTGGAAAACGTAGTAGTCCTTCAGGCGCGGAAAAGCGGCCTGGCATTCGGACGGGGCGGTTCCTCTCCAGGAAGAAGGGGAAGGCCCATCGAAGAAAACCAGGGAAGCGAGGGGGAAAAGGCGGGTCGAGACGTCTCAGAGAAAACGTCTAACTGGACTAACTGGCGGTAGCGCAGGTGAAAAAGCTTGTCTGTGACTGAATCAAAGAAACGATCGTGAAACAGTCGAAGGGGATGGGGATGCAACAGGAGAAAGGAAAAGTCAAAAAAAAAAAGGGAATCTCCTACGGCCAGGAAGACTGCCGCTCGAACCCTTCGTCGGGAGCTGTCCCCTTTCTGCTCGAGCTTCCTTCTCGCGAAGGGGAAGGCAGCAGGAAGGGACCTCGCGAAGGGAAATGGAGAGAGAACCGGAAGAGGAAAGGTATGCTGAGGGGAAACATATCTCTGTTGAAATACTAAAGAGAAGAAGCTCTTCTTCATTATGTCTCTTAAAGAACGGGCAGCCTTGAATTTTCGGCGAGGGGATGTGCTTATTTTACTGGGAAATCGGAATCTATAAAGGGGGTGCGGGAACTTACGTTAGGAGACAACAATCGTTAGGACCTGCTGTCCCTCATCTCTTTCTCTGGGGAGTAAGGGGGGCCGCTATTAGGGAGGGGCGTCCCCTTGTACTGCAAAGGGAGAGCCAGGAGAAGGGCAAAAGAAAAGAAGAGGAAGGGTTTCACACTCCTTAAGAGAGGTGAAATTGGAGAGACCATGAAGGTCCCAGGTTACCATGAACTGCTCCCGATGCCTCAGTTGCTCCTCCTGTCCGCTGTTCAGGAAAA
>Ga0179593_1612434_pt1 | contig 11384 bp, 16 predicted proteins | sample CZODoug2_1_08_16_FD_185931 | JGI IMG/M metagenome (GOLD analysis project Ga0179593, IMG submission 185931) | Vadose zone soil fungal communities from Angelo Coast Range Reserve, California, USA - CZODoug2_1_08_16fungal (PacBio error correction) | ecosystem: Environmental > Terrestrial > Soil >...
ACACTGCTCTTTCGCCGGGCTAAAAGGGAGAGAAGAGGCCTCTCTTTTTTCCGCCTCGATGGAAACTGGAAGGGAGCGGGTTCTTCTAATTTTATTTGCCGGGAGGGAGGAAAAAAAAGGAAAGGGGGGAGCCAAGGACGTGGGGCCGCGCTATATTTCCTCCACGGCTCCAAGAACATAGAAAAGAATCAGCCTACAACTCTTGCCGGACTCATCAAATTACAGGAGGAACAGGGGTGGACTACTTCTCTACCTTACGCAAAAAAGGAGGAAGGGGGGGGACAAGACGAGGGACTACGTCTAAGGAGAAAAAAGAGAAAGGGTCCCTCAATACCGAGAGAAGGGGGGGGGAAACGACTACCATTACTATCCAAACCGGAAAAAGAAATGAGAGGGTCGCTAGAGAAAAATGCCTCGCTGTTCTAGGTCGGAGAGAAACTGTGTTTAATTACGGGAAGAAGAAAGGGAAGGAAAAGTTCCTTCGCAGTCTCCACGGGAAAAGGGTACCGCGCTTTTCATAACGCCCAAGAATTCCTCATTAACTCTACGTGCTGAGGGGGAAGGGGGAGGGGAGGTGATAACAGGTAAGGGGGAAACCCTCTTCTCGCATCGCAGGAGATCCAAGGAAATCACTCCTTCGATCTTTTACCAACTCCAGGGGAAGGAGAGGAATCTCTCTCCAAAAAAACACAGCCCTCAGCGCTCCCCGAAGGCGAGGCGTAAAGAAAGAGGTCGTTCCCTTCGACGCCAAAAAAGAAAAAAGGAGAAGGCTCCTTCCTTCCTGGAAGAGGGAAAGGGGAGAGAAGAGACCGGGGTAGTGGGGAGGGCCCGATATCACGGGCATCTAAAAGAAGGATTGAAAATATATAGAGGACAAATTTCTAAAAACCTATCCCTTCCTCTTCCATGACGGAAGGAGAAGGGAGGGAAGAGAAACGGGTTCTTTCCTTAGGGGAAGAAGACAGAAGAAAGCTATTTATCCTATCCTTCCTATAAATCTTAGAAAAAAAAAAAATAGGATCTTTAATCCTTATGCGAAGGATGAGGGGAAAAAGGAAGAGAGGGACACAGCACGTCACCTTTATCTCCGAGATGGAGGGAAGACCCGATGGGAGAACTATCTCCTTTTCTAGAAAAGGAGGGGGAGAAGGACTTCCTTTCTAACTCGTAGGAGGAGAAAGGTGAAAGAACCTAATTCAGTGTGCTACGACCTAGAATTGGTTCTCAAAACAATTACATCACCAGAAAAGGATCAGGAAGGCCGTTCTCCGTCAGTACATATCGGAATAGAAAGGAGAAGTAGGAGGAGATGAAAATATGGTTCACCATGTTTGTATCGTACGGGGGAGGAGGGTCCGCTCCTTTCTTGAGGCCACGGGGAGGGGAGCCGTAGCCTTATTTCCTGCGGGAAAAGGAGAAGAAAAAAGGGGCAAAGGACGAGGGTGTCTTCGTCGAGAAGGAAGGTGTTCCTTTGGCATCGACCAATGGGTTCCCGGCCCTCTTTGTATGGGGGGGGGGAAAAAAAAAAAAAAAGAAAGGGAGGAGGTCCTTCTATGGGCGAGGGCGGGGAAGCTTGGAGAGAACAGACCTCGACGAAACGTGTATAACGGCCATCCCTCAGAAAGGAAGCGATCAGCGCGTGCAATAGAGAAAGCTCTCTTAACCAAGTATCAGGAAAAAGGGGGGAGGACCCGCTCCTCTCAGGATCTCGAGTAAGAGGGGGAAAGGGAGGAGAAGGGTTTGTTTGCGTCCAGGGTGAAGAGAAAAGGCTGCCGTATCGAGAGGCGAAACCAGATGCAGGGCAACCTAGTACGATCACGTTTCCAAAAAAGGGAAAAGGAAGGTCGATATCCGCCAGCAACGGGGGGGGATCGAGCACTTCTCCGTCCCTATATCGAAAAGGAGAGGGGGAAACCCCCACCTCCTAAGGGAAAGGACGGCCTCTCTCACGAGAGGCAGAGGGATCTGCTTTCACTCTCCAAATTCAGAGAGAGAAAAACTTCCCATCTCCCGGGGGAAAAAAGGGGGCGGGAAGGGGATAACGATTCTCTAAAAGAGAGAGTTCCTTATCTTCCTCAGGAAGGGAGAGGAAGGGAATCATTTCCTCTTCTCTTCTGGGGGAAAAGGACTCGTACCTATTCTCTCTCGTCTATCAGGAAGGACAAGTAATGTCTATAAGATCCAGCTATCCAGAAGACGCTATTTCCGGACAAAGGGGTGGAGGTTTATTCATTTGAAGTAAAAGCAGTCTTTTCTTCTTTCTCCGGGAAAGGGGAATTATTGCGTTCAACGATAAAAAAGAAAGACAACTCCGGAAGAGGAAGAGGAAAAAAAGGCTTTCATGTCCGCTCGGAGAGGGGGAGAAAGGGACATCACCAGGCTCGTAGAAGAACAAAGGGAAGGGGGGTGAAGGTGCGCTTTGACGAGGATACGCTAGAAAATTCTACGACTAGGAGAACGACGCGCTCATGGCTGGTTTGATAAGGAAGGAAGGGCATAAGAGAAAAAAAAAAAAAATCAGCAGATGAAAGCGAAAGCTCTCTCACAGCATGGGGGGGGGGGGGGGACAAAGGGAAGGAAAGATTCTACTGGGGGGAGGAAAAAGGCGATCTCTTCATCGAGGCGGAGGACCTCTTTAAGTCCTTTTGGCGGAAAAAGGAGACGCCGCAGATCCAGCAGAAGTTCTCTTATAGCAGAAAAGAAGCGGGCCCTCGGCCGGGAAAGGGAAAAAAAAGAAAAAAGAACACGAGCTGCCTCTTGGGCGAACAGGAGGGGGGGGAAGGAGAGCTTCCTTATTGATAATGTGAAAAAAGCGAAGCTGAAGCCGTGCGCATGCAGAAATCCATCTCTACAGAGAACCTCTAGATCTTCTCGAAACACCAAAAGAAAAGGAGGGGAGTCCTTGCTTTCGACGGTAAGGGGTAGGAAGTTTGGTGTAGGGGGAAAAGGGGAGGGAAGAGGACACTCTCGCTTTCCTTTTCTCTCTTAAGGACTGCTCTCATTGGGGTTGTCTCTGAAGGGGGGCAGGAGAGGGGGAAAAGAGAGCTGCGTTTACTTTGTGAAGGAAAAATCCTCCTCGTTGCAAAAGGGGATCGCAAGGGAGAGAGAATAGCTCACTCGTTGGGGGGAAAGATCGTCAATGGTTGCTTAAAAAAGGTAGAACCGAAGCTCGTCCTGGTTCTGGGGGAAAAAGCGGGAGCGTCTCGCGAGGAGCTTCCTTGCTTGACGACGTAAAAAGGGAAAAGAAGGAAGCCGGCTGAAAAGGAAAAGAGGATGAGCCGTAGGCGTTGTGCCGGCGGCTCAGAGTAGGGCACTATCCTGGCTCCGGGGAAGGGGGGAGAAAGGAACGCCGCGATCATCCCGCGGCGAATAAAAGAAGAGGAGGGGAAAAATGGGCCGGATAGCCCCCCGCTCTCCCAGACGCAAAGGGAACCCTCTGTGCATCAAGGGGGAGAGGGTGACCTCCCCTCCCCTTTTTCAAGGAAGGGGAGGGAAAAAAAAGAAAAAAAAAGGACGAAAAAAAGGCATATTTCCATCGAAGAAAGGAAAAAGAAGACGCTTAGTTCCCTGTCGCTCGAAGATCTGTGAGGAAGGGAAAGGGAGAGGCTCGCTTTCTCCGCCCTGCTGATAAGAGGGAAAAGGGAGAGAGGAATGGGAGTGGCTTTCCACTCAAGCTCCTGTCGGGGAAAGGACTCCTTATCTCCTTAATTACGGCTCTCAAGAAAGGGGAAAAAATAAGAAGCCTGTCTCTTTACTTTTTCGAGAAGGAGGGGAGGGGAAAGGGGAAGGAAGAAAGAGAGGAGTAGCTTTAACCGGGGGGAGACTAGAGAAAGAGAAGAGGTCTCTCTTCCTCTCAGTGTGGGGGGACTGGGGGAGACGGTTCCCTTCTACTCCATCTGGAAGGAAGAGAAGGAAAGAAAAGAGGAGGTGGCTTTATTCTCTCGACCAGGAACTGGTAAAGGAAGAATCTGTTTGGCCCAACTTCTAAAGCGATCAAGAAAAAAGGGAAGAGGAAAAGAGGATCGTCTTCTCCTTGATAGGAAAAAAAAAAAAAAAAGGACTTAGTCAGAAAAGGACGGCTCCTTTCTCACTTGGAGACGAGGGGGGGGAAGGGAAAGGTTCGCTCTCGCTTTCACTTCCGCGTCTCGCGGAGAGGGGAAAAAAAGAGAGAGGGGGGGGAGGCAGAAGGGGATGGCCTTTCTTTCTCGCATTCCAAGTTAGTAAAAGAGATAGAAATGGCCGCCACTCTCCGACTAGCCTAGAAAAAAGGGAATGCGGCCTACAACTGCTTTCCGTACGCTTCACAAGAAAAAAAAAGGGAAACAGGAAAAGTAACCTGGTGGCCTTTTTGTAAGAAGGATAGAAAGGGGGACAAGCTATCTTTTCCCTAACGGAAAAAAAGGAGAGAGAACCGGGCCCTCAATACTCTTTCTTACCTCGTGGGAGGTGGGGGAAGAAAGAAAGAAGAAAAAAACCGGGGGGACCCCATATCATCGCGCGGATAGGGGGGGGGAAGAAATTGGCTCACGGCTCTCGGGTCTGAGCTCGGAGAGAGGGGGGGGGGGGGGGTGGAAGTACTTTTCATCTATTCCTGACAGGAGGGAAGGAAAGGAGAAACCTGTCGGATTACTCACCCGGGTACCGCGAGGGAAGAAAGGAAGGATTGGACTCTTACGTTTTCTTCTTCAGGGAGGAGAGAAAAAGGAGGAAAACGAAAAGGTACTTTTTTTTTTGGGGGGGGGGTGGGGGGGGGGGGTTTTTATTGGGGGGGGTTTCGGTGGGGGGTTTCTTTGGGGTATTTTGGGGTGTACTTATGAGGGGGGGGGGGGTGGAGGTCTTTGGGCCGGGGGGGGGGGGGGGGGGGGTGTTGTTGGGGGGGGGTCTTTTTGTATGCGGGGGGGGGCTTGGTGGGGGGGGGGGGGGGGGGTAATTTGGGTGCGTGCTATTTCTGGGGGGGGGCGGGGGCGGGGCGTTTCCATGTGGGGGGGGGGGGGGGGGGGGGGGGGGGGGGGGTTTTGTAGGCGGGAAAGAAACGGCTCCAGCTCCTCTGGTTTTCGAAAACCTGCACGAAAAGGGAAAAGCCGTCTCGGCTCCCTCGGCGGTCCGCGACAGGAGAAGAGGGAAAAAAGAAAACGGCACAGACAACCGTGCTCTGTACGCCGGAAGGGGGGGCCCTTCCCTGTCCAGGGGAAGAAGGGAGTTCTGGCCTTTCCTCCGAGGGGACGGGGAGAGCAAAACAACACAACTTGGAGGAAAAGAAAAGAAGAGTCGTCCCTTACCACTAAAAAGAAAAGGCCTCGTCAGTACTTCCTCTCCGTCGGCAGCAAGGAAGGGAGAGGGGAAGACGGGGACTATCCCGTTATACCGAGGAACAGCAAGAGCCTTCTGTGTATCTCTGGTGGGGGCGCTCTACCCTGCACCCATATGATCTTGAACGGGGAAAGAGGAGGACGAGGAGGGGAAGACCATTACGCACTGCACGGGGAGAAGGACCTTTAGACTATCTCCTTTCGAGACGATAAAGGGGGGAAGGGAAGTGCCGCTTCGTATTACTTCCTTGCTGAAAACAGGGAGAAAGGGAAAAGGGGGGGGAAGACCTACAGGTGGAGAAAAAAAACATCGTTCCATTAATCTATTTTCCCGAACTGACAAAGATGCCTCCCTCTATCCTTTAGCCCAAGGGAAGAAGGAGAATATCCTCTCACTATAGGACCGAAGGGGGATCTCGTACTGGGTATTCCGGTATGGAGAAAAAAGGGGGAGGGCCTCTTTTTATCAGGTCTTCTGGTTGGCGCCGGAAAAGATCTCGAGTCATCTCTCTGTACACGGAGGGGGAGAAAGGGGTAGGGGGGTCACTCATTCTTACGGTGTGAAGGGTGTTTTTCAGCTCCAGAGGAGGGAAAAGCCGCTTGTATGCCGGCTCAAAAAAGACGAAAGGGGGGGGGAAAGGGGGAAATCATATCTCTGCCAAAAGGAAACGCGACGAACTGGGAGGAAAGTCCCCTCGAGAAAAAGCGCTGCCATCGTCCTTTCTAGAGAGGGAGGGGGAAAAAAGGGAGAAAAAGGGGGGGGGTGGAAAGCTATCTCTCTCACCTTGCTAGGAGAAAAGGGAGTCGCTTTAATAATCTATTTTGGGGGTGCTATCCAAGAAAAAAGGCGGATCTTCCCGTCCAGGGGGAGAGAAAAAGAAGATAAAAAGAGGGGGCACCTCTACTATCACTTTTCCAAGAAGATATCCTCCGCAACCTCAGGGGGTAAAAAAGAGTCTCCTTACACTATGGGGGAGGGAGGAAAAGGGGGGGAGGGAAGATTCCATATCGGTCCACAAACAAAAAGACTTCCCTCGCAGCGAGGAAAGAAGATAACCACGTATCTCTTTCACTCTCCATCCCTGCGAAAAAAGGGAAAAAAGAGGGGGGAGGGAGGAAGAGCCCACTTCCAGAGAAAGAGGACCGAAGGGTGGATCTTTGCGTATCTCCTTCAAGACTGGTACGGAAAAGGGGGGGCCATCCACTCCTCCACAGGAAGAAGAAAGAAGAGAAGAAGGGGGGAAAGCGTACCTCTATCCTATGACACTAGTAGAAAAAAAGAGCACCATCCATCATATGGGGGGAGCTATGTGCCTCCCATCACGACCGGGGAGGAAGGGGGGGAAAGGGACCTCTTGTCTTCACTGGAGAGGATCCCTTAACAAAAAAAGGGGGAGTCAAGAAAAGGCGCTTATCTCACTATTGTTGAAAAGGGAGGAAGGAGGAAGGAACTAGGCAGTTTTCTCTCTCTAAACATGAGGGGAAACAAAGGCTCTTTATTATGTAGGAACGGTGGGGGTGTCTCTTACTTATCGCGGGGGGAGAAGGAGGGGAAAGAAAGTCATCAGTATCCATTATATCATCCTACAGCTACGAAGTAGAGCCTCCTTCCCCACCTAAGCCTAGAAACGGGGAAGAAAGGGGCCGGGTGGCCTCCTACATTCATAATATGCGAAGGAGAAAAAAAGAAAAGGGAAAAGAGAGACGGTGTCCCATAACCTAGGTCGCTTCTGGGAAATGAGAGGGATAAGGGAAAACCTCCTCTCATCCTCAGCAAAAAAGAGGGGGGGAGGGGAAAGGGAAAAGAGTTCTCTATCACGTCCACTCGGAAACGGAAGCCACCTAGCTGCTTCTTTTGCAAATCGGGGGGAGGCAGGGGGGAGGGGGAGTCCATCAAGTGTCTGCCAGGGAAGAAAGGGAGGGGGAGGCAAGGCAGCCCACGCAAAACATCATTAATATCCCAAGGTATGGGGGGGGAAAAAGATCTATTCTCTCTGGGAGAAAAGGGGGAAGAGAGGGGGAGGTTTTTCTTCCTGGAGAAGGAAAAAGGGAGTGGCCTTATGAAGGGGGAAGGATACGTCTAATTTCTCACTCTGTTTCGAAGAGGAAAAGGGTGGGTAATGAAAGAAGCGATTCCATCTCCTCCTCTGTTCCAAGGAAAGAGTTTTCGATCTATAGATACTCCTAGGGGGGAAGGGGGGGAAAGTGGGTTCAGTCCACCTTTCCCTTAGAGGAAGAAAGGGAAAGAGAGGGAGCGCTTTTCTTTCCACCGAGGGAGAACGTCTCCTTCCTGCTTAGAGCCAAAAGGGAAAGGGGTGGAAAAGATACTGCTGATCTATGCGGTGTGTCCGGCGGATGGAAAGGGAAAAAAAAAAGAGGGAGAAGAAGGGGGATCCTGTATAATTGAGAAATGTACGACAATCGTCACCTTACCTCGCGAGGGAAGGTACGCCGTATCTCCATCTTTTCCACGTAAGGAAAAAAAAAAAAAGAGAAGGGAAATGAAAGGTCGTCCCAGGTTACCCTCGGGAGGGGAACTCTATCTTGATCTGAAATCCTAAAAAGGGAACGGAGAAAAGGAGAGGCCCATCTCACTCCTCCCCTCTCCAAAGGAAAAAAGGGGGGGGAGAGGGAGGAGAAAGGAGCTCTCCTGCTCGTGCTGGGGAAAAAGGAAGGGGGTGACTCTTCTCTCTTTCTCTCTCAAATGACTCAGGGAGGGGAGAAGGGGGTTCTTCCACGAAAAGGGAGAAGCGTCCCTTATCATGAGCGGGAAAGAGACTCAGCTAGCCACTCGGTCATGGGGAAAAAAAAAGGAGGACGTTGTCTCGTCCCGACTTCTTCAGAGAAGAAAAGAAAAGGGAAGGGGAGGTGAAGGGGAGGGATCTATCTCGACCACGAAGAGGTCGCTCTTCCTCTCATAGGGGGGGGAAGCTTTCTTGTCACTTCCCTTCTAAAAGAAGGGGAAGAAGGGGAGACGAAGAAAAGAGTCTACCTCTGTCGTTGCTGGAAGGAAAAATGGTTTCCCCTGGGTCACCTTTACTCTGGAAAGGAGGGGCGCCTCTCTCTCCTGGGGAAGAAGAAGAAGAGTATCTCTTCATCCTGGAAAGAGGTCACTCTCCTCACCTGCAGGAGCTCCAGGAGAAAGGGGGAGAAGAGGCTTTTCCTCTTCGACCCGAGGGGGGAAAAAGGGGAGGGGGATCGGCTCTTTCACTCTCATTATGCTCTGGGATGTCTGTCTTCTCGAAAGGGTAAAAAAGAGGGAATGTCCTCCACTCTCCCTCCCTCTCCCTCGAAGGGAAGAGGGATAAGGGGAGAAAAAGGAAGAAAGAGGGGAGGCCCTCCGCCATTACCTCCAGGAGCTCCCCAAGGGAGAAACGGTCTCTACTGACTCACCCTTACAGGCCCGAGGGGGAAGAAAAGAGAAGGAAAGGCTGCCAACCATATACCTTCTACACCGATGAAAGAGGAAAAGGGGAGGAGAGGAAAAGTACATTAACGATCCACCCTTCAGGGGGGAGGAAGGGGGAGGGAGACGGTCTCTCTTTCTTCTGCTCTGCGAAAAGAGAGGAGGGGGGAGACAAAGGGGGGGGACGTGGCACAACGAATGGGGACCTTCTGTCTCCACCTTTCGGAAAATTAAAAGGGAAGGAAAGCGTTCAACTTCCTTCATGAACTCTGGAACGCTTCAGGGAAGGAAAAAAGGGAGGGGGGGGACAAAAGAGGAAGAAATCGTCGGAGATAAGGGGCCAGGGGAAGGAAAGATTGACCGCTCCTTTCTCCTACCCGCTTGGATCCTAGTGAGAAAAAGGGACAAAAAACCGCCGGCTCGGCTTCCATCAGCGGCCAAGGAGGGAGGAGGAGGAGAGGAGCGGAAAGAAACATCCCCCTTTGATCGTCTCCCGGAGGCCTTCCTGCCTCTTCAAGGGAGAGAAAGGGGGGGACGGGCCGCCTATATCACTTTCATCTCTCTCAAGAAAGAGGAGAAAGGGGGCATAGACTTCGTCCCTTCCAGAAAGCGTACGCCAGGGAGCCATTACTAGAAAGCTGGCGACTATCACCGGGGGATGGAAGGGAAAGAAAGAAGAAAAGAGGAGAGGGAGGAACGCGATTTATCCGATCCGGAGGGGAAGGAAAGAGCATGTGGCTCGCGACCACAAGGAGAGTGAAAAGAGGGGGCAGAAAAGGAAGTAACGCACGGTCACCGGTATCTCCGCGATGAGGAAAAGGGGAGAGGAAGAGGAAGAAGAGAAGGGGCTAGTTCATTCGGAAGTGGGAAAGACTGACTCGCTTTACCAGGGTTTGGGGGAAGGAGGGGGGAAAAGACCTCTTTCATTAATCTGATTGACAGTAAGGAAAAAAGGGAAAAAAAAAAGGGGGAGAAAAGAGCCTATCCTCCTCCAGAGAGCAAGACTCGCCTCTCACGATGGCTCTAGGGGGGGGGGGGAAAGGGGGGTAGTCGTATTCCCTCACCAAAGAAAGGGGAAAAAGGGAAAGAGGGGGGGGGAAGGGGGAATAGTTTTATCAGGTCTTCTGGGGGGTCCGTCTTTTACTAATATCTGTCCGACTCGAAAAGGAAAGGGGGTGGGGAGGTCTTCCACCATGATCACAAAAGAGGGGAAGAAAGAAGAGTATGTCCTGCGGATCGTTAAGAAAAACGGAATCAAACCACTAACTGATTCACAAGGATTGGGAAAGGGGAGGGGGGCCATCCTATCGAGGAAAAAAAAAGGAAAGAAAAGAGGAACGAAACTTTTTATGCGAAGCCAAAAACACTCTCTCAGCTTTCAGGAGAGGAAAAGAAAAGAGAGGAGTAACCACTATCTTCATCGTCAAGGGGGGGGAGGAAAAGAAAGAAGGGGGGGGGGGGGGGCCCTCTCCTCGTCATTAGCGAACTAAATTTTTTTTCGAAATCCAAATTTGAAGAAACCGGGAGACAGGAGCTATATTCTCACCTCATAAAAGGAAAAAAAAAAGAGGAGAGAAGGAAACCCTTTTACCAGTGCATGGTAAGAAAATAAAGGTTCTCTATCACTGGAGAGGGAGGGAGGATAGGGGAAAGGAGGCCTAATTCCATATCTTCAAAAAAAAACTCCTTGACTTGAAGAGGGGGGAAACCCCCCATCTCCTTTCTCTCGTCCAGAGCGGGGAGGGGGGAAAGAAAAAAGGGGAGGAGCTCTGCGATAATCCTTCTTAAAGAAGCCCTGCGTCCGCTGCGGGAAGAGAGGAAAAGAAACGAAAAAAAGGAAGTGCTGATCGTCTTGCCTTCTATAATGAGAAAAGGGACAGAAATGGGAGGGGAAGACGGGGGAGCTTTCTTGGTAAAAGAAAATATGCTTCTCGTCGCAGGAGGGGGGGGAAAAAGAAAAAGGTCTATTAATTCCCTCCCCATTACACCAGCAAAAAAGAAAGGGAGAGGTAACAAAGGAAAATCACTACTTTTCTAAGTTATGGGGGAGAAAGGAAGGGGTCTCCTTGTCCATTATAGGGGAGAAGGGCTGGCCTTAACACAGGTTAAAAGGGAACTCTTATCTCACTATGGTAAGGGGAAGGGAAAGAAAGGAGGGAAGAAGTCGTTTTTTCCTCATCCTAACAGAACAATCACTCAATGCTCAAGAAAAAGCCTTTTATGATCTCGAGGGAAGGGGGGGGGGAAAGAGAGGAGATAGAGGCTTTCCATTCTCCCCCTTACACCGCAAAAAGACAGGGCTGGTTTGAATATCCAGTCCAAAAATGCACGCGCCCTGCCTGCATCTCGAAAAAAGGAAGGGGGTGGACGCCGCATCAGGAAGATGCTAAGGCCAGAGAGACATCTCTGCCTGTCACCAGGGGAAGGGGCGGAGGCCTAAGGCCAGTTTGTACTGCAAACAAGGGAAAAGAGGGGAAAGAAAAAAAAAAACCGATGCCTATTCTAGGGGAGTTCGTCGAGCACGTCCGAACGAAAGGGGAGACACGGGGAACGAGCGTCCTCTTGTCTAACAGCGGGGGAAAGGAGGGAGGGGAGGAGGCATTTCTTCTATCAAGTCGCACCATGAAAAAAAGGCCCCGCCAACAAATCGGAAAAGGGAGACCAGAGAG
>Ga0179593_1621216_pt1 | contig 11384 bp, 17 predicted proteins | sample CZODoug2_1_08_16_FD_185931 | JGI IMG/M metagenome (GOLD analysis project Ga0179593, IMG submission 185931) | Vadose zone soil fungal communities from Angelo Coast Range Reserve, California, USA - CZODoug2_1_08_16fungal (PacBio error correction) | ecosystem: Environmental > Terrestrial > Soil >...
GGGGGCCTACACAAAAAGGGTGTGTAGAGATTTCCCTATCAATGCCAACCACATAGGAGAAAGGGACTGCTTTGAAGGTTAACCAGGGGGTCTGAAGGGGGGGACCACCACGTATTCGGCCGTGAGAGCCATCTTGGGGAAAGAAAATGGAAGGAGCACCTTCATCTCGGAAGTTCTCAGGGAAGCTCTCCAGAGCCAGAGCTCACAAGGTGGGATTGAATCTCGATTAGAGAGCACCGTCTACTTGAGGAAAAAAGCCCAAAAGAACCACCATAGAACATCGCGAAGAGGAAAAGTTTGCATCCTCGGAAGAGAAGCTAAAGAACCGGAAAAACGTACAAGAAAAGGAAAGCCGCATCCTCTCCCATCGGGTTGCAAAGAGAGTGTTCTCATTCGAAAAGGCTGCCATGCTGGATGTCCATCTACAACAGAGGAAAGGCCACAAAAGAAATGTACTGTCGTGATCCGGGGGGGAGGTCCACCGTCTGTTAGAAAAACTGACCATTCGCAAAAAAGAGATTCCCTTCATTCCTGAAGAGTGCTGCAGGAGAGAGGATTTCCTTCACGCGGATCGAGGGTAAGGGAAAGCTACGGACGGTTGTCCTAGGAGAGAAAAAAAATCGATCGGCTTGAAGCAAGAAAAGGGACGCTCTATGTCAGGCAACCTTAAGACGTCGAACAATCGCTGGTTTCTCGGAGGAAAGAAGGAGAAAGGTGGAGTATATCGAAAGAAAAAGGGTCAGAGAAGGGGAAGGGAAGCAATCCCGCGATCTTCCTGCGGGTCGGTCATGAGAAAGAACCGTGACGAAAGAGTTCGCTGGAACGATGACTGATACGGCGAGAAAGGGGAATTCCGCTCTCCGAAAAATCGGGGGTAGGAAATCGGAACTTCAAATGGGAGAAGAGAGGAAAAAATTCTCTATTCTTTGGGGAGGGACGCTGATACGGGAAGGTGCTTGCAGCTTCTGACAACTTAAGGCGAGAGGGGAGCCCTCTGGCCCGACTGGAAGAGGAACTTCAAACAAAGGGGAAATGTGTGGGAAGGACTTTGTCTTTGGATGGGAGGGGGGTTTGGGAGGAGGATGGGGGAAAAGGATCTCTCGCCCCTGACTGCAGGTTTGAGTGGCCTTGAAGACGCTCGAGGGAAAAGAATCGCTCTCCCAGAAAGAGAGAGGAAGAAAAAAAGGGCAAGCAAATGGACAAACGAATAAGAGAAAGTTAGGTGGAGGGAGGTTTTTCCTGCTTTAAACTGTCGGTGGTTCGTCGGAGATTATTAACGGGGGAGAAACAGAACCTACCGCGAGCGGGGAAAAAAAAGGTACTTCCAGAAATGAGAAAGAACGTAAGTGGCGAGCGCATCCTTGGAGAAGGATTACTAAACACGGCGAAATCTTCCGCTCACCCCCAAAGACCACGAACAAAAAAGGTTGGGGGAAGTCTCCACTGAGAACGGCCAGATGGCTGACCCAGCGAGGGGAACCGGCGACTCTACTTGCGCGCGAAGCCAGGGAAGCGCGACCATGGAACCCCCAAACCGCATCGAGAGGTTTTAATACGAGTTGAGGTAAAGAAAGGGGCTCCCAAACTGCTATTTGAAAAGGTGATCCATCTGAGGAAGAGCGAATCGTACGTTCCAGCAACGGCTGAAAAAGAAGAAGAACGGATAGAGGGCCGCCGAGAGAGGAGGGATGCTTCCTATGAGCATGAAGGGGGGTCTCGAGAGGGGAGAGAGGGCCACCTTATCCGCATAATTGAAAGGCGAGAACGAGGGGAGACGTCTTGTTACCTGCAGAGGCGTGCTCAATGTGGAGCTTTTTCAGAAATTGTTTAAAAGAGAAGGACTCCGTTTCGTATGGCGCGTAGGAGGGGAGGCCATGCCTGAGGAAGGATCCAGGATCGAGAGAAGGAAAAGGCATCGAGGCCGATAATCATGAAAAAAAAGGAATTGTAAAGGGGGAGGCAAACGGACAAGAATGTGGAAGTCTCCGATGTTAACACAGAACGGAATTGTCGTATGAAAAGAATGTTGTAGGAGGGGGGGAGGGCGCCAGATGGAGAAGCAAGAAATGAGAAACAACTATGGAACGGACCCGAAACCTGCGGCGGAAAAGCTTGCTTTTACTTGGGGGGGATTATATGAGGGACTCGTAACACTTAACGGAAGGCACCCCCAAAGCTGGTTTTGAAGGGCAGCTAGGGAGATTTCTTTTAAGGGAGGTCTAGAGAGAGAGCCATCCAAACCTCGGCTGCGCGAAGAAAAAATCATGGCGAGGAGGTATATCGAAAGTTTAACGGAAGGAAGACTACAGGTGAGTGGAAATGGAAATTATTGAACGCTCTTTTGGGGACTAAATCACGCCCGGTTGGGAAGAAAGTCCCGCTAGGGTGTTTCTTTCATTATAAAAAGTGAATCTAGTGAGGACGTCCACTGGAAGGTGCACAATGACTTCAGGAGGGAGGGGTCACAAAGGAAAAACGTCAATTCAGTCTAAAACCTACTTCGAGGTCCAGAAATCCAGTACACTGAGATTACCAGGGACTTACTGTGGGGGGATTGAAATCATGGGCTATGGCTCAGGAGGGAAACGCAAAACCACGAAGGGGGATCTTTTTCCGAGTACGGGGCGACTCTATGTGGGAGCGAAGGAAGGTACCACAAGGAAAGGACAGACAACTAAATTGTGTGTCGCCTTTCAAGAAGAAAGTGTCATAAAAATGACGAAAGAGGACGCGGAATCGTTCAGTAATGACTCTCCGTCAGGGGGGGAAAAAAGAGAAGGCAGCGTAGAGATGATAGGGCATGGGGGAATTCTGGGAACAAGACTTCATTGGCCGAGAATGGAGAGTTCGACGTTTCCTTAAGGAATGGAAGTATTTGGAAGAAAGTCTGGTATCCCGTCCGAATCAGGAGAAAACGGCGAAGCCACGCAGGAGCCCAGCATGTGTTGGGGCGTAGGAAAACTCGATGACTACTATAGGGACTTCAGAGGGAAACTATAAAGGAGAGGGAAATCCGAGGATGCGGGGGTCCGCAACGACCCCTGGGCGGAGGGTACGTCTCCGGAAAGAGAAAGATAGGGGGGGTGTGATCGATTTGTAGAAGGGCAATGGAGCCATTCCCGGGACTGGGGGTCAGGAAGGATGAGAGAAACCCACACCCCCTTAGGAGGAGAAATAGAGATAAAAGTGATACAGTCAGAGGAACCGAACAGAGACAATGCCTTGTGCACAAAGAATCGGAGAAGCTCTATTATCTATCTTAAGAACTTAAAAAAGGGCGACGAGGCGAAGAACGGAGCCAGCACGAAAAGGGCGGGAAGAAAGGAAAAGGAATGTCGCGCCAGTAGTAAGAAGAGAAAGAAAAAACCACCTGACGGGGAAAGGGAGGTTTATTCTCCTTTCAGATGAAAAGGAGGGCCCAGAGTTCCTCTTGAGAGGGAACGTTCACAGGAAGGAAACCGTCGAACCAACATATGACGGCAATTCCCAGAAAGGGAGGACCCCCAAAACCATACCAGCCTGCTCCAAGAATCGAAATAGAAGAAAGGAAAAAAACAACAAGGAAGGAGTCAGAAAGCGGGGCTGACATGATGCGGAGGAATGATTTCGGGGAAGACGCTACTCAGAAGAAGAAGAAAACAACATTTCTGATGGTCTGTAGGGTAATGAAGGGGGAAATTCACCGGAGGCGAAAAACGTACAGTCGGGAAAAGAATAAATGCAGATAAGCTCCCAATTCAAGGGGCTACCAAGAGACCCCGCCTTCTGGAAAAAAGGATTTCATAGGAACAGTTAAGTCAGGTGAAGACAGTTCTGGTCTGAAGGGCCCGGATGGGGATCTACTGAAAAAAAAGGGGGAAGAGTCGACCGGCCGCAGGGAAAAAGGAGTTGTAACTCGGTTTCGTCGACGGGGAGGGCAAATCCCAGAAAAAGAAAAAAAGGTTTTAGCTCAATAGCATAGAAAAGCCCATAAGAAGGAAATGGAACCTCGTCGGCAAAGGGGGTCGTTAGTAGTCCACAAAGGAGGAGGTGACATCAGGGTTAAGGAAAAAGAGGGTGTACTATTGTAAGAAGAAGGTCAGGGAAAATGTCGGGGAGGCCAGATACAGAATGCGCTGAAAGCCGAGGTTTGGATTGAAAGATCGCGAGAGTACTCACCTTCGACTCGGGGAAACCCGAGCGAAAGACCATATAAAAAGATCGCGGGAGCAGAGCCAGGTCCGGTTGGAAAGACGCCGGACGGGAGGGGAAGAAAAACGTACCCTCCCACTTACAATACGAGCTAAACCAGTAAATGGGGAAGGTTTAAAGCATTCTTTGCTTTCATGATCCAGGCTGTCTCCAAAAGGAAGAAAAAGGTCCGGACCACAAGAAGAAGGGAGAGTAATCCATAGGTGTCTTGACCTTCGAAGACACTGTCGCAAAACAGGGGTAGGGAAAAAAGACTTACTCTTCTATCCTTGATTTAGTTCGGAGGGACAGAAAGGGAATACGATAGAAAGCGAACTCGGTGCCTCGGATATAAAGACAGGTTCGAGCGGCTTGAAAAGGGAAAACTCTCTATGGTAAGGAAAGAGGAAAAGCGTCGACAAGCGCTTTATCAGGTTCACGTCGGAAAGGAGTGGAGGAAAGAATCGGGAGAGGGGTCGATGACCAAGCATCGGACATATTAAGCATCAATAAATTACGGCGGAAGACGAGGAAGGAAAGGGTTCCCATTTTTTACGATGGAGGACGCGAAATTGGCAGTACGATGGCGAAGAAGACGCTCCATCAAATCGAAGTTGAGCCGGGGAAGGCTACCGTCTACCTGCAACTCGGGGAAAGGGGGGAGGGAAAATCTGACGGGAAAGGAAGGGTTTTTTAATCAACTCTTTCCGCATATGATATGGGGTTTGGTGTGCTGGCCGCTTCGAGAGAAAAGAGCCGGTCGGGGGGGAAAGACGAAATCTGGCCGACTTGGAAGTGCAAAATAGGAGTGAAAAAAAACCTGGGAAAAAATGTGTCGTTTTTTTGGGGAGGGGGGGGGGGCTAGCGGAGATTTCGCGGATTTCAGGGGGAGGAAGGGAATCATGCAGAAGAAACCAGGATGGCCCCTTTACTGAAAATGGGGCCATGACTCTGTTGAATTAAAAAACGACGCTCGCGGTCGGCGGGGCATCGCGCGCCCGATCATAGCTCTACGGAATTAAGAAGTGGCAAGCAGGACCAACCTAAATAAAAGAAAAAAAAAAAGGGGGGAATGAGGAAAAGGAGAGGGGGAAAGGGGGGGTCCATTCTTTAACGGTCTGGTGAGAGGAGAAGCGAAAGGGCTCGGAGAAAAGTCAATTCCACCCGAGGAAGGAAGCGAAATGAGCGCCATGTGCAGAGGGGATCCTGGGCGGATAAGAGCCCAACCCCCTTGATTTCGAATCACGTCTCACAGAGAAGACAAAAAGGGGGGGGCCCAGGGGGGAAGGCGGTTCTGATGCCAGTCGGCCAGAAAGGCGCAACATACGACCGAAAGGAGGGAGAAATCTTCAAGAAAAGCAAGGGTGACGTCTATCATTCGACTGACCAAGGAGTAACACCATCGAGAAGGGTGAATACGAGTTGCAGGTCGCCGAAGGGGGGGTCGCCAAACTTGAGAGGAGAGCTATGTAAAGAGATGTCGAAAGCCTTCTCTACAGGACGCACAGGAAGGATAGACGCGCGCCATCTCAAAGGGCCCATCGAATGAATCTAGCTTAGGGGAGGGTATTGGGGAGAGGAAATAGAAAAATGCTATGCTTTCATCTAGACTCTTGGAAAAGAAAAACCAACCGTAAAGAAGGGACCTTGGAGGGGGAAGCTCAATCTCTTGGAGAACGGGAACCACCTGCAGGTCCTGCATTGAAAGAGGGAGAAAGGGACAGCGTTTGCAAAGCACGATCGAAAAGGTTGTTTTAATCCTAGTATGAAAACGTCAAGCGGGAGATCCGGATTCAGGGAGGATGGCCTTACCGCTTGAAGAATCCCTGATAGAGAAGGACCGAGGGAAGGAGCAAGGGAATTCCTGCCTCATCTGTTTGGCAGGGGTTGGACGGAAAAAGGGACAAGAGGGGGGATTACTCCCGTCCCGGAAGTGGGAAAGAGGCTTTGTTGCCTTCCTTTGGGGGGAGGGGGGGGAGGCCAGCCGGCAAATAGAAATGAGACCACTTATTTTGGCTCCAGGGAAAGCGTAAGGAGGCGGCTTTTCCTTGGGGGCGGGTAGGATTTATAGTAAATAGCTCCGCTGAAAAACTGCAAACCTGACTGAGAGGAGGGAGAGGGGTGGGAAGGTCGCTAGGGTCCTAAGTCGCGGGGAGGAAGAGAAAGAGCGAGCGCAATCCCAACACGGCTAGAGAGAGGGGGGGAGCGTCTTTATCATCGAAGAGGGAGAACGTCGCTACGTTGGCTCTCGAAATTTCTTAATGGGGGAAAACGCCGATAAAGGACCTTTGTGCCGACGAAGGTGAAAAGCAGAGCGCGACCGGAGCTAGGGAGAAGGAGAAATTTCTCAGGAAGAGCTCTTGACTACAACCTTGGGTTTCGGCTAGGTTTTACCGATTTTCACAAGGGCCGTTGGGAAGTAAATGCGTCCGGTCGACGACAGGGGGGGGGGGGTAATAGGAAGGTCTAAGAAAGGAAGACAGAAAAAGGATTTAAAGGCTGTGTTCGCGTCACGGCTATGAGGGGGTCTAGGCTATCCGGAGGGGTTCGCAAAAAAAAAAAGGGGGGGGAGCTTATCTTAGGGGGGCGAGGGAGACTGATATTGGGTGAATGTGACCAACAAAATTACCCCACAGACCAGAGGGAGGAAAATATCGGCATAGTAGAGAGGAAGAAAAAATGCTAATCTACCGAACTTGACCATAAACGGGGAAAAGCTGGAGGACCTCAGAAGAGGGGGACGAGATATTCGAGATAGTTTGGTGGAGAGACATTCTCGTATGTGGAGCAGGCGGGAGGTCTTTCAGACGGGGAAGGGAATTCTCGGGTTCGAAGGTTTCCTTCAGGAGAAGAAGCTGGCACTGGATTTTCAACGAGGGGAGGCGAACGGAAAGAGAAAAAAAGGAAGGACCCCGCTCCTCCATCCGAACGGGGGAACCAAAAAGCGGGGTTTGGGGGGGGAGAAAGAACGATTACTACTGTTGCGACATGTACTTAACACATGGCGTTCCTTCGAAACCCATTCGTGCTGGAATAAAGAAGGGCAGGGAAACCGGGGAATCCGGGTACTCTCTATCTCGCAGTAGGCGTCGGGAGGGCGATTTGGATTGAAGTGCCAAAAGGGCCATAGCTTTTATCCCTTACTGCCTGGCACAAAAAAAAAAAGGGGGGGGGAGAGGAAAGAGAAAGAGGTTTCCTGTTTGAGCAGCGAAGACAGGACAGCTACTGGCCAGGGAAAGAGGCCCTTCATGAAGGAAATACCGCTACTCTATTGACTACTGGTAAAAAGGGGGGAGTTGAGGAAAAAGAAAAAGGCTCGGATTCCATCACGAATGGCGGCGCAAATGGAAGTACTTCGCGCAGGGGGAGGAGGAAATACGACAAAAAACAAAAGAGGGGGGGAGTAGGAAGTTTGATGCGCAGTTTTCATGGTGACCGGTCTTATCGAGGAATATTGCAGAGGGAAAATCATGAAAGGAACCTTCGTAACTATTAGGAAAGGGAGGCAATGCCCCGTCTTGGAGGAAAAAACGAGAACAAGACGAGCTGCATAAAATAAAAAAAGAGAGCCGCATCTCTCTTTTTCAAACTGAAGAAGGGGAAGTCCGGCGATGGAAGGCGGCCTTGTATGCAATCGACGCGACTCTGCAAAAAGGCCGAAACACATTTAGGGAGGGTACTGACAGGATTCACGCCGAGCTACCCAAAAGACCGAAAGAAAAAGGGAAGAAAGGACCAAGGAGAAACCTCGGCTTGACACCCGGAAACTCGCCATTCTTTCAAAGAAAAAGACCATAGGTAGGGGGGAAGGGAAGGGGCCGGATTCTGGGAATGCGAGAGGGAGGTAGGACGGCGCATTTGACGGAAAACTCGTTTTCGTCGACGTCCTTGGGAAAAAGGGGGCCGACACGAAAGGTTGAAGCAATGATAACTCAAAAAAGCAAAGGAAAAGGAGGGCGCTCTGCGGAATGAACTTAGAGGCACCGAAGAAAAAAGTCGTCTTGAAGGATATGTGTTCAGAAGTTGGAAAGGCGCAACCGTCAGCCGAGGGAAGGGGAGTCTGGGAATAACCGCCCAGAAAAGACGCGGCTCGCTATGTTTGATTTTCTGGGCGGGGGGGTGGGGGGGGGGGGGGGGGGGGGGGGGGGGGGGGGGGGGGGGGTGGGGTGGGGGGGGGGTTGTTGGGGGGGTGGGGGGGGGGGGGGGGGGGGGTCCTCCCCGTCGAAGGAGGGAGGAGGAAGAAAGGAGTCAGCCCCTAGCGACTGACCAAAAAGGGGAGGAGAAGTCCAAGGGGGTTTTCCACGCGGCGCTATAAGACTAAAGAACAGAAAGTAAAAACAGAGAGGGGGACCAGCCTCGCACTCGCTAGGGGCGAAGTCTTGCTTTCAGAAAGGCCAGGATTGGAGGGAGGGGAGAGCGTCACAGGAAGAAATGAAAGAATACACAATTCGTTACTGGGGGCGTATACATGAGGGGGAAGGTGAATTCGAAGAAAAACGCTGAGCAGGCAGGAAACTGCTTATCTTCCTCGTGTGAACTGGGAGGGAATAACGCGTATCAGGCCATTGATCGATGGCTACGGGAAAGAGGTGGCCTCGAGTGAGATCTTCTTGAAAAAGCAAAACATGGAGCACGAAGAGGAAAACCCTGCAGGTCAAAAAAAGAAGTTGAGAAATTTTCTCGGAAAACTCCAGAGGGGAAGAAGGTCGCTAGAGAAATGTAAGAAGCATCAAAGACGTCGGCGGCAGCTCGATTGAAGGAGAAGGAGAAGTTTACTCGGGGGAAAAAGGGCTCTTAACTCCTAGGGAGCTGAAATGAAGGGGAAAGAAGAGCGCACAAAGAAAAAGACGACCGGACGCTCGGCGACCAGAAATCTTCACTGGGCGCAGATAAAGGGGTTGGGGGGGGAAAGGAGAAACAGGGTGCAGTGCTTGCCAATACGCGCGCTTATATAGGGGAGGCACTCGGGCCGACTGGCTCTTCCCCGGAGAAGAAAAAACGGGGCCCCCGGTGTGGCCGAAGGGTCGTTGGAGTGGGGCGAGCGAAGGGAAAGGGAGTACGTGGGAGAGAAAAGGGGGCAGTCTCCCTGTACGGCAAGGGGAGATCAGGCGAGGGCCTGAAGTGGCGGTTGAAGGAAGCTGGCTGGTCAGCCGAGCAAATAGAGAAGATAGATCTACGAAATTCACCGCCAGTGAAAGGGGCGAGACTCACAAAAAAAAAAGAGGAAGAAGGCCTGTTATTTCGTGTCATGAATGAAAGGGAAATCGGGAGAGCGATGGGGGAAGAAGCGACCTCTAATCGTCGTCAGGCAAAGCATTACGGAAAAAAACCGTACCGTTGGCGAGCAGTCCGGGTTAGGCTGGGAATGATCAAATTACACAAACACCCCGCGAAAAGAGCCCCACTCCAACTACAGAAAAGGGCCCCTTGTTGTTTTGACGGCTTCCAAGGAGGGAAGATGCCATTCGGCCAGAGGGCAGAGAAAAAAAGGGCGACTCTCAAGGGGAGGAAAGGGAAAAAAGCAACATTTCGTCTATCATCTCTACCAGTACCAAAAAAAACGGGGGGGGGGGGAAGAGGCGTCGAAAAGAAGAGTTTCAGGTACCGAGCGACGATGCGATTTGATGGGCTCGAGAGAAAAGCTTATGCGTACGCAGAAAGGGGGGAATTTCCATCTAAGCTTCAAGGACCGAACAAAACGGGTCGAAATTAAAGACCTAATATCGGCGGGAAAAGCGTCCTATGATGGAAAGGGAGAGCGCGTAAAAGCCAAAAGAAAAAAGAGGTCAGGGATTTTCTCTATCACTGATCAATCGCTGGTTAGTGAGTCCTGCATTACTAGGGAAAGCAACTCGTTGGGGAAATCGAAACTGAGGGGGGGGGGTCCGGTCCCCGGGACTCCGGGGCGAAGCTATTCAATTGAGACAGGCCTGATCCTCGTGAAGGAGGGGAAGAAAAGTCCTATGGGCCGGAAGCCTATAATCCTTAATTCCTGGTCTCAATGAATGTAACGGTCACCTTACCAGAGGTGAAAACATGATTGTATTAACGAAAAAAAGAGGAGGTCTTTGGTGCAGGGATGTGGAGGAGGGGGGAAACTTTCTCCATCCTTTCATATGAAATGCAAGGAGGGGATGAAACAGCTTTTTATCGGTACGGGTCTTGCAAAATTGTCCGGGGGGGGGCTTTAGATTATATCGCAGACTGGAAAAAGGACGGGGAAAAGACCACGGAAGGAATGTTTTGAGGAAAAGAAAAAGCTGAGTCTTTTTCCGGGAAGGGGACGATCGAGAGGAAAAACCTAGTTCAGCCTGCCTGGAGCTCAGGGGGGGAAAAAGAAAGGACTGGAAGTTTACCCGATTGGCCGGAAGGGAAACACGCCGATCCTCTGGTGTGAAGAGAAAGTGCCCGAAAGGGTGGAAGGAAAAGGGAGGGGGGAGACCGGAGCTATGGGGACTTGAATGGGAATGGACTACAACCTTTCGTGGGAGGTGCACATTACGTCGAGAAACCGAAGAAAGGCCGTTGTTTCTTCACAGAAAAACCCAGGTTGGGGAAGTCAGAATTCTCCAGAAGATTCACTGACAAGGAGGGGGAAGGGAGGTGGTCGGCGTCACGGGGGGGCTATAAATCATTGAAGGAGGGGCCAGACAGGGAAAAAACGAAATTGGGCGCTTATCGCGGAGAGTAACGAGAAGCTGGGAACGGTCTCTCGGCTTGAAGGGCAGGCAGTAAAAACATCAGAAATGGGGGGGGAGGCCTGTCCTATCTTCAATGGCGCCAAGAGAGAAAAGAAGCACTGTCCAAATAGGAACCTCACGTCAGCGTGGTGGGGAAGAGAGAGGCGGCTATCGTTTGGGGGTTCTCTTACTATTTAGACAGCTAAAGGAGGCCGGCTTCGGGGGGTCCGGCATCATGAGGGCGACGGTTTCCTTCCTGTCGGAAAAAGGAGGTTGAACAAGCGAAAAGGGACTGGGATACTCTAAATATTGAAGAACGGAAAAAGGAAGAGACTTTTCCCAGAATGGGGAAGGAAAGGACTCGATTGACTACTGCGCTACAAAGGATCATGGAGGAAAGGGTTCTGGCCTCCGGGAAAGGGGGGGGAATTCAAAGAAGAGAAAAATGTTGAGGCCTCGCCTTTGACGCTCGATAATGGAGAGGTCGTGCATGCGATGGAGGTCACAAGGGGAAAAGTATGTCACGAGGGGGAG
>Ga0179593_1652472_pt1 | contig 11384 bp, 11 predicted proteins | sample CZODoug2_1_08_16_FD_185931 | JGI IMG/M metagenome (GOLD analysis project Ga0179593, IMG submission 185931) | Vadose zone soil fungal communities from Angelo Coast Range Reserve, California, USA - CZODoug2_1_08_16fungal (PacBio error correction) | ecosystem: Environmental > Terrestrial > Soil >...
AGGAAAGACTCATTATGGGGGTGACCACCTCTAGGGTAATGTAACAATCACGAAATTACAAGCGAAGATAAGGACTTTTCTGACGAGAAGCTTATCAAAAGTGCCCATAAGGGGTATATCGCTGTTTCCATGCAGATCACGAAGGGGGAGTTTCTGTGTGGCATGCAAAATGCCTTTTTGCCGAGAAAGGGTACGAACCGACTGCCGCTGGGGGCTCGCTTGAGGGCTTTGAAAAAAGAAGGGTTCGTGGAAAGCTGAATCTAAGAACCCATGGAGTAAAACACTCGGGGCGAGGGTCCGCGTTTTTAAAAAAGGGTTTCAAAAAGCAGCGTTGGGGGAAACCGGCTCAACCTGAGAAAAGTCTGTGCGGGTGTGAGGGGGGGTTGACACGGGGGAGGGGGGGTACAGGAGCGGCGACGGCAGCCGGTTTGGTAAAAGGCGGTCAAAGATGTTCTCAATCGTCCCAGGGGGGGGAGTTCGGACGGGAGGGCCAGTGCCTGTTAAGGAATGCTGCTGTGCCTCCCGGGAGGGGACTCTTAAGCGTGGGGAGTCCTACTATGACCACACGGCTCGGGGGGGGGAACTTTTGGGGGAAGGGGAATTTAAGTAGGGACGGCTCTTTCCAAAAGAAGGGGAGGATGAGGCCCAGTGGGAAACATTACCTTTCACTCAGAGGCCTCAGCATTTGAGTCTGGGAAGGAACTTTCAAGTCTGGCTTTTCGAAGTTGGAAAGACGCGCTCTTCGACGTTACTCTTAGGGCAAACAAATCCTTTCCTCTCTTCTAGAAAGGAAGTCCATATGAATCGAGGAGACGGGGAAGGCGAAGAGCAAGCTTGAGGGGACAAGCGTAAAGACTTTCGCATCCACAACGTTGGGGTAAGTGGGGTAACAACGGCTGCTCAGCGGATATGGTTCTCGAAAGGGGCGAAAGAAAAAGATTCAAATTCGGAGGCGATTCTACGAAAGGGTCTTAAAGTTCCTCAGGACGATGTTCAAGAAGGAGCCGCGTCGGAATTGCGCCGACGTAACGCATAAACGGCGGTCACAACCTTGGGAGGCTGTACCTTTGATCCATGAAAGGTCGCGAAAAGTCGTAAACAAGAAGGGGAACTCTAGAAGGCCATTCGGGGGGGTCCGAAAGGGTGTAAAATAGGGGGATGACTTGATAGAGGCGAAGCTAGAGGGGGGGTCGCGGAAATTGCGAAGAGAGTTACAGCCCAGACCTCCATCCGCTCCGATTGAAAACACGAATACAACGCAAAGAAAAAAAAAAAACTTCTGCCTCGTGAAGCCGAAAAGTCAACGGAACTTCAAGATTGGGACGCCAAAACTGTCCAAAATAGGTCCAAACGATCTCGAATGTGGTGCAACTTCGCAAAAAAGTCCAACAGCAGTTCCACTTGGAGGGGAGGCATGCCCTCTTAAGGGGAAACCCTCTAGGTTCACGGCGGCTCCTTAGCCGGAATAGAGGTTCGAAGATATTGCCGTAGCTCCCCCATTGATTTCCGGAAATTTGGGCAGGCTTTACTTGGAATTCCCGTTGGGGACAGAAACAAAAACAACAAAAACATCTGCCACCGGGAAAGAAAAAAAAGCCCGGTCCTAGTAGGAAAAAAACTCACGAATTCAGCGGCGAAGTAAACAACCTTGTGCATGCCTCCCGGGGAGGAAGCGGAAGGGGGGAGTCTCCTCAGGGGGAAGACGTGATCATTAGCCCAGTTCGCGAATTTTCTATGGAAAGGTACGATGACTAATGCCGAAAGTCCCCTCGTCTTCGGGGGCAATGTAATAGAATTCCAAAGCCGAACAGACGAAAAACTCTTTCGTAAGGGGATAGAAAAAGACTCCGGATAACCTACCTTGCAAGGAAGGAGGTGTGGCCAGCTATTTGAGGGAGGGGGAAAGCCGGGAAATACTCTAAAAAAGGGGGCTTGACCAAAGGAATCTCAAACACCAACAACTGAGGAGAAAGAAAGAAGAAGTTGGAGCATCCGCCAAGAAGGAAAAGAAAGGAGACAGGCTTCACTTTTTCTCAAAAATAAACGCTGTCCCCCAGAGGAGGGAATGCGGTTAATAAAAAGAAAGAGAAAGGGGGTTTGTCTCTTAGGTTCACGTTGGCCATTTTGAAAAATTGGATCACCCGAAGTATGTGCGCTAAGTAGAGACCGCCGGAAGGAAAGGAAACAAAGCACGCCCAGGGGAAAGGAGGGGGGCGTCTCCAGTCCGGTGGGGCGCCAACCCCTCCTAAAAGAATTATGCAGACCCTACTAAAAGGTCGTCCAAAAAACGGTTTGGGCTCCGACGGAGAGGCAACTACGGAGGAAAAGTGAGGCGTCTGGTGGCAGATCTTGTCGTCGAGGATAAAAAAAGGGTGGACACCCTTGATTAAAAAGAACTCCAAACCTTGAACTCGCACTGGGGGAAGTCGAAGCCTGCAACCTCCTTTTAGAAACTCGGCTCTATCAGCACCTGAAGAAGAGCGGGTCGTTTTGGGGGACAAGAAAATTAGGTCCCCAGCACAGTGGAAACTTCTTTGAAAAAAAAAGAGGGTATGCGCCAACAAAAGGGAGGGGGGGACCTAGTTTGTGAAAGGAAGGGAGGACTGTGCGTGAAATCTTCTACACATCGTCAACTTTTCGGGAAAAAGGGGGAGAAGTGGCATTTGCGGTTTACGGGCGCCGTAAGTTGGAAGTTTTGGGAAAATTGCCCGAGAAACGGAGGGAAAAGGGGGAGGGATTTCTCAAAAGTGAAATACAAACGGTCGATAGGGAGAAGGAAGAGCACGATTGGAAGAGGAACCCAAAGGCGAGAATTTTCCATGGGGGAAAGTTTCTAAGCGCGCTAACTGGAATGGGGAGCGTCCAAAATGTCCAAAGCCAGTGGCTTGTGGGGGACATTTGTTACGAGAGGGGAAGTTCACGGTTTCAAAAAGAGGCCTCCATACGCGAAAGAGAGGTGGCGAGACCAGTGACTACCGAATAAAGAGGGGGGGGAATAATGAGGGGATGTCGGGGGGTTGGCTCAATCGAATCAAGAGTGACTCAAATAAAGTAACCGAACCTCTCCCAAATTGGGGGGGGGGGCAATGGAATGTCTACAGCGGGGAAACCTAGTCTTTCAGGGGCACTCCCTAAAGGAGAAGTTGGTCAAGGAATGCAATGGGGAGGATCGTCCCGTTCGGGAAAGAGGAGGTCTGCCACAGCGCGCAATGGGGAAAAGAAAATCGCTTGGGAGGAAGGCCAGCAAGAAGAGATTTCGAGGATTTCCATTGACCACGGGGTGTCATAAAAAAGTCGGGGGGGGGAAGGTGCGGTGCCCGCCGGAAAAACACCACGTACATTAAAGGGGGAACGAAAGACTTCAAGAACCCGAGCCAAAGCCAGAAAACTCTGCGCCTGAACTTCCGAAAGAAACAACCCGGCAGCAAGGAAAATGCCAGGCTACTCCCACCTCCGGAATGTGATCAGAACAGTCTGTACAAGAAGGATCCTTCAAACGCTTCTTGGAAATCGCTTCCTCTTCCAAAAAGCGAGAAGGAAGAAAGGGCCTTTTTAGCCGCAAGATCAATCCCAGTCCGTTTATCCATAAGGGGAGGAATAGAGGGGGGGACAAACTATCTCCCTCGAGACACGGGGGGGGATCCTCTTAACACCTTTCAACCGATTCTCCTGAAAATTTTGTGGGGATGAGCTGAAAAGTTCAGCACCGAAAAAGACAAGGGGAATCTGGGTATTGGTCGAAAATCGTCTACCTAAGAGCCTATTACACAGGACACCATCCAGAATCCCAAGGGAGTTCTCCTCCATTCAACCCGTCTCTCTAAAAAAAAAGGGGAAAGTAGGATTCTGAAAGAATCCTGACCAAAAAGGGAATTCATTTCCGGGTTTCCTTCCAAATTGTAAGTCGTGATGTAGAAGAGGGGCGTGGTGGGGAAGAATCTGGCCAGAGCTCAACAACACAACGTAGAAAAAGAAGGGGGGTAACTTCCTAAGGAGTTGAAAAACGACGATTCTGAGTCTGAAGGGAAAGAGGGAAATTAAATGAAGAGGAGTTGGGAAAGTCTGTAGGAAGCCCGCCGCGTGTAGAGGGGCCCTTCTTGAGTCACGGACATCTGTGGGCTGGGGGGGGGGGGACTAAGGCCCAACAGTTGTGGAGGCCTGGGAAAAAACCTCCTTCCGAGGGTGGAGGTGAACGGGAGGGGTGTGGTGGGGGTCATGAACGATAAAAGGAGCACAGGGGAAACTAGGGGAAAAGGGTTTCCAGAAGGGGTACCATCAAAAAGGTTTTTCTCGAAAAGGGGCAGGGGGCCCCGAGGGAAAAAAAAAAAGAATTATCAGTAAAGGGGGATTGGGAGGGGGTCGGGGTGCTGGCGCTGGAACACCTTTTGCTACGGGCTCAGGGGCCTGGGGGATGGTCGACGGCTAACGGGGGGGGTCCAACGAGGGGGAAAATTCTCTCACATCTGAGTCTGCCCGGAAGAAAAAAGGAGAGGGAAGTAAAAGAAAAAATGGACCGGTCGAAATCAGCTGTAAAGGGGCTTGTAGCGCCCCCCCCTCTTAAAGAACTCTGGGGAAACGGAGAGAGAAGGCCCCTGGGGTTTCAAAACGTAGTAGAATTGGGGACGCGGAGGCCAAGAGGACTGACATGAAAGGTTTTTCCAAGAACCTGGGAGCGGGGACGAAGAATTCAGGAACAGAATCGCCTGGCTTGATGGTTTAACGGGGGGGAAAAGCTGGAAAAATTAGAAACAATCTCAAAAAATCTTCTCCACCCAAGATCCGAGAAAAAGGGCATAGATTACCAGAAAAGGGGGGAAGGGGCAGTCGAAAAAAAGGGAGTGTGGAAGAGGGGGACCTTTCTCATCCACATTGGACGGTGGTTCCGAAGAAGAAGAGGGAAGAGGGGGAGACCGACACGCCAACGATGGAATTCTGGAGCTGCAAATCAGGAATCTTATAATCAAAAAAGTTACAGGAGAAACACGAATAAAAGAGGAATTAACAACGGAGGGATAAAACGGGGGGGAAGGTTATTGACACGAATGGACCGTTCTCTCGGGAATATGAACAATTAAAAGTTTCGAGAAATCTTTGGTCTAGTGAAAAGTGTGAGGAGGGGGATTTAAAGGAGAGCCTTTTGGTCGAAAAGTTGAGAAAGAAGGAGCTCAGCCAAAGGGACAACTCACTAGCCTCCCAAGCTTGGAAAAACACTTGAATGGGCCCAAAAAAGTCCCCCTATACGACCAGCTCCTCGAGAAGGGGTCACTAGGTGTCGAATGTGAAAGCCCATGAGACTTCAAGGAAAAAAACTAATTGAAAGTATCGGAAGTCTAAGTCGCAAACCTAAAAGACTCAGTGGGGGAAAATTGAGGCTTCATGAAGGCATGAAGTTTCTGAAAGCCGCGAGCGAGGGGGAATCTCCTTATTCCGTAGAGAAGGGCGAGAGGTCTGGAAAAAGGGGAATTCTGCAAGAAGGGGCGGCGTGGTTTGGCGGGGGAGAAGAAAGTTTGGGCCAAATATGGTCTGAGCTAAGAGCTCTCTCCCCGACACCGGAAAAAAGCCCGGTAAAAAAGGTGCTGATAGAAAAAGCTCGTCTATCAACAGGCAAGGGGGCGCTGGGGGGCGAAGGAAGAAACGTGTCGGGTCGGGGAGGGGCGCAAAAGCATTGGGGGAAAGGGCCTAAAACCCATTCCCAAAGTGGAGGATGTGATAGATCGAAGGGGGGAAGGGTGACTAGAAAGAAGTCAACCTCGGAGAGGGGATCCCCTTTTATGAGAGGGGCCAAAGCCGAAGCAAAAAAAATCGAGGCGCACAATATAACGTCCAAGGGGATACCTGCAGAAAGAATGGTTGTGACAGGAGTGTAGAAGGAATCCGGGAACTCGCGATCAACCAACGGGGGACTCAACAACCACCCTTCTGGAGGGGGGAGAGATTACATTTTGGGGAAAAGAAAAGCTGAGTAGAAGGGACATGACCGGATTTCCAAAATCTCTTTCCCCATCCTCTGAAAATCCTAATAAAGGTGAACTCGGTTTCTAAATCTAAGTTTTGTCCCGGGATTTTGGAGGAGCTACACTGGTAAAAAGAAAGGGTTTCCTCTGTCGCCCTTAGAAAAGGGAAAGGGAATCACTAGAAAGATTGGGGAATGGGGATTCGATTATCTCTGGAATTCGAAAACCTCTAAAAAAATCTGAGGGTCTGGGGAGGGAAAATTGGAAAACTTTTCCGATCGGGGACTGAGGTGCAACACGGGTGAAAAAGGGCTTTGAGGCCTATGAGGGGATCAGATTTTTTTGGATTGGTCCTCAATAGGGGATTTAAAGGGATGACCAAATACTAAAAAAAAATTTCCGGGGAAGGGAAGATTCATCTTGGACGCCTGCACCCTCAAGGGGGACTCTCGAGAAAGAAAAACGTACTGCAGGAGGCAGGAGAACTTCTTTCGTGGAAAGGAGTAAGGGAGGTCATGAGCAAATTGAAACTGGGGGGAAGTGGGCTCCTGATAAAGAAAATAAATCTCTATCAAAGGGTGACATTTGAAGAAAGGAAAACCAATCTAGAAAAATCGTGAAATTTTTTCGGAGTCGAATTGTAGGGGGGGGGAAAAGGGGCGTCTTTGCGGTGACAGGGGGAAGGGGGTTTTCAAAAGAGGGGAGGAGCGGATGAAAGGGGAGAGAGGGTGAGGCTTTCCTCGACAAGGGGCAGTAGCTTCTCAATAAAGGGAAAAAATTCACAAGATGCAAAGAACTTGAAAAAGGGCCATTCTAAGTTGGAAGGCTTGGTTCTAAGAACGCCGCAGGGGGGGAGCGGGGAACACGGGGAAAGCCAGTTCCTGGGGGGGGAGCCTCCGTGGGGAAAAAGGGGGGTTACGGAAAAAAAGGTTCAACCTAATGCAGAGAAAATCGAAGGGGCGCGGAGACCCCAGCTTTTTGAAAGACTACTCGAAGGCCGAGTTAAAGGGGGGGGGTGAAACGATTGGGGCGGGAAATCAATCTCGAAAAAAAAGCTTTAATGAAAAAAGAGGAAGAATTTGTCTTCTAAGGCGAACACTAGAAAAAGCAACCAGGCTTGCGTCGCATCGCCGGGAAAGGGAAGGCACTTTTCCGATGAGGTCCCTGGGTCGAAGAGTGTGACATGGAGGAGGACATGAAGCCAGCAAGAGGAGTCTTCCCTTCCAGCAGGAGGAGGAGCCTGGAGGGATTTGATGGCGGGGGTCAGCAGGAAAGGTTTTCGGAAAGGGGGACGGGCCATCCGAAAAATACACACGTAAGGGAAGTCATGAAAAAAGCCGCCCAGAGAAGAGTAGGTGAAAATCTTGGAAGAAATTCACCACCCCTGGAAAACGGAGGGAACGGAGGGACAAAGGAATATGGTTAAAAAAGAAAAGATATGTAGAAAAAGAGGGAAACCACCTCCAATTTAGACCACCTTGATGAAAGGTCAATGGACTGCCCAAAAGCTCCCTTGTCAAACCAAACCCAGACATGGTGTATAAATGGTGAGAAGGGTTAAAAAAATCTCAGACACCTCTCCACCCCTTTTAATAGAACTCTGATAAGGTCGAAATGGCCCGATGCTCCTCCCATTTTGGTTTTTTCGAAGGGAAGGGCCTGGAACGGATAGAAGAAAACAAAGTTCCCGAAAGGAACCTTCCCCCCTCTCTGGAAACGAGACCCATAAACGATTTCTGAAATAATGACTGGAAGGAAAAAACTGGGAAAGTGTGCACCTTCACAATTCCATTGAAAAACAAATATGAGGGAAAACCCCGCTGAAAAACTCTGAGGAGGGGCCCTATTGCTGTTCCTAGGAGGTCTGAAGAGGGGGAAAAGCGTTAGAGAACGGGCGTGGGGGGGGTCAAGAAGGGGGTCATCTCTCAGAAAAAAAACTGTAGTATTATTGGAGAAGATGAAAGAGTTACAAAAAGCACGAGTACTCATCAGAAAGGAGAGGGGGACTTAGGGGAGGTCACGAAGAAGGGGGACTATCTCTTGAGGGATCACACTTAATCGGGGAAGGTTGGGGGGAGGGCATTGAGGGGCATTGGGATTGCATGAATGGAGTCTTTCCTTTCCGCATGTTTAGGAGGTCCAGAACTGGGAACGGGGGGTGTTCGTGCAGGACCGATCTACAAAAAAAAATGGAACAGAGTGGTGGGAAGCGTTTGAAAAGACAAGCAAAGGGGTCGCTGCGTGAGAGGTGTTGAACACGGCATAAAGATCAACTGGAGAATGTGGGGCTGTTAAACTGGCCGGCGAAAAGGGCAACTAAAGTAGTCAAAAGGGGGCGCCGGGCGTTGGAAACTGTTTCTCCCATCCACCGGCTGTGAGCGCCTCGTAAACGGGGAGGCCGAGGGGTCCTCAGGGCTTTTGCCTGGCGTAAAAGGGGGACAGGCGCAGACTAAAGGACGGCTCGGGGAAAGGGGCAATCAGTAGTAGGGGGCTGCTGCTGGAAGAGAAAGGAAAATCCTTATCTTCGTGACGGGTGCACATGAAGGGGAAAACAAAACGCCTCAAGGGGGGAGGGAGCCACTTTCAGAAGGTCCCCTGAGGGGGGGAAAAATCTTCCCCAACTCGGCATTACAAGTTACCTTCAGCCAACAGAAGGGGAAAAGCTCCTCTTAACAGTTCAAAGGGGAACAGGAAGATGGAGAAAGTAGGGAAATAACGAAAAGGGAAAATTGGAAGTCTCATCAAAAGGCTTTTTTCTAGGCAAAAGTTAAATGCTAAAAAAAATCCATCAAATCGATATATGATGGACAACAAGAGAAAACCTATTCAAAGGAAGTCAGATTCGAGAGAAAACTTTCTGGGGGAACATGAAAATTAGAGGTCCTCAGGGGTTAAATGAGAAAGAATTCAACAATTCAAACTGCTAGATACAATTCACTTGGGAGGAACCTTTGGAAACGGCCAAAGAGGGGGAGTAAAAACCAAGGGAAAAACTTTCAAGAGAAGGGTTCCCCCCACCCTTCTTTGGAGGGGTTTTGGGCACAGATGATCTGGGAGGAATAGCTCCGGTAAAGTTGAGACATAAAATCCAGGGGAAAAGAAATCCGCTCCTCCAAATCGGAAGAAGAACACGTACGGAAACGAAGAAGAAGACCAGAATTAAATCGGGAAGGGGAAAGGAAAAAACACCGCTGTTTCGTGGGACGACTCATCGGGAAAAATGTCAAAAGAATGCCGAGAAATGGGGGGTGAGATCGCGGGAGAGACCGTTTCCAACATCATGCCCAAGTGGTCTGCATGCCCAAAAAGGATGAATTTGGGGGAAGAAAACTCCAGAAGAAGGGGAGGGGTCAAGGTATCGAGAGGAATCTGATATGTCTCGGGGGTTCACAAGGAGCTCTGACCGGGGAAGGTTTGCGAGACTTTCATTCAAGACCTCCAACAAGAGTCCGAAAAGAAGGCACCCCTTCCAAGTTCGACCGAAAAAAAAACGTTATATGGGATAGAACTCAGAGAAACAAGTCACCGGGGAAGGCCCCTTTGAGGAGAATGAATCAAGGTTAGGACACAGAAAGTAAAGGAAATGGGGAAACTCCCCATTTAAGGGAGAAATATCTCTTCAGCCTGGCAGGCACCCTCGTCCCGGCTTCGGTTCTCCAGGGGTGAACAACAACCAGCACTCCCTCTCTCCCCCCTCTTAACGACTCGCCCTGAAGAGCTAACTGCCTACATAGTATGCAGGGGGGGAAAAGGGGGTAAAAGGCTTAAGAAAATCTACGGCTTTGAGGAGGATCTTCCACCCAAGACACATAGTCATCTAAAAGAGGGAAAAGAGAGGTTAAGGAAGAAGGTAGGGGGAGTATAAGCGTAAGGGAGATCCACTCTCTCTCCCACAGAAGGAAGGGAAGTAGCAAGAGTTATAGGAGAGGGAAAGGATAGAGTGCGGAGAGTTGGGCATGGATGGAGAAAAAAAACTTCACTGGGAGGTCTAAACGAGATAGGATGTAGCACCCGCCCTGGGGGAAGAAACTCCAATTATAAGAGGGACCATCGAGAGAACCCAGGGGAATGCGATTCCGCCGCAAATGTATGCCAAGTCCTTTTTGATCTCCTAGGCCGGAGGGGAGTCAGAACAAAGGGAACGAGGGGGGGAGGTGTCGGGGGGGTCTTATATGTCTTGGGAAAAGACCTGGAGAAAAGCAAGGTTTGGACCTTGGAGCCCTCCCGCCGAAAAAAGTGAAAGCCCCTGGAAACGCCCTTGAGGGGAAAGGCAAACCAGAAGGTTTAGCGCCCGAGAGAGAAGCGCCAAAAGGCGAAAAATTCCGGCGAAAAAATTTTCGGGGCACTTTCATGACTATTGCACCTCACGGGGAAAATGTCTTTTTGAGAAGGGCGACGAGGGAAGAACCAGAATCGGAAGGGGGGGGGAAAAGGGCCGGGGAGTAAAAAATCTCGACACAATCGGGGGTTGGTGAATAATGAGGGAAAGGAAGGAGTCAGAAGTTCTTGGAGGAACCGTTAAGTGGTTTTTGAGTTGGGCGGGTCGTAGGGGAGAAGGGGGAGATTAAAGAGGAGGGAAAAAACTTTCCCTCTACAAAGGGACTATAGCTAGGGAGGAATCACAACTTTGCCACAGACATGTCCAGTAGAGAAAGATACGGAGTAATAACTAAATGAGCCTGGAATGAAAACCCCCCCAAACCAGGATGGGGGGAAAGCCTTAAACTCAGGTTTTATCGAAACACGAAGGTTTGCCTTTTTTAAAAAAAGGAAGGGTCACTGAAGCAGGGAACATGAGAAGTTTAGCGGGAAAAGATCGGGAAACTTGCAAAAGAAAGGGACTCTCCGAGAAAGGGGGTTGTCTATGTCTTTTTTGGGGAAAGAAAAAATCTCTAACAGAAGGTAAAGGACATCTAGGGGGCCACTCTGGGGGCTTGTTTCGAAAAAAAAAGTAAATAAGTGAGGTCTCAGAAATCTCCGTGATGGTAGGGAAATTCATTTTCCCTCTGAAGTGAGGGATGGGGGGGGACTGCGCTTGTACCAGCTGGAAAAGCCTTTAAAGGCGTCCCGACAGCACTCCCGAAGGGTCAGAAAGGGGGTACCAGTTATGGGTGGAAGGGTGGTTCAGCCGTAAGTCTCATTGCTGCCGGCCTCCTCACCCCTTGAGACTTCATGCACCCAACTGGACAAATCCCAAAGTGAGGATGCAAAAACGCCAGTCACCATCCCAAAGAAGAAAACGGGGGGCAAAGTGAGGGGTTTGAATCTACCTCAAATGGAGTTTGGAGAAAAGAGGGGGGGGAAAGGAAACGGGAGAAAAGACCAAACCTTAGAAAAGCCTCTTACCAAATCCTTTCAGAGGACTCCAAATGCAATGAAGGAAAAGTTTGGGGGGTCCTTTGTGAAAAACCTCTCTCTCGAAAGGCCTCA
>Ga0179593_1267386_pt1 | contig 11383 bp, 9 predicted proteins | sample CZODoug2_1_08_16_FD_185931 | JGI IMG/M metagenome (GOLD analysis project Ga0179593, IMG submission 185931) | Vadose zone soil fungal communities from Angelo Coast Range Reserve, California, USA - CZODoug2_1_08_16fungal (PacBio error correction) | ecosystem: Environmental > Terrestrial > Soil >...
GGCCAGCTAGAGGGAGCCGTAACTGGGGACGACGAGACGAAAAGGAGGGAGAGAACACGCCAAAAACTAAAGGGGGGGTACATATCTCCTATACTATGGATCATCGGCTGTCACGACTAAGTCCTCGTTTTGGAATCGACCGGGGTCGCTCAGTGAGGGACCGAATCGGGTGAGGAGCCAGCTTCAAGAGCTCCAGCCAAAAAATGTAAGCAACTTGCGTTATGCGTTCGATACAAAATCCGGGCTTCTCCAGTCATCCAACGTTAACTACAAAAAAACGCGAAGAAGGCGAGCAAGGGAACAGGACGCGGGGGGGAAGAAAAAAAACTTGTCCTCTGAAACCCCCCGCTTTCTGCCAACTTCACAGGAACTTGGGTTCACAATAAGGGAAACCGATGGGAAGAACGAGTCCAGAGAAGGGGTGAAAGAAAAAGACAAAACATTTCCGACCGTCGAGAGTGTTTTTTCAGAGCCCCATCGGGGTTTACGGTGGGAGATGTGCTCAAAACAGCTCAATCAACGGGCGGACGGGGCTCGGTCGGGAAGGGGTTAGACCACTCTGGGGAACGAAAATCCGGCTAAGGTCTGACCCAGGCCGGGGTTTTTGTTGGCGACGGGAGCGACTTAAGCATCAGACGGAACGTGGAAAACGAGCTTGAAGGAGCAAAATGATTTCCAGTTACAGATGGCACCCTAAGACCGGGACAATCACCATGAAGAGCACACAATGCGAGTCAACAAAAGACCAATAGGAACGGCTGAAAGAGGGACGGTGAAATGGTACTGCGAGGGTCTTTCGACAGAGCCAAGAAGAAAAAATTCAGCGCTGCCAGCTGAACGTCATCGTCGTCGCTCGAAATGTGAACCAAAATCATGGGGGGGGGAAGGTGAAAAGCGGCTCACTGGGAGGCGGACGGAGCATAGGCATCAGACAGGCGTCAGGGAGTACTAAGCCAATATCCTGTTCAATCGCCCACCATCGGCGGTGTGAAAGTGACAGGGGTTCACAGGTACTCGGCAAAAACGAGCCAGTGAGGAGATATAAGATAAACACTCAACAAAACCGGCCCATCAAAACTACGCAGAATAGAACTTAAAGGCAAGGGGGGTGATAGGATACCGCCAGCGAAGAATCTGGCAGCACAGAGGAGAAGGAACCGAAGCAAGAGGAGTATTAAGGATAAAACTCACGCGAGTCGACAGCTGTGGGGTGGGTGGATTTGATGAAAACTCGATGCGGGGGGAGCGGAAAGGTAGAGTAGCCCTCCGATAGAAAACCAGGTTCCAGCAGGCACCGCACAGCGACAGGAAGGGGAACATTAAACATTCATGCAGAAGGGGGGACGCGAACCAATCGAGGAACTAGGCGGCAAAAGGCCTCACTGTACTCCCGAGACGCACGAACCTCTCCAATATGGTTTACATCAATTGGCATACCACATGAGAACCAACTTTTAAGGATAAAGGGCTCTGAGCCCTCACCATAACAAGGGAACACATCGTCTCGGGAAAGTGGTAGAGCACTATTTAATATGCGATACCGTGTAACCTGCGAGAATAAAAGAAATCGGGAGGGGCCATAATCTCGACAAAGAAAAGGGATAGGGGGGAAAGGAGAGAGATTGGTACGCGTTATTGACGCGCGAGGGGAAAATGGAAATCAGAAGGCTAGTGAAGGAAAAGGAAGAGGGACGAAAAGGGTGGGTGGAAGGAGAATATGTCGACTGCAATCCCGGGAGGGAAAAAAAGGGGTTGTGGACCTTTAGACCAGGCTTGGTCAAACATAGGTGCGAAGGGGTGTGACGGCAGGACAAGGGGAACGGATTAGTTGGGGCCGCAATGAGGTAATCGGGGAATGGGAGAGTCAACAATTAGAGTGGAAGGGACTGAACGGAGGTCTCGTGTGCTGAAGTTTCTCGGGCTTTGCGGCGGGTGGAACGCGAGACAAAATAAAAATACTGCAAAACACAAAAGGAAAAAGGAGGTCGCAATTCGGGACTCGGGGAGATTTGGTTTTCCAGGAAAGCGAAGCTCTTTGTCCGGGGTCGTAGGACTTCGCCAGATGAATCGAGGGGGTTAATGTCAAAAATCACCTCAGGGAAAGGGGCACACAGAAAGGCTGGTGTGATGTCAAGGGGGGGGGGATTTGGAAGATTCCGAGGAACGACTTCCTACGAGCTTGCCCTAGAACTAACCCTGGAAGTGGGAAACGAGATGGTCCTGGGAGGAAACAGAGGGGGGGATTTCCCGAGAATGGAGATGGGATGCATCTGCAAACTCCCAACTTCCTCTCGCTGACCTCGTTCAAGAATAATTTTGGTTGACCAAGCTTCACTAGAGAGGCAATTGCAAGGGGGGATGGACAGAACCGAGAGGAGTGGCAGGGGAATCTTCAGGGGAGGGGGTCGGGGACAAGAATAACTCGCGTAACAGGTCTGGCAAAGACTACCTCAAGATTGGAGAAAAGGTTGGTCGCAAGGGGTGGGCTGTCGAATGGGTGGTGACAAGCAGGCAAAGAAGTTGAGTGACCATACGTGGGGTTCCGGGAAAATCCTTTTCCTTTTGCCGTTGATGGTCTTTCCAAATCGAGATGGTAGATCCGTCTACCCAATTACCCCGAGGGGTGAAGAAGTAGCCCTCCCATCGTGGGGGGGAAACCGCACCATATCCGACAGGCCCCGAACTCCCTCTTTGAGGAGAAGCTGACAACCAACGACAGAAAACGGGGAATTCGCAGACAAAAAAAAAAAGCAGGGGGGGGGAAAGTGTTTGATATTTAGCTGAAAAAAAGGGCTCATGGACGAAGGCCTCAGTCTCTGGGGGTTTGACGTAGGGCACGCGGAAGGCGCTGCCGTTTGAGGACGAAAAGTTGAGGAGAAGGGGCGGCTACAGAGTAGTGCGGGACGCGGTCACTCTCGCCAGGTAAATGCATCCCGCCGGCCTCTCAGGCACCTGATCCGGTGGGGATGGATCGAAAAGGTGCACTGGGGGTAAACGCATCAAGAAAACGGGTGAAAGGTGTAGGGTTGGAGCGTGGACGCTGGCAGGCTCAAGATTAGGCCCATACAGGAGGGGAAAGGGCGATACGACAAAGATGCCGTGTCAACATGCGAGTTATTCTGAGAGATTCAAAGGAGAAAAAGGGGAGACGAAAAGGTAACCGCCCGTCCGCAAGGGGTTGCCGGGACGGAAAACACATCAACAGGTGGCAGGCGGGGAGAAAGATTCTAATATCAGTCTCTCACAAACAACTGAGTAAATAGATAATTGAGATCCTGGTCAGATACATGGAAAGGACAGAAGCGGCCGGGAACCTCGAGCGCGTGAAAGTTACAATCAGAAAAAAATGTCGAATGGGTTGAAAAAGACAAGAATAAGATCTTCTTCACAAACCTCTTCACAACGGTTGTAGAAATCGCCTAAAAGCGCCGTAAGGAAATCCTCGATTGAGAAAGCGACAAGTCCAAAGGGGGGGGGGGGGGGAGCCCCCAAAACCAACAAGGAACCAAGGTTTCGTCGGGTATAAAAGAAAAAAGCTTTGCGAACACTGGAGCACATGTCGGTGCAGGACTTCAACGCAGAAGTTAAGGAGGGAGACGAGTGGTGGCGAGGGGAAATAATACGTTAATGGACCCTTATCCGACACTTCTATTCAGCATAGGGGTGCGCGTCTTTCTATGTGACCCAGGATAGGGACGAGGCCATTAGACCTGTTGAATGAGAACGACATTGTCCCCATCCTCGCTTTGTTGAATCGCCCATCTTCTGTTACTTGCCAGATGGAAGCGATGAAAAACATTGGCGTTGTCTCTGGAGGAAAAGGGGGATTGTAAAAAAACCTGGGGGACCGAATAGGATTTATGGAACCACCAGAAGTTTATATTTTGTTTCGACGTAAAGCTACGATTCCAAGCAATACGACTTCGGCAGGGAGGGGAAGCCTTAGAAAATCAAAAGGAGGTTGGAAAATGGGTTCCGGAAGACACCAATCAGGAGTAACACCATCATCCGGGACGGTAAAAGTTATCAATGCGCATATTAAATGGCTTTGCGGGAATTGTTACGAAAGTTTCGTGTCCTGACGCCCGAAACGCAAACCAGCTACAACTCACGAAGCGGACGTACACGGGGAAAGCATCGGATCAGCGTTCTCTCGCGGGTGGAACAACCATTACAGGGGGGGTTAAGAAGTAACCGCCACAGAAAGGGTAGGGGCAATGCGCTAGCCCATCTTCTGAGCAGGACAACTTCATAAGATCTCACTATAACGGTGCATAAATGGGACCGATCGTGTGTACTACCATTACTCGGGGAGGGGTCGGAGACGGCAATAGGGAGCAAGTGAATACTTGAATAATAAACATCAGCAAACGCAAGCATTGCTTCAACGGCCGTCCGACGTTTACTGGCTCAGAACCAGGACATCTGGCCCCGAATGCAACGACGACCGGAAGAAAAAACCCGAGAGGTCGTAAAAATACTCTACAGAAGACTGTTGACTACCTAATCAGGTTTTGTTCAAAAAAAATTGTTCAAGGGAAAAAGGAGAGGAGCGGACAGGAAAAGGTAAGACAAAGCGGGAGAAGCCTCGACGCACGAAGCTTCCTAGGGGGGGCCTTCGAACCTTCATCAATTGGCCTCAATCGTTTCCCTCGACTTGCAAACTCATAGGAAAACTTAATAGGACACTAAAAAAACACACTTGATCCCTATGGTTTCGAGCAAAATAATTGGAAGGGAAGAAGGGACATCCGATAGGTGATTCCTGACTATTCGGACCTCACGACGGCGGAGGAATAAAGGGTAAAGTGAAAAGTCCAGGAAAGGGATGAGAAGGGATACGGGGTGCAAAGGACTTTTTAATCCTCGTACATAAACGCAAGCCTAAAGGCAACTCGACTCAAAAACAACAGGTAGAGGGATTGGGGTGAGTCTCGGGGGGGAGGGGGGGCAGACGAGTGATGAAACAAGTGAGGCGAGCAATGGAGATTCTATGTTAAGGACTAACTTCATTTTGGGGGGCCGGGTGGGGTGCGATTAGAATCACAGGCACGGACTCTTCAAGTTGGGACACCTTTCTGGAAAAACGGTGCTAAATTTTTGTTCAGGTCCCCCACCGGTATAGGACATTGGGAATTAGAAATTGACACATTTAGGGGGATCTGAGTTTTCGATAAAAGAGGCTAATATTCCTTAGTTTCGGAGGGGTTAGCGGGTTGGCGGGCTAATGGTGCTGGGCTGCGATCGCGTAACTTAACTGCAACAACCCATTATTTTCACGGAAAAGTCGTCGGGAGGAAGATGGGTTTTTCAGCGCGGGAGGGGTAACATTTTGCCTGAGTCGGCCAGAGAAGTAGATGGAGGTTTATGCAATATCACCGAGGACTCACAGCTCTGGCGGTTATGGACGGTTGAAGGGTATAGACATCGGAAAGGGATTTCCCTCACACTAGCCGGGACTTTAAGAAAAAGTTCACTGAGATGTTCTACAGCTATTTCATTATGAAAAGAAAGCTGGTGAGCTGATAACGGGGAAAGTCTGACATATTTATAAAATGGCTCGCACAAGCTGCGGGATCGCGCTGGTGCGTGCAACAGTGGGTTTTGGTTAAACGCAAGAAGGAAAGGGTTCACCAGATGCGTGCAGAATCAGGCACGTGAATAGTTCGGGGGAAGGGAGTGACGTTCGTGAGAAATCCAGTTAACTTCAGGCCACTCAAGCCCGCTAAATTTGGAAAGAAGGGGTTAATCGAAAGGGGGCCAGCGGGCGAGGAAACCGTCAATAAGGATGAATTGAAAAAAAAATACGTTTCCGGGGAAGGTCTGCTTGGAGAAAGCTGTGCCGGGCCGGCGTATGGGGAGGGACGAGGAAGTCAAAAAACGAACCAAGGCCGGTGTCTATCATAAACGCAGGATCGTCCAATCCAAGTTTTAAAGCAACCACTCAAATCCAACTCGTAAAAAGAAGGAAAATAGGTTGGAAAGAGTCCGGACATAGACAAAACCGTACAAGCCAGTTGTCGCCTGCAAAAAATCAAGGATGGTAAGGTGAAGCTTTGATTTCAACAAGGAGGTGTCAAGAAAGGGGTGTCCGTGTGGCAAGCACGCGGGGAAAGCAGAACTGAAGGGGGGTCGACAGTTGCGGCTAAAGGTCACGCGTACAGACGTTGACGGAAAGCTTGAAATTGCATGGTAACGCCGGACGGGGACAGGGAAAGATAGTGAGGACCGTCCCTGGCGGAAGGGTGGGTATCCAGAAAAAGAAAGTGGAAAAGGGGTGGGAGTGTGGGGTGGAGGCGTTGGTCCTCTTCGCAACCCTCATAAATGACTGCGACGTGGTTCGTCGTAGGTGAGACAATGCGGGGCGTGATCTCAGAGGCTATGAAAGATCTGTCAAACAACTAAGATCTTTCACAGGGTCGAAATTTAGAGTAACACAGAAAAGGGGGTGTTAGTTGGATCGGCACCCATCAATGGATTGTGCAGCGAAAACGGGGGGGAAGAAGTCGATCATCAATCTCTCAAACGTGGAGGGAGGAAATGAGAGATGACTGCCTAATAAAGAAATTGCGTGCCACAGACAACCGAAGGCGCGGGGGACGTTACCAGAAAAGAAAATTAACCGACCGTCAATAAAATCGAATGAGCATCTTTGAGAGAACAGACAGAGGAAAGAGGGGAAGACCTCGAAGGGGGGAACAACGACGCCAGGCAACTCGTTTCAGGAGGACAGTGTTACCACGAAGAAAAAAACCACGCCGTCTGTTGATGCTTCAAGGTAACAAACTAGCGCACAGGGCAAAGAAGGAAAAGCCAATATCGTCCGGGACTAACGGGGGAGGCCGGCGTTGCAAGTTCCAGAGAGGCTGTGCAAAGAAAAACTGTACTAGGCCCTTAGGAGCAAGGAAGGAAGAAGGGATCGTTACTACTGGGACAACACATATGTGATGCCATTCTCCTTGGGGGGGAAAGAAAGTCAAAACATTTCCGAAAACTCTTTGTTTTGCATCGGGGGCAAAAAACGGCGTGTACGGGATGTAGGTGGAGGAACAATTAGAAATCACATTTCGAAGGGGGGGGACTACGTGGTGGTGCAGTGTAAACCCTGTAGGGGTACGATCCTGGATTTATCTAACACAGCGGTGTTTTGGTCGAATTAAACAAAGAAGAGGCTGGAAAAGGGCCTTCCGTCGCGCAGGGCCAATGAATGTCAACGTTAATCCACGTAGTAAATAAGAAAAAAAAATCTAAAGGGCCGGTCGCACAAAACGAAAAGGGGAGGGAACAAATAAGAACTAAGGGACGGCGTTGGACGAGGGTGTATTTCATTTCTCTCCGAACCGCCGCGCAAATTTAGCGTAAAGAAGCGAAAGCAAAGAGAAGAGCAAGGGGCGCATGTGAACAACAGTTAGTGAGGTCAGGTCAGCGACTCGACTTTGAGCTTTGGCAAGGTAGAGCATCCAGGAAAAATAGGATAAAACGATTGGGTCAATAGCAACCAGGATCGCGGGGTCGAAAAACCGTTCGAGGACGCTGGAGTACTCAAGAATAGGGGAAAGCAACGATGAATAAGACAAATCGGAAAGACATACAGAAGCGCTGCGTGGGCCGAAAGGGGGGGGGCGCCAGAAAAACACAGAGAATCATGGGGGCCCCAAACAAAGAAAGGGGACAAGCACGCCTTCATCTTAAAAAGGAAAAATCTGATACCGACCAGGGGTAAGTGCAAATATGGGGTGTTTTCAGTAATGCAGGGGGAATCCTCAGAAGGAGCCTTTTAAAACAGGACACTCCGAAGACTAAAGCCTCTTTCCCGAAACAAGAAACTCAAACTGAATTCCATGCACGGGTCAGATACAACTAGGGTAATCGATCCCTCAGACTGGCTACTCTAACTTGTAAACTGCACCCAGAAGAAAAAGGCGAAGAGGGGTCGCCGCAAGCTGTGGGGACGGACACAAACGGGGAGGATAATCAGGGGTTGCGTCTAATCGGTGAACAACGGGTAAACCCGTCGAGGTCCAATTAAGGGCTTCCTTCAACTCATCGTGAATATTCTAGGCCCTTGGGACATCGTATTCCATAAAAAGAAAAGATTCGTAACTCAATCTCAACCAATAGGTGAGGGAAAATAGAAGTGAGGAGGACCGGTATGGAAGGAGAGGGAAGAAAAAAAAGTCACGAGTTATTCACGTAGTGGTGGAAGCACAGCTCACATTGGTGTCAGTCGGGGAAGGTCTATTCGAAATTCGAAAAGTTGTTCACTTGGTGTCCAAGCAGTGAGGGAAAACATGGGGCGAATGTTTTAATGGGATGAGCTTAAAGAAGGTTCCCGAAGGGGTTGCACGACGTGCTGTCATCTAGGTGCGGGGGGAAAATTCAAACTGTGAAATGGAAAGCGACGTGGAGGTATAATGCTTCTCGCTTTGGTTTGATTGGCCTCTCGAATCTAGGGGGAAGAAACTCCGGGTCAACACGTCGTGAGAAAGAGAAAAGGAGTAGTTCGTTTGGTCAATGGGGAGTGAGGAGGGTTTTGTGTCTTCGTCAGGACTTGGACAGATGTAGTGCTTCTGTTTCTGCAACAACAAAGTCTTAACGGAAACAGGAACGTCTGGGGTCAAGGGGAAGGGGGTGAGGTAAACAACTAGGTTCCTCCACGGAGGTGCCGTGATGACGATAACCCTTCACTTTCAGCTAGGGCATTGGCGATGAACCGGGAAGGTTGTAGCCTTATAAAAGAGTTCCGGCAGTGAATTGAAACTACGACTGGACTCGTCGAAGCGAGCTGACGTTTGTCCGCAAGGAATGGACATCTGTACGTCACGCGATGGGACCGACGGAAAACGCTGGGCAAAACGGAGGAAAAAAAAGTGACTGGGGGGAGCGGCGGCGTGTTTGAGAAGCCAACCAGGGTTCATTCCAATCCTCAAAAGTCAAGAGGTTCTTGTATTGGGGGGGCGACAGGTGGGGATACGAAAGACGGCGATGGATGGGGCCGACCGGGATTAAAGGAAATACCTGAAAATCATGGGCGATTAAAGGCTGCGGGCCGGAAGGGAACTTGTTATGTCTGCGTAAGGAAGAACAAATAACCAGCTGTTGGGGTGATCAATCTCCAGAGGGTGCCAAATTGGGGACCTGAAACCAACCTAACCCACCGGTGAATCTCCCAGGTGGACGCCATAGAAAAAAAAGTAAGGAAGAAGAGGGCTCGAAAAACACCCAAAAGGCCGGGTTAAAATGGAGAGACTTGTTTCAACACTAAATGGAAAGCGTAAGAGGCAAATCGTGTGTAAAAGTAGTTTCAAACGCAAGAAGGTCGCGGCAGGGACCTTAGGGATTGGGGAGAGAGGGAACTTACATTAGCCTTGTCTAGCTAGACTTGGCGGGGAAGACATGCAGAAAGCGTGCGTCTTCACCAAGATGGTCCTGCTACGTGTACACCGTGGGTAAAATAGGGAAACGAATAAAAAAAGAAAAAGGGTAACGGGGGGAGATGGTTGGGTTGATGCGTCAAAGTTGCACGGGCACGGGAAAAAGTACATGACGGCGAAAAAGGGGGAAGGGTAGGGGGAAATCAAACTATGCCGGTGTGCTGATCACTGCTAAAGAACGGGGGGGGATAGGCTTGGAGTGAAAAAGGGGAAAAAAAAATTGGGGGAGGCATAGGGGGAGAGAGACGGGGAGGCAACCGAAAGTTGCAAGGAAAAGCGCAAAGAGGAAAGGGACAAGCATCTCATAGAAGGAAAAACAATGAGAGATAGGGGGCTATGGGAGCAGAGAAGGACCCAGTGCTGTTTTCACTGAACCACTTCTGGAAGTTTAACCAGGGAAGCAATAGATAGAAATAAAAAAGGAGGAGACAGAGGGCTAACCCACCTCTGCCAATCGTTGGACAGAGCCAGAGTCGCCGTTCATGTGGTAGCTTGAAAACTCAGGTGAGAGCAATGACTCCAGAAAAGAGCCACTCCAACTACAAAAAGTAAGGGAGTTTGATGCGTGGCTAAAAACTAAGGGGGAGAACAAAGGGAAGGAGAATCATCCGCGTGGTGGACCTGACCCCCGCCCTATTCAGTACCATCTGTTACCTTCAGACTAAAAGGAGAGTGGACCAACTCCGCAACTTGGAGAAGCAAAAGGAGAGCCGCGGGCGTGAAACCTAACGGGGACCGAGGGTGCTATGAAAATATTCCAGGGAAAAGGGGGTAAATAAAATATCAGGTTTCAACTCAGACTGTGGACAGAGAACCATCTGGTACGTGCGGTAGGGAGATGGGAGGAATCTGGGGTCAACTAGGGCTAGACGGGGTGCCGTGAGGTTTTTTCTTAAAAACAAGGAACGTCTCCGCGATGGATCGACCCAAGGGCGGGAGGTAGAAAAAGGGGAAAAAGGAGACAATGACTCTCTACGCGACACGAAAATAAAGGTCCAAAAACAGATTGGGGGCCCGGACCACGTGATGGACGTATGAATGGGAACAGTCGTCACATCTGAAGGGGGAGCAAACAACAGACTGAGAAGGGAAGAATGGAATTAGTAATCGCTTTGGAAAAGGGGGGAAAGAAAGTGGATTCAAACGAATCAAACTAACGCGAAGACCGAAAAACCAGATTAGGAGCGGGTTCTTCAATCAACGGAATAGCGTGGGGCTGATCACGCTTTGGGGACAAAATTAAAAAAGGGGCGTGAACTTAAGCGCTCACGTTAGTGATGAAAATCATAAAATGGATCACAACCTTAAGAGAGAAGAAAAAATCACACTCTGTGGAATCGAACCATGACCCTTAGGTTGCGACCATTCAGTGACCGGTAGCGTATGTATATACTGCACAAACTCGGGGGAGGAAGCAGTGCCGAGGAAAGAGAAAAAAGAAAACAGTAAAAATACAACCAAAAAGACTGAAGGACGGCCTTTCCTACGGTTAATCTTTAGAGAAAAAACATCAGAAGAAAACATCTTGGCCGTAAGGGAACTAGACGGAACAAACAGGAGGCGGAGGGAAAAAGAAAAGAAGAGAAAAAGGGGGAGAGAATCAACTTGGTGTTGGCACAGGCTTAATCCTCGTCTCGACAATTCTCTCGCCGTAGAAGACTTACAACCAAGCTCAGCGCCTCGTTTCATTAAACCAGGAACGTGTCAGGGATGACCTGGGCCTAGAGGCCAAGACGGGTCAATGCCTCGAGAAATTGGTAAAAAACACGGAAAAAACAGTTACGACCTATTTTGGAGACCAATTGTCAATAACCGACCAACTGAGGAGGGGACTGGAGAACAGATAAATGCACCCGTAACTAAAAAAAGGTTAAAACTGGAGTCAGTCCACTTCTTGACTGTGGGAATAGAAATGGAACTGGCAGTCCATAACGCAAGAGGGGGGGAGA
>Ga0179593_1376005_pt1 | contig 11383 bp, 14 predicted proteins | sample CZODoug2_1_08_16_FD_185931 | JGI IMG/M metagenome (GOLD analysis project Ga0179593, IMG submission 185931) | Vadose zone soil fungal communities from Angelo Coast Range Reserve, California, USA - CZODoug2_1_08_16fungal (PacBio error correction) | ecosystem: Environmental > Terrestrial > Soil >...
AAGAAAAAAAAGGGACCAAGGCGGCTTTAATCTAAGAAAATCGGGTGTAAAAGACAATCATCCCCTGTGATCACTCCTTAACAGAGGAACGGGACAACAAAGGGGGAAGAGGTCCATTTACCACAGAAAGGGGGCGAGAAAGGGGAAAGGGAAAACGTGTGATGTAAATCACAGAGAGGGTTGCGGGGATGTGTCAGAGGTTCGGGAGATCCGCCAGAGCGGATAACATGTAGGTCCCCGAGGGGTTTGTTTTAATGTCTGATATAAGAGGAGGAACCTAAGGGAGGGGAAAAAGAGAAGGGGCAGAGGAAAGAATGCATGAGAGGGGACCCAAAAATGGCCTGACGACAGTTTCTCTGGGCTGGGCAGTTGCAATAACATGAGGACATGAAAAAGAGAAAAAGTGGGGGGAAGGGGAAAATTATTGGAAACTCATCATTCCCCCAATATGCACAATAAGTCAATCTCAAGGTGTAAAATGGGATGTTTCATCTGGCTAGAATGTAATCGGAAAGTGAAAAGTATCAAACGCGGAAGGGGGATAGGAGACAAAAACAGTAACAAGAATCCCAGAGCGCGGGGGGCGAAATAAGGGGGGGGAATTAACTGGGAGCCTAAGAGGATGGGGGGACTAAACAAGGGGAAAAAAGAAATTTAAACGGGTTCTGTCCCACGCAAACAGAGGAAAGAAGGGTATTGGTCAATTCGGAACTGGGGGATACTGTGAAAGCAGGGGGGGGATCGCGAATAAAGTAGCCCAGGACTGAACTTCAGACGTTACTTCAAAGTTGGCCGAAGTGACCCAAAATTGACAGGAGCCAGGGGGGAAAACCAAAATCCCACCTCGGACGCACACCACGTGAAGAAAACGCGAGCACGTCTCAACGGGGGGTATGTTTAGAAGAACAGTGTTTACACTATCATCAGATGTTCTATTGGGTGTGTAGACGAGATATGGACCATGGAGGGGGGTCAAGCTCACACGTAGCAACAAGAACAAAAAGAAAATGAATGGGTGGAAGGTGGGAAGTCTGTTGGCAGGCAAAAGAAAATGAGAGGTCAAAAAAAGGGAACCCAAGGAGGAACACCATTGGGTCGAATTGGATGGGCGGCTGGGAGCCCAGTGGTCGGAACTTTGTGTTGCCTTAGAGTCAGGGGAAGTGTGATGAGGCACAGGGGCGGGCTTCGAACATTTATCTTGAAGGAGAACTGGGACAGTTTTCCAAAACATGAATCTTTGTCATGAGAAGACGGGACACCCTAACGAGAACTTGGAAGGGGAGGATGAAACTCATGGTCGCCTCGAGAGTCCTTAGACTCCGGGACGTTAAATCGATACAAAGGAAGGGCAGCTGGGACGAAAGGGTTAGGTTGGGGGCACGTGGTCCCACGTTTCCGGGTTAGGGAGGAAAATCATCAAAGAAAATGTCTAGCTTAGGGGCGTTAGGGAAGCTCAGAGTTAAGAGGAGTGGTTCGGCCGCAGAGGGGAAGAAAAAATAACGTGTTATTGTGGAGGGATCCTGGTCACCAATGTGTAAGTAGGGTCCTGGTTAGATGCACGGGGCAGGCAGACAGGGAGTCTTGTGGACATAACTCATGTCACTGGAAATTTGACGTCGCCTGGGGGAAAGTTGAATGGCGGGGGGATCCAAAGGGGACAAAACAATCGACGGGGGGCGGACACTGGTATTGAAAGGCGGTGTGACCGTTACGGTAGGCCCCAGATAATAGAATAGGACTTCAAACAGTCTAGGAAGACTAGGAGTAGTCTTGAAGAGGAGGGGTTCCTGACAGGTTAAAAAGGGGCGATCCAAAAAAAAACGAGGGGGGGGAGGATTTGGTCTGAACATAAGCTCCAGCCAAAGGGGGCTAAAAGAAAAGACATAGGCATTGTGGGAGGGAGAAGATGAAGGCAGCGACATGGGGGGGGAAGGAACCATGGTCAAAAAGCCAGGGACACATGCGAGTCGGGGTCAGCCACAAGGCTATTGTGTACAAAGAGGGGAGGAGAATAACACCGAAAGCAACTTGGCAAAAGTTAAAGGCTCCCAGATATTGAAAAGGAAGAAAGGGATAGCATCGCCCAAGGAGAACTTGGTTCAACCAGTCGAAAGAAGGGGGAGTGTAAGGAGAGAAGAAGGAAAAAAGATACTAGGGTCTCACAGAAGGCGTAGAAATGGAGCATCTAAGGGGAAGGAGAGGGAAACAGGGAAACACCATACCTCAGATATCGACAGAGAAAACTAATGGAGGAGTACATGAGAATCCAAAAAATGGGTTGTCAACCGAAAAAGTCAAAGCTTTTCATGAAGAGGGGTGGAGGGGGAGGAAAAGGAAGGAACTCTGACATGAAATTAGAAGAAAGATTGGTTGTCAGATCCTCCCCTTAAAAGGAGCACCGGGTTCCCCAGTCTTCTAATGAAAAAGATGACTGTGATTTGGGGAAAAGACTGAAAGCTCAATGTGTTAAAGGGGGGTGAAGAAAAAATACAATGGTGCCGATCATCAAGAAAATTTGGGACGTCGAACAAAGTAACGGAACACCTTGGACAGACAAGACAAAAGCATACGACTCCATGAGGGAGACCCAGTGAAAGCGGTTTAAAGGGGGATACACCGGAAGTTCGTTGGGACTTGAAAACAGCGCCACCTCAAACAAGGAGGATTGAAGAGACTTCATCCGATGGGCCTGTACAGAAGCGAGCGAACAATAGAAGGGAAACAAAAGCCATATAAGAAAATACGGAAGAGCAACGGTTCGAGTGCCTCATTAGTAAAGTGGTACCTTATCCGTAGGATTGTTTTTAAATTGATAATGCAATCGAGGTGGAGAGGGGGGGCCAAACATGAACGAATGGGAGAAGGGTAAAGTCCCCTTTTTGGTGTGAAAACCGGGGAGGAGTAAGACGGCGCACATGTAGCAATCAAGCATCTGGGGCAAAAGGGGGGAAAACCTGAAAACAGGGATACGAAGGAAAAGAAGGATCCCATACGGAGTCAAAATGAGGACTCGAAAATGACGACGAAGTCGCTGGGTGAGCCGAATAAAAGACTGACGCTGTATTAAAGAAGGGGGCACCGAAGGACAAACATGGAGTCGAGAAAGAAAACACATATGAAGTTAAAAAAAGGGCTAAGGGGTGATATGGAAAGTGATGAGTGGAGACTAAGTACTAAAACACGTTGATTCTGAGACCAGGAAACTAAGGTCAGGATACTCGGGAAGAACGACTGAAAAGTAAGTATTCTCTACTCTCTTGCCAACTAGAACATGCAGGAGAAAGGACCAAGGAAACCTACATGTTGGTGACAAAAAAAATGGACCGCAATGAGAGCAGATCTGCTCAGATAGTTGAACACCGGCAAAATCAAGCTATCAACTGAGGGGGAAACTTACAAGGGGAAAAATCCCGTGTCATAATTGAAACGGAAAAAAGGAGATTATCGTTCCATGGAGGAACAGATGGGGACATGTGTGAACCAATGAAAATGAGCAGGAGGAAAGGGAGGGAAAAAGATGATTGTCTAGATTTGGTAGGAAAATGTTGGATAGAGAGAAAAAAACACAACGTGGTAGGAAAAGAGAGAGAATAAAGGACACTCCTGTCCGTCCTCTAACATACAAGTTTGAGCAGAGAAAGGAGTTCACTCAACAAAGCTCCTTCAGGTGCAAAAACAATTTGGTGGGGGAGTGCAACATGGACCCGAATCCAGTCTGAGACCAGGAAATGTAAAAATTCAACGGATGGTGTTCGGGGTCAGGGGACCTCAGTAGGCTAGGTGTTCGTTTGGGGAAAGTTCAGAGGAGAGCCGAAGGAGCAATGAATCGTCAGGAATTGGAGGAAATGTCGGTTTGGGGGGGGTCAACAGGGTCTATAGGTCATCGGGGGGCTTAGCCGAAGGTTCCCGAAGAGAGGGTCAGGATAAGGGTAGAGGACCAAAAACCTTGGAAACGAGGGTTCCTCGTCTGGGGCCTAAATAAATGAGGGGTCCAGGGTCATTCAGAATTCAAGTGGGGTTTTTACTCAATGGTCTAACACAGAAGAACAAATATTACAAAAGAAGAAAAAGGTGATGGGGAAAGTTGCGTTCAGCTTGGCGGAGCTTTGAGGGAAAAGGGAAAGGCACTTATCATAAGGAGGGAGGGGACTAGGAAAACGTCAAAGAAGGGAGGGGCAAGCGGTGGAATCCGACTAGAAAGGGAGAGAGTAGGAACTGAAATGACCGAGACGGGGCTACTTCGGGTTAGGTCACCCTCACAGTTCTGCTTATCGAATGGGGGGAAAGAAATGCGAGAACAGGGGAAATCTTGCCATAAGTTAACAAAGGGAAGGGGAATCAGTGACGGTGTTATTACCAGTGGCCTAATCTATGGGATCAACTGATCAAATTGAAAACCAAAGAGAAACCAAAAAAAGAGGCACCGAGCACGTCTAAAAGGCCGGGGGGAGTGAGAAAGGAAAAGGAGTGGGCCGAAAGGGGTCACTATCTCCGGATGATGGCTTTTGGGGGTGGAGCTAGGATATTGTCCAGTAGAAGCAGGAGCTGAAACGATGAAGGGAAAAGCATGACATAAGGGTTGAAAAAAAAAGGGTGCCAGGCTGTTTGGGTGGGGCAAAAAGGGAAAAGACAGGACGTGGGTGCAAGAAGGCCCATTCATTTGGGGGAAAACAAGCCGTCCAGGTCTCCCTCCGGGGGGATGCGGGGGGGGTGTCAACCGTGTATGACAAAAACAGGGGGGGGAAAGGACTGTGCAAATTAGTCCAAATTTGTGGATCGGCCCAGGGGAGGGGAGATTTCTTCAGAAGCATCACATAGAGTTCAGGAAGGGTACAAAGAGGATGCAACAAAGAAAAAGAGGGACAAAACAAGAAAGAACTGGGGACACCAAATACTTGAGGACCACGTCCTGGGGTTCTCCTCGAATGGAGTGGTTGCCTTCTCGACGTGAGGCATCGTAAGGAACAGTGTGACTCTGTTAGGTGGAAGGAAAGTGGACAAAAAAAAAAGTCTAAGGAAGCGAAATACTCCTTATAGAATATGTAAAAGGTGAAGAGGGGGTCGGTACATCGACTCAGGTGAAACGGGAGAAAGGACGCTGCTGTAGCCAAGGGTAGATCTGGAGGGGCTGCATCAGGGTCAAAGGGTGTCCCCAGGTAAGTGGAACTGGTGACCAATGTGATCAGAGGCGACTGCTATCAAGGGAGGCTTGGACCACAAACTGGGCATGGGGGTTACGAGAAGGGGCCAGTGGGGGTGTCGGGACTCAATAGCCAGTTTTGTAAAATAGAACGCCTTTTGGCAGGAACAGACTTGGAGGGAAAATGAAAGGCGGGTTTGAAGCTTTACGAAAAGATGATTGCTTCAGCTAGTCCACAATCTCATTGGGAAGATCTTCTGCGTAATAGAGACCAGGGGGAACGGGAGGGTCCAGAGAAATGTGAAAAGAACGGCTCCTAGGGAGAAAAAAGAAAAAGGATGGTGAATGGGAGTGTAAAACGGAAGCTCGCGGAAATCCCGCTAAACCGTGCCAAGGGGGGGCTAGAATGCACGCCATGCGAGAGGGAAGATCACTGACATCTTATAGGGGTAAAGTACAAGGGTCCCAAAAGAGGTCCAGAGGTCACTACCTGCAGCAAGGCAACACAATGAGAGAGGGGAGGAAAAAAAACACCCTGGAGGTAAAACCTACGAGAAGGAAAACCGAAGGGCAAATTGACATGCTGACATAGGAAGACGAAACGCCCAGATGGATTTTTTAAAAGGAAAACAGAGTGGTAAAAAGGGAAAGGATACATTCATGGGAGGGCTATCGGGGGGGGAGCACAGGGGAGGGGGGGAAAAAACTCCTGCGGGGGGCAACGGGGAAAAAGGCTAAGAACCATCCGAGAGATCCGTACATATCAAATCGTTATATTGAAAGGAGACAGGACCAAAAAAGAGTTACAAGAAACGTGATCAACTTAAACATATTGACAAAGCAGAAGTACGAAGGTTGGGCCCCGAGCTAAAACAGAAGAACTCCGGGGGGGGGGCCTGAGGGGGAGACTTGAGTGGTCAATTACTCCCTGCCATTAGAGAAGGTCCCATGGCAGGAAAAAAAGATGGAAGTTGTACAACTACTGAAAGCTCATTTGTGAGGAAAGATACCCGCTCCACCTTGTGCCAGATAAAGTCATGGTGGAAAGAAATTCACAAGTGACATACACTTGGTAGCCACAAAAGGAAGAGGAGGGGGGAGAAACCAGGGAAGGAGTGTGGGCAATGAATTGGGGAAGCTAACCCCGAAGAGGTCTTGGAAAAAAGGCCAACAGCCACGGCATACCAACAGGGGTCAAATTGGGGACTTCATCGATGAAAGGGATGGCGATCTACATTGACCATATCAATCATACCCAAAAAAGAAAAGAAAAAAAAATCTAGGGGGGAGGAACCCAGTCCTGAAATACGCCGAAAAGGGAAAAAGAACAAAAACAAAGATCAGTCGGTGCCAACAATGTACTAGTGTCCCTTTCCAACAGGGAGTGGAAATGGGGATCCTGGGGGGAATCGAGGGGAAAAGGGTGGTAAAAGTGAGGAGGGAAAGTAACTACGGGGAGGAAATGGGTGCGGTTGTAAACGGCTATTGCAGAGGGAAATAACAGGCATCAAAATGTAGCCATCCAGAACTCACTGAAAGAAAGAACTGGAGGGTGGGGAAAGACCCAAGAAAACCTTTGTAAGTAGAAAGGGGGAATCAGAAACGGTACGAAGAAAGTAGACAACACTTGCTAAACTGACTCCTAAGAATGCAACGCTGGGGGTTATAGATCCAGCGATGAGGAAAAGGAAAAAGTATGGTAAAGGGGGGGGATCTCAAATCGAGAAAAAAGGAGTCTCAGCCCAGCCTGAAACACTTTGCAAGGGAAAGGGAAGCTGGCTGGTCAAAGTTGCGTGATTGGGAGACACATACTAGAAGGGACTAACAGCAGTAATTCTTTTGAAACCGCAGGGATTTACAACCCCAGACCGAAATGTCGTCAGGCCGTTGAAAAGATAGCTTTCAAAAAAGGCTACTAATCTCGTGAAAAAAGTATGGCTGTCATAGGGGGAATCTAAAAAAAGAATGCCGCTATCCAAACGTTGACCAAAAAAAATGAAGAATGTAAGATCAGAGCATGAGGGTCGGAAGGCGTTTGCAAACAAGAAAGAGAAAGAACCGAACACCTCGAAAAGATGTAGGAAACTGCAGACAGAAAGCCCCGTTGGAAAGCGGGGAACTCACATGGGCATTTATCGGCATTGCTGCAAAACACCTTGACAAGGGGGGGGGTGGGTGGGCACCCATGAAGAGAGGGGCAGAGTTGGGTAAATCTTCAAGGGAGGGGCTTGGAGAACATTGGTGAAAGGGTTAGAAGGAAGTTATGGGAAAAATTTAGAGAGACCACAAAAAAAATAGTAAAAGAAAAAGCACATATACCTTGTCAAAGGAAAGCAATGAAGGTGAAAACGCATTCAGAAGCACTCAATCCGCTAATTCGGGTGCACAACCAATTTGCAAAAAGGGGAAAATGAACAATCCAAGAGCCTTAATTCAGAGAAAAACGGATGAAATTGTCCATGTCCTCAGTAGCTAGTGTGTGGAAGAATGTGTCGGAGAGGGGTAGGGGGCAAGACGCGAAGGAAAGCGGATCTAGAGGCATCCATTTTCCCCAGGAAAAAAGGGGGGGGTCCAAAAAATGGGGGAAGCGAAAGTATTCAACTAATGTCTGCCATCCTCTATGGCAAGGGTACGAATTGGGACAAGAGGGACCAAAACAAAAAACCCGTTCAAAAGAGGGGGGCCTGGAAAGATACTGAAAGGGGGAAAAAGTGGCATTCAGAATGCTCAATTGTTTGGTAGTCAAAGGGGGGATGGGGGAGAACACTCATATACGCCAAGACAGCTCAATTGGGGTGGCGAAAAGTTCAGCTGGGCTGAAGACTCTTTGATGTGAAAAGAGGACCAGGGGGAAACTTATAGAAGCGGGGGAAGGAATACCCAGTAACGCATATCGGGCGGGGGAGGAGGGAGTAATAAGTGGGGGGGGGTGAGAAAAGCATCTTGAGTACAAATTTGGAGCGATATGAGTGAACTTAAAGGGCCCGAAGGGGGGGAAAATAACTAACTTCGGGGGAGGGGGGACAATGAGAAAAGGTGGGGCTTATTGGTAAGATATTAACAAGTAAGAGAAATTGATATGGATGAGCGGCCATAATTGAAAACCCAAAGATTACGGAACTGAGGAGATCAATTGGGTGGGGGGGGCATATATCTGAACGAGAGCTGAAACCATGACCACAACTCAGCAGGAGAAGAAAAAAAAGAGGACTAAGAGAACGAGAAACGTCTCTTCACTTTAGTAGAGGGAGTGTTGGGGAGTAGAAACCAGTACTTGGGTGAACTATCCCTTAGGATGAGATGGGTGGTAGAGGGGGATATTGTCCCATGGAAAAATGCAACGTAAATTCCATCTCTAAGAAAGAAAAAAACAAGGAAAAGGGGGGGGGGATGTGGGCCTGGCTGTGGGTCAATGGGACAAAGGGAACAGGGAACGAGGGGGGGAAAATAGAAACAAAATTAATGTGAAACAGCTCGGTAGAACTACGTGATTCGGGGGGGTGTTGTTCCCCAGGTAGGACCAACAGGGGGGGAGTATGGGGGAAAAAACTTATATTGGCACAATTTGAGGTTGATGATGCGAAAGGGGGAGGAGGGGAGGAGGTATTCACACACTCAGCTCAGTCCAGTAGTCCTGGAAAGCCTTGAAAGAAGGAGGTGGATTAAAGACCCATCGGAAAGTGGCCTTGCTCTTACACGACAAGGGGGGACTCCTCCGGAAGTCATTGGAGTTCCTTTCTGCTTACAGAGCGGGGGAAAGAGAGATTCAACTTCGGAGGGAAGGGGAACGGCTGGGTTAATTGGGGAGAAAAAAAAGGGCCAAATGTTCAGAAAGAATAGGGAATACAGGCCTTAGACAGATAGCTGAGGATTTTTCGGTACCTTAAGTGGGGGCAGCAGACCCATGCGGACGCCTGGGGCCACCTCTGGAAATCGTGGGCACAGTGCAATGGGAACTTTCCATGGGGGGAAAAAAATCGTTTCGATGTTGCACCAGGATGTTAACATCTTGTCGCCCGCTATCATTCGGAGGGTCCACAATGAGGGGCCAAAGAAAAAGTACTTGATCATGGGGAGAAAGTTTTGAGTGTCCTTTAGGAGTCAGCAATACCGGGGGGACCAACTCGTCCTTTTGGGGGGATGACTTTGGGGAGAAAGAAGAAGTGGGGACCGTCTGGTGTGAAGAAGAGGGGCAAAAGATCGGTAGTCGGGAGGCAAATCGACCAGTTGGCAAGAGGGGTCTGTTTCGAGGGAAATGAGGGGGGGGATCAAAATCTGTTCAAACAGACAAAACGATAAGCACACCAAAAAACAGGAGAGGAAAAAGAAGAGTGGGACATGAGCTACGGAAGAACCACACCGAAGTCAACTATATAATGAAATACCACCAAAGTGAGATTGGTAGAAATGAAGCAAGAAGGTGGCAGTAAAAGGGAAAAAAAGAAGGAAAAGATTCGACTGAAAATTTCGCCACAAGAGATTGTATTACACCTGGCTGAACAGACAACTAGCACAACAAATGGGAACCTTCTTAAAAAAAAAAAAAATAAAAAAAAAAAAAAAAAAAAAAAAACAAAAAAAAGAAAAAAAAAAAAGTCAAAAAATAAAAAAAAAAAAAAAAAAAAACAATATGGGGGGGGAAAAAGAAGGTTAGGAATCAGCAAGGAAAGAACATCTTGGGAAACCAGTCACGAAAGAGTGGACATTTAAATTATACAAGAAGACCACGATCTCTTATTTGCCACAGAAGGGGAAAAGAAGGGATCACTAAGGCCCAAATTGGAGGTAACCGAAACCAGAAGGCAGCGAAGAAAAGAATCTATTTAATAGCTCAGTGGGAAAAAATTGTAAAACGACAAGAGTCCCTTAGTACGAGGTGGTGATCAGGACACCCGGGAGAGAGACTCAAATGACTTCAAAAGGGATAAGAGTGGTAGAATCCGCCATTCCAAGTCTCCCGAGGGTTCCCCAGTCATGCTTTCAGAAAAGAAGGAGGAAAACCTTTTTCGAGAAGGGGGGAAAGGAGACAATGGTGTATGGGTGAAAAAAAAAAGACGAAAAGACCTTGTGAAGAGAGAGCAAGAAAGGGTGTAATCTATACTTAAAAAAGGGAAAGGAAACTGGGGATCAAAAGCAATAAGAAGAGGGGAGGGAGGTACCATGGGAAGCTGGTTTCAAATGGAAGGTGGGGGAGATTAAAACAACATCGTAAAGGGAGGGGGACGTGAAAGACCGGCATCCGAACAATGATTAACTTTCATTTTGTAATGCGGAATCGATGATATACGGGCGGCTACATGAAAATCACCACAAGGCACAACAGGATACAAAGAAAATCGAAAAGCAGCAGATCGGAAAAATACTGACAGAAAAATCGGACGCGCCTCAAGGAAAAAATGCGAGTTATTTCCCTCGGAGGACCTAGGGGCTTATCCTCTCGGAGGAATTGGGAACTGATAAGTCAAGATGCGGGGTCAAGAGGGGGGCGAAAAAGTTAAAGGAAGGGCTGAGGGGGGGGGAGTTTAGAGAAGATGAAGCCCCTTCAAACAGGAGCCAGTCCTCCATCATCGGACCATATGGGAAACTGAAGTGGGAAGAACAGAAAAAAATTTCGTGAAGGGAGAAGCAGAAAAGCGGCTCCATACTTGGACGACAAGATAAATATTCACTGTCTGAATCAGAAACTCGCCTAAGGGAGGAGCGGGGGATACGAGCACATAAGCGATGATGCAAGGGGGAAGAGCGTCAAATCAGAGGACTGAACTCAACTTGCAAATTGGAACACTAGGGGGGGGTGGGGGGGTGGGTCATTGTGACTGGATGATTGGAGACACCAGGACGAACAACAAGGGAAGCGAAAGACCAATGGAAACCGTAGTGAAAAACGTCTGAACTGGACGGAAAGAGATCATGGAAAAATTTCGACTACTCTTGCCATAGAGCTGAAGAGGGGAAGCAAAGATCCGATACCAGCATGTTGACAAACAGAAGGGGACGAAAAGAGAGAAATCAAATGATAATGGAGGAAAAAGAGATTTACGAACTAGAAAACATAACAACCGGGAGACGGAAAAGAAAACTCCCCGTGTCCTCATTGAAGAGGAAGGAATAGATCGGGTCCATGGTCATGCAAGAGGGACAAATTGGTTGGTGCAAAATGAGATTAGATAGTTTCAGGGTTGAAATGCAAGGATAAAGGGAGAAAAAATTATGAGAGTAATTGTTATAGGAAGGAAAAGATGT
>Ga0179593_1388962_pt1 | contig 11383 bp, 14 predicted proteins | sample CZODoug2_1_08_16_FD_185931 | JGI IMG/M metagenome (GOLD analysis project Ga0179593, IMG submission 185931) | Vadose zone soil fungal communities from Angelo Coast Range Reserve, California, USA - CZODoug2_1_08_16fungal (PacBio error correction) | ecosystem: Environmental > Terrestrial > Soil >...
CGTATCAGTCAATCCGTAGAGACAGGGGGAAGGGACAAGGGGGAAAAAAGAGAAGAGATCCATCTTCTACAAGGGGTGCCTGCCGTGAATGTAGGTTACCCGTTGTTCCCGAGTCGGCGCCTCGATCCTCAAAAATGCTCAACTCGCTTGTCACCAGAAGAAAGGACTCTGGAAGGTTGAAGTATGAAGGCCAGTCGCCTTTCTAATAGAGATTCTCCCTTGCGTGCGGAATTCGAAGTGCCGCCAAAAAGTAAGGGGGCTGCCGCCGTGGTAACTGAACGGGTGACTCGCCCAGAAACTTAGCGTGCCCGGCTCTTTCCAGGACCACGGGAGAGAAAAACTGGGATGGGCTTCGGGGAGAACAGGGGGGGAACGAACGTCCACCCTGTCAGCAAGAGAGGGACTTCGAAACACGGGGACGCCAATTGCCACCCTGGACATCTTTCGTTACGAGGGGCAAAGGCGGCGCAAGCTGCGCAAATAGAAGACCTGGGGGTTTGGGGGGGAGGGGCGGGGTGATCGCCACAGCAGCTGAAAAAGATATTCGCAGGGTCGAAAAGGGGCTGTAGCACATGCTGTTCGAGTGTGGCGGGGGCGGTGGACGGGCAGCACCTGTAGCGAGGTTGAGGTGAAAGCTCAGGGGTTGAAAAAAAAAAGCAACCGTAACGGGGAGGGCGGTTCCGACAAAAAAGGGAGCAATCCATTAAAGGGAGCCGATATCTACAAGGCGGATGGAAATGGGCCTCCTACATTGAACAAAAAAAACTCCATCAGAAAGAAAAGGCAATCCGCGAAACATGACTAGAACCTTGCGCAGGCGCAGAGAGGATGATTCACTCTGCGGGGCGGCGGAGAGAAGGATTCTGGCTGGGTATGAGAAGGGTAAGCCCGTTCCGCGGGAGGAAAAAGCGGCCGCCCGCGCCGAGTCAAGTATCAAGAAGTCGGCGGCGGTCCGAACCGATCGGGAAAAGAGAAGAAGGAAGAGCGACCGAGAGGGGAGTAGACGTTAGACACAGGGATCATGAAATCGGTGGGTAATCGCACAGAATCCGAAGGCTGCTCAACAACCGCTAAGCCATGCGAAGATGGGTTTACTCAGGAAAAACTAAAACAGGCCTGAGAAACTGGAGCGGAAGCGGCCGAAAATCCGCGCGGGGCGAAGAAAAGAAGGGCACTCATCGCGCCTCACCGGGCGCAACTGGGCCTTTCCAGGTGGAATATTGAAGAAGGTGAAAAGGTATAGAACTGAGGCAACAGGCCGGTACTACCATCGGTGCACTCAACTGGCTGGGGAAGCTGGAATTAATCGAAAGTTAATTGAAGAATAAATAGGGATAAAACTTGTTGGACGATCGGTGGGGCAACAGGTCCGCAGAAAGGGGAATCGACGTCAAAACAATTAGCAGCCAGTTTCGCAGCACATGCCCGAAAGTGCAAGTAGGAAGGGCGACCGCGAGTAAAGATTTCTGAGGATACAGGTACTTCCAAAATTGTTAGGGGCTCTGGCCGTAGGTCAGGAGGACCTAGGCCAGATATGAACATCTTCCTGTAAAACGGTTTAGGGGAGGTCCAGGTTTTCGTGTGAGGAAGCCCCCTCTGTAAGGATCGACGTTGCTTCAGACTCGATATGCTGGCAAAAGCCTTCAACGGACGGGAGCATCCGTAAATCGTCGGGGAAATGCCTAAGGACATGACTGTGACTGCAACTTGGTAATCTAGATGAAATGGGGGGAAGTTCTAAAAGCGGAAAAGGGTTTCTGCTATTTCCCCATGTTCTCCAATGAAAGGAACAGGGGTTTCTAACCGGAGTGGTAAGAGGTTTGAACACGTGGTACCATACAGTCTACTAAGGCTCAGAATATGCTGGGGGGGGTGGGGGGAAAATTTTTTGGGGGGCTACACTAAAAAAAGACCTCGTGCCGCCAAGAATAGAACATGTGTGGACGGGGGTGCCCGGGGAACCCCAGGACAAATCTATTTTTTTTCTTAAGGGGGGCAGAACTCTAAAGGTGGGGAAGGAAAGTCCTCGAATGGCCCTGGCGTATGGGGTTGGGGGGGGGTTCAATCTGGACAAGGGGATCAGGGAAAAAAAAAGGATAGTTTCACCCGGGGGGGGGGGGGGGGGTGGGGATTTGGGGGAGGACTGTGCCCGGTCCTTCTTGCTCGCGTAAAGCTCCCTTTAGGGTCGTTAACGGGGGAGGGCTTTCTTGTAGAAAGAACAGCGACACGGAAGGCTGCAATTGCGGTTGAGGCCAAGGGAAGTGAACGGAAGGGTCTTCCTGTACACGAAAGGGGTGTTGCCATGGTTCAAGGGGGGGGGAGGGCTAAGGTTTTGAGGTTGTAAAGGAGAAAGGAATCTCCGAGGGTTGGAAAAGAAAAGGCGTGGATGGGCGGTTGTAAGAGACGCAAGCCTTCTAGGAAAGCCTAACCTAAGAAGATGTCACCCTTTGACCAGAGGAATGCTACTTTCGGCGGGAAAGGTACGATTCGGGGTTGCGAAATTCTTTGAACAAAAATTCAGGTAAAAAGGGGTAGGCCAAGTGAATCCCTCAGGAAAAGGGGCGTCACCGGAACAGTGGGCCAAACTACCATTCCAAAAGCAAAGATGGTCAAGGTTTAAAAAAAAAAAAAGCAGGTGACTCAAATCCCTTGTTGCCTGCGTGATAGAGCCCCAGTAAAGTGGTCAAAACCGGCGCAAATTGTAACCACGGACCAGGGCAAGGGCCTATGTTTACCTCGATGGCTGAAAGAAAAAGTCGGGTAAGATCTAAGGGAAAGGTGTACTTGGAAAGTAAAAGCGAACGGAAAGGACTATGTTTCCGCGGGAGGCGGCTGATAGTGATCCTTTTGAGGGGACGGGTGGGGTCACGGCCATCATGGAGAGAGAGGGGAGGGAGAAAAGGGGGGGAAGACATGGGGCCCGCCCTCTATAAAGAAAAGAGCCGCAGAGCCCTTCAAAGCAACCACGGTCTGGAGGGAAGAGGGGCCGTGGCGGAAGATAACATGTCGGAGCTAAGGGGGAAACGTACGATCCAGCCGGGAAAAAAGCGGCCTTCTGAGGAAAAAGTTGTCGGGTGGAGCAGGATGTGTCGAGAAAACCTGTCAAAATGCAGGGGGCCATCACAGTACACTATCAGAGGGGAATGCAAGAATGGAAAAGGACTCTGGGGGAGACCGTCTCCTGGTAGGGGCTGAGTTCTGGGGAGGGGAGAAAGACTATCAACGTCAAAGAACTCCGGGTAGGAAATTCCGAAAAGACTGGCCGAACAAACCGGGGAAGAAAGGGTTCTCAGGAGGTACAAAATGAGGCGTAACCCCTCAGAGTCCCGGCGTTTCCAGGAGGGTCTGTGAAAGGGGGGGGTTGTCCCGTTTAAACGGGGGGGGCACATGGCGCAGGCGGGGCTGCATAAGCACATCAAAACGCAACTTTAAAAAAGGAGAAACTAAACTGAGGGAAAAGAACTGCTGAGACGACGTCTGGGGTCCCAAGTAAAAAAGGGCACACAGAAAAAAAACCGTTACCGGAACGCATTGGGCGGAACTCAAAATTTCAAACGAAATGGCCTCACATAGGAAGCATCCCCATCCTGAGGTCGGGAGACAAAAAAAGTCATAAAAAAAGGTGGTTAACCACAAAGAGTTAATTTCAGAGAAGAGTGCTATCTTCTAAAGATGGCACCGGGTAGAGAAAAACGTGAGAAATACATCTCTTTCACTTCTGGCTAGGGGAACTCAGGAGAAAATAGCGAAAGGGAAAGGTCTGACCTTAACTTCACTTGAGTGCAAAAGAGCATCCAAGACGAGAATAGATTTTTAAAGATTGACGGGACTCCCTTCGATGGGGTTGAACTCTCTTCTCGGGCTACGGCTTCTGGGAGAAAAACAAAATGTCAAAAACAGACCATCGGTGGATAGGGTAGTAAGAGGCGGGAGGAGGGAAAAACGTTCACACAATGAGTCCTAGAGAATGAAATGCTTGAGAAAAATTTTTTTTAACGGGATCCCAAATGTTCCCGATTGAAGAAGTCTCTCTCCACCGGGGATAGAAGCTCACTATCCGGATTCACGCCGCTGGGACTTCCTTTATGGAGAGGTGTTCTGACAAGAAGCCTTAGTGCAGCTTAACCGCTTGAGGAAAATTGACGTCCGGACGAAAGGAAATGCCGGACTTCATCCCGGGATGGGGGGGGAGGGAAGGGAGTGTAGGCGCGAATTTAAGCGGGAGACATTGGACTACATTGTAAGTAGATCCACAGCAAGGAGGGGGGGGTAAAACGGTCTTGCTGAGGTAAGGAAATTTACACGGGAAGGGGGTTTTAACTGTTTGGCTTCCATCTTTTTCAGGTTGAATGTTAAGGGGGAATGCGAGGTGGTCACCTTACCGCGTTGGAAACAGGTTGAGCTATGAGTCAGTCAAGTACCAACAAAAGGGATATTACCTCGGTGGGAAAAAGAAAAAAGGCTTCAACACCCTTTTTCATGCCATGGCTGGTGGGGGTCTAGGACTCTGCTAAGATTGTCCATTGTAAAGAGAAGTGAAGGAGTCCCTTTCCATCTGTAGTTATTGATCAGTCTCTATTTCTAGGGGATGGTTCTACGCAAAAGGGGTTGGAGCATGCCTCATGAATGATAGTCCTTTTTGCAGTCGTACGGGCAGGGGTAACTAAAGACTTTGTGCGCAGCTCGGGGGTACGGGTTGGCGATCCTATTCAAAAGACGACTCCTTAGGAGCCCGATTGTTCGAACGGTTCCGCGCCATCGTCTAGGGGACCGCTCGAGACCCTCTCAGGGAAAAGGCGACGTTCGACGGCAAAAAAAGGGAGCAAAAAAAAGAGATTGCTTAGTCCCTCCCAGTGAAGGAAAAATCGACGGGGGGGTGTCTAATTACATCACGAAAACGGGAATCAGCTGGTTAACTTAATCTATGCGACAGGGGGGGAGGGACTGTGTGTTTGCGGGAGCGGAAAAGTTCATTGAGTGGAGGTCTGGGAAAAAGAGAAGGTATTTTCACGAATTCACTTTGGTCAAAGAAGGCCCGTCGTACTGGGTCCTATATGGAATAATGGATCTTCTCCGATTTGTCTGGGTGCATTCGAAAAAAGCAATTCTCCCACATCAAATCAAATCAAGGGTTAGCTGAAAGAGGATATCGCACCGCATGTCACAGTGAGGGTTTACCAGGGGGAAGATCAAATTTTCGAAGGCTTTCGGCACAAGCCGTAACAAACTTCCCCACCGACCAGTTGAGGGGGGATATAATTTGAGACTCCTCCAAAAGGCCATAGAAAGAAGAAGGGGGACTGCGGTCGGCATGGGCGTCCAACACGGTTCCAGAGACCAGGGGAAGGCTTCTTCAAGAAAGCGAAAAAGAAAGCTGGCTTGGGAACGCCTTGACCCGGGAGGGGAATGCTGGGTCCTGTGTCCACGAGGGTAGACTGGTCTCATCAAGGAGATCTACCAAGAGTTCTACCCAAAGAATACTCTCAGTCGCTGAAGGCGACCGCTTGCAGGAAGGAAGCCTCCGAAAAGGGGTGAAAAAAGCAGTTACTCCTCTCGCACGCTAGGAAAGATTATGTTTCAGGAGTATCGGCAAGAACGCCGGCATGGTGACTTCCCAACGGGTCACCATTCACGGAGAAGGGAGAAGGTCAAACAACTAGGAGGCTTCATCGAAATATAACAACAACAACGGATTGTTAGGGGAGGTGGAATGAGTCTGACCTTGACCGGAAGGAGTCCCGGTGACCTGGTGTGCCGCACACTTCAAAGCGTCGTCCGCTCGTATCTCGGGGGGGGGGGAAGAACTGAGCTCGGGTCTTCGAAGAATTTGTCTACGTCTGGGAAAAAAGGGGGAAAAAAGGAAAGGAGAAGACCCTAGCAGTTCGGCCCGGATCAGTCTCTTCGAACTGTGCTTGGGGGAAAATACTTGCGCACGAGCTTTTCTTACGTTGGGAGGAAAAGGGGGGGGGGACTACAGGCCATCAGCCGGGGGAAAAATCAGGTCCCCCTGAAACCATTTAGGGATTCTGGAGGCAAGGAACGAAGACCTTTCAGAGATGAACTGAAATCGAAGTGTGGGGGACGAAAGCCCGTTCAGCAACATCTTAAAAGAGGCTATGGATAAGGAAAATACGAAAAGCTATCTATAGTGGGGGGGGGGGTACACGGAGGTGAAACAGCGAGTGACCGATCCGTGCGAGGGGGGGAAAAAAGGTTTACACCGAATTTCAGGGGGGAGGGCTATCTCGTGGCGGTAAGAGAAAGTGGCAGGGTGTCTGTGAAAGGAATTCCAGGAGCCCATGGAAAAAAGTAAGTCTGGCTATTCTCCCATAGCGAGGCAAAGTGAAAGAAAAAAAGAAACTGGATGCCGTTCGAAACTCTCTGGCCTTCAAACTTGATCAGGCAGGCTAAAAAAAAAGCCCGGGCCGCTATTATCCGCAAAAAAAAAGTTCCGCCATGTCGCATCTGAAGCAAAAACGGGGTCACGCTGGCCGGGGGGATAGAGGACTACGTCCGCTATTTAAATTTGGGGGATCGGTACTGGACCTCCCTGTGGAGTATCACCACGCCGGGACAGTCCGGTCGATCGAAAAGACAGTCGCGCCGGGGTCCCCGACAAAAAGTCGCGAGCTGTTAAGGGAACTAAAATTCGGGCGCTCCCTGCAGAGGTCCAGGAAGAAATCTCAAACTACTCCCCTGAAAAAGCAACCCCTCTCTAGGAATCGGAGAGAACCGGGCGATGTGGTGCCGGCACAAAAGCAGGGCCGGCGACCTTCTAAGAAAATTGGGCAAAATAAACATGCACAGAACCGGAGTCTACCAAAAGGGGGGGAAAAGCAGCGGAGGGCTCCATCGTCAAGCAACGATTCCGAGGGGTCCATTAGGGGGGGGAGTCCACCAGGGGGAATAATACGTACTACGGGACAAAAAAATACAAGGACCCTGGGTGTCAAAAACCCAAGAATGGGAATATCCGCAAAACGGTATGGGGAAGAAAAGCAATCTCGCGTGGTTCAAAGGATACCTTAGCAACCCGCCTCCGAGTGGGGAACCAGAAAACACTTGTAAACAAAAAGTAACAGTTCCCACACAGTGGAAAGGGATCTTCTTCCTAAACCGACTCAGAGGAAGTAGCTGCTCAGGTCGGTACGTCCCGAGGGCGAAAGGGAGTAATGTCCACTTAGAATCCTCTATCCACGGACGTCAGAGGGGGCCTCCGGGATTTAACGTAGCCTTTCACGGGGAAAACAATCCGCCTTAAGGGGACTCATGAAAAGTTTCCGGCAGAAAAGAAAAACGCGTAGAGCAGCAGACCAAAGCAAAAATGACCGAGCCCTGAAAAATCTGCTCGCCTTATAGGGGAGGAGAAAGGGCTACTTAGGTTCGAGAAAGATGAATGGACTCTTGTGGCGGGGGGCCAAAGTTCCAGTAGGGAATTGGGGGGGAACAGAGACCGGGGGGGGGGGGGGGAACACTGGTTAGCAGCAGAGGGAAGAAGAAGAAATTCACAAAAGGAGGACCGGGTTTGGGTTAAAAATGTGGTTGGTGGAGGGAACCAGACTCGAAGGCAACAAAAGACGCCGGGGGGAGGAGAGAAGGCCCGTCAGAGTGGAAAAAATGGTTAGTCGAGGGTAACGTTTCCAAAATGGGTCCTCGAAAGGTCACGGTGGGGGGGACGTGCATCTTAAAGGAAGCCGTTTCCGAGGAGGGGGGGGGGAACGGACCAGGTTCGGAGGAGCGGAATCGAAAATAAGAAACGCAAGAACTTCACTCGTGTCGGGCAAAGGGGTCAGGGGATTGAAGTTCTTGAAGGAAAACAGCGACCTGGCGGGGAGGGTAACGGGGTGAGTTGGGGGGGAAAGGGAAACGGGGTGAAGTGTGCCGGTATTGGGGGGAGTGATCATTTTTTTTCTGGGGGGAAGAAGGGGGAGGTCGCATATCAAAAAAGAGGAAGTTGAGATAAAGTTTTCCTTAAGGGAGGGGAGGGATAAGCAAAATAGAAGGTATTAACTCATTCCCAGACCTCGTGGCAAGGAAAGGGGGTAGACTAGAACTTTCTGGGAGGGAATAGAGACGTTGGGTAAGAGAGTTGCAGAAGGAGGTTCTTTTCCTTCCAGGAAAAGCGGCGATGAAAGAAAGTTTAATGGAAAAATATTGAACCTGTGGAATAGGAAGAAAGAAGACCATGACAAAGACCGAGAATTCCAGAGGAAAGGTTAGAGCTTGATTCCGGGGGGGAAAAAGAGTCGGATTACTTCGTTGGGAAAGGGCAAAGTTACATTTAGGGAGAGACATACTCCCCGGATATGGGAACGAAACATAAAGATAATGGCCGCGTTCATGGATTGTATGGGACTTGGGGGAGGGGGGGATTCGAACTTGGGGGGTGGAAATGTCCCCGCCAAGGAAGAAAGTCGGACTTTTGGGAGTGCTTGCCGGGGGGCCGTGCCTTGCAAGAGAAGACTTGGGCGGCCCGCAATGTATAAAAAAAAAAAGGGGGTATGTAAAAGAAGATATATATCCATTTGAAGTGAAGAACAAGCGATTCCTGAAATCAAACATCATAATCCTCCCAGAAGCACGGCAACCAACTTCCAAAGGGAGGAACCTCGAATTCGGGGGGGGACTGCCAATTATCATCAAGGGGGGGGGTCGATTCCGGACGAAATTCGTAACCGATGGCTCACGTGGTCCAGGGTTGCAGAACAGGAGGAAAGGTTGCTCTAAATCCAGGGGTACAGAGTGGAAGACCGTAATAGCAAAAAAACTGGGGGTGGGAAAAATGAAAGATCACCCGAAGGAAATCGGAAGGGCGAAGGAAAAGGAGGGGAAATGGGGGAAAAGCTTTTATTTCTGGGAGTTAAGGCACCTGGTCCAGGGGACGAAACGTGGGTAAAAATTCTCAGAAGATTGGACTTAGAAACCTTCAAAGTAGGGATTCGGAAAAAGAAGGGGTACCCCAAAGAGAGGGTCCCAACTAAGGTCGCCGTATTGGAAAGGAAAAGGCCGAGGGAAGTCCCGGGGAACTGCGTTGTAAGGGGAGGGGAAATGAAAAGAGGCTTTCATAAGACCGAAGAAAACGGTGGCAAGACTTCTGGGAAAGAAGTTGATACGACGTACGGTACCGAAAAGATCACTCCAAAGGGGAACACTGCCACACCAAGGAATTGCACCGTGCAGGCAGAAGGGAAAAAGAAGAAGGCAAGACAACAACGAGAAGGTAGAATGTGCCTAACTAAGGACATACAATAACAAGTGGAAGGAGTGAGGTGAGAGGGATACCGTTGGTGCAAAGATTCCGGAACCTCGGACCGAAAGAAAAGGTGGCGTCAACACATAAGAGGGAAAGAAGAGCGCCCTTTTCACGAAGGAAAGGCCCAATCCAGAGGGGAAGTGCTCTTAACATAGACGTGATTCGGTGAAAAGCCATAGGAATAAACATGATGACAAAACTTGACGGTCAGCAAGGGAATTAAAGAAAACCACCGGAGGGGCTTATAGGCGGCCAAGAGAGTATGGGGTTTATTAAAAAACACTTGTAAAAACACACCACGGAAGAGGGTCTGGCTTACAATGAGAAAGGGGGACCTGCTTAAGAGGGGTCAAAAGTTACACAAGGCCGTGTCTCTCTAAAAACACCTACTTGAAAGGTGGGTTGCCGGGGGGACAAGACAGACAGGTACGTGTGAGCACACTCTCAACGGGGTAAAGGAGAAGAAGAGCCACTTCAGAGCAGGAAAAGCCGTATAGAAGGCACTGTTCTTCAGGGAGCCAGCGACGTAGGGCTGACCACCAGGGTGCTTGATAAGGAAAGCCGATGGGATTTTACTAAATAAAAATTAAAGGTCCCGTTCATCACTGTGCTCGGGGGAAAAAGGTTTACGCTAGACCGTGTATACGTGAGAAGAGGGCGCTACGTATGCCATTCCGCCCGAACTTCTTGGGACCACGGGAGGAGAAACGGATGGTTAGGCGCCGTCGGCATTGGAAAGAAGGAGGGGGTCTACTTTCAACTTCTTAAGACGGCTTTTCGAATCAAATTGGCGCCAGGTTGGGAAAGGACGGGATTGAGTCAACCAGGGATGCTCATAAGCATCGACAACCGGGGGCAGTAAAGGACCTGCTGGGGAAAAAGGAGGGTTGGCACCCTCTGGGGGTAGTAAAGGGATGGGGTTGTATGGGTAGGAGGATTCTGAGGGACTGGGGTCCAGGGTGAGGAAAAATTAAATGACGGTTCAAAGTGGAGAGATAGTAGTAGAAAAGAGTCTCCACTATGGAAAGTCTCTCCAAATACTATTTCTTCAAGATGCAGCGCATGGAGGCAGGAATTGATGTAAGTTTTCAACACAAATCTACTTTTACTCGCATGACGGGACGCGGGGGAGCAGCGTAGGGGGGGAGCTTTCTATTAACGACTCCCGCGAAACGCTGGACGGAAAAAAACAGAGTCTTCAACTTCTCAGAATCGTCGAATCGGCTTAAGAGGAAAAATGAACCCTAACTCCTAGGTCACCTACTCGGAAGACGGGAGGAGGATCAATTCACGGAGAAGAGTCCTCCCGGAGGATCAAAATCTCTTATATCTCTGGAAAAGAAATGTAGCAGAGATTAATGCATCAATAGGAGGAAGTGAAGTCACGAGTGGGTTGGCCTTTGCAGCGCGAAGGCGGTATTTGTTCTGAATGAGGAAAGGGGAAGGGAATGCAAAGGAGGGGGCTCGTTTGTTGGGGAAGATAGGCTCCCAAAGTCTGGGCCTGTCATTCGAAAAAGGTATAAAATGAACAGAAAGGGACATGCAGGTATAGGGTGGGTGGGAATGCCCATGGACAATAGGTCAGACCCTCTAAAGAAAGACCGGGGAGACTAGCAACTAGCAAGATCAACTGTCCTGAGAGGACATTTGTAGGAAAAAAACTGCCCCTTATGTCCCTGAGGGGATCAAAAAAATCAAGTTCCTTCAGAATCAGGGGGAACGTCTTGTCAAAAGGAGGTGCGATCGACCTTTAACGGGAAACTGTCATAGGTAAGATTCGTCCAAAAGGGTTAGGACAGTTGCTCTTACGGGGAAAGGGGGGACTGCGAAAAAAATCCAATCCCTTTCGGTAATTGACAGAAGGCCACCGAGCTGGTCCAAAGGGGAGGCGAAGGTAGGTCCACAAACGGAGCAGACCATATGCAGGAGGGGGGGACTAGCAGGATCTCATAGAAAAAGGAAAAAAAGTGCGAAAGAAAAAGAAGCGGGCGACTGGGACGAGTGTCCTAAAAGCGCAAAAGGAACGAACTTTGTCTACGACCTCGGTGATATTATTATCCCAGGGCAAAGCCTAGAGGGGTGCAGGAAACATTAAAAATGTTGCCGGGTAATCGGAGACAAGATGTTACG
>Ga0179593_1413722_pt1 | contig 11383 bp, 5 predicted proteins | sample CZODoug2_1_08_16_FD_185931 | JGI IMG/M metagenome (GOLD analysis project Ga0179593, IMG submission 185931) | Vadose zone soil fungal communities from Angelo Coast Range Reserve, California, USA - CZODoug2_1_08_16fungal (PacBio error correction) | ecosystem: Environmental > Terrestrial > Soil >...
TTGCGTTCGAGGTCCTTCCGCTCCGGTATCAGTTGCAAAGTGAATTAGCTATCCAGGGAATCGCATCACGGAAAAAAAAATCAAAAAGCAGGCGTTACGCAAGAAGAGAAAAAACAAAACGAGGTAATCTTTCTGCGCGGCCGCATGAAAAGGGAGGGAGGGCCCAGGGTTTGACTTGGCGCTTGGGGATGAACTCCTGGACGGATCGAAAAAACACCTCTAACCTGAGCCCTGCTCCGCAAAAGAGACAGGCCTTCGAACCCAAAAAGGGGAAATCACAGCGCCCCAAAAAAACTTTGGGGAACAAACTCAAACGCACGGCGAACATCCACAGGGGGGCAGAGACGACATGCAAGGTAAAAAGTTATCCTCCCATGCTGAAAACGGACGAGCACAACAGCGAAACAAAGGCGACAATCCCAAGTAAAGAAAAAAAAAGAAAAGGTTGATAGCTGGTCGTAAAAAACATGTCGAAAAAACCCTCTGAAACGAATGAACGACAAAGCTGCCTTCGGGGACTTCAGGGGAAGACGCCTTAATACCCGCCGACGGGAAAACCAGGGGCGATCGCGAAGGCTGTCAAAAGAGTCGTGGAGGAAAACAACACCGCGGGGCGAAACAGCGGACGGCATGCGTAGAAAAAACAACAAGCTCTTCAGGAGCCGAGGCCTCCTAATTCTGGGGTCTAAAAGAAAACCGGAAGTAAAGTTGCGCAGGAGCGAGAAGCAACAAGAAAAAGATTGGCCGATCGAAGGTACCCCAGTTAACAGGAAACGTGCCCAGAAACGCAGTGACGAGCGCAACGGTCATTAGTCGCACTCTCGGAAAACGTTGACTGGTTCGAAAGGAGAGCTGAAAAGCATTCAGAGCATGCGTTATGGGGAAACGAAGCGTAAGCCGGAAAAGATTGCGGTCGCGATGCGGAAAGCACTCCACGACCGTGGAGGAACGCGGTAAAGCGGGGTCTGAAGTAAGACTCATTGAGTAACCCCCCATGTCCACAAGCCGTCAGATCCATAAGCTCTTAGCAGCAAAAAGAGATCCCGGTCGGGTGGTCGGAAAAAAGAAAGGGGGGGAGTTAAAAAATTGAGAAGGGATTCAAATGAAACGATTATCATCATCTACCTCCAAACGGAACTCGGCATCCTGGGAAAAGCACAATAGCGGCGACAGGACCGACAGAATGAGAATGAGCCTTCCGCAGTATGTTACACGCCAATGGTGCATGAAAGGGGTTGGGGAGAGGGGGGCCTGAACGCAGAGAGCATTTTAAGACACGAAAGAAATTACAACAAACGCAAACGCTCGCGGAAAAAAACCACGAAATCACACTCAATTCAAACCTTAGAAATGGTATACACTTGGGCAGGAAAAGGATCTAAAAAAACTATTAAGCAGTTCAAAAAAAGGGGGAGACCACGACTGAAACTGGGGCCAAACTTCAGCCCCGGCCTATCATCTTCGAAAGAACCTGCTCTCCCTCAAAAACGACAATCCGGAAAACATCAAAAAGGGAGAGGAGAAAGATCCAAAAACTCGTAAGCATCTAAAGATCGAGAGGGGCGTGGATCAACCCACGTGCGGAGGACTGAGTCTTAAAGTGTTCCTTAAGCAACTATTACCATCTAAGCTCTGCGGCTTCACGAGGACCAAGGAAAAAAAGACTTACTGACGGCGTGTTCCGGGCCAATCAAGGGGGGCAGAATCAAAACTTCTCCCCAGGAAAGAGCCAAAAAATCTGCATAGGCACTCAAAAGTGAGGAAAAACGGGAAAAAACGTTCAACGAAATCCCACACCGGAGGACCTAACGACACCACCTCAGCGAAATAAATGAATTTAACGCTAATTTAGAGCTTCGTCCCCGGACTGCTGCTCGGGTTGTCTGAAAAAGGTGGAATCAAAACAGAATAAATCGGAGGGACTGTTGATGAGAGAAAAAGGTCGTCGAATCGCCGCGCAGGAAAACCGGCAGGCTGCTGCAATGGAACTTTAATAGCTCCGCGCAAACTAAGGAGGGAGAACTCAGCGTTAATGCTGGGGGGCCGGAGTCTGAAAGGAAGCTTCGATGATTGAAAGGTATACCGGCACCATCGAGAAAATAGGGAAGAACAGAAAAAAAAGCGAATGGTGATGTACCGAAGGCAACTACTGTAGCGGAGATCCGTGAACTATGAAAACCGAGGGGCAAAAGGGGACTTGGGCAAGTAAAGCGAGGAGGAAGTACCCGAAGGGACTGAGAGGAGAGAATCCCAGAACGATTCGATGGGGTCACGGAGAAAAAGTGACCAAAGTTAGACGACTGAGGAGTATGACGCATCAGCGCAGAGGGGAAGAGAGTCAAAACAAAATGAAAGGGATCCATAGCGAGGAGAGCCGCAGTTAGGTGGGAAGAGAGGATCCCGGCGTATCTTTGAAACGCTGACAAAGATAGCAAGGAGGCTAAAAAAGAGTAGACAGCCCTGCGGGGAATGCATTCGCGAAAAAAAGCGGCAGTCTCAGGCGTCAACGCGGTGCAGGAGAAAAGGACAATAAGCGCGCCGCGGGGACGGCAGCGTAAACACCCCTAAAACGGGGGCTCCGTTGGCTAACAAGGGCCGAGAGGGATAAAACAGAAATCACAGACAGAGGACCGGCCAAATCCGATGCCAGAAGGATCTGGTGTCGAAAAACTTACTGCCAAGACTGCAGACGGGGAATTCCCAGGGGGGAAACAAAGAGGAAGTTCAGGCGACGGAGGAAGTAAGAACTACCGGCTCTACCTCATATCGATGACTGCAGGGGGGGAGGGGGGAACTGGGCGCACCCCACAGCGGTAAGCGGGGGATCTAAGCTACAACCCCAAGAAACTCTGTCAGGGGGAACGAGTAAACTCGTCGATGAGTCGTGAGGTGGTCTCAACGGAGGTTTATTAAACTGCAGACAGGGTGAAGCGTTCGGCGAGCCCCAAAAACCCCCAACCACCAAAAATAAGACCAACCAAACAGAACCAACAAACCCCAAACCCCAAACCCCCAAAACACCACAAACTCAGCATGAAATGATCTGCGTATTCAACGCCAAAATCAAAAAAAAAAAAACATATGTAACCGCCAGGTAAGGTCCCGGAGCGCAGGCCTGGGGGAAAGGTATAAGACGATAACTGCCGCTGGGCATACCTTCAGGAACATTTTGAAGGGCCAGCAGCCGCAAGCTGTGTGGGAAGGGAAGTCGCGAGCATATGCTGGTTCGATGAAGGGAGCTTCGCGACAACTTTGATGGTGAAGAGTCAGGTTGCGTTTATGCTCGCGTTGGCCTACGTCTTAGAAGAGCTCGGAAACAAAAAAAATCGAAAATGGAAATGAGGTACCAAACCCTCAGGTGAATCGGGCCAGTGTGTTCAAGCGGGAAGTGCTAAAAAGAAGAAAGGCGCTTCATTGCCCAAGGTTACCAAATCGGCTGGAATTGGTGAGGGCCCTGATGGAAAAGGAAACGACCGGGGACTAAAAAAACTTCACGTGAATGAGGCGTGCAAGTCAAATAGGCAAAGCCTTATGCTGAAAAAAAGAGTCCAAGATCCACAAGGGGCACACCAGGGGGAGGCAAAGTCCCGCGAAAGACACTAAAAAGTCATCTTGAAAATGTGGCGCCGCGATTTGGAAAGGGACATGAGCTTAGAGTTCCGGGGTACGGGTCGTTCAGAGAAGGGAGGGTATGGGTAAAAAGGTCAAAAGAATGGAAACTCCAAACCCCAAACCGACAGGTACACATGCTATCGGCTCGTGCTGCAGAAGGGCAGAGGCGAAAGGCGGCGCCTGGAGGAGGGAAAAGGTGTTGGGAAAGGCAATTGGTGAAAATAACATAAGGGGCCGTAAAACTACGTAAAGGCTGTCAGCCCGGTGCACGGGGGGGGGGGGGGGGGCAGTTTCTCACTACAAAAAAACAGATCGGAGGAGAAACTCCTGCGTAAAACCCCAAAAAAAAAAAAATATGCGCGCAGCATCAATTCGGGGGCTCAACGCGAGAAATCACCGGAAGTCAAAATCGACTAACACGATACGGCACTGCCCGGAGTTACCCCACTGTTGCCGCGGTTTAGTGGGGGGTCGATCGAAAAAAGCAAAAACAAGGTGCAATATAAAAAGACTGCGAAGGAAGCCGAGTGTCAGCTCTAAAACACAAAAAAATGGTTCTCTGACTCGACAGTTGCCGAAAGGGGAAAGGAGGAGGGTATCACCGGGCTGTGCTAGATAAATCACGAGGCGGAGGAACATCTCCCAAGGTTCGGGCGCGTGCGTAACTGGTCAAGGGAAAAAGAGGGGAAGTCCCGTCGATCTGAAAAAGAACGGATCAGGGCCGATGGCCATAAGAACGGTGGTTTTTTACGACCAAATTATCCAACAATCTAGCTCTGTTCTCTCCATCACTTCCTGCGCACAGGGGGGGTGGATAGGGAGTGTGCTAAGGAAGGAGAAAAAGATCCGCCAAAAAAGAGAAGCGAGAAACAACTGGTCGGGGATACTGAGGCCGCTTTATTTTGTCTAGAAGCAACGATTGCGCAAAATCAAAGGAAAGTGAGACCGTGAGGGGAGGGAGAGGTGCACTGGAAATAAGCTCATAAGAGCGGTCCAAAAAAAGATCCCGATTCATCAAGCGCACGAAGACCTAAAAGGGGCATCGGCGGACCGCAAGAGGGACTCTCTAAACAACATAGTTAAAGAATATATAGAAACGGCTGAGGGAAAAGAGGTCTTTCTTAGAGTTGGAACTCAGGCTTGTAGAACAAAAGCGAACCGCGAGAAGGAGCAAAAAGGGACTCTTCAGTGAATAAAGACTCAAAAATTAGCAGAAAAAAAAGTTTCGCCCCCTAAGGTATAAAGAAAAACTAATCTCCGCCTGCGAACATCTCACAGGGAAAAGGCGCCGGCGAGCAGTGAATAGCCAAAAAAAAAAAGAGAAAAACCACAGATATCACCCGTAGACCATGGTCGCGGTCCATCCGGGCGTTGGTGGGGGGGGCGCTAATTGTTCGTAAAACCAATCTTGGGGCTGGCAAACTGGCGGGATAGCCGGGTGGAGTGAAAAAAGGAAAAAGAGCGACCTGTAGTGAGGCAGGGTTAAGTTCCTAAATCCGGGGGGTCCAAGCAAAAGTCAAGATTCTCAAAAAGAGAATCTAAAAACGACGGGGGCAGGTTAGGCAAAAGAACAGCACACGAAGTTACTAGAAAGGGGACATTCAGGCAACCACCTCTGTCCATGCGCCTCCAATGACGTCGGAGGGGGAAAAAGGACCGAAGACGTCGCCATATTCGAAAAAAAGAAAAATGAAAAAGGTACCGACTCGCCAAATAACAACCCAGCGGTACGGGAAGTGTAAAAAGAAACCTCGCATTTTGTCGATAAATAGTGAGTACAAACCTAGCAGCGAAAGGGAAAATGGTTGGCAAACCGGAAAGTGAGAAAAAAAGTAAAAACGCGGAGAAAATGAGTGCGTGCGGTTACGGCGCAAAGACTAATGAAGAAAGGGTGACGTCCCAGGTCCACGGCACCGTGCGTGAAAGCGGAAAAACGGGAGAATGTCGGGGAGACCGAATGTGCAGGGGGGGAACACCCAGCGGACCGCGCCAGGCTCCGCATCCTCGCCGAGGAGTCAGGCTCAGCATCAAAGCAACAAGGGTAAGGTGTCGTGTCTGTTGGAAAGTTGGGGGGGGGGTGTTAGAAACAAAAAATTCAACCGGAGAAGGGGTCGCAGGCAAATTGAAAATCCAACTCAAATTCACAACTCGCGGTTCCGGAAACCGCGGCACGAAACGCGCAAGATCCTACGTTTTCTTCGCGCAGGAGTGCCAACCTGGTGCATAAGGGTGGAGATGTACACTCATTCAGGCATTATGGAAGAACTCCTAGTACACCACAACGGGGGAGACGCCGCCGAACGAGACCGGAAAAAGAAAAAAACATACCGAATTGTAACCACTTTAAAGAATAAAGACAAAAGAATGAAAAAAAGCGATTCACAAGAAATGTGGATCCCCAGACTGCCACGTTTCCAAGTCTCCGAAGAGGAGCTCGAGAAGAGACCCATAAATCAGAAATCAAGACCAAGTCGGCAACATCAAAGTGCTCTCTCATGCGCCCAAGAGAAGAATACAATCCGCAGCAGATGCTCACCCAGAAAAGAGGTCGTTCTGACTCCTCTTACAATGGGTCAAGAGCAAAGAGACAGCGGCAAGGGGGGTGAGGAGGCGTCAGGGGACGGAAACAAGGAACAAGAAAGAACTGGCCGGGAGGGTACTGGACAGACTGTTTTCTGACTACTAAAAAAGATCATATCTTACTGCGGTCGCAGAACGTATTAAAAATGGCGGGAACCTTCGCACGGCTCATCCCCCCACCGGAGGGAAAACTAAACCGGCAGCTCCCTCCAACTTGAAAAACGACGCGCAGCGGGGGCGGGCTGCGAAGACCCATCAGGGAGCTTTACGGTTGGGGCAACAAGGGGGACGCAAACGCATAGCAATGAGCGGGTTAAATGGCCGCAATGCGGAGCGCGGGAAAGAAAGAGCCCGCCTGGGAAATTCAACATTTGCGAAGGAAAGAAGATTAGGCCCAATGGCAGAAGGAGGGTATGAAATCACTTGCAAAAAGTCTGTCGGTACGAATTAGGAGAGATAAGACGACATTCGAGAAACTGTACAAACGGCGCTGAGGGGGGAGGGTTAAAAAAAAGCCGACGTTATACGGCGAGCCTTTATATACAAAAAGGGGAGCCTCAGGCAAAGGGGGACCGCGAGATGGGCAGTCCCGCAGGGGAGCTACGACTCGAGCCAAAGCCTGTAGAAAGAAAACAAGAGTTCACTTGGGAACACTAGGGTGATCCTCACGGGGAAGAGCCACGCGAGAAAAAAAAATGGTGACAAGAACAAACCCAGGAGGGAAACGAGAGAGATACTAATGGCGCGTGAGCGGAACAGCAGAAAAAAAATATCCAAGAGAGACAACAAGTCGACCCGAGGAAAAGAGGGGGAGCTCGGTAATAGCCTAAACAAATTTCAATCAAACGCAAGGGTCCACCTGAAGGTCTGCGATCGCCCGCGTGGAAGATAACTTCTCGACGCTCATTCAAAAGTACCGCGCGTACACCCCAGCAAGAAAGGGGGGTCGAATTGCGCGACGGTAAAGCCATGACGCATCGACCGATTAAAAAAAAACCGTGCAGCTTCTATAAGGAACCCCTTAGGCAAGACGCAGCGTGGAAAAGGAAAATGTGCAACTCCTGCAGATCAAAGCGGGCGGCACGAGGATCGCAACCTCCATGCCGCGCAAAAAAGTCGAGGCATAGCGGGTGGGGGCGTACCCGGTGGCGCACCCCCGAACCGCAGGAAGATAGCGGGCCCCAGATGCGCGCGGAATTTCATCGGCTCTTCGCTGGGTTCGGGGTTCTGTGGTAAGGAAGGGGGAGGGGGGAGAAACGGACCTAAGCACAAGAAATCAGGACTGCAGCAAACGCAGCTCCGAATAGAAAAGGCGACGAGCAAAAAATTAGGGTCCCCGGACGAAGGGCAGGCGTATCGCGAGGAGTGATACGTTCTACTGAGGCCGGAGGGTCATCGGTCTGCGGAACACATGTCCATCCAACGCGCAGAAGGTGGCAATAGGAACGAAAAGTTGATAGTAGAGTGTAGGGGCGCTTCTGTGAGAATCCAAAAGTTGGACAAATGCTGTGGAGGATTCAAAAATCGAGGGACTGAGGATAAACTCTAAAAGGAGTAGTTCCGTAGTTGCAGCCCAAAAGTCGACCCCCCCGAAGGGGGAATCTAGGTTTGTTCCAGGAGGGAGGGGGGGCCTCTCTAGGCAAGTCCATGTCCACACGTGCCCCTCTAAAGGGGGGGTTCATCTTTATGGGATTTAGGGGTAAAAGGAAGACGTCTCTAAAGGAAATAACTGTTGGGTTCTGCGAGGTCCTAAAGGTTCAAAGGGCCTATCGGGAGGGACACTGAAATCAAACCTATGCAAAAAGCGGCAACAGCCTGCTCGAAACACTCGGATAAAGAGGCGCTTGAACCTTTTCTGGTCTCATTATGGACGGAGGAGGAGCTGGCCAGAGGCATCTGTAGATAAGCGAATGTCAATGCAGAGGGGAAAAGGATCCAGGTTGAACGAACCCAAAAAAAAGACCACCGGAGACTTTGTCTGCGCGTGCTGCGCCTGGAAAGCGGGGCGAGAAGACGGAGGCCTGGCGAGGGATTGTTTGTGGAAATGGGTCGACAAAAACAGAACGCAGATGACCGATTCACTCAAACGAATTGGGGGGTGCGCACGCAGGGGAGACGCTGCTTCGGAAACGCCTGATCCCGCACGAACGACAATAGGAGCGAGCCTCTGTCGTCAGGAAACCATAGAAAACAACCATGAAAATTTAAAGATCTGAACGAGAAGAAAAGAACTGCGCTCGAAAGGGGAAATCCCATTGTCACTGGGCGCCCTGAACTGGGTATTGGGGGGGGCGCGGCGGACCACTGAAACAGTTGCCGGAAACTCTAGTCCAAAATTGAGAGTCGGGGTCAGATCGCAAAGGAAGGAATTTAGGCAAGAGGGGACTTAAAAAAAAAAGGGTACGAGCGGGACTAGCAACCGGCGGTGCTGTTCAGGGGAAAAAACTACCCGATCTGGCTACTACATCGGATACTCCTGCCCCGGGGGGAGGGGGTAGAGTCTGACAAGTAAAAAAGAGTCACCGAGCTCCCAGGGGACCCACCTGTCGTTCAGGAAAAGAGTCTCCGTGCCAGACTAACTTTTTTTTTTAGGACAAGCGCAAACAACCGCTAGGGAGGCGGAGCCTACAAAAATTCGGGCTAAGAACGGTTCTCAATGGGTGGTGCTACGTACTGGGAGACGGGGAGGAACCGCGCTTCAGGGAAAACTTCGGCACGCGAGGAACACTTATTGAGAGGAGCGCGGGGACTGGAGGGGAACGACTGCTCAAGCCGAAAAAAAGAAGCGTCCGAATAAAAAATTCTTTAGTAGTTCGGGAAAAAGGGGAAAATGGCAGGCGAGCGGTTCGAGGGGGGGAGGCTCGATCCGCCGGGAGGTCATCAAAAAAACACAGGGACCGAGGAAAAAATCGAGCTAAAACAAAAAAAGGAGGGACAAAAGAGAGGGAGGAAAACAATGCCCAAGCGGATTATTTCGGGGGTTGGGAAAGAAAAAAATGGGGAGGGACCGGCGGAGAACTCACCACCGAGAACAAACACGCACTTCGCCCACCAAAGGCATGCCGAGGAACGCCCTCGCGATCACTTCGGAGCAAGAAAGTGAGCGCCCCAACGGGAATACGAACTCCAACGAAACGCCGGCCTGCTAAAACGACACGCAGTGTGGCGAGATCGCTCAAAAAGCGCTGATCTCAAACAAAAAAAGCGAGCAACCCAGAGAACCCCTTGAGAAAGAAGGAATGGTAAAAACCAACCTAAAACGTTAAAAGCGTGATAAAACAACAAACGTCAGGAGGGACCTCGCGAGCGGGGAATTGCAAAAAGAAGTCGTGGATAATGTTGCAAAACGGGTGAAAGTGCCGCAAGCCGGAAGCCGACAAAAAGACTAAGGGAAAAAAAAAGTATTAAAAAGTTCGGTACAAAAAAGCAACCTGACCGTTTAGCAGGATCGTTAAAAAAAGTCAACCACGGGAGGGAGCAGCGCCTAAAATGCCGCGGGACGAGCACCGAAAAAAGCGCCTGTAGCTCGAGCACGAACACGGCAATGGTCCTGAAGCGCCAAACCCGGGAATCCTTGGGCCCGTTACCATTAAACCAGGCGCCGGGTCGAAGAAGCACGTACGGGAGGAAGAGCCATCTAGCAGAAAACGGTTTACAAATCACATCGGGCGGAAAAGGAAAGGCGAAATGATGATGGCTTTAAGGAGTAATCAAAAGGCGTCTATCGACGTGCTCACCTGAGCCAAAGCCGGCGTGAACGGGAACAAAAGGCTGCGTGTGAGGAAAATCAAGGGGACTGAACAACCACATGTGCCCAAACTCGAAATGAGACGTATCATAAGGGCCGCGCGTCAAGGCGAAAGAACAACAAGACAATAAGTATAGTGGAAAAATGTCGTGGCGGGGGGTTGGGGAGTCAAACCTGGAACCCTGGTCTAATAAGACAGGGAATCGCGAGTAGACAAAAGTCGACAACACGAAGGCACCATCCTGTGCCAGAAAAAATCGGCCGACAACGCCTATAAAAAATCCTAGTGTCTTCCAGAGGTGGACAGGGCCCACCAGGGTCAGAAGGTTGGGGGATCTGGAACAGGAAAAAGAATTAGGCAATTGTCAAAAGGGGGGGGGGGAATAACACAAACTTAGATAAAAAAGATCCGGAGAAAAACTCATCACATCCCGGAGGGGAGGGGAAGCATCCACTGGGGGAAAAGGAGAGCGCCTCGAGAAGAAACTAATTCGAGCAGAGCGCGCTTAAAAAAAAAAAAGCCAAAGGAAAGAGGGGGACAAAAAAAACATCAGTGGCCAAATCGCCGCCACGGAGCTTCGAAGAAAAGATCCACAAAAAAAAAATCCTCACGACCAGGAAAAAACAAATCAAATTGAAGAGAGAGCGACCAGACAGGAGGGACAAAAGAAGGCTCGCAGCAGCTAACACCCACAACGACGCGGCTGGGCCGTTACAAAAAATTTCCTGACTCACAGAGTACCAGCACCATCGTCAAAAGACTTTCAAGGTCCCAGGAATCGGGGGAGAGACGGACGCCGGGGGCGTTCAGTTAAAAAAGAATCACTTTCGCAGTAGAAGGAGAAAGAACGGGCGATCATAATGGTCGGAGTTCTCTCAATAACGATTCCAGCTGGCTTAAGGTACTGAAGGGCAATCAATACAACAAAGGCTAACAAGACCAACTCATCAACTCGCCGCGGATCTCCTAATCGCGCAGAAGGGGGGTTGAGAAATCCTACTTCCCATCTACGTCGCCTTCGGGGGCGCACAGGGTTAAGGAAAACATAGCAGCGAAGACGGGCTGTGTCAGCCTTGCTAAGCGAAGCTCCGGATCCGAACGTCAAGCAGGGGAAAATGGCCGTTGGAAGCTGCGCAATCATGGCCGAAAGGCGGTATCAAAGACTCACGCAAAGAAGTCTGCTGGGGAGGCGCTTGAGATAGTACTGGAGCCACAAAGAGATAAAGGTATCGGGGGGAAAAAAACCTCATCTTCGGAGGGGGAACGCGCAGGCCTACTGATCATCAATTCAATAAGTTATAAGAAAACGTGCGCAGAGGACGCGTCCGGGAACTCTATAAATGCAAAACCGCATGGAAAAAAAAAACGATCAAGAGATCCGATTCCGATGGACAAGAAGTGCAAGTCTAAGAAGGCAACCTGAGCGGTGACTGAAAGACAGC
>Ga0179593_1433971_pt1 | contig 11383 bp, 7 predicted proteins | sample CZODoug2_1_08_16_FD_185931 | JGI IMG/M metagenome (GOLD analysis project Ga0179593, IMG submission 185931) | Vadose zone soil fungal communities from Angelo Coast Range Reserve, California, USA - CZODoug2_1_08_16fungal (PacBio error correction) | ecosystem: Environmental > Terrestrial > Soil >...
CCACCAAGCCACTGTGGCCTATGCTATGACTGCGGGTTCTGAGAGTCTAAAGTAAGAGATTCTGAAAGAAAAGTGATTTCATCTAAACGGATGGGGCTGGTGGCCGGAATAGGGAGTTTGGAAAGTTATAGCAATTACAGGGCGCACGAATGGAAGACTCAGATGTCTGCGGGGGAAGGATCAAGAAAAAACGTCTAGAAAAAACGAGAAACAAGACGGAAGGTCAAAAATAATAACTCCGGGAGGGTGGGTGGGGGCTGGACATGTGAAAGAAAATCCGGGGAGATTGCCTGGGAAAGAGGCGAGAACGCGAGCCCTAATAAGAGCGGCACTCAGGGGAGACTAAGAGTGGAGAGGGGAAGGTCAAGGACTTGGTTAGGAGAGACTCGGCGAAAAAAATCCAAAAAGAATTTTAAATAGCGTGGCGGAACGACAGGGGAAAAGCTGATAAGAACAATAAAATCCTGATGGGTGGTGCGTAGGCATAACGGGGCTGGACTCCAGCATGTAAGAGGCCATCCAAGGGGGAAAAGGACGAACGGAGAGAAGCAAAAAAATCCGTGGGGAAGAACAACGCGTCCAATCGATAACCACTAAGGGGACGAGGGAGCCAGCCTACTCAAGCATAGGTTAGGGGAAGATCGGACCGGTAGGGGAAGTGAACAACTAAATTGAGGGAAAGCGAAAGCGACTCATCTCTGATGAGGCGAAGACTAGAGGACTTCCTCTAGTAGGCAGAATTCTCAGACAAAAAAGGGCCTGAGGGCGAATAGAAAGATACCAAAAAGAGGATTTTTATGTAAAACGACGGGGTCGCCTCAATCGCGGAAAACATAGGGGAAGGGACAAATCGGGTCTGTTACTAAGTGCACTTAGTGCCAAGACACAGGGAGCCAGAGCTCCTAGGCGAGTTGGACAAACAGGTCAGGGAAATCGACAAGGGAGCATGACACAAGCACCGTTGATGGCATTCTTTCCCAAATAAAGAAAGGATTGTGAGGGGGCTCAGTGGTGGGGCGATAGATGAATAGACTCAAGCGGGCACCGTCTTAGGTGGGAGAATTCAAATGAGAGGGGTTCTGGCAAGGGGGAGATCGCAAAAAGAGTCCTGGAGCGGCCCGCTCCAGATTGTGTCAACAAAACGGGTATGTCTTGCGTAAATGCTAGGGATCCTGAAAGGATTTTTTTTCTCATGTGACAACAAACACCTACGGGAAAGTGGGCCGGCCGTGGTAGGGGAAAGAGAGGAGGGGCCCGTCAATCAGCTGGGAACATGACGTGCTCTGGGGGGGGGGTGTCCAGACTCTGATGAACCTCGTCGAGAAAAGAAGCACTTGAGAAGAAATGACTCGTAAGACCTCCCAGAACGGTGTGTCGAGAAAAACACGCCGTGATAAAAAAATGAAAAGCATGAGCTAAATTCTATAGCTCGCCCCGAAAGATGGAAAAGGTATTTAGACCATTGGGAAGAAGGAACACGGATTACAGAGGGGTAAATAAGGGATCCGTGGAATCCGTGGCTATCCTTGAATGATGAAAATGACTAGTTTTATAGCTAGAAAGGGGGGAAAGGCGCGAAAAAGGGGAAAAAAGAGGGAAATAGAGGGGGGAGTACATGGGTACATTGAGTCCCCAAACCGTCCGACGACTTGAAAGGGCGGATTGAAGAAAGAAAGTTGGAGAAGGGAGTGAAAAAAAAGAAGACCGCTGGAGGATCTCCACCGGAAAAGAACAAAGGAAACGCGCGATTTGGGCATCACGATGGTTTGATCAGACGCGAGTCTCCTGAAAAGGAATCGCTGTTGGGGCAAACGGCTTGCTTCAAAGCAAAGGTATCTAGGGGAGACAATTCTGTCGGGGATCTGGGGTAAAGGAAATTCAGAGGGGAAAATCTATGTCAACATGAAAAATGTGTGTTCGGGGACAAACTCAATACGCGATAAAAGAGAGTTTGGGGAGGAAGGCGGGAAACGAAAGTAAGAGAAGCTATAAATTGGTGCCTGTCCCACTTTAGGGCATTGTGGGAGAAAGAGGCCCGTTCGGCAACAACAATTTCAGGGAGAGATGCTGACGAGGCTTAATAAAAGGGAAAGGAAGGGGAAGGGGGAAATGAGGTGAAGGGGGAGGTTTGGTAGATGGGAGGGAGAGTGGGGAGGGCAGGAAGGATGAAGAGGGAGGATGAAAAAAGACGGGGGAAGATAAAAGATGTGGGATAAGAAACTGTACCGCGCTGGGTTTTTAGTTAATCACATTCGAGCACTGAAACCAATAGGAACCATTCAAAGGAGCGGAACGGAGGGATGCGGTAAAAGGGGGGAGATGTAAAGAGGGAAAAACGAATATGAGCGGGTGTGCAAGCACGAGGAGGGCGCAAAAGAAATATATTCGAAAGAAAACAGGAGTCATATGTACGGCAGGAAGGTAATAAATCATACTTAGCAATAAAGTACCCTTAGAGAGAGGCCTGCTCCTCGGACACCTTAACGGAAAGGAAAAAACACTTGAAGAGGGGATACACTTACACAACAAGGAATAAAGAACGAGAGGGACGAAACAAGGCGCGGGAGCAAGCGCGAACATGTTGCTCACGGGAACGGAATGTTGGAAGACGTCAATGGGGGGGGAAGAGATCGGCATGAAAAGAAGGCGCAGACGGAATCACCCAGGACATCGTCGAAGACTGAACAACGGTCGGCGGTGGAGCAGGGAAGTTTTTTTTCGGGGAAAGGAGGGTTCTTTGCAAAGGGGGAAAAGTTGGAGGGAGGAGAGCAAATCTGGGTGAAATGAAAGAGATAAGAGTTAAAAAGAAAGGACGAAACCTCGTTACTGTAGAGAGGGAAAAGGAATCATCTAAACGTGAAAGAGTAAAAGCCAGGGAGGAAGAAAGGTGAATGCGGCCAGCAGATGGAAGATCGGGGGAGCAAAATGGTTTTGTGAAGGGTTCACGGAGAGTTGGCTAGAAAGGAAAAAATTCTTCGCTATCTATCATGGGGATCTGTCAAGAACAGAAGGCGGTTTATAGAGGAGAGGAATGATTGAAATCAGGACAAAAATAGCAGAGAAGAAAGGGAAGAAACTTTTTTCGAAAGGGAGGAATACTTCCATATAGGGGCTTGAGTGGACTCCAAAGGAAATTAGAAGGGACCATGTAAAGGACCGGGACCAAAAAAGATTGGGGTGAAAGTTAGAAAATGGGTTCAATGGGGAGGGGGGGCATTTATAAAGAATGTCCTCATGTCTCTCACAGAAAGTAAATATCAAGTCGGGAGATGAGAATTAGCGCCGGCCAAAAGAGATCTAGCAAAAACAACAAAAAAAAAAGGGGGAATTATTAAAAGAGGTAGCGTCGGCTAGCCAAGGGCATATAAAGAAGCGCGATTTTCTTACAGGTGATAATATACCTGAAGGAGAGGAAGGAGGAAATGAAAAGAGCCAGGGACCCTTTAGAAAGTGAACTTATGTTGTTAAAGGTAAATGCGAAGTGGAAGGATCATTGGTAAACAAAAAAAAAAAACACAAAAAACAAAAAATTGGGGGTAACCAACTAAACAAAAAAAAAAAAAAAAAAAAAAAAACAAAAAAACACAATAGGCAAAGATAGGGAATAATCGGGTAATACAAACTAAACAACATAACTCCAAAAACCAAATCGGGGGGTCGACCAGTCGTCAGGGAAAAAAAAGGTGTGTCCTACTTCAGAAGCAGGGGGATAAACAGATACTGTTCGGGGCCGGGGTTATCCATGATGCCTCCGCCTAAGACTTAATTAAGTAAATTGGATGCAGGACAGTTAAAAACGCGACTCGATCCTTAAACTAAATGGGCCTAATTAAAAATGGACGGGGAGAAAGAAACGGCGTTGGGGAAAGTCTGGCAAACACATGACGAAGGCGCCATAGGAGGAGCCTTCTAAAAGGAAAATATTTGCTAAGAGTATAACCATTATCGGGGGGGTTCAATTAAGCAACATCGCTTTGAGCAGAAAGGGGCAAAGTAAAGGGTGGGGATTCCTAAACAAAGACTTGAACGAAAAACCACATTCCATGAGGCTCCAACCTCCCGAGCTGTCCGTCTTAGAAGAGCGACGGGGAGAATCCGGAAGCTGAAATAGCACGATGTCTCGAAAACTGTCCACTGAGGAGACCCTACCGTTCCAGAGAAAACAGTTTACGAGCTTCTACATATCGTACTGGATCTCGGTCCGCTCTTGTCTTATCGGGCAATTGGAACAGGGGTTCGAAAAGCAGGCACACGGGGTGGGGGATATGGACTGACGTGCCAGGAGCTAATCAAAACTACGACGGGTGGCCGAGACGACATTCTTGGATATCAATCCATGAGGCATAATGTAAGTTCCAGGGGTTTTGAGAGCAAAAGATGATTGGAGGCTGCGACATATCGGGCTTGCATTCACCTCAAACGCTAGGTGGGGCGTGGAAAAAGAGGTAACCGAGACACCTGGAAAAAAATCAAGTCTCACGAAGGGCAAGACCTGAGGAAGTGGCCCAAGACGAGCAGGGTGATACCACAAAAAAAACAGGGTAAGGTCTTCATTCCGCCCTTAAGAAGTGGAGCGGAAATCGGCGAAACTGCCTTCGGGGAATCAAACAAAATTGGGGGAAAGTGTGGGAAAGTTGCATGGGGGGATCGGTCCGAGGGCAAAGAGATGTGTTCGAAAAATTAAAGTCACCAACGCAAGGTGAATCGCTTCTGGTTTGGTGGGAACGCAGGCAACAGGGCCAGTTAAGAGCATGTAAAAGAAGGGGGAAAAAGAAGTCCCCGACCTAATTGATGAATCGGGGGGAAAAGTTGGGAATGTTGACAGCCCAAAAAAAAACAGAGATTCCGAGGGAATAAATCAATTCTTATCCAAAAAAAACGCGCGGGAAAAATCACACGGATTTGGTCATGAAAACAAAAAAAAAAAACATGTTGATATCTCCTCCAAAAGAGAAATGTGATGGTTTACCCGCAAGATGCACTCTACCGCAGAGGGACAAGACACAGCAAAGGACGGGAAGTCTTCGGAAAAAACTCACCGGGGACTGTACTATCGAACGTTTTGCCAGATGGAACATACACGTGCAACGCAGGGAAGTTCCTGACTGCGCGATAAAAAGGGTAGGAAATTAAAGAAGGAATTAGCATTCCACAACGGGGGGAAATCCGAGGGACGTAATCAGGAATAAAATAATGTCACAATCGTGGCAGCGATCGATAGAGGGAAGTAGGGGATGCTGAGTGGGAAGTCGGCACTTGTTTGAGTGACGAGGAACGGCTGGAGGACGGTACAAAAGCCACTTAGATGGGAGTCGGAAGCGAGGTTAAAGAAGCTGTGAAAACATATCATTAATGCCTCGAAAGGATTTGGGCCTGGAACAAGGGAAGACTCTTCCACTGGGACTACTACGCGTCAAAAGGCACGTCCTGAAAGGGCGTGTTGGGGTGAAATGAACAAAACGAGGAAGGGATCAGGAATTTTAAAAGAAGCCCAACATTCAAAGGTGACACCAGAAACTGCTGGAGAAAGGCCGAAGTCGGGCTGTAGCTCAGGGAGAAACAAGGTCTTTGGGCCTGCTGACAAAAACAGGAAGCGCGGACGCTTATTTCAGAGAAGGAAAGACTCTCGCTGTAGCCCGTTAGACATAAGGCGTGGGGGGGCCCAGCTGACCCATACGTTGGACCGGTTGGGATGGTAGAAAAAGATCTTCGGACGATTTCAAATGTGGTCAAACAAAGCGAGTCGCTTGAGACGTTTTTGCCCGGGGTGCACGGATTGCAAGGAGTAAAGAAAGATGAGGCATTACCTACAATCATCGTCAAGGTATATTGATGCTGAAAATCGGAAGGGAATTCACAACCGGCTCATTTGGTTTGAGAGAAGCATTCGAAGAGGATTTCGGGTAAAAGGAGTGCAAGGAATATGAATCTAAGCATAGGAAGTTAAGCTAACGAGCAAGACGGAGATATCTCGAAAACCAGAGATTAGTCTGGTTTTCAGGGAAGGCAATAACAATTTGGGCTATTTTCCAAAAGATTCAGGAGGGAGGGGGAACTGTACTAACATTGGGGATCGACATGCCGGCGGAAGTTCTTAACGGAAGGTTGCGTCATGGATTATCAGAAGGGCTGGGACAATTAGGTCGAAAAATCTGGAGGGGAGGAGGAAAATGTATCTTAGATCTGCATTAAGCCAACGGAAGATAGTCCATCCGCCAAAGAAGGCTTTTTAAGGGTATACGAATCAAAACTTTTGCAACGGCGTTCAGCGAGATTGGGGGGGGAAAGGATATTTGAGGTGGGGCACCAGAAACGCGGCGAAATAAGATTTTTCAGGTATCGGAAGAACGAGAGAGGCGGAGTCTTTTGGTACGCAAGAGGCATGCCAGGGGAGAGGTAATCGGGAGTCTGTGAGGGGGGGAGCAGTAATTTCCGCGCAGGAAACCGCCGGCGTGCCCTATCCCCCCCCGACACTTCTGAAAATTCTTTTTTAATTTCCGGCGGCGGGGCTCGGTTTGAAAGGCGTTAGAAGCTCGGAGATCAGCGGAGGGTGCCGGGGACGGAGCAGGCAGTGCTCAGCAGGGTCCGACGCTGCAGGATTACCGGGCTATGACCGTCGGATCGGAAGAAGTCGTCAGAGATATCCGGGGTCAGCACGAGCCTGGAAAGCAAGGCAGGGATTGTGGGTGCTGCTTCACAACAGATGTATAGCCAAAATTTAACAACTATGTACGGGGACTTCCAACGAAACCAGAAAAGGTGTCGGAGACAGGGAGGTAAATGAAAGCCGTCGTCTCTGAATTCAAGGAAGAGATAAATTTTGTGGATATTTAGAAGGCAAAGTTTTCTGGCAGGAGGGGAAAGATTGCAAATTCGAGTCATTATTCGAAGAGGGAGCATCGAGAAGTGGGGGAATGTGTCAGGAATTTGTCCCACCGATACCGGATGTTTACAAAGCCAGCATTGCTGAAGTCATCGAGGGGTGACGGGGGAAATCCATTGGAAAAAAAGTAAAAAGGGAACAAAAGCGAAGGGGAAGAACCATTGGTTCTTGGGCACTGCGGCTAAGAGTGCGACCAACCGTCTCTAGCTGGGAGGCAGGAAAAACGACACGGATCACCGAAAGTCAGATTGGAACTAGTTTTGGAAAAGAAGAACCGAGGAGAGGGGCGACAAGATTGGAAGACCTCGGGAGTCATGTGGTGCAAGGAAGGGGGGGACAGGGTGGGGAGTGAAAATAGTGGGGGGGTAAAGCCATGCAAGAGGCAATCCAGAAGAAAAAATGAGAAAAATGTTACTCAGCTGACGACGTACGTATGATTATATCCTCGCGAACACAAAAAAGGTTATTAGTGATTTAACAGAAAAGAGACTATCATAAGACGACCGTACAGCTGAGAGTCCCAATTTGAGATTTGTGCTTCGGAGGGGTGAGGAGGACAAGCGTCCGATTTTACGGGGACCATAGGCAGGCTTCGGACCAATAAAACCCGCGCTTCGGAAACAATAAGGGACGGAACTTCGTACTCAAGGGGAAAGATGGAACAGGTCGGGCCCATGATGAAAACTTCGGGCTGTCCGTTGTCTAAACGGGGCAAGAATGAAGAGGATCACGTTGGGGCGAAAAAAAGACGCCGAAAAGACCCTGGGGTCAGAAGGGAAAAATCGAGTTTGGTGTAAATTGAGGGGGAGAAAAGGGAGGGCCGGAAGCCTCCGAGCTGGAGGGGAGAAACGGAGGGGCGTACCAGCGGGAATCTGGAACCGAAAACGCAACGGTCTAGTGAGAACGAAGAGGGGATTCTCAAGTGATCATACACAGACCGGTCCAGAATTGAAAGCGCAAGAGAACACCTTTGGAGTGAGCGGGTGAATTGACATAGAGAAACGGCTCTGAAGAAGACCCAATTGCTTCTAGGGGCTATGGATCGTTGGGGACATGTAAACCATCTTGGCCAGTGGGGACAGATAGAGGTAGAGAAAAAAAAAACCGCAATTGCGAGGGACTGACGGAGTATCTCCGCGATCTCGAGGAAGCAGGAAGCATATGATAAGGAGGGTGGGAAGAGGGAGAAGGGCGGGGGTACAATGCAGTTCTTGAAGCACTTGGACCCCCTAAGACGGAGATAGCTCAAAATTCCTTCATCTCAACCGTGTACAGTCTCCCGGAATATGCAAAAAGAATCTCCGACGGGATTGGCGGGTGTGAAAACGCATGTCGGGTACTGAGAGTGAATAGTAGACTACCGCAAAAGCCCGCTCCCCGAGGGGCACTAATGTGCCTTACCGAGCTCCATCCTCCGGCGATCGATGAGGATAGAGCAATGAACCTGTTTTCATCGAAAAATGCGAAACAGCCACGAGCTTTAAAAAGAGAGGCACTTACACGAAGAAAAAGAGTGGGTACTCACCTTAAAATCCAAAGTTGTCGGATTCATGCAAGTGCTTCCTTATAAAAGAGAGCAGGGAAGAAAGCAAAGAAAGCGGGCGAGTCGAATGAAGCCTGAGCGGAAATCAAGCTAAATCACTGGAAAGAACAGCTCGACAGGAGAATAGATACCATTCGAAATCGGCTTCCAGCCAACTCGCAGCCGTGAGGGAAGACGTCCAACCTGTATGGGCTTACAGGAAACAATGTGAGGTCGCAATAGCGGCCTCTGAGCCTCTTATCGCAGCGGAAGAGTGAAGGCGATTAGGAGGTCAGAAGGTGCCGCACTCACTTGCAATAAAGCTCCGCCAACCACGCTGGTGCTTTCCTCAAGAAAGATTTCCGAAGGACATCGCGGGACTGACAGGGCATTCGGAAGAAGTGCAAGTCAGGTCGTTAGCTCGGGCACTGACGTTCCCCGGACAACTGGAGGAGGGAAGAGTCATCTGGGAATATGGGACCAGTTCTGGCATATTCGCCTCGTGATGAAGAAAGGGAAACCACGGCATCCCGGGGCGGGGAGGCGGGGACATCCAACGGATTGGGAAAGTGGCGCAGGGCGCGATAGCTAAAAAAGGGGGCCCTCACGGGCAAAGGAAAGGCGAGTTTCATCCGGCCAGAGTTGGTGTTCTGAAAGGGAGGAGACGAAAAAGAATGGGGAGGCCGCGCCGAGATGTTGAAAACAAAAGGCGGGATGGCTTTGAGAAAAGATCTGAGAAGGAAGCGTTTTGGCAAAACACAAAAACAGACTGACATGGACAAAAGGGACCGGCAGGAGGGGGAAATCTTGCAAAGTTCCCGGCCCACATTCGATCTGGAAGGAAAAGGACGGGGGCATAGGAAAGGGGAAAAGTTGACGCCAGCACGAGCGACGGCGGACGCGTATAAAGGAACAACTTTGTTCTAGGAACGGGAAAAAAAGGGAAAAGCAAAGCCCCCCCAAACCCATGAAGCTGCAGTCAGAGGGATCTACCAGAAGATGAAAATGGAATTAGGACCCTTAGGAAGGAGACTGAGTAAAGGGGGATCAGGGGGATAAGGGTCCGGGGCTAATGCCTTAATTATAATTCCTGAAAGTGGTTTAAAGCGAAGGAAATCAGAAGGCGTCGAAGGGTAGGAATAGGGAACAATGAGGGGAGGCAGTAAAGGTATGTCTGACGGAAGGGGAAAGGATTCTGAATGGCAGAAGCGTCATAGGGGTGCTAGGGAGGGAAAAGAAAAAAACTCTTTTGTCGGTCTCCACCGGTGAATCCAATCCGCGCGAGTTGGGGGGCAAGGATAAAAAAGAGAGGGGTTGTTATACGAACGATACGTCGACTCGTAAGAGGGGGCTGGGGGAGGATGGGGAGGGTCAAAGCAAGTCGCTGTTCAGCAATGAGTTCAGGGGGGGGATGCTTGAATTGAGGAAGAAGTTGACAATCCTGGCCCAGTGCGGTGTGAAAAGGAGGGGGGGAAAAAGAAATACGCATGGAAAGAAGAGGGCAATAAACGGGGAGGGGGGGGAAGAAGGAGAAGGAAGACGGAGGCGAAATTAAAGTGGAGTGAGGGAGAGCAAGAGAAGGAAAAGAAGGAAAAGAGAAAAGGGGGGAGACTCTCCCCTTCTGACTTTTTTTGAAGAAAGGAGGGCGAAAAAGTACCATGAGCAGGAATCTATCAAGGGAAAACTGGCCCACGTTCCATTGCTTGTGGATCCAGGCCCTTTAGGGAGCAAGAGGGGAAGATTCGGGGAATAGGGAACAGGAGTGGAAGGCAGCCGGGGAAGCAGTATGTGATCAAAATGCGCGGGCCAAAACAAGGCCTGGCGCAAAATATTCACAGAAGGGGGGGGGGGGGACACCACTGGAAAATTAGGAGGGGGAAGGAGAAAAAACGGAGGAAAGGGGAATTGGGGAGAGGTAAGCTTTCAAACGAAAATATGAGCAGGAGTGAATTCAGGGCCAAAGAGGGAAGCATCAAAAAAAGGTTATTAAAGAAAGAATCGGCAATTTTCATTATTAAAAGATTCGAGAAAGGAGAATAGAACCTGAAGAGGGACTGATTCCTGAGACATCGGCAGAACGGACAAGGAAAGAAACACACTGGGAACTCTTGTAGAGAAAAAGAAGTAAAAACGGGGGGGGAAAGAAGAACTATCTAGAGACAAGGAGGATGTATCAGCAATCGCAGGGGTTGCTTCGCGGAACATGTAAGTTGGGCAGAAGGGAAGTGGGAAGATCATCTGGAGGAAAGAAAGTCAAGCAGAATCAAAAGCTCGCGAATCGCAGAATGGACACCGATAGGCGTTGGATATCATGCATGTGTGGGGGGGTCGGAATGTTGGGGAGGGGGGGAAAATGGTGAAATGTGGAGAGATCTCAGAGGTTTAATTAGGGAAGATAATAGGGGGCTACGAATGAGCATGCCTCGGGGGCTGTAGAATGTAGAGGCGAAATTATCCTCTGAAAGGGGAAAGAAGCCAAAGAGGAGAAGAGTTGACCCGGACCAATCCGAGGGATAGGAATGTAGACCACCGGGTGGGGTGAACCTAAAAAAAAAAAGGGGGAATCGCGTAGAATTCAGTGCGTAAGCTCAGAAATGGGGATAGTGAATACACAGTGAAGCGGGGTATCAATTTCTTACTGGGTTACTACTGCAGACAAATCCTTTGCAGGGAAGAGTGGAATTGAAATGAAAGGGAAGCTGAGAGGGAGAGACAAGCGAGGTGAAGACTGGGTCGCGATTTAGAGGGAAAGAGAAAAGGGGGGACTCGAATGCGGGAGGGGACTTCCCTCCAAATGAAAAAAAAAAGGATCAAAGGGAACAGGGGGAGAATTGAACGGGAATTCCCAAAGAAGGGGGTCAATTCTCAATGGCATGGTCATTTTTCATGTTCTAAATTTAACGTCATGGGACGGATCAAAATGGGAAAAGGAGGGCGGGGAGGCGGAATATGGAAAGAGGGGACGGCACTTTGAAGAT
>Ga0179593_1478150_pt1 | contig 11383 bp, 10 predicted proteins | sample CZODoug2_1_08_16_FD_185931 | JGI IMG/M metagenome (GOLD analysis project Ga0179593, IMG submission 185931) | Vadose zone soil fungal communities from Angelo Coast Range Reserve, California, USA - CZODoug2_1_08_16fungal (PacBio error correction) | ecosystem: Environmental > Terrestrial > Soil >...
GAGTAGAGCAGCGGTTAGCCTCCTCATGGTGTAGGGGGTGGACAGAAGGTAAGGAGGTAGAGCGAGGGTGAGCAAAAGTAACGTAAGCTTCTCTTGGTGGTAAATATTTGGACAAAGTGACAAAGGGGAAGCTTAGATTGTCTAAAAGCGGGAAAGGTTTACAACTTAGATAAGAAAAAGAAGGGAAAAAACGTAGAAGACAGTGTGGGGGGAACAAAAGGGGCATGTAAACAGACGGTTGCAATAATACAAGTTAGAAAGCTAGACGAATGGGGGAGAAGAAGAGAGAGGCGGAAACTGGAAACTTGGGCAGGCGATTAACCCTTCAGAAAGAAATTCACAAGGAAAAACGGGAAAGATAAAAGGTATGATTGTTCGCTTAACGCAAAGGATAAAGGCTGTAACGAAAAGATGAGCAGAGATAAAAACTACGGTTTCTGAGAAAAGAAGGGATTGACATATATTTACGTTAGGGGAAGTGGAGGTCGGGGCCAAGCAAGTCTGACAAAGAAAACAGGGCGCTGGGAGTGTAGGAGACGTGCTTTCTGGGGGAAAAGATTTTAAACACGCGCTTTGGTGGAGACTAACAAAAAGCTAGCGCAAATGAAAGAAATGGGGCCTATATTCTAGAAATACAGGACCCCGTGAAAATCAAAATCGGAAAGAGAGGATTACTGAGACGCTGGGGAGACGGAGTAAAGGGAAGGTTAGGGGTGGACTTGGGAAAGGAATCATTGAGTGCCAAAAGAAAAAAATTAATGAATGTAGGTAGTCGCGAGGATGGGAGCTGAAAAAAGCAGAGCACCAGAGAATTCTTCAGTTGGCCATTTACAGGAAGCGACATCGGAAAAAGGGGGAAGGGTATGAATGGGAGGGTTGTTGAGATCAGTAAGGGCAAAAAAAGGTTAGATGACGTTAGGGTAAAGACTATACAGTAAGTGGGAAATGAGATTTGGGACGGGATATGCGGGTGAGGAGAATCACTAAGAAATTATCAATGGAAGTGGGGGAAAGGGGGCAGATCAAAAGGCGGAGGAGGTGGGGAGTATAAGTTAGGTGCGTGTTGGCAGGAGGAAGAAGCGGACGTCTGAAAAGGATTGGGAAAGAGAGTGGGAAAGACTGAAATGTGAAAGCGTGTTGTGGGGAGTGGGAGGGGGGGGGGAGTGGGGGGGGGGTGGTGTAGATGGGGGGGGGGGGGGGGGGGCGAGGAACCAGGAGACAGGTAGGAGGTTGTAAAAAATAATTACGGGGGCAGGAGACCGATGAGACTTACAAAAAAAACGGCATAACGAAAAAAAAGTATTTAAGTCCTATGAAGAAATGGGGAAAGACATAAGGGTGGTGAAGAAAGGGATCAGATTAAATGGGCATCACCACGCGATTAAGGATAGGGAAAGCGGGGCAAAAGGACTTTAGGGGTGAGTGTAGTGAGAAAAAGAGGGGAACAAAAGCCGGGGGAGTTGAGAGGGAGGCCAAGAAGTGAAATTAGTAAAAACCAGGGGATTAAAGTCCAGAGGAGAGCATAGAGACAGGAGGGCAACGTCGTACAACAAGTTATTGGAAAAACTAAAAAGGGGTGCGGAAAACACAGAACAAAGAAGGGAAACGGGCGGGGAAAAGGGTGCCTCGGCGGTGGAGAGAAGTCCGGGTACTCATGGGGATGGAAACGTACAGGGGGAATGAAACGAGGGGGAGGAGGAGTTGGTAGAAAATCCAAGACCACACAGAGCACAAGGGGGTAAAAAGAACGGGCGGGGGAGGGGGGGGATAGAGCAGGAAAGATAATAGAGTAATCGGTCTGAGTATTCAGACGAAGAAAGGAGAAGAAGTTAAAAGGGAAGTGCCAGGTCCGAAAAACTGTCGAGACGATGAAAAACGTGCGCGGGTGAAAAGGGGAAAGCATTTGGTGAAACGAAAAAACTCCAAAATGGACCAGGGGGAGGGAACGAGGGGAAGCAACAACGGGATCCCGTGCAGAGGGTAGATTAAAGGAGATAGTACGTGAAGGTGAGATGGAGGGGAAGGCCGGGGATATCGTGCCTTGGGAGAGATGACAAGGCAAATGCACGGGTGGGGTAGATTTGGGGGGTCCTTGCGGGGTGGCGATGCCAGAGGGTTGCATAATGGGGGCCAGTGCCTCGAGAAAAAGGCTGCGCGGGGTTATGGGGTAAAGGATAGAGTCAACACCACCGCCCACATGGGAGATGACGTAGAGAGAGAGACTCTCAAAAAAACGAAATTGAGGAGAAAATACTTAGATCGGGGGGGGGGGGGGTAATAGCAATGTGTCGGTGTTGGGGGGGGGTTCACCCGATAGAGATCCCGGAACCACAGGGCGCAGGCCTCGCGAAGGCTGAAGCCCTCTAAAACAGAGCCCCCGAGATCTGCCCCTCAGCCAAAAAAATATGCAATCAAAAAAACCGGAAAGTTCACTCAGAATTCCCAACAAGTCAACTGATATAACAGAAGGAAAAGAATACGAAACCGTGCAGTAGAAAAGAAGAAGATACATATGTAAATAATCTTTACGTAGCGACCCAGACAACTGGTACAGCACCTTCAAAGGGGGAGGCGTGTGAAACATAGCTTCCAATTTCATGAAAAATGCTGTGGCAAGACTGGAGGAGGATAAAAGAACGTTACCTTGGTAATCATGTCGTTACGGGCGTAGGGAATAGCCACCAAGAAGCAACGGCTCCCAAACAATTGAACAGCTTCAAAATACGGGGACGGCCAAAGGAAAAAGAGGGGGGGTACTTGCAAAAACTCTGTATGCAAGGCACTCATGAAAAAGGCCAGGGGAAATAGCACAACATTGAGGGACCCGCTCCATGGTGGGAAGCCTCTGAAGGCCGAGAAGAGTTCAGAGGCGAGGGGAAGAAGGGACCGTGAAATTCGAGAGAAAATAAAGGCAACCCAGCTGGAGAGAAAAGGGGCTAAAACCTGACGTTATCTTTCCGCTGACACAGAGAAATCCCCTAGAATAGGAGATTTCGGTCACACAAGGAGAACAGGAAAAAAGTAGCAAATTATCAAGAGGATGACCAGAAAAAGAAGTGTATGAGAGGGGTAGGAAGAAAGAAAGACAGTACCTAAAACACCGCCGGGCACTTCCGAAAGTTCACGCGAGAAAGTCAAAAGAATTTCCGCTAAGTAGTGGGGGGGCGAAAAAAGTAAGGACAAACCATACGTAAAACTACAACTAATTCCGAACATAAGAAGGAAGGCCAAAACGATACCCCGCTTAGGGGTAGAAAAGGTATACGTCACAAGAACTGAAAAAACTCAAAGTCCGGAAAAAAAGGTGCCACGTACGCCACGAGGCAACACAAGAAGGAAACGCGACGCCTAGTATGTGCACTGGCCATAGGCCGAATGATAGGGGGAGAGAACCAATCGAGAAAGAAAATCTCAATTAGCACGGGGACCTAATCACTCGCCACAGCTGAAAGAGCTCACCTAATTAGAGGGTGAGTTAAAGTTGAAGGGGTAGGGTGAGAAACGCCGAAAAAAAAGGTGCCTCAAAACTCGTCTGGACATACTTAAAAGGAAAAAACTGAAAACAGAAAGGACGCCGCAAGGATGAAAAAGCACAAGCCGGGGGGGGGTAAAAAAGGGGTCCCAAGATAAGGAAAGGCGAGGCGCACGAACGGAAGGAAAGGGGCAGTCAAAGAGAACATTACGCGCGGGACGAGTGCCAAAGATGGAAGTGTGAAGCGGGAAAGCGAACGGGGGAAGAAAAACACTGATACGCGCGAGCGCGGGGATCAAATTGTGACACAAATCGGCGAAAGGTCCGCAAAAGAGGTATCCGGCTCGATGGGGGGGTCTTAGTCGGGGGAACGAGGGGTGGAAGAAAGCCCTTTACAGTGGGGAATACAGCCCAGCGGGACCGAAGTAGGACTAAGGAGAGATCACCGTTTCCCCAGATACCGGGCTCAAGTGAAGGAAGCAGGGATGAAAAGTACAACCGCCACCGCGGTACACATCATGTAGGAGGCGCAGTCAGGAGCTCCGGAGGGGGGTACTGGAAGAAAACAAGGGCGCAATAGTTCCAAAAATTCAGCCTTGGCAAAGATATGGAAAAAAGTACCGGTGTAATTCAAAACGTAAAGGCGGAGCAGAGGGGAGTCGCACCGAATCCTGGTGAATGGGAGGGGGCCAGTGAAACCGGCAACCCGAGCGTAGCTTGCAGCGGCAAAGGGGGCCCCTCCCTCGTGAACAAATTTTGAAGCAGGTGCGGGGGTGAAACCTGCGCGCTGCTAATGGAGGGGTGGGCTGGCTTAAAAGCACCGACAGGTCACAGGAAAGGGGAAAAGGGCGGGCCCTTAAAAAAGGAGTAAAAAAAACGACCTTGCAGAAAAGAGGACCGAATCCCAGCGGAAAAGGTCCGCGCTTCGCAATGGCGAAACTGAAACGCATGGAGGGTAACCACGGAAACCTAAGCTGTTGGGCAGGGGGGATACGTCGTTACTGGGAAAGGAATCTCCAAGGTTTGAACGAGACAGCAGGTCGGGTATTTGACATAGGAGAGTCAGAGCCCGGGGGCCCCGGTCAATAGAACCGGGAGATCGAGGCGTCTCAACGGGAAAAGGAAAAAAATGGAGTACTATGTTAAGGGTGCGGAGTCGCCGAAGCGTTCAAGAGTAGACCAAGAAAGAAAGTCAAAAAACAGCGTTAAAAAAATAGAACTGGGGCGTAAGTGAACAAGCATAAATATCCAGAAATGTAGCCACGAGGACGGGGTATAAAAGAATCCTGAAACGTATAAAGTGGGGGGGCAAAACCGAACCCGGGCACGCCGGAACCTAGGGAGAAAAACGGAACGCAGCACAACGCCTGCAGACAATTCGCAGAAAAAATACAGGTAGCCGGGTTGAAACCAGCTTCGGAGTCAAAACAAGGAATCCATAGGGGGGTAGCGCCAAGGGACAGCCGCAGCAAGAACGACGCCGAAGAAAAAACCAGAAAGTTAAGACCCCAATCCAAGAGTAGGTCAGCCGTGGGCAAGATGATTGTCTTCGACGACACGGAGGAATGACTTTAATGAAGGACCAGAGCCCTTGAGAATCTTTGGGGGAAAAATAAGAGAGGTCGGGGAGGAAGAACCTAGCACAACGGAACAAAAATCATGAGGGGGCAGCGAAAAACATCAACCGAGAAGGCGCAAAAAATTCTATATTACAAAGGACAATTTGGAGTTAGGGGCGATGAAACAATAACGGCTGGAGGTGGGAGGAGAGGGGATGAGCCCACGAAACAAGATTTAGGGTCTGTAAAGCACCGTCGGAAATGAAAGCGTATAAGCGATGTTCGTCAAAGACAAAAACCGCTAAGAAGAGATAAAACGCGGGGATTGTATTAAAGAGGGAACGAGTGACGAAGGAACGGTCTGCATAGAATGAAGCGATAAGAAACGAATGGGCATTGGACAAGACTCCGGGCGGGGTGACCGGCGCGGGAAGTGTATGAGGATTAATTGCCTGGGCGGAAAGCGGAGTTAGTTTTCGCCGATCACGGGGAAAACGTAAAGTTTGCGGCCAGGGGACACGAGGTACATTCCATTGCGTGGCGAAAAAAGAGAAAGCGAAAAGCTGGGAAGACGGGAGACGCCGTGATAAAGAGGAAAACGATGACGTTGGGAGGGGGGAGAGGGGCTGCATCGTGAGCGTGCGAATCGAAGCCGCAAAAAATCGGGGGAAAGTTTGGCACTTCGGCGACACACCCATTCTCGGGCAAAAATGCGACCTCCGAGTGAAAATACGAAAGAGAGTGGCGGCCGGCGTTCAAGAAACTCCTGACCAAGGACGAAAGAGAAAGAACAAGGAGAGGTGGAACATTGAGGGGATTAAACAGGGAAGTGGGGGATGAAAAACAAGGCGCGGACTAAGACTGACCGAATTTGATTCTGGAATCGGTGCTGAGATTTAAAAAAGAATTCCGAGGCTAAATACTGATTCTCAGGGAAAAACAGGTAAATGTCAGGCTGTACTAAACCGACCAACTAAAGAACAGCAGACAGGGGGTCCACAACCCAAGGGCGAAAAATTTGTTCAACAGGGAACAAAATGAAAGAATTGTCAGAAGATTGGGGTTTGGGACGCGTAGGGAGGGCGGCCGAAATCGATTAAGGAGGCGGACTAAAAAGACCGAGTTGACGAGAGTAGGGGGAAATAAACTCGGAAAAGCTGACGATCTGAACGCGAAGGGTGGCCGGCAGCAGGTGGGGGCGTACAAAATACGGCAGTGAGAGACTTATGCGCGAAACATGGTGGATGCCGGGAGCGGTGGCGGGGGGGAGTTTGCAGCGAACCAGGGGAGCACAGGCAATATTGGAGTTCGGTGCCAAGGTTAAAAAGATCAGGAGCAGAACGGAAAGGGGCTTCGCGGTGAAGGGTTGCAGACGGGGAAGACTAACAAAACGAGTTAAACCAAGAGAGGCCAGCCGGATACAGAGGGAGAAAGGACGACGAGTTTGGAAAAAGAGCGGGTAAGGCGTAGCTCTGAGAGATGTGTCGCGCGGCACGGGTCGACTGGCAGCGAAAACACTTCAAAAGGATCAGAAGGGCGAAAGGAAGGTGGGGTAAAGGATCATATCTGACATGGCCGTAAATCGGCGTAAGCGTCAGGCGGACTATTGATCCAGGCGGTGTGCGGAGGGGGCAGAAGCAAAGGCAAGGCGTTTGGACCTATTCGGTTATGTAGGAGACAGATCCGGGTGGCGAAATACTTTGGTGGAAAAAAAGAAGGAAAAAAAATGAAGTTAAGATTACGAGCGCCGGTGATTTTACCGGATTGGAAGCGGGGGTGCTCGTGATGATCTTCAAATAGACTGGCTGAGGGTAAGTTCGAGATTTGGGGAGCTCCAAAGAGGTCAAAAGTCGTGAAATGCAGACTACAGCTACGACGGGCAACTCTGGGGGAAGTTGGTAATCGATTGGGGCTATCGACGGCAGGAGGTCGGGATCTCGTTGGGAAAGCTTGTAACAGGAGAAGTAAACCATAAAAAAAGGCCCGTCGGGGGGGTGTGAGGGCAGTCCGGCGATGAAGTTACGGAATCTTGGAAAACGTAAATGGTGGTTGATAAAAGTTTACGGAGCCTGGACGGAGCGGGGGCCAGTGGCGCGGAAAGGGCGGAAAGGGGGTGGAGAATTTGAAGGTAATGCTGGACGGGAACGAACTATGAACTTCCACACGGCTCCTGTGGAAAACTTCAGCAAGAAAAAATGAGAAGCAGTTAAGTAGGAAGGTTGGACCAAAAGTCTAACGTCGGGGCGGGGAAGACGGGGTAACGCGTGAAGATCACGGAAGGATTGAGCTGTTGCGAGGACTTCCATTGGATGGGTTAGCATTCAAGAGGAAAAGACTCAGCGGAACCAGGATTAAAGGGGAAAAGACGGAACAGAGCAAGAGGGCCAAAACCTTTCCGACGACGGGTTAAGATACATGGACGTAGAAAGATTAACAAAACTACGCTGGTGGCAAAGGGGGGAAAGGAAAGCGGGGCGAGGTGTGGGGGGACAAAAATTTAGACACATTGGGTGAAATTGGAAATTCGCTGTCGAGACGAGTACACGACTGATATGAAAGTTCAGTCCGGTCCGAGGACGAGCAAAAATGAGAAAAAAGCTCTTCAAGGAAAAAGGGAAGCTAGTGTGACCCCAAGACTAAAAAGGGGCCGGCGGGAAAGTGGTTTAGCTCACGAACCAAATAGCAAGTCAATGGGATATGTGCTGAGATTTGAAAAAATACGGTTAGGGGGGGATCTTCCGTCCTTCCGGGTAATGTGCATTTTGGAGATCTGAGAGAAGAGGGGACGGGATTGGGGAAAAATTGTGGGCCTAGTGGCTAGGCACAGTGTTGCAGATTGCGCATGCCTTCGAAGGGCCCGGGCGTGGTTTAGGTGGAGCCGCCGAGATAGAAAAAAACAAAACCACAACATGGAAGATTGACGAGAAAAGAGCTCTCGCAAAAAAAAAAAAAAAAGGGGATATAACATAGAGATCTTATCTCTTCAATCTTCCAAAGGGGGCGGTGGTGTTGTTGGATCGAAACTATCGATACCTAAACCACACAAACGCAGAAAAGAAATAGAAGCATCGGGGGACCAGCGGAACCCGCCGGGCCGAGCCAAAAAAAGCAAGGGGGGGAACAAAGACTGCAACGAAAAAAAGCAGTGCCGCAATCTTTGAAAAAAAAAGTCAAATATAAACGCAGTACCCTCCAGAGAAACAGTAACCGGATCAGAGCCAAGAGACATCGAAAGGGGTGAGTAGAAACTCTACCCTCAGTAAAACTCCTGCAAGGGGAAAGGAGGGTAAAAGACTCGTCCAAGGGGAGGGAAAAAGACGATGTGGAAATCCTGAAAAAAAGCAGTGCCACGGACCGGGGGGTGCAAGAAGGTATAGCGGAGGGGGGACCTCCGAAGCACGTACGTTCCCTCAAAAATGGCCGAGTCAAAAACGACTGGCAGGAACCCCGCGCCACGCGTTGGGAAGGGAGTTGCAAAAAAGGGGGTCTCCTCTCGCGCATAAAATCGCACAACCTAAAGAGCCCCAGGTTGGAGCCTCGCAAATGAGGAGCAAGAATGTAATACGAGGGGCATCGGGCTTTGGAAAGAGGTGTAATGACCATAAAACTGGGAAACTCATCTTGCGAAACAGCGAAAGCCGGAAGGGGGGGATCGGTTCAAGCTACCCGAATCAAGCCCGCGCCGAAGATGACGGGGCAAAAAGTCAGCACGTTCAAAGGCTTGCAGGTAAGTAGGGCGAATAGGATGGCAGCAGGAGGGAAGTCGTGGACTGCTATGTCGGATCACGAACAGACATTACCTGACAAACAACTCCTCCACGTCAGCCAACGTTCCAGGCAAAAAAAAAAAAAGCGGTCAACGAAACAAGAAAACGCAGAAAAAAAAGACGGGAACAGCACCTAACTTAAAACCATCAGATCAGGAAAAGGCAAAAAAGGATCCTGCGGCCAGGAGGGAATCAAAGAAAGGATCAGTTAAAAGAAGGAAACCGGTGAAATATGAACCGAAAACCAGGAACGATCCTAAATCGGAGGCCCACCGGCACAGGCCCGGCGAAGAAGAAGGGCTGCAATAAAAGAAAAGGGAAGTCAAGCGGTGTAGAGTCAAAAGTAAAGTCCATCCAGCGGGATGGAAAGGAGTAAAAAGCCGCGGCCCCCCGGGATCCAATCGGGAACGCGCCGGAGCGTCGTAAGGTGGTTAATTTTTTTAAGAAATATTAGAAAAAAAAAAAAACGGTTAGAAACGACACCACCCAAACCGGTGCTGTGATCAAAAGGCGAATTAACACACGCAGGTGACACCAAAGCGAAAAGCGGGCTTTCCCGCAAAAAGCCTGGGCAAACTTTTCCCCTCGCGACGCCCGCGATTCACTCATCGGCAGAGATCGGGTAAAAGACCCCAAGAAGGGACGCCAGGCAAGATCTGAAAGGTTGAAGATGCCAGCTCCCGTGCCGAAACCGCTCGAAAGAGAGAGCCGTCTTCAACGCTCTCAAAATTGAACAGACGTCGTAGGGTCAAGCCCGTGTCTCCAGGTATCAATGGGGAACTTCTAGGTGACTCTGTGGAGAAAAGACGTGTCTGAGGGACGCAAGGCCACCAAGCGAGGATTCCGTTCTGGATAAAAACCGCTCTACACAATTTGAAACAAGGGGAAAAAAAAAGACGACGGAGGATTCCGTATAAAAGGGGAGAAGGGGAGGAAAAGGATCCCACGAAAGTCGAAGGAAATCACAATGTCAAGTCCAAGAAAAACAAAACGTAAGAAAGTCTGTTCGTAAGCAAACACATGCGAGAGGGAGACACAGGAGCCGTGTGTCCAGATAGGTAATCTTAAAGAGGGAGAACAGAAATCCCGGAAAAGAGCGCAGGAGTAATTCCTCCAGAAAAGCAGCACGTTAAAGGCGAAAAGGGGGAGTGAAAAAGAGCGGCAAAGGGGCAACACAGACGGAGGAGGGGAGAACCGGACAAGGTTTCACACCCCGAAAAAAGAGTGAACGCAAATTTGTAATGAGGTTCCTGGGGGGAAACTGGAGAGGGAGGGGAGAGGTAAGGGGGGGGAGGGGCTGAGCCAGGACAGAGAGGGGAAAGAGGAAGGGCGTTAAGGCCCCAAAGTACGAAACGAAGAAAAACTTTGAAAGAAAAAAGGAGCCAAAGAATCCATTCTTAAGTCCAGAAGGAGCCTGGCGGCACAAAAGAAGCGGAAGGAGGGGGAGTTACAGCCAGGGACCGACGAGGTTTTACAGGAGTACTTCGGAAGGGACTAAAATCGTCAAGGGTCGGAAAGAGGGCGAAGAGAGGATATGAAGAGGTCATCAAAGAAGGTTGCCAGTTTGGAGAACCTGGGCAAAGAGGACTAAAACCACTGCATGATCCGGGAGGTGCCTCTTCTGGGTCGAGTCGCCCGGAAGGGAAAGATGAAATAGGAAAAAAACGGAGAGGTCCACGCCGTGGGGTGCAACTGCGTGACTGTCCCGTAGGCATAAAAGATAGGAGAAGGGTGAATCCTTCTCCTCGAAGAAAATTCCTGGGGAAGGAGGGAGAGGGGGTCAACGAAACCGGGCAAGCCGAGAAAACGGCGAAAACGAACGGAAGCCCCATATCAGAAGCAATCGCACAAAAATAACTTGCTACTCGCCTGGCAAAACGAAAGGAGGCGGGGCCTACAAGGGAAAAGCAGAAAAGCGTAAGACAATTAAGAAGCAAAGCAGAAAAAAAAGCTACCAAAAAACCAGTGAAGACCACAAACCCTCTCTGGAAAAAACATTGGAGCTGATGAGGAGGATGAAGACAAAAAAAGGAGAAAGAAAGGTAAGCATCCGCGGCCGGAGGCGGGTCACGAAGCATTCTTCATGGGGCGCCGACCGGACCAACCAGCGACGTGGTGGGGCAGCGCCGAACTCAAGATCTAGATGACAAAAAAAAAAGCGGAAGGAGGAGGAAAGGGGGAAGAAAAGGGGGGTTGGCAGGGCGCTGCAATCCACGGGAAGGCGGGGTTGATGAGCGGTCTGATCCACAAAAGATTAATTATGGCGTGCAAAATTCGCGGGTGGGCAGCGGGATTGATTACCTGTGTTCGCGTGGGGTTGGGTAGGGGGACGGGGGGGGGGAAAGAAGGAGACAAGAAAGCGCCACCTGGGAGTGAAAAGATGGAGGTGGAAAGGGATGGTTTGGGGGGAGTTCGGGTGCGGGGGGATTGAAAATGGTCTTGCTAGGGATGGGTCGCTAACTATCAGATGTAAAGTGACGAAAGGAAGGAGGGGTGACAGGGGGGGGGAGAGTGGGGAAAGGGGTGCTTGCGCGATTTCAGGCGGCGCCGGGCTAGCCGTCGGTTTGGTGTTTGGGTTGGGGGGA
>Ga0179593_1484864_pt1 | contig 11383 bp, 17 predicted proteins | sample CZODoug2_1_08_16_FD_185931 | JGI IMG/M metagenome (GOLD analysis project Ga0179593, IMG submission 185931) | Vadose zone soil fungal communities from Angelo Coast Range Reserve, California, USA - CZODoug2_1_08_16fungal (PacBio error correction) | ecosystem: Environmental > Terrestrial > Soil >...
CACGGGAAAGGGCCAGGTTGGTGGTGGGGGGAAGTTTTTATCCAACAAAGGAGAAAAGATGCACAGGAACCTTCCTGGGGGGGAGGGGAATAAAAAAACGGGAAGGGGGGGGGGGGGACCTTAGGGGAAAAGGGCAGACGATTTGGGTGAGTCAAAAAAGGGGGGGCCTTCAGGGTCACACTTTAAACAGGCCGGGGGGGGAATAGGGGGGGAGGGTTGGGAGGGGGAAGAGCTCGGAATGAGGTTCCCTGAGCACACAGGGTTCGTTAGGACACGATACCAATGGCTAACAAAGGACAGCGGGAAAGCAGAAAAACGGGCTCAAAACCTTTAACCAGCCGAGGGGGAGGGCAAAAAAAGGGGGAAAAAAGGCAAAGGACAAGGGGGGGGGAGGAAGGGGGAAATTCGGGGAACCACCCTCCAGAGGCACTGCCGTAAAGAAAAGGAAAAAACTAAAGCGGAGTCTAAGGAGTGAAGTCAAAGAGATGGAACCCTCCAGGGTGCAAACGTTTGGAGGGAAGGGGCCGGGCGGGTTGCCTCCAGGGGTGTAGCAAGGGGGGAGGGAGCAGAGGGTGAAGGAAAGGGTGAGACAGGCAGGAAGGAGCGTCGGTTAGTCGTTTTACGGGGAGGGAGTGGCCAGTCCAAGGATATCGAGGGTAGAGGAGGTAAACAGAAAAAGGGGGGAATTAAGGACACTCTTGGGAGACCAGCAAAGAGGGGAACAGGCTGGAACGGGACGAAAAAGGGGAGGAAAGGGGGGAGGGGACTGGGGACAGGGGAAACAGGGAAAGGGAGAAAAATCAACCCCCGCGAACGCAGTCCTCCGGTGGGAAGGGGGGGGGGAAGCGGGCGAAAAGGCGTGGGGCCCGTGGGAGGGAGGAAAGGGGAAGGAAAGGACCAGGAGGGGGGGGGGAGGGGGGGAAAGACAAACCTCCTTTATAATAGCGGGGGAAGAAAGATCGCTAGGACATAGGTTGTGGGAGGGGATTGCGGTCGGGGGGAGTCAAAGGGAAAGGAGGCCGGGGAGAAAAAAAGCGGGGGGGGGGGGGGGGTCATCCACACAGGAGGGGACGGAAAACCGAAGGGGAACAAGCCATCCGGGAGGGCCAAAGGGGGAGAAGCAAGAGGGGGAGGAGCAAGGGGTGTTGAATCAAGAGGGCGCCTTTTATGGCAGTGGGCGGGGAAACAAAAAAACAAATGGAGAGGGATCCACACAGGTGTGGCGGGGAAAAGTGGTGGAGGGGGGGAGGGAAATGGTGGGCGGGATTGGACGCGCCATTTGAAAAAAGCCGGGGAAAGGTCGAAGGGTTGGAATATCAGGGTTTGAAGAAAATTTGAGTGGGGGGGGGGAGTTGAGTCCGGGGGGGAGGCTGCAAAAAAGCGGGGGAAGTGCGGGCAAGGTACTGGGAGGGCCACCAGGGGGGGGAAAAAGGATGTTGTGGCGGGTGGTTCTCATCGCCTTCCGGGGAGAAGGGCCGGAAAAAAAACAAGGGGCCCCTAAGGACGGAAAAGTGAGGGGAAGAAAAAAAAGGGGCTCGGGAAGACCGGTCTGGAGAGAACAAGTTGACCAGAAGAGCACGGTACCTTCAGTGCACGGGGAGGGAACAGGAAAAAGGGCTAGACTTAAAGAACGGGGGGGTTTTGTTATAGGAAAGGGGAACGGTTTAAAGAAAGAGAAATCTCCTTATGGCAGGGGAAAGGAAGTGTTTGACGGACGGAAAAAAGGGAAAATTAAAAAAGGGCGGGGCAGGGTGCCCTTGACGCCGCCGTATGTAGGGGGAGTGGTTTTCACGGAGACGGGGCTAGGCCTTGAAGAGGGGGAGGGGGGGAAAAAAACACGGGGGGAGGGCAGCGGTAAAAAGGGGGTCCGCAGTGCCCTTGCGATCTTTCGGCCAAACCGGGGGGGGGGGGGGTACAACTCAATTCTGGGAGATTGGTGGCCAAACAGGGGAAAAGGCAGGGAAACTTGGAGGGGAGAGGTGGGGGCTGGGGGAAAAAACTCTCTCCGCAAGGGAAGCGAGACCTTCAAGCTTCTTACAAGGAACGAAGGTTTAAAAGGAGAAGAGGACCTCCGAAGAAGGAGGGGACGGTTCAGGGAAGCAGCGTGCTTAAATCGGCGTGGACAAAGGGGAGAAAGGGGGGAAGCAACCGGGAAGGAGGTCAGGACGGGCTGCCGTGCTAGCTGGTCAACTATCAAAGGGGGGGAAGGGGGGGGAAGGCGTAAAAAAAAGGGGCCAGGGAAGAAGGGACCAGTTGTGCTCGGGGAGCAGGGTAAGGGGTGGGGGGGGAAGTCCGACGAGGACTTCTCAAAACACTCAAGGTCCTCTAACTCTTGAAAAAAAAAAGTGGTCCACATCGGAAGGGGGATGAGGAAACTTGGCGTCTCGGAAAGAAGGAGAATTAAGGGTGCAGAAGGGGAAGAATAAGGGATTGTCAGAAAAGGGAGAAAAAAGTAAGAGGGGAGTGCCTAAAAAGATCGTAAGAAGCACAGCCGCCCGGGGGGGGGGAGGGAAGAAAGGGGCAGTCCATCTGCAACCAACGCTCAAAAAACCGTAGGGGGGGGGAAAGGGGAAAAGGAAGATATATGGAAAAGGGAAGGGGGATCAAAAGGAAATTGCCCAGGGGGAATCTAAGATCTCCCTCAAAAAGAAATCCAGGAGCCGAGTAAGCAAGAAATTGGGATCAAGAGGAAGTATCGGATGAAAAAGAAAAAAAGTAAAAAACATTCATCCAAGGCTTCCACCAAAGTCAGCAGAAGCACGCAGAGGATGGAAAAGATCAGGGGGGGGAAAAAAGGCCAAGGGAACTCTTCAATCGCGGGTGGGGGGGGAAGGGACAGTCTATCGCCGGGAACTCCACCCAGTGACCTGAACGGGAGAGGAATGGGACTCCCAGAAAAGGAAGCAAAAAAGGGGCAAAAAGGTACAATGGTCAACCAATGGGGGGCCGTCCCCCCCACCAGACAACCATTAGACTTCTACAACAGGAAGTGGCCCAGGGACTAAAGGTCTTCAACAAGAAAGGTAACAGTGCCCCAACGGCAATCTCAAAACCCAGCCCTCTGAAAAAAAAGAGGGACTGAAAAAAGGGAAGGCAGAACTTCTAGAAACAAGGGTCAGGAAGGGGAACCCAGGGATGGGGTACCTTCTCACAGGGGAAGGAATCACCCAATTGGCACCAGTTTCTGCCTCAAAGGAAGAGCAACGCAACTGGAAAAACCAGGACATAAACCCGAGTCAAGGAAAACAAGGGTCAGCGAGGAAACAAAGGTTACAACTATGGGAAAGAAAAAAAAACATTTGTGAATAAAATGCATCACTTTGCCATACCATCTACACACAAGAACCAAACCCAACTATACAGGGAGGGGGAACAACCCAGTGTTTCCCCTAACAATACCGGGAAGGGGAAAAAGAAAGAGGGGGGTCCGAGGGAAGGGGGGGTAACGCCCAAATGTCCTCCACCCTAGGGGGACAGATTCAAGGGGGAACAGACCTATCCCCCCCTGGGAAAAAGAAAGTTGGGAAGCTAAAGGAAAAAGGGGAAACTGTCCACTTTTTAAAGTAAATCCTTCCAGTCTCTGTTGAAAAGAAAAAGTTGAGGGGGGGAAACATGGGGACAAAACAGAGTCATCAAGAGAAAGGGGCGAACCCTTAATCACGGGGGGAAGAAGAGGGAAAAGGGAAAAGATGACAACACTAAATGGTTTAAAAAACAGGGGAGGGAACTATAAAAAACAGATCCCCGGAACCTCTTTCTAAAGGAAACTTCAAGGTCCAGAACCTCATCTTCAGGGGAAGAACCGGAACATAAAAGAAAGGGAAACCCTCGTTGAATCCGAACTCCCCGACACTTAAGGAAAGGGGTACTCAATTGGGCTCCATAGAACAATCCCACGTTGTAGAAAACGTCTTTACTAGGAACCACAACAGCGAAAAGTCCCGAAAATGGGCCGGAATGGGAGGGAAAAAGAGTACAAAATACCCATAACAGTCCCATTCCCTGAACCCAACCCATTAAAAAATATAAGCCTCGGGACATAGGGGGGTCAGGACCAAAAGGAAAAAGGAGACAAGGGTTAAAAAATGAGACATGGGAAAAACAGGATACATCGTAAGAAGGGAAGGGCAGGGACCGGTCCCTAGTAGTTGAGGGGGGGGAGCGGACAGAGAAAAAAAAAAAAGGGGTTAACACTTACCAAAAAAGCAAAGACGACTTAAATCAACTGAAACCTCTCCAAAAAGGGCCCGGAGGCAACGAAAAATAGCACAGAAAAAAAAAAAATTAGCGAGAAAGAGTGAGGAAAAAACGATTAAAAAAAAGGAATAGTGCTATCTAAAAAGAAAAGGGGGGGGAGGTCACACAACACGGGACGCGGTTGGCAGGGACCGCGAGGCGAAGAGGCCAAGGTAATCCCAAAGGAGCTCGGCGGAAAAGGAAGGAAACCAAGGGGAGCACACGGGAGGACTCTTGCTAGTGAGAAAGCGGGTCCAAAAGGAGGGAAGGGGTCGAAGTGTGAAAAGGACCTGGGAAGGGAGGAGAAGTGACTGCGTCCAGGAAAGAAGGGCAACTTCAAGATTCACCGAAAGGACCCAACACTGCGTGCTTCAAACACTGAGGTAGATTCAACTAAACAGAAAAACTGGGGTCGCAATTGAACAAGGAAAGTAAAAAAAAAAGGAAAACAAACAGAAAAAAGACAGGTTTCATCCTTGGGAGAAAGGGGGGAAAGCCCCCCGGGGAGGAGACCGAGAAAAAAAAAAAAAGGCGGCACCAGACAGCCTCAGTAAGGGAAGAAGCAGAGGCGAACAGACCGGAAGTGGGGGTGAAGCTAGCGCAGACGGAAGCTGGAAACAGGGGGGGGGGGAGGGGAACAGGGGAACTTACGAAAGGGGTGGTCACCCAGTGTCTGGGTCCGGGGGGGGAAGACGGAAGGGGTAAATTAACCGGAAAATCGGAGGCACATATACTACAGTTACAACTCCTCAAGTGTCCGAAGGCAAGCGTAATGGTTGGGTATCCAAGGGGATAGAAAAAAAAAAGGAGGAAGGGGGAAAGAAGGGAGGCACACTGACCAGTTTCTTGCAAAAAGGGAAAAAAAAAACTCCAAGAAACCCAGGGAAAAAGGGAAAGAGAAGGCCACCCAAGGGAAGGAGAAAGCATGTGGTTGGATTAAAAAAAAGATCGAAAGACAAACTTAAGGGGGGGGGAGATGACAAAAGGAAAGCGGGTCCGGGGGCCAGACTCAAACTCCGGCCCCAAACCGCAGGGATTCCTCTGCAAGCACCGGGGGGGGGAAGGGCCGGACAAAAACATCGAAGACCTGACTCCGCGGGGGTGGGGGGGGGGTTCAGAAAGAATGGTTGGAATCCCATACACTTGAAAAAAAAAACACTTTCCACAAATTCAGGGGAAACGTAAACCGGAACTTGGAGTGAGCTAGGAAAAAAAAAATAAGAAAAAGGCCTGGGGGAATCACAGCCAAGGGCAGGGCGAAGAAATACCTGTTATGGGGGAATGAAGGGAAGGAAAAAATCCAACTTCCAGAAGAAAGGTCGCCCGTGGGAAGTGTCAATCACCCTCAAAGGACACAATGGGTTCTCCGTGTACACGGAAATGGGAGACGCCAATCCCAAAGAAGGCCAAGAAAAAGAAAGAAGGAATAGAACTAAGGGGGCAGAGACTCAGCAAGGGTACTCATAAAGAAAAGAAGAAAGGAAAACCGAATCTAACCTCCCCCGCTCCAAACCCTGAACGAAAAAAGAGGGAACTGAAAATAGTGCATTCGAAGATGACCAGAAACCTTTCCACCAAAATTGGCCAAAGGGAAGGGGGCTCATGGAAAAGAAAAGGAAGGGAAATTGATCAGCTTGGAAGGGGGGGGAGGGGTAATCTTCCCCCCACCTAGGGAAACAACCAGGAAATGAAAACAACCATTGACAAAAAAGATGACAAGGAGGTGCCCTGGAAAGGGCCCCATGTAGGTTTTCACCTCATTTGACGAAAACAAATTTGCCTTCCGGGCGACCTAACGTTTTAAGTCACAAAGAAGGGAACTGGGGACGGGGGGGGGGGGGCTGTTAGGGTTAACAGTAACACCCTTGGGAAAGCCATCAGGTTGTGCGAACGAAATGAGGGGACTTGACAGAAGGGGGAGAAAGATGGGACTCTGAATTCCTCACCCTTTGCGGAATGGAGTCAGAAGGATTAGGGCCTCCCGCTTGGGGGGAATACGGGAAAAAAGGAAAAAAGTCCTGGGGGGGTCAGGCATGCAGGGGTGCAAAATCCTTACACTAAAGGATGGGGAATGATCGGGTAAATGAGACAGAAAATTCGAAGAAAGGGAGGGGGTAACCCAGACAAGGGGGGTGGGAGAGGGGAAATTTTTGGGAAGGTCCAGACAAAATCCTGGATCGAAAAAGAAAGTGCGTCAGAGACATCCCTAGAAAAAGATGAATTTAAAAGGAGGGAAAAAACGGAGTTGTGGAAAGGCCCAGACTCAACTGCAATAACCGAGACAGCTGAACGGGGAAGGGGGCCTCCGAATCATCTTCCGGCATCAAGGGGAGGGGGGGAGAGACAAAAAGAAAGATATGCGGGGGGTGGTACTGGGGCGACTAAACGACTGGCAAAGGAAAAAGCAAACGTCAATCTGAGCCGAGGAGAAAAAAAGGGGACTCAAAAAAAAAAGAGAACAAAGTCTGGAAAAAAGGGAAAAAAGAGGGCAGATCATCGCAAAGCGGTTTGAAAGGGGTGAGTGGTATCGGCTAACGGGAAAAAAAGGGATGAAAATTGTGAAAAAAAAAAAGCCAGGGGGAGAGGGTGAAGGGGGGAAAGGAATTGGGGATGAAGAGGAAAAGAAACCGGAAAGGTCGAAATGGGGAAGAAGACGTGTGAGGCCCAAGGGATCAAGAAGTCCCAGGGAAAAAGAGGACCGGGGGCTCCGTCGAAATCGGGGGCCAGCCATAAAGAAATCTTGCCAGCGGGGTGAACCTTATGGGGAAAGAGCAGAGGGCAGGGGAACAAAAAGGAACCTTGGAAATTGCATCGTCCACCAGGCAGGGAGAAAAAAAAAAGGAGCCGTAGACGTGAATGGCGGTATCAGTGGGGACACGAACTGGGGGGGAAAGAGCCAACGTCCTGGGTCATGCTCTACCTTTGAAGGACCCATTTTGGGGGCCAGGCAGGTCGCGGAAGAAGAGAGAGAAAAAAAAAAAACGGGAGGGGAGGAAAAGAGATCGGAAAAAAAAAAGGAAGGGAAGCAGGGGAAAAAGTTCGACAATCCCCCAGAAGTTGGGCTTATCATTGGGGCAAAAAGCCAAGGAGAAAGGGAAAAAAAAAAAGGGATGGACAAAACGGAAGACGGAGAGGAGGGTCGCAAAAGTATGCAGGTCCCCGAGTGGGTTGTCAAAATCGGTCACATCGTAGGAAACAAAGAGGGGAACAAGGGTGGAGGGCAAAAATCCGGACCCAGGCCAGTCGGACAAGGCACCAGCACTTGACGGCGGATCGCGTGACATCACTAGAGGGAAACAAGTAGAAGAAAAAAGGAAACGTATTCGGGGACCCCGGGCTTTCATCAACGGGGAGAGTGGACCAGAATTGCTTGTGGCAGGTCAAAACATCTACGCTGAAGAAAGCAAAAGACAGGGAACAGTTCAAAGCTTGTCACGAGTCAAGCATAGCACCAGTAACAGAGATGGTTCTTAAAAAGGCTGGGCGGGGTGAGGGGGGAGGAAACCGGGAGGAAAGGATTCATGGAAATCGATCTCTCCGGTTGATACAAGAGAGCAGGGCCGCAGGGGAGACAGATGGAATCAGGGGCAAGACTCGCCTAGGGCGCAGAGGGGAGGGAGCGGTCGGAAAAAAAAAAGGGGGGACAAAGGGAGGCGAGAAGAAAACTCCATATCTCGCGTGCGGTCGAGAAAGAGGCGGTCATTCCGGAATGAGAAACGGTTTGGCAAGAAGTGGAAGGAAGGACCGTTAAGGGGGGGTTCAGAAGAATGCAACAATCCCCTTTCGTCCGCAGACTGGAGGGGCCCAAAAAGGCACTTTGCAGAACAGGAAAAAGGGTCGTCCGTGGTTATCACACGGAACGGAAGAAGAAGAAGGAAACGAAAAAAGAAAGGGGGGGGGCTAGCATCTTCATACTACACTGGATCTAGGCAGCAGGCAAGGTCACGCAACATCTGGAGGGGCCCTTCAGGAAAACAAAAAAAGACCAAGGGGGAAACCTGGGGGCATGACCAGGAAAAACCAGGCCAATCCCGCGGAAAGGGAAAGGGTGAAAAGACGCGGCCCTTCGCGGCCTTCCGTGGCAGGAAAGGGGGGGGGTCAAGAGGGGGAGTTCAGGAAAGGTTGGGGGAAAGAGGAGGTACCTTTGTCAAAAAGGGAGTCACACGCACTCGCACGGCAGGGGGGAGGGGGGGGGGGGGAAAGACAGCCAAGCCACTGTGGGAACCAAAGGAGGTTGTACATGGGTGGACCATTAGAAAAAAGGGGAGAAGTGGGAGGGGGGGGGTTTTCAAAAAAAAAAAAGGGGGTTGAGGGGGTCAGGAAGGGGTAACCGTATTAGGTGGAAAAAGAGGGGAATCCGTACCATGGGTTGGCTAGGGGTTTTACAAAGGGGAAAAAGACGGGGGGGGTCTTACAAGAGAGGGGGACGGGGGGAAGGGTTCGTCCAATCTTTATTTGGGACGAACCATGGGACGTGGGGGGTTCAAATGGGACAGGTAACGAAAAAAGTGGAACGGGGATCCTGGGCGGTGAAGGTCCGAACGGCCCAAAGGGGGGGAAAAAGGAAAACCGGGCAGGAGAGGGTCTGGAAAGAAAAACCAGTAGGAAGGTAGTAGATCACCAAACCCCTCAAGAGGGGGCCAGGGCAAAGGAGAAATCATAGGGGGGAATGGGTGTGTGGGGGAATTTGATCTAAGAAAAAAAAGGCTTGAGTCATGGTGAGGTAATTTACCAGGAGGGGGTCAGACGGAAACGGGGGATCGAGGGGGGGTGACACTCTTATACTGTCCGGTTGGTGAGAAAAAAAAAGCAGTGGGTGAAGGAGAGGGTTGTATAAAAAGGGGTGGAAGACAGGGAAACTGGAAAGGGTGAAAGCTGTACTGGGTGAAGGCAGAGCAAAAGGGGCTTTCCAGAGAACCAACAAGATGCGGGGGAAGTAAGCCGCCCTTCAAAAGCGGAGGAGTCCGACGGGAGAAAAAAATGTGGACCGAGAAGAAGAAGGAAAGGATAAAGAGGTGCGCCGGGGAGGGTTTTTACAAGGGACGGGCTTCCCTCCAGCAAAAGAGGGCATAGGAAAAAAAGGGAAACCCCCGGGGAAAAGCTCAAATACGGCGCCCTTGTTTGCACCATGTTGATGCAAAACCGAGGAGAGGGGAAAGGAGGAGGGAGATGAATGGGTTGACCTAGTTGTGGGCTATCCGTATCAGGAAAAAAAAAGGGGGGAAAAGTTCCGGGGAGGGTAGGGGGGGACTTTGAATTGGAGGGGCCATAAAAAAGCCGTAGTAAGGGGTTGAAAGTAGTAACCGCAGGTTGTGCAGAAACGCCGGGGCAGGTGGGGGGGGCGATCATCAAAGAGGAGAATTCGACGACGGTCGAAAGGAACGAGGGCAAGGAGAAAAGGGGCCCACTACCTTACCGAGCCAGAGAAAACAGGCGGCAGACATGGAGGGGTTCCTTGGGGGAGAAGCTGGAGACGGTGAAGAACGAGTTGCCGGGGTATTTACCTTTCAAAGGGGGCCTCCGGAAGGGTGTGATGGGGTGAGAAAACCCGGAGTTCCATGAGGAACCGTAGAAAATCAACATCATGAGAGAGAGAAGGGTATGGAGGTGTTGGGGGGGACTAGTTTAAAGGCCGCCGGACAGGGTGGGGATGCCGAGAATCACGTTACCTTGCAGAGAGGGGTGGGCAGGGGGGGGTGTGGGGGGAGGGGGGGGAAGGAAACTTTTAAATATGGGGGGGCAACCACTCATTTACATCACACAAGGAAGGGATGGGGAAAAAGGCTAGGATAGTCCTGTTAGTGGGGTCAGGGGAAAGAAAGGCTTTGAAAAAGGGGGAGGGGGACCGTAAGTGGGACGGGCCCTTCTCTACCGGGGTGGGACGGGACTGGAAGCGGCCATTTGACCGTTGAAAAAAGAAAAAGTTCAGGGAGAAGGGAGGAAGTTGGAAGGAGGAAAAGAACATTGGGGGGTCATGGCACAAACTTTGGCGCGAGGAAAAGAAGCTCGGTCTTGACCTCTTCCAGGGCACGGACCAGGATACCTGGGGGTCTGGTAAGAGGGGGTTCAGGGAAAACTCCGAGTTTCTTCTTCTTCACGCCGCCAAGGGCGGGATTTGAAGCAGGGCGCCCTACAGGGCACGGGGGAGAAGGTGGCCTCAAAGTTCCAAGGAGAACCGACTCTCTCATTGAAAGAATAATCCGGCCAGAATTCCCGCTGTGCAAATCCGGGAGGGGGGGCCAGGGGGGTTCCAAGGGTTCCCCGTTGAGTTGAAGAGGGAAAAGAAAGGCCCAAGGGAAGCAGGCTGGGGCCCGGTGGACCAATAGGGAAAAGGAAGGTTAAGGGACAGGTTACGGACTCCTGGAAGTCCAACGAAGTAGGGGGGGAAAGGAACTGGAAAGAATGGTGGAAAAAGCCTTTAGGGAGTGGGGACGGGGGGAGGGGTAAAATGGGGAAGGGAATCCAAAATTGAGCGTTGGCAAGGACTAAATTCCTTACGGAAAAAATGGGTTGGGTCCGATAAACTGGCTGGGGAAACTGTGACCAGGGGATATCAAAGGAAGAAATAACTGGGAGAAGTGGAAAAAAGTGTCATAGATCGCGCTTCTCGGAAAAAAGGGGAAAAGGTAGCGGAAGAGGGTCGGGAAAAAAACCAAAAGAAGGTGGCCCACTGGTGAAAGAAGGGCAAAAGAAGTCGGAAGGAGGGGGGAACACCTCAGAAAAGGAAGAAAATGTTTCTGCGCCGTGAAAAAAAGGGGAGAGGGACGCCCCCAGGAAGACGGGACAAACCCGTTCTCGCTCCAGGGTATTTTGGGGGGAAACGAAGTTTACCATGGGGAACGGAAAAAAACCCTGGTTGGAAAATTAAATTCTTCGAGAGGCCAGGCTCAAGGAGAGGGCGAGGAAATGGGTTGGAAAAGAGTCGGGACGCCGTAACTCAGAGTCGAAGAAGGGGGAAACCACTTAATAAGAGTGAGGTGACGGTATTGGTTTCATCGAGCTCCCTTCGGTGTCCGGCAGGAAGGAAGACGAGAACCCGAAACGCACGGAAAGGAACTCTACTCTTCGGAGAAATAGCTGGACATAAAGGACAGGAGAACTGAGGAAACAGATGAGAAAAGGGAGTCAAAGTCTAAAAGGGAAGCGG
>Ga0179593_1623398_pt1 | contig 11383 bp, 21 predicted proteins | sample CZODoug2_1_08_16_FD_185931 | JGI IMG/M metagenome (GOLD analysis project Ga0179593, IMG submission 185931) | Vadose zone soil fungal communities from Angelo Coast Range Reserve, California, USA - CZODoug2_1_08_16fungal (PacBio error correction) | ecosystem: Environmental > Terrestrial > Soil >...
GCAATTAAAGCCTTGTAAGAGAGGTACTTGAGATTGAATAAAACTAAAGAAATTGAAGACGGGGTTCTTGTCGGACAAGGCAAGGTAGAAAGACAGAAGAAAATGGGTCAAGACTGAGGGGACATCTAAAAGAGAAAGGAGGAATTGAGGAAAGGGGAGTACTGAATTGCTCAGGTAGAAAAAAAATGGGAAGTCGCTTGTCATGGACGGCGAGGGAAGGGGTATAAAAAAGAAAAAAGGGAAGTTGCAGTGGAACATGGGGGGGAAGAAAAGAAAAAGAAAAGGTGGAAAACGCTGAATTGTGACTAACAGGAACATTTTTGAGGGCAACAAAAGAGGAACAGAAGTACAGGGGGGTTCGACGTAAAAAAGAACCGATGGATTGGAGGGGGGGAGCTTGAACGGTGGAGTGGGAGGAGCTAAAAATTGCAGACAGGTGGGAAAGGATAAAGGGGTGATGGGGGGGGAAGCAGGAGGAATCTAACTGTAAAAAGAGGAAAGTTGAGGAATATAGTACCTACCGAGAGGGACTGAACACGGGGGGAAGGGGGTGGGTAAAGTGTGAAGGGGGAAGGTAGCGAGGAGAGGCAGGGTGATAGCTTCGAGTGGTGGGGAGGGGGAGGGGTAGCGGAGAAAACAGTTGGCGAAAAGGATCCATAAAAAATCGAAGTATATGGGGTGACGGAAAGAAAAAAAGCAAGGGAAAAAGACAAAGGAAAGGGGAAAGCCCTCCTGGTGAGGGCCAAGGGGGGGAAAGGATGAAAATGCAGAAAGCCGAAGCACCGGCAGGGGAAGAGATCACAGAGTGGGGTGTGGGAAGCAGGACACCGCGAAGGGGGGGGGTTAAAGAGTATCGCCCATGAGAAGAAAAAAGGGAACGAAGCAAATAGATAGGGCCGAGGGATAAGGACTCTAGGGGGGCAGAGCCAAATCGGGGAAGGAATATGAAGTCCTAGAAGAGTGTGGGGGAAGGGAACACGGGGTGCCCTTTTCAACTTATTGGAGAGGACAATCCGGGGGTCAGAACTGAAGCGCGCAAAAAAAAAAAAAAAAGAATTTACTGGTTCAACAAGCATTACCCTGAGGGGGAGAACTTTCCAAAGAAAGTGTGAAGTGACTAGGTCAATACTTCTTAGCAGGGACAGAAAAGGGGAAAAGGCGGGGGTCAAAAACCTTTATGTGCTGACTATGGAAAGAGAAGAGGACTGTGAGAGTACAGAAACGAAAGCTAATATGAAAAAACGTGAACCGCGGAGGGGAGAAAACAACTGAAGTTAGGGAGAAAGAAGAGAAACGCTTACTCCGCCTATTGGTGAAGAGTGGGGGGAGAATGGTAAAAAGGGTCAGGCTCCATAACGTAGGGACACCGATAATTTGGGGGGGGGGAAACAAGATGGTTCTGTTTTTACAAAGAAGAAAAAAAAGGGAAATAATGAAGGAAATAGTAACAAATGAGTACACAAACCCCGCCCCCCGGGGGGGGGGGGAGGAAATAGTCCAGAAAAAAAAATTCCAAGGCAAGACGAGGGATTCCGGATAAAAAGGGGGTTCGGGAAAAACGAGGAGAAAGATCTGGAGAGAGGGGACAACGGAACGACGCACGTGTCATAGTGGTACACAAAGGTGCTATAAGAGAAAGCTCTTAAAGAAAGGGGGGTAAAGGGGATACCCCTCAGGCTATCTAGATTTTAAAACGATGGGGTGAAAAAAAGGGAGAATGCGCGGGATTTGAAAACGGGGTCAGCCGGGGGTTGGGGACACCATACCAAAAACTTTCTCGAAGGGAAGAAAAAAAGCAAAGGCGGGCTATGGGAAAAATTGGTCATGAAGGAGTGTTAATAAAAGAGGGGCCAAACAATGGTCAAGACACCTGGTTTAAGGGGTAAGGGAAGAAACCGGCGATAAATGAAAAAAAAAAACCAAAAGGCGAGGGGCCATGGGATTCGATTGAAAGCCATGAAGGAAATGAAAGCGCCGAGACTTCCGGAAACTCCCAGAACAAAGGGAATTGAAAAGAAAAAGAACAAGAGGGGGGAAAAGAGGGGAACAAACGAAAGATCAAAATCTCCAAAGATAAACAACCCCAGGGGAGAAATGAAAAGGGGGAAAGGGTATAGGCCCCACCCACAAAAAACGAGGGGGTGAAAAAGACTAAAGTAGTCAAGGTGGAGTCCAAGGAAAAAAGGACACAGAAAAAAAAAGTGAGGGGTTACCCCAACCTTCTTGAATAGTATGTGTCAACTTTCGCAGCAACTGATGAAAAAAAAATCCCTTTGAAACCCTGAACAGGGGGGAACAACTAATGCGGGAGTGTGTCGAGAAGAATGAAGAGGAGAAAAGGCACAAGAGAAAAAGGGCACCAGAATCAAGGACTTAGGTTCTTTGGTTACTATAGTGACTGGGGGGACTGACAAGAGGAAACGAAAAGGAGGGGAACCGGAGGTTGGCTAGGAATTGAGAAACGCATGCAAGGGGGGGCGGGGAATAACTTCACGTTGTCCAACCGAACGGGGGAGTTTAGTTATTACCTAACCTGGTAGGTGTTGCTGAAAGGCAAACGCTTGGCTGGCAGGGAAGACCCCAGGAAGGAAAAAGAAAATCGCCGCAGAAGCCGACCAGACAGACCAAGAAACAAAAAACCCGACTGCAGCATGAATCAGTACCTAAAAAAAAAAAGTCATCATATAGGAAGAAACGCTTGCAGCCGATTGGAAAAATCGAGGTGGAGACTAGCAACTGGCCCCTTCACACCAAGCCCAAGAAAAAATAAATGTTGATCGTACGAACAAGCACAAGAAAAATAGCTAGGGGGGGAATGAAAAAATTCCAGTAGAAGACGCCACTGGGTGTCACGTATCGTTGACAAATCCGGGGGCGTAGTACGAAACAAAGGGCGCGAAACAACCCAAGAAGACGGGAGGGAAGCAGCGGGGGCAGGAACCCAAAGGAACTCCAGGACTTGCCAGAGAATGATATGGGAGGCGGGAGGTACCCAGCCAAGTCGTCACCCAGAAAGGGAAAAACAAAGACAAACAAAAAAAAAAGAACCAAAACACCAAAGGGCCCGAGGGCGAAAAGATCGGGAATAATTAGACATCCACGGCAAGGAGGTTAACGGTTGTCTCAACAAGACAGCAAAAAAGAGGTGGGCCTCGAAAGGCAGGTGGGAAACCCTCCTTAGGTTGGCACTCGATACGGACCACGGGGTAGCAACAAAGGAAGGACAATTCTAGTGTGGGGGGGCAGATATAGTTGAAGAAAAAAAAAAGATCATTTATAATGAAAGGGCGATGGTAAAAACCAAAATGAAAACTTTCGGCGAAAAACGGGCAGGCGGGGCCAAAGAGGGATGATAAGTCGGGGAACTTAATCTCCATGCAAAAAATCCCGCATAGATAAAAAAAACAAAAGGAAAGACAAAAAGGCACAAAGAAGAAAGGAAAGGCGAGAAACACATTAGTAGTAAATTATGGGAAGAATGGGGGAAGGAAAACGCACGGAAGCAGCTAGCGCCCTGTAGGGGAGAAGGGGTGGGGTGAGGAAAGGTCGCCTCCTTACCAGATGTGGGGACACCTCTAAAAAGCAAAAGAAAAAAATCAGTATTGGGGTGTTATCGGCCACAAGAGGAACAGGGGACATGAAAGCCCACTGGATGTAAAAAACCTCAACGCGAGGGGCAAAAAAGGAAATTTTTTGTTGTTGGTGTAATAGAAAAAAAAAAAAGAAAATCAGAAGGCCGGGAAAAGGGGGGGGGGGGGTGGTTTGGGTGTGGGGGGGGGGGGGGAAAAGTTGGACGAAGTAACAAAAGGTGATAGCAGGCCTGGCAAAGGGGATATTCATTCACAGGAAGCAGGAGCGTATATTGGGGGTGTTTTTCTGAGGAGAAATAGCGGTCAGGCGAATTAAGAAAGAAGCCTAAAAGGGGGCGGGCTACGAAGTGGGTCTGGATCATCAATAGGAAGAAGTAGTCTTCCCAAAATAGTCAAAAGGGAGGACCTGCAGGCCAAGGTCTATGACGTACGACAAGATCTAAGAAAAGGAAGAAGATAGGGGAGAGTGGAATTCCTCGGGGTTTCCTAGTTAAGGAAGAAGTTCTCGGGGGGAAGGCTGGTCCAGGCTAGGCGGCTAGGGGAAGACAAGAGATGCGCGGTTTACTAAACTGGTAGTGTCGGTAAACAACGGACCAAAGGAGTAAAGGAAAAAGCTGAAGTAGAAAAACACGAAGGAGAAAAACACAAAGAATGGATAAGTCGACCGTGTTATCAAAAGTAAGGGGAGAAAAAAACCTTTATTGAGGTGGGGGGGGCGGCCTTTGGGCTATATGAAGGGAGACAGAGAACTATGAAAAAAAAGTGTGGATGATGGCGTTCAGGGTAAGTTTTTGAAGGGCAAAATGCAAAATAAGGGTACCTCGAACTGTAGGTAGTGGTAAAGGGGGGGGGGGGAGAGAAAACAGGTGAAATGTGAACCAAAAGGAAGAAATAAGGGGGAGGCAAAAAGGGGCATGAAAGTACCGTAAATCTAATCATAGAAAAAGGTTGAAGGGAGAAAAAGGTGGTGGGGGGGGTTGATCTTTGCGAGGCTTTTTTAGGGGAGAAAACGGTGTGAGGACAGTCAAGGGAGAAAAGGGAAGGTTAGCTTCCAGGATCAAAATCAAAAAAAGAAACTCCCGAGATCTTTTTGGGTATCTACCGTGTTGTAGCCCAGGGGCTGGGGGAGAAAAGGCAAACCTGGAATCTCCCGGAGGGGGTACGGGGAAGGGATGGAAACTGGAAGAAAAAAATGAAAGTTACATAAGAGAAAAACGGGGGGAGCGAGATTCCAGTAGGGGGTGGTAAAACACTAACAGACGAGGGAGGGAAGAAGTTGACCCGTAAGGTTTAAGAGCGCCATTCAGGAAGGGGGATACACGTGAAAACAAAATCCAGGGGGGGAATCTAGAAAAAAGGGGTATGAAATCTATTCCGTTTGCGAAAACGAACCGTCTTACTAGAAAAGGAGAGTCTCGATCAGAGGGGGGGGGGGGAACTCGGGAAACGGTGTTGCCGAAATTTAAAATGAGTTGGGATTCTGTGGGGAGAAGAAAAGGGGTCTGCGCGACGAAAAAGAGGGTTAGGGGGGAACAACCTGCATTCCTAGTGTTCCGCCCCAGGCAGCATGGGGGGATCCAAGGAACGAAGGTCAAATACAAAGACCTTGAGCCGAAGGGTTGGAATAAGAGAGGGGTTCCAAACACCCAAATTTGGGGGTGGGAAGGCGGACAAACCTTCGGGAACAGACCTGAGTCCAAGGCTGTAATTGGGACGAAGAAAAAAAAAAAGGCAGAGAAACAAGAGATAACAACAACAAACAAATGGGGGAAAAAGACCGCGGCCACTTACGTTCCACCAGTTCAAAGTTTAACGAGGATTTTCGGCTGGAGGGGGAAGAAAAAAGAAAAAGGTGGGGTGGAACAGAAGTTTTCAAGGTTTTTTTAACCAAGAGACCAAAAGGAAAGGAGTTGTGACCTAGTCAAGGAGTGAGGACAAATAAAAATAAAAAAGAGGGGGGGGTGGGAAACAAAACTAGAGGGAGGGTGGAAACATCAGGGGAAAAGAACTAATGACCGAAAGCGAAAAGAGCCGGAGAGGTCAAGAGGGGGAAAACGAGGAAAATCAAGTTGAGACAGACGGAGAAAGGGGAAACGTACCAACAGGAAGACTAGACTGGGTAAAATCATTTCTAGAAAGAACTAGCTGCAAAGGGGGTAAAAAGATACCCTCGGAGTCTAGATCCGATGAGACGTTGGGAAAAAAGGGGGGAATGAGGCAGACCTGTAGGGTTGAAAACCCAGTTTTCACAATTCGGGCCGGGTTAGGTGCTAAAGACAAAAAACGGGAGGGAAACCTGGAAAAACCTGCCTCCGGGCCAAAAGGCGGGCTATTGAAGAGGAGAGGGGGGATGATGACGTTAGTGGGAAAAGAATCAGGAAAGGAAAGGCCAGAAAAAAGCTGGGGGGGGGGAGAGAAAAGGCCAGGACTAAACCGTCTATAGAAAAAAGATCAGGAGGGGGGGAGGGGGAAAGGGAAGATTGAGGGGGGAGCAGGTAAGCTGGACCAAAAAATCCTAGAAAGGTTGACGGGATCACAAAAAGGGAAAAAACCAAGGACTAGAGAGGGAAAGAAGCTCAAAGAGAAACCCCCAAAATAAAAACCACCTAGCGGACCCCAAAAAAAAAAGGGATGATAGACAACTACGGGACTTGAAAGGGGGAAGGTCATGGATGTACAGACCGCAACCTTTCCAAGCAGGAACAGGAGAAACCTTCGGGAGTGAAAGGGTTCAACCTTAAGGGGCAAACAAAGGGAAAAGGCTAACACCGGGAAGGGGAAATGAAAACTGTACCCTAAAAAGCGAAGAAAAAGCCAAAAACCAACCGCAAAGAATTAGGTCTTGTGGGAACTTTGACGGGAACAGAACGACCGTAGCCCATTCGTTATTTAACCAGTTTGGGTTGGAAAGGAGGGAAGTTGGGTCGTCTTAAGGGTCAGAGTGGGGGAGTTAGAAAAAAATGGAAGGACTTTAGAAAAACTGGGAAAGAAGAATGAAAAGGGGCCAGGACATGGTTTGCCGGGACGCACGAAACGAAAGGGGGCGGGGGTGACGCTTTGTATAAAAAAAAAGGGGCCTCAGAAAGCTAGACACGGGAAGGGGTCGATCTGGCATGCAGTACTGGAAACCGGGGGGAGGGCCTTGATGAAACCTGCTGCGAGGGAGAAGATCAGAAAGTGAAAAAAGATTTGGAAGGGGCATCCGGAAACAAAACGGGGAGGGGGAGGGAAACATCGCCCACAATACTATGAGTCAAGGGACTTACAAGGAAAAAAAACCTTTCCGTATCGGGGTCCAAGAGTGAGGAAGGGGGTAGGGGGGTAACACTGCCAGATGATAGCCCTCAGAAAAAACACGCACAAAAGAGAAAAAAAAAAACAAAAAAAAGGGGCTGGGGGTGAGAACATCCTCAAAAAATGGCGGCCAGAGAGTGAGAGAAACGGATTATACCGAAAAATTCTCTAGGGCCGTCAAGACACAGAAGGGGAAAAAACAAAAGGAAGAAGACAGGGAAAAGGAAAGGAGAAAAAGAGGAAGCAACAAAACCATCAATAAAGAGGGAGGCGGATTCTAGGTAGAAGGGAAGAAAAAAGAGTAGGGAAGAGAAAGAAAGTCAAAGAAAAAAAGAGGAGGGAAATTAAAGCAACCGCGGAGATGTGTGGTCAAACCTAGGGAAGAACAAAAAGAAAAGTGGACCGACGAAAGCAAGTGGGGGGTCGGGAAAACAAAACTACGGAAGGGGAAATGGAGAGAGAGTGAGGTCAGTAGTTGGGAACGGAAAGGGGGGAAAGAGAGGAGAAGAGAAAAAAAGAAGAAAAGGGAGAAGGAGGGGGGGGAAAAGGCGATGTAACAACTGGGGGGATTACCCAATTGTTGGAAAGAGAAAAGAGTGAATAAGAGCAAGCTCTTTGAGCTGAATTGAAGAAGGAAAGGCGACATCTCCGAAAAACAACAACACAGAAGGATGAAAAAAGGGGGGCAGGGATGGAGAACAGCTCACGATAGTTGAGGGGAGGGCTAAGGAGGGAAAGGTAAGAGAAAGGAGGGAAGTAACTCGTTAAGTGGGAGGAAAAAAAGAAAATAAAAGAAGATTTGGTCAACTATGCAAAGCAAAGGAGCAGTAGGGGAAAGGGGGTTTTCTCAAAAAAGCGCAACAAACCCAAAAAGGAGCGGGGGGGGGGTCTGGATGGAAAAAATCACGCTTTGAAGGGGCCAAGCGAGAGGGGGAGGGAGGTAATAAGGGAGAGAATCAAGAAAGTCAGCAACCTGGAAGGAGAGGTTGGGGGAGTGGTGAAAAAGGGATGGGGGGAGGGGGAAGAAGCCAAATGAGTCATAGGCAAAAAAAAAGAGGAGAAAAGGGGGGTCAGAGGGGGTTTCGACACAGCAAACTGAGGCTCGTAGAGGTTGGAGGGGGGAGGGGGGGGACTGTCAGGGAAAAAAAGGACAAGAATAGAAAAAAGGGGTGGGGGAAGGAGGAAAAAGAAAAAGGAGGAACGAAGGGAAAAAAAAAGTTGATCGACTTCGGGGGTATGGAGAAGAGAGAAAAAAGGAAAACAGTAGGGGGCTGGACGCAAAAAAAGTGGAGAAAAAATCGGGGAAACTTTCATCGCGAGAAATATAGGAAGAGGAGTGTTAAAGAGAGGGGACTGGTCAGAGATTGGAAGGGAGGGGGAAAGAGGGGGGACGAAGGGGAGGAGCGAAATCAGAGGACGCAGGAACTCAGGGGTCGGAAAAAGAAAAACCAAGGGGAAACGCTAAGTGGATACGAAAACAAGACAGCAGGAAAAGGGAAAAGCATGGGGGAAAACGTATGGAAATTCAAGGAGGAAAGTAAGAAAAAATAATTCGTGGTGGGAGGCGCTTGAACCTTGATGTCAAGGCAAAGGACGGAAGAGGGGAGTCAAGGTTGAAAGGGATTTTTTGGGGAGAGGAGTCAAGGGAAACGAGAAAAGGGGAGGGGAAAGTTGATAAAGGAAATCAACCAGAGAGAAAGTGGGGAAACTGACAGAACCGTTGGGCCGGAAATGTTATTTTTGGGGGGGAGGGCTCGGGGGAAGAAGGGGTGATAGTCTTCGTGGGGCAGTGGGAATGGGGGAAAAGGGGAGAAAAAAGGGGGGTGAAATATACAGTGCAAATGAAGCAAGGACCTAAAAAAGAAGGGGGGGTGGGGGGAGAAAAAAAGGTTATGAAACAAGAGCAAAAAAAGGTATGAAAAAGTTACACAGGCATCTAAAAAAGAAATGGGAAGAGAAAGGAGAGGAAAAAGTGGGTGGCATAGCCGCGAGGGTATACGCGGGGAAAGAAGAAGATAAAGGGTTTTGGTAGACAAAAACTAAACCTCGATAAAAAAAGGGGGGGTAAAACACGAGTAATCGCGAAGGGCGAGAAGGGGTTGATAGGGGAAAGAATCGGAATCTGAATATAGCCGAGGTAAGGAGGTGGACAAGGGGAAAAAACAGACGTTCCTTGAGAAAATGAAAGGGGAGAAAAGGAGGGGGGTGTGGGGGAAAGTCAGGGGAAACTGGTTTGCGAAGAGGGTCAAACAGAGGAAGCCAAAGGGAGGGGTAAGGGAAACTGTCGCCCCCGGAAAAAGAAGAAGAGAGAAGGATTGCATTGAAGGGGTGGCCCTTGAGAAAAAGGGTGTGGGGGGAAAAACATTAGGGGGGGAATGTCAAATACTTCAACTTAGGAGAAGAGGGAAACGAGGGAGGGGGGGGGACCACAAAAATTTTATGTGCTGCCTATTAAACCATCAAAAAAACAAGGGAAAAAGGTCTTAAGAAAACAACCTTCCACAGGAATAGGTCGAACTGGAAGAGGGATCACGAACAAAGGAAGATAGAAATAACCATAAAGAGAAAAACGGAGAAAGAAGGGGAAGTTAGTTTAGCGAAAAAAAAGGAAGCTGGACATAAGACACCCAATAAAGAAGAGGGGGAGGGGGGGACAATAAAAGTGGTGGGGGACCGGGGACCGAGGAAAAAAAAGAGAGAGATGAAAAAAAAAAACGCACTGGGGGGAAGGGAAACTAGGAATGAAAGGAGAAATAGGAAGGATTTTCGGGAACGACAAAGACAGTTCCCTGTAAGAAACGTAGGAAGCATGGGGAAGGAAAAAAAAGGAAATAGACCAAACACGGGACTTCAGAATAAGGAGAGAGGACCCATACGCGGGGAGGGTTCAAAGGGGAGGAAAGAAGAGAGTGGGGGGGAGTGAGAAATTAGAAAGGGGCGCTAGAATTAGGGGGGGAAACCGTGTTGGGAAAGAGGGGGGTCGTGACAGAAAAAAAAAAATAGAGGAGACACTTTTGGACAGGAGAGCCAAGACGAAATATAAAGGAGAAAAAAAGTAGCAGTTTTCAGCCAGGGAACAAAAAGAGGGAAGAAATGTGAGAAGAGAAGCGGACGGCGAAGACCAAAAGAGGAAGAAACCCAAAAAGATCGAAGGGCGGGGGGGACCGGAGAAAGGGGGGGGGTGAGGTGGATATCTACCACGCAAAAGGGGGTACCACTACCCTAATGAAAAAGAAGAGAAAAAAGATAAAGAACGCGACGGCAAAGGGGAGAACAAACGAAGAAAAAAAAGGAGAACGAATTCCCCCCCCAAAACCAACAAAGGGGGGGGAGGAAGACGGTTCAAGGGAGGGGATGAAGTCAACCTTTCCAAGATACAGGGGAAAAAACCTGATGAATGGGACTTTCCAATGCACACGGGGAAATAAAATACTAGCAGAAATTTAAGAAATGAAAAAAGAAAACTCAAGGTAACACTGTCCTAGGGGACGAAAAAAGAAAAAGTCAACAACGGCAGGCAAAGAGCCAAAGACCACCAAAAAGAAAAAAAAAGGGGGGGAAGGTTACTTGTACGGAAGAAAGAAAGAACCCTGGGACGTGCCTCTTTTTGCTGGTTGTTAAAAAAAGTGGGAAAAGGACCTTAACTGGGACGGTTGTCCACACAAAAAATTGAATGGACGGAGGGAAAAAAAAACGAAGAAAAAACAAAAAAGGGGGTGGGGAGGGGACGCGCAATCCTACATGCAGAAAGGTAGGAAGGGGGGTAAAACCCGGCGCCGCAGAAAAAAAGAACCAAGAGAGAAAAGACAAAAAATCTCAGTTGAGCGTCATGAGGGGAAAAGAGACTGGAGAGGGAAAAAGAAGAAGGGATGAGGGATGCTGCACGATGGGTCGAGGAGAAAAAGCTTGAAAGCAAGCCCAGCCACGCGATGTTCGGACGAAAAAGAAAAAGAAGGTCGTAAACTTCAGTTATCAAAAGGGGAGAGAACGGGGGGAGGATAAGGGCCAAATAACGGTTGAGTCGGGAGGGGGGGGAAAACAAAAGAGTCCCCTCGAAACCACAATATACTTAAAGGAACGTGAAGGGGGTAAAAAAAAAGGGAATGAAGGACATGCCAGACTGATAAGAACGTCAGGGGGGGGGGGGGAATAGAAAAAGACCCAACACAAAGATCAAACCAAGCAACCTCAAGGGGAAAAGGTGAGAGGATCCTCCCAGGGGAAGGGAAGAATCAAAAAAGACCGGGGGATTACTCAGCAGAGGGGTTTGTAATCAGCAGGGGAGACAGAGAAAAGAACGGGCTCTCCAAGGTGACACGAAGAAACTAGGAAGCTGACAGGGAGGGGGAGTTGAAAAAGGTGACCACCAATCGAGAGGAGAGGCGAGGGAGGAGGGGAAGAGTCTTAGGTTTAAAAACTGAAGGAATCAGAAAGGCGCTAGCTAAGGAACGGCCGGAAAAAGACTAAGGGTGGCGGAAGAAAAAGGAAAGAAAAAAACA
>Ga0179593_1683238_pt1 | contig 11383 bp, 14 predicted proteins | sample CZODoug2_1_08_16_FD_185931 | JGI IMG/M metagenome (GOLD analysis project Ga0179593, IMG submission 185931) | Vadose zone soil fungal communities from Angelo Coast Range Reserve, California, USA - CZODoug2_1_08_16fungal (PacBio error correction) | ecosystem: Environmental > Terrestrial > Soil >...
TCCTCGTGCAAACAAAAAAACAAAGACTGGGTGGAGGTAGGAAGAGCAGGGACGTAACGACCCAAAAAAGAGACCCGCAGGCAGATAAAACAGGAACCAGCGCGACGACAGGATCAGGGAAATCGGAGCGGTCGAAGACAAGAAGAGGCTGGCCAGCAAGGAACCTCGAACCAAACGATCACACGTAGGGAGGGGGGGACGTACGGGGGGGGAGAATCGTCGCGAGCAGAAACCGAAAGAAAAAAGTGATTACAAGTAAAGACAAAAGGCAGAAGAGGCGTTAAAGCAAGCTGGGGGGGGTCAAGTAATCCTCTAGCGAACTAGACAAAGTAAAAGCCTTCAAAGATCTGGCGACAACAGGAACTAAAAAAAAAAAAACGGGTATCTGTCAATCTGGGAAAAGGGGATCTGCGGATGAGAAAACGGGATCGGTCGAAGTCTAACAGCCTCGCAAACCGGGGTTGGGAATAGGATGAAAGACCCCCTCAAACACTACGGAAACGCCAAGGGGGTGAAGGTCAATCGGCACTGAACCACATACAGTCGGAGGGGGGAAGTCCAAGAAGATAGACACCTAAAGGGCTCGGGGACCTTCCACTGCGTACAAGAGGAAACGCTGGTTTACGCTCACTGGGAAATGGATAGAGGGTGCAGATCTCAGACCGAAAGAAGGGGAAGGAGTGACAAGGGGGGGAGAGGCGAGGAGGGAAGGCGGCAGGAAGAAGTTGGGGGGAAAAGAAAAACGGAGCGATCGTAGGAAAAGGCAAGGAGCACATGGGAGGAAAAAGTTAACTGTCAGGGATCACGCAGGTCTAAGCGCCAGAGATCTTCAGTGCAAGGCTTCAAAGAAGGGCGGATAAAACCAAGAGGAAAAAAAAGGAGTGGGGAATCGTAGGATGCAAACTGTTTTTGGAAAAGGAACGGAAGGTGGGGGGGGGTTTGGGGCTCCGTACACATACTTGATGAGGAGGGAAAAGCGGAAGGAAAATCTCATCACAAATCTGCGAAAACGTGTGTAGTGACTGAAAAGCGAATCACGTCTTGCAGGGGAGGACGTGCTAAAGGGAAAGCACAAAAAGAGTCATCAGTCGTTCTGGAGGAGAGGGGAAGAGAATAGAATCCCATTAGAAAAGGGGAAGGCCAAGGGGAAAAGGGGGGAGGTGGAGCCTCGACGATATAAGAGAAAAAAATTTGCACCCAGGAGAAAGGGATGTGGGGACAAAATAGACAAGAACGCAGCTAATCTTAGCGGGGGATCGAAAAAATCACGGCCTCTCAAAGAAAGGGAAAAAGAGAGAGGGGGGAACCTAGGCGAGATGCCTAGTCACCATCCAAAGAAAAGAGGGGTAAACAAAACGGACAAGGTCGCGCTGGGGAGGGGACAACAGCATTAGTCTTAGGCATAAAACAAGAGAGCGGGCGGAAGGGTGCAACTACTCCGGGGAAAAAAGGGGAGAAAAAAAGGTATTAACATTGGGCAAGGTAATACACCACACGGGGAAAGGAACAATTCTAAAGGGAAACTTGAAAAACGAACTGGAGGTGGCTGAGTGAAAGAGGGCGGTCGGCACACGAAAGTGTGACAGAGTCAGAAACTAAAGCTGCATCTGGAGATACAAATCGGGGGAAGAAAGAATAGAAGGGACTATAGAGGACATTAAGGGGGGATGGTCGCGGAGGGATTGTCTAAGGGGAAACGTTGGAGGGGAAGACCCTACTTCCTGAATAACTCGGAAAAGGGAAAGACGAAAGGTTTACGGGATGAAAAGAGGAGATCGAGGCAAAAGGACGGAAAAGGTACGCTTCCAGGGAAAGCATGGGGGAGTATGGATTGCCGGGCAAAAAAAACTCTCTAAGCTCCAGAACGGATGGAAGAAGGAAGAAGGGGAACAAAGACTCGTTATCAATACCGGGAGAAGCGGGGGATGAGACACGAACAACACCAGCAATTAAGGGAAGGACAAGGATCAGGGGAAAGGTATAAAGCGGCCGACAGGGAAATAGGAAAACCTTAAAAGACGAAAACACCATGGGGGGTCGGGGGGGGGGGAAGTCGAACTTCATCAGGGGAGGAAAAATGGAAAAGACCAGGAAGAAAAGAAAAGAAGAATAAAAAACCAAAAACCAATTTGGAGAGTCAACAAATCGCCCGGAAGAAAATTACCCCTTGCTAGCATACGAAGGATCAAAACCTCTCAAATTTGGAGACAGGGAGGGGGAGGAAGGCAAAATTGGGGACGTGCACAAAACCCCACCGTGGAAGTTAATAACTACAAGAGCACAAAGGCCAACAACAACTTAGGTCAGTCAAAGAGAAGGGGTCGTGGGGAGGGGAGGCAAGAGGGGCACAACCGTAGGGGAAACGGGGACGTCAGGGGTCGCGAAAGGGGGAATTTCTCGGTCTGCTGGGAAACTGGAGTCAGTGAAGGACGCTCTGGGGGGGTATTCAGGGGCTGTCCGGATGATCTGGTCGGCAAAAGGGGGAAAGACATGGGGTCTGGGGCGAAAAGTCACGTAGACCCAAGATGGAGAAGGGGGGAGGCAGATGGGGAAGTATGAAAAGCGGAACCAAGGCACGATCCCTGGGGGTCGCGGAATGGAAAGTTTGTCGGAGAGAAGGCTAGCCCTCATCTGCAGGAGGGATCGTTCTCATTCCTGATTGGGGAGTGAGAGGGGGGTCGGAGGCAGGGCGTGACGGCGAAACCATGATAACCTGGAAATCAGTTTTACCTGTACGTAATCTACGGAGGGGGAAACGAAACAAAAAAAGGAATGAGCTTCAGGGTTAGGATTAGGGGAATCGAGGCCGATTTGTTATAACGATCTTGGACCCAAGGAATTACTAGATATCACGGGGAAGGTCAAAAGGTACACTGTCCGCGTTCAAGACGGGGCCATCAGGGGTGTGGGGGGTTGGTGTGGTTTGGCTTTTAGGTGTGTGGGGGGTTTGTGTTGGGTGGGTCGCAGTCCTCGAACTCAGCTGGGGGCTCCTCAGGGGGTGGAGCTCCCTGAGCGTATATGGGGAGGGAAGGAATTGGTCTCTGAAGAGGTGCATGAAAATGGCTCGTGGCAGGTTTATACACTCTGACTTCTGCAAAGAGGGGTGGAGGGTGGTCTATAAACTGGTGCCGAGGGGGGGGGGTGGGGGAAAAGGCTCTTGCGTCACCCCACGAAGCAAGGGGGTAAAAAAAAGTGAAATGAGGGCTTGTGAGCGTCCTGCTCTTCCTGGGGAGGTGAGAGGGGGGGGGGCGAGAGGACTTTCCGAAGAAGGGGGAGGAAGACGCGACGAGTCCCTATCAAGAGCGGAGGGGGCGATGAGAGATGTCTTCGGAAAGGAAAAAATTGGGTAAAAAGGCTGGGGGGAGGATAAGCAGCGAGCTGGCGGCGGGAGAAAAAGCGTCGATACTTTGTCAAAAGAGATGAAACAGGGGGTTAATTGTAGGGGAAAAGATGGTAGCCTGTTGGCTGACCTGCAGGACCGCCGCCGCCGACCTTCAGGGGAAAACGATTTCTAACATCGGAAAAATGGCTAATGTCTTCTACAGGGGCAGCTTAGAAGGGGGGAGGGAACGATGAGCTAATTAATGAAAGATTGGGGTAAGCGCTCGACCAAAGAAGACGTAAAAACAGACATATCCAACAAGCTAAGAGCTAGGGTGCTCATTGCCGGGGGGGGGCGACCTTCGACGCCTCGTTATAAAATGGGGAAAAGGGGGGAATAAAGATGAGGGGGAGGGTTCCTGAAGGACGGAATAAGCGGTCGATTTCCCTGTATACTAAGTCGGGTAGAAATCTGGGTCTCAAGGGTAAAGGCGGCGTTCAAAAGTGGATGGAGAAATCCGCTTCGAAGGAAAAAAAGGAAGTCGGTAGAGGGACTCCTGTGTTTGAAAAGTGATGGGATTCGGGGGGGGGGAAAAAGAAATCAATAAACGAGACCAGGAAAAAAGGCGGCAGGCGAGAAAGATGTACTCCATATAAGAAAACGTGGGCTCCAAGGTGGTAGAATTCGCTTATCCGATTTGAATCTAACTCTTTTTAGCTAGAAACCGGGGTTCGTGGTCCGTCCAAACTTGTTCAGCAGGAGTCGAGCCCTACAAAAGACGACGTTGCTCAAGCTGGTAGAAAAAAATGTGCAACTCGCTCGGATGACCCACGATCAAATCAAAAGACGGCCTCTTTTGTCGGAGGGACTGTGCGTCGGGGTGCTGGGGGGGGGGGGGTGGGGGGGGGGGGGGGGGAGTTGTGGGGCGGGGAACCTCTCTGGAATTTGAAGGGGCTTTCACGCGGGGGGGATCGGAATCTGACTTGCGGACTACCTGGGGGGGCGAAAAAATTCCGGTAAGAACTTGACGGTTAAAGGGAAGCGTCTGGTCCACTGGGTAAGCGACAATCCCCTTTCAAGGAATATCGATGACAGAAACGGATCGTAAGTGGGGGGGGTCTGACCATTAAGATTAAGTCTAAAAGGAGGATCGAGGGGGGGACAAAGGGTCTCATTTCTACAAGGCCCGGGGAGAAAAAGGGCAGAGGGAGGGGATACCAGCTGGCAAATGGACAAAAGGAAGACTCAGGGATGGGCGTGGAGTGTTAAAGGACAGAAAAGAAAAGAAAAACACACAATAGGGGGGAGTTGGGGGATAGCGGTGTAGAAGATTCGGGTGCGGTGGTAAAAGAGGGAAGGGAATGGGAGGTGCATAGTCAAAGGGAGGGAAAAAAGGTTTGGAAAAATAAGGAACGGGATGACGCAACAGATATTAAAGCATTGCTGAGGAGAAAAAAAATTGTGAAAGGAGGCCGACAATTCTCTTTGGGGTCCGAGGGGGGGAAAGAAGAATGGTTGGGAGTGCTCATTAGGCAGGGGTGGGAGAGAACTTAGCGTGACAAAATGAGCTTGGGCCACTGGGGGGTTGGAAGGGAAGAATGAGAACTTTTCTGCTCCGGGGAAAAGAGAAAGACGCACCAATGTCTCGCGAAGTACTTAGGGTGGAGGAAAGGAGGTAGGGAGGAGGCGGTGGAGTGCAAAGGTGCTCTCGATCGGGTCAGAAAAAGGTGGGGGAAAGTGTTCGTTCAGTAATAGGAATGATGAATCCTGGGAAATGCAACGGCGAAGGGAAGGGAAAATAAGAGGACTAGTGACGTCACCTCGGCAGACCGGAAAAGGACTCCAGAGAAAGTGGAAAAGGGCAGTTGTCTCTTTCAGAGCTGGAAGGAGGAAGGTGTTGGGGAAGACTTTTGGGAGGTCGGGGAAAATACGGGTGGAGGGGGGGGTCCCACTCGGAAACTTCCATAGAACAAGCGCTCCGTAACGAATGGGGTTAGCAAGGGACAGCCCTCGTGGGATTCAAAGGAGAAAAGGGAATCAGCAGCACTCTCTATCCCAAATACTCTAAAAAAAAAAAAAAGGGGGAGGACTTATTAGGGAGGAAGGGGGATTTGAAGAACCGAGGGAAAAGAGGGGAAAACTGGGCCGTCGCCTACGAGTTCCAAAAAAATCGTAGAAAACCTACTAAGAGAGGACGAGCTGTTTCCTCAAAAAAACAGCTGAGAAAGCTGGAAAAACGACCTACAACAAACAGCCGAGGGGGACCAAAGAATCATTATATCTTTATTCTGCGATCACGAGAAGGAGAGGGCAATAAAGAACGCCTAATGTAAGGGAAATACGAGAGAGCAAGGGAAAAAAAGTCGGGAAAAGCTTCGATTTCCCCTGAAGGAAAAACGGCAAAGGAAAAGAGAACCCTAATCTATGCACCTGGGAAGTTCTTCACCGCAAAGAGCTCTAAAGGAGAAAGGATCGAGAGAGGGAGTAGCCAAGTTTTTCAAGCTGTCGCGGCGCATAAAAAAAAAGGGAGGAAGGCTCAGGTACCAATCGACATTAAGTGGGAGAACTACGGGTGAGACGACGTCGGAAGCCAAAAACGCAGGAAACACAGAAAGCAGAAACGAGGAAAAAAATCTGTAGCTATATTCAAAAGGAAGGTGGACATAGCGGGTGTTTGTCAGAAGGAAAGGTCAGAGGGGGCGAAGAATACTTCCTTATCCTCCAACAAAGGGGATAGCAAAATAGTCCGAGAACTACGGAAAATACCAACAGTCAATAGAAAGCACAAAAAAGAAAGAAAAGATGGGGGGGTCTTGTTTCTCGAGGGAGGAGGGAAAACAATCAGGACGGAAAAAGAGGTGGATTAAGAAGGTAGACATTGGCGTTTTCGCCGAACCCGCTGCAGGAAAGAAAAGAATATACGGACACTTTCGTCTAAAATACGAAAGAGAAACTGCTGGCTAACGAGCAGGGAGAGAGCATCGAAGGCGGAGCGAGAGAGAGCGCGGGGTGAGCTGGGGAAAACAAAATAATGCATCTCTCACAAGGAAGAAAGGAAAGGTTGACCACTGAAGGGGGGCAACCGAAGGAAGAGGGGGGGGGGGGGTCCAGGGGAAAACTACCGTCAACCTGGGAGCCTTAAAAGCGCCAGGGGACCAACGTGTTAACTGTAAAGCAGAGAGAATGCCAGACTTCAAAAAAAAAGGGCGCTAAGAAAGGGGTGGCGATTGTAAAGGGGGACATGTATCGAAGGGGGATAAACCTTTCGGTCTGGCTGATTGGGGAAAGGGCGAAAAGACAAAAAAGTTTTGGCCCGGTATCTCAAAAAAAAAAAATGGGGAGGGAAAAAGGCAAGGGGGGCTTCAATCTGGGGGCATAAGCGCCATCGAAAAAACGCGATCAAGTGTCTTGGTGCACGAGCACCAAGGTAATCAGAGAAAAAAGGGGGAGCGCTGTCGGGGGGGGTATTGGATAGAAGAAGGGCCGAGGACAATCAACCCAGCCGTCGCAACCACACTTGAAAGAAGGGGGGATATGTCTGTGCCAGACAGGATCGGGGGGGGGGGGGAAAGATACCAGGGGAGGGGCACGGAGAAAAAACAGCTAGAAAAAGAAAGATGGACGAGGAAGACAACCACAACAAAATTCTGCCGGAGGGGAATCAAAGTTCAATAGAAAAGGGGGGAGCGCGAACTCAGGAGGAGCGAGAAGACAAAAAAGTTCACGCCAGCGCAAAACTAACTTCCCGAGGGGAAGGAAGTGAAGGAAAAACTAGTTGGAAGGATCTGTAACGGGGACGCGCGTGGGATGAATTACACTAGAGAAGCCGACTCTCACGCCGATGAGATAAAGGGAGGGGGGGGGAGACATGGAGAGGAAAGCAGTCAAATCCGGGCATCACCGGACAGGGGCGTGCGATTGAGAAAAAAGTGTCTGATCGTCTAGAGCGCGGAAGAGGGGGGGTAACAGGCAAAACAATGTCAATAAACTCCACCCAGGTCACGAAGGGGGGGAAGAAGATCCAGAGGCTGAATGAATAAAATTCAACCATGTCAGAAACCACAACAAAGGACCTATAGGGGTTGACCAACGAGTAGGAAGGAGACAAGGTCACTAGATCGCGGAATCTTATTTCAGATCTCTTAGAAAAAGGGGAAAAAACCAAAAAAACAAACGGCTACTGGCAGTGCGAGGGGAAGGTAAAGAGAATTAGATCAAGGCCAGACTATCCCATCAAGGAAAATGAATTACCACCAGCTTAAAATGGGGTAAAAAGGGGTGTAAGAAAAGTTTGCGAAGAAGCCGGGCGGAAAAAAAGGAACAAGGGGAAAGGGGGATCAACATCATGGAACGAGAAAAATAGTGTGGAGGTTGTGGAGTACGGGCAGAAACTGGCTTCGCCAGAGATTATCTCATTAAAGGAGGAAACTTTAGAATTCGCTAAAAAAGGGAGTTTGGGGGGGGGAAAGGGGTCTAAGATCTGACAGGGCAGCAATTCAGCACCGGGTCTCGGCATATCTTAAGAGTCAAGAGAAATAAGAGGAATTGATTTCTACCAAGGTTATAGCAGGGGCGGGAATACCAAGAAGAACGACCGAAAAAAAAAAAATTTGCGCTGGCAAGGTCGATCAGGAAAAGGAAAGAGTAGGGGGACCTGCCAATAAAGAAATCAAAGGGGGAAAATATCCTGAGAAAGGAAAAAAAAAAACAAACCAAGAACGGCGACTCATCCCGCGTACTCAAGTCTGAGGAATAAAAGGATGAGGCTCTCTTTTGGAAGAAAAGAAAGGAAACGGGCTAGTCCCGCTCTTGAGCGGAGGGGTTAGAACGCGCGAGGGCGTACATTTGGACTGGAGAACGAGGTTCAAGGAACGCAGAAAAGTCTGAAGGTCCCGTGCCACAGGGAAGGAATGGAAAAGTGAGGGAATAAACATAGAAGTTGAATAGGCGACTCTAATGATCGAACGTCGGGGTCTGTCATCTCGCCAGCGCAAGGAGAAAGGGGGGGGGGGCAAGGTCGAACGGCTTAAAGGGTTGTGGGCAGGGGACAGGTGTACGTAGGGAAGTCTCATTAAAAACAACAAAGGAGGGAGACCCTCACAAGCAGAGAGAGAGGTTCGAGGGGGAGAGTGCGGGTCCATCGGGCAGCCGCGAACAGGTAGGGTGATCCGATGGCAGTGAGTGAAAACAGAAGAAAGTAAGTCCGGGGAGGTCGAAAAAAATCCTGTGGGGGGAACAAGGGTATGGAAGGGGGGAGGGGCAATCTTAGGGCAGAGGGGAGAACAGGTGGGGGGACTTTTTGGGGGGGACCACGACTGGGAGAGCAGAAGAAGGGATAGTCCCTGACGGGACCAAAAGAAAAGAAATCCCTTCTCTCCGGAGAAGGAGGGGGAGGGGAGGACAAAGAACGATCCCAAGGACTTAAGTATATGAGGGATCAAAAGGGATCTCCGGACTGAAACTTTCTGCTGTACAGCGGAGGAAGGATATGAAAAAAAAGGAAATCGTCCATCATTCCTAGTTGAAAGGAATAGGGAAAGTGACCTCGGAGATTAAACAGGCTTAGAGGAGGAGGGTGACGAGGGGCTTCAGGGCCGGGATAAACACAGCAATTATCTCTTGTCCCTTTGGGTACTAGGGGGTGAAGCATTAAAAAGTAGAATCCGAATCTGAAAAGGAAATCAAGTCCAGCTGGAATTCGAACAGACCTCAAGCTATATGAAAGGAAAACGGCGGGGAAGCAGAGGGAAGAAACTTCGCTCTACCTGAATACAGAAAGGCGCCTGCCGAAAATGAACAGGTTCTCGTACTATCTAGGGGGGGAAGACAATGCGCGGAGGAGAAGGTGGAGGGTTCAAAAAAGTTTTCGGAAGGGGGGGGGTTTCCGCGACGTCGCACGCGACAGCGAAGGGAGGGTCAGCTCGTGGGAAGAAAGAAAAAAAGGGGAAAAGGGGGGGGACCGTAAACATAAGGGCCTAGTGCGCGGCGCACGTAGGGAAAACGCAGGCGCCGGCGAGAACCGCGCTCTTAAATAGGCGGGGACACTCGATTTCGTCGATCACCGTGGGGGGTCCAGGAGGGCGCGGAAGCGAGAAGTTTTAGAAAAACGAGGAAGAAGGAATCAGATTAAGATGGACGACAGGGGGAAAGTTGAAGGACAAAAATTGTAGTCAGGGGAAGAGGTTCGAAAAAAAGATCCGCCGAAATGCCGGGGGGAAGGTGAGGAAAAACAGACGTCAAAGACCTTGGCTCAAGCGTTGAAGGACCGGTTACGTGACAGCCGGTAGAAGAAGAAGGGACACTGACTACCCCGCTTGGGGAGGGGTCCAGGAGGGGCCGGAAAGGGGGTTGGCTATAGGGGGGGGGAGGGGATGGTCTAGGCCGTTCGAGTGCAATATCGGAGAAAGGTAAATCCCCTTTGCAGGGCTCGCAAAAGGGGCGGGCACAGGGGGGAGAGGTACATGCAGGAGGAGGAAATAATCCTCGATCCCGCTACCTGGAAGGGAAAACTTGTGGTCTCGTACAAGGCTGCAAAAGACTCACGTGGGTGACGACTGGGGGGAAGGAGCGCAGTTCGGTTCAAAGAGGGGTAGGAAAAAAAAAAAATCGCGGCAAACAGAGCGAGAAAGAAAAGAAGGAGTCTAAAAGAAAGAAGTCTCGGGGCTCTCCGTAGGATCTTATCAAAGTGGTGAAAAAAAAAAAAGGACCGGGCTTCGTGGGGGGGAAACACTTGGGGGGAGATCGACGCCGCAGGGGAAAGGGGGGGCGCTTGGAGGTACTGAAGGAGAGCGCGATAAAAAGACAAAGAATCGGGGAAACTAAAACAGGGACAGGCGAAGGAAGACCAACAATACCAGCGGGCGCTTGAGAGGTTGGGCGGTCGGTCCGAAACGACTGGGAAGAAGGGACCGTGACCCTAAAGGGCTAGCGGAGATGGGGAGGATATAAGGGTAAGGGGGGGGGGGGGGTAGAAAAAGGATCAGTGACTATGAAAACAGGTCCAAAGGGAGGTAAAGTCTGCCTACAGTAAACCATTCAAAGAAACTCGAGATCGGGGGGAAAACCTCGGGAAAGAACCGCGACGTAGGAGACCGCGAAAAGAATGAAGGGGAGGGGACATCGAAGAGAGGCGTTATTCTACGCCGCCACCAAAAGTTAGAGGGGAAATTCAAAAGGGGGGAGAGGACCCTTACAGGGGGGGGGCAGTGTCAGGGTGGTGGGTAAGCCAGGGGAGGATGTCGGGGGGGGGTGCAGAAATCTTCGAGGGTGATAGCAAGGGTGATTTCAAGTCTAGAGGGCCCTCTTCTCTAAAAAGAAAAAAAAAAGAAGTTATGGGATGCTTCAAAGGTGCAGCGGGGTGTTTAACATGAGTATTTGAGTGAGAGGCGCAATAGGTTGAAGTCGTGGGGGAAGAAGATTGAAAGGACCAAAGACTGCTCGGAAGAGGGCAAAACCAGCACACCCGCCGTCTTGTCCCAAAGGGGATGGAGGCTCATCGAGCTATCGGGCGAATCGGGGGGACTGGAGTGCTCAGGCTTCTGGGGCTTTTGGGGGAGGGGCGACTCTTGTTGCGGTGATAAATGGGAGGCGAAAAAACCGGAAGGAGAGGGGTGTGGGGGGGGCCAGAGGGGGAGCGCCGACGAGGGAATATCGACTCATCTTTCACACCATGTCTAAGGTAGATGAGGGACCAACAGAGAAGAGGGGCACGTTGGGGATCTCGATCGGGGGGGAGAGGGACTCAGTTGTTTCGAAGGTGAGGGGGACAATTCTACATTGGCTTGGGAAGGATTACTTGGAAATCACTCGGAGAAGGATCGAGGAACTCAGGCTGAGGGAGAGAGGAAAAGAAGCGGTTGCTCGTCTCCGCCACAGAAAGCTGCAGTATATCAAGAGAGGGAGGGGGGCTTGCCTTCGTCATTTGTTACCTGGAGCGCGGGGGTCCAAGAAGGGGAGACGTGTGGTGGAAACAGCAGCGCAGAAACGAAGGAACCAGCAGGGAACCTTCGGGAGAACGCGGAGAACGCCAGAACTCGGTGATGCAAATCAGCTAGCAGGAGG
>Ga0179593_1276939_pt1 | contig 11382 bp, 9 predicted proteins | sample CZODoug2_1_08_16_FD_185931 | JGI IMG/M metagenome (GOLD analysis project Ga0179593, IMG submission 185931) | Vadose zone soil fungal communities from Angelo Coast Range Reserve, California, USA - CZODoug2_1_08_16fungal (PacBio error correction) | ecosystem: Environmental > Terrestrial > Soil >...
CAAGAAGGGGACGCTCCTCTAAAAAGCCCTCAGCTGGAGTCAAGAAAAGAAATAGCGATCACGAGGTTGGGGAAGAGAAGGGGCATAGTCAACACCTGAATTACGGCAACATTTGCCAGAGAAAGAGGGAAGGGCCGAACCCCGCTAGAGTTCAATCTGTGAAAAATCCTGGCGCTGGTCATTTAAAACCATCCACGGCAATAAAGCATGAATGCGGGCAAAGGTCAACAATGAAAATGATATACCGATGGTGTCCAAAAACCAGGAGCAGGACTTTCGGAGGAAAAATGCGAGCATAACCCTTTTGACTAAAGCGAAGGAGAAGGGGGGGGGGGAGAAGCTTCACCGAATACCACATCTATCACGATCTGTAAAAGAAGACTCAAAGAGGAAGGATGACTGAAAAAACGCGACGGAGAGATTGCTAAGGGAAGGGCGGCCTTGATGTGAGGTCTATTCATTGAGTTCGTCAAAACCGGCAGGAAGAAGTCCAAAGGGGCACGACTTAAAAAGAGAAGCTGTCCAAGTTCGCGGATGGGGGAAATTCAGTGAGCGAGAACGATATCTTTCTCAATCGATCGCTTGAAGGGTCAGGGGGTAAACTATTTTGAAATGGGAGATCCCTTTGGGAAAATGACCCTAGGAGAGGGGATTGGGAAGACAAAAAAACGGTGCCGGCTCGTGGCTGAAGGGGGGAGCCTTGGAGTGTTTTTGGGATGAGAAGCAGGTCACCGTATTCATCACAAAAAAAGAGGAAATGGAATATGCAAGGTGGGGGGGAGGGGGTACATTCAAGGCGCGGAGGAGTATGGTGAAAAAAACAGACAGCCGAAGGCGTCGAGGAAGACAGGAGCGACAAGGGCCACCAGCCATCAAGAGCGCGAAAAACCAGGGGGAACGGCCCCTGGCACAGTTGTGATATCGACAGGACCGACTTGCTCATCTTCAGGGCTAACTCCCAAGGGAACGCGGAGGGGAAACACACCAAAAGAACCGAATAGTCTAAGGGGGGGTTTGGCCATCCCATGTAACATCAGGGGGGAACGTGGATTAATGAAAAGAACTTACAAAAACATACAAGAGTTAATAATACGAGAAAGAGTACTGAAGCTTACAAAAGTGCGACCAAAGGAACAGCAAAATTACCAGAAAAGGGCGGCACTAGCGTCGAGTTCTGAAGGCAACGGAATGGGTCCGATATTTTGGAAAAATGTCGGAAAGCCAAAAAGGACTTTGAAGCAAAAAAATTCCACGGAGGTGTCAAAGGAAAGTCGGGGGAACACGCACGGTCAAGGCAAAGTCTATTGTATACCCAGAAATCGGGGCCGCAGGGGGAAAAAAAGCCAAAGACGTGGGTCAAAAAATGGGCGCTGGAGGCGTATATAGGGAAGAGGCAAAAGAGAACAAGCCTCGCAGAGCGCGGTGCCGCAGGTTCTGTGTCAGGGCAAAGGGCATCTGCAAGTTATCGATTTGGGGGGGGAAATAAGCCGCGATAGAGAAGAGGGCTACTGGACCACTTGAAGGTCGACCAAGACAGGCAAGCACATATCTCAGCACAAGTCTCAGCAACCCGATCACAGGGCTTCAGATCCTCGGTGGGAGGGGCCCCAGGGCACCATTCCAAGAAAACTGCAGCTGTCATCAAACGTAGGGACTACAATCACACAACAAAGAGGAAAGTGGGGAAGTGGTCACGATCCTAATAAAAGGGGCAAATGAAGAGAAAGTATAGACTTCCCAACACTGTCTTGGAAGGGGTTCGAAACCCGATGGCCCGCGCATGAAAAAAAAAGAAAAAAGAATCAACCCCAAGTCAATAATCGCCGTAGAGTACCGTGTCGGACATGCCGAAGGGGACAGGGTGGCGGGGGGAAATCATGGAACTCAGCGGAAAGATACCGCTGCATACCCATTTTGGACCGGCAACGGAGGATAAAAATGCTTCCATATGGGCGAGTAGAAATTCAGAAATTGGAGGAGATTAACAAGAGCAATCGGAGTTTGGGGGGCGAAAACCTTTCGTGCGTCTGCCTGAAAAAAATCTACCGAAAAAAGGGCCGCGTTCCGTGTTCCTACCTGGGTCTGGATGAGCGAAAAGGGGAGTCAATCTCTTGTGAAGTTGTACGCTTAGAAGTACAAATGAAGGGGCAAATCGGGTCAAAATCGGGAAAAATCTCTAGCGCCACAAAGAATTAGGAGGGCCCCCTCGGGTCGAATGGCGTGCAGGAGGGTCGGGTCTAAGATCGGGGACAAATGAGTTGTAGAGCATACAAAAACGTCAACAGTACTGTAGTGCTGTTGAACTCATGAGATTTAAAAAAACGAAAGGCACTACAACTGGGGTCTATGAAATCGAGATAGCGTACGTGCGAGGCTGGGGTAAACAAGTGGGGATTTCTAAGCAGTAGAACAGTACACCGCCAGGAAGAAAAAGGTTAAAACGGGATGGGATTCAGCAGGAAAGGGTCTGAGTTTTTCCGAAACTTCTATCGGAATTTCCGACAGGAACGCACAAGGCATTCTTGTCATGGTTTCAGGGGGTTTCAAGGGGGTGTAGGGAATTCGTAAAGATGTGGACGACCTGGGCATAATTCGATGGAGGGTGAACCAGGAAGTAATCCTCAACAGATCATTTCATACCCCATGTTAATTCAGGTCGGGAAAAGTTCCACATGCAGGTGTTCTGCTGTTTCTTAGCAATCGAGTCAGGACGCTGCGGGAGAGTTCGGGACCTTATTAAGGTGTTTTGAAAGGGGGGTCCGACCGGGCGAAAAGAGAGATGCCGGTGGGAAGGCCAAGCGCGCCTTGAATACTGTCTGTAACCCACGGGGTCGCCAGGACTGCAATCGCGTCGGAGCAGGAATGCCGAAAAAAAAAACCCCACTTGCCTATTAAGAAGGAAGGGGGAGACAGATCACAAATCCGTTCGTTAGAGTAAGACTCAGTAGGGGCGCCTGGGAGGACGAGGCAAGGGGGAAAAACAAAACAGGAGAAAATCGGACCGGAGACAGTCTTTTTCTGGGGACATCAATCCAAAATTTTCGCAATATAAAAATAAGTGGAAAAGGGCGGGCGAAAAGGGAAACGTCTGCCTGCGAAACATCCGCCGGGGGGAAGCTCCGAAACTTGAAAAAAAAGGACTTGCCGACAGCTTAAGAAAGCCACCTTCAAGGGGTCAAAAGGCGGCGGGGAAACAGAATGAGAGATCGGTTCCGCCGGCGGTGTGGTGGAAGGTTGGGAACGTGTGTCGATGGTAGGCAGGGGATAGAGAACGTAGCTACTCATGAGGGGGGGGGTTGGGGGCTTACGTTGTCAACGTAGAAATCCGAAAGGCCATGAGTGAAAAATCCCACCGTAGACTTAAAGTGTCTTTGGATAAGGTTTGTGCCCAAGCCGGGCTAAAACTTCGGCGGAACGGCCATTCAGATAGCAAAGGTCCTGCGACGCTAAATGAGAAGGGTCGTGTGTCTTGAAAAGGGCAATCTGGGGGGATTGCTGTGCTTTGCAAATTTCAGAGAAGGCGTATATAGGAGCGCCACGTCTGGTGCAACTCACCAAGAAGCGGCCCAAGTTGGAAGAAATCCAAATCCGCAAAGAAAGCCATTCGGAGCTTTTGTTAAACATCGGGTGTCGGGGAACCCTATGCGCATAAGAAAAAAAGGAAAAAAAGTAACGCCACGGAGAAAAACAAAAAGGTCAATCAGGGTGTAACAGAAGGCGACTATGGCTGGGAAGTACTCGACATGAAAGGCGATCCAGCGGGAGAAAGGAAAGTAAACGGGGAGGGACAAAGAAAGCGCGAGAGTGGGAATATCTTGTGAACTTGACATCGTAATAGAGAATTACACTTGCACCGGCAATGGGGGGCCGGCAAAGAAATAAAGGGCGGCTAAAACCAAAAAAAAGAAAAACATCGGAAAGAAAAAAGCAGCACAATGAAAAAAAGAAAAACTCACTGATGGGAGTTCACCTCTAGCTAGAAGAATCGCAGCGAACAGGGAAGATTGAACGGCCGTAGTTGAAAGAGAGGGAGAGGTCGGGGGGATTGAGGTAAGCGTCTACATCGAAGCGTCAACGGGGACGGGGGTAGGCACGGCCTTGAATCACCAATTCATGGCCTACCTAAAGAGGGGGGGAAAGAACGCAAACAAAGGAAGTCATCTATTTGGACGGGACGGGGCAAAAGAACTTCAGTCAGTTGGAGATGGACGGTGGGTCAATCCAGCGCTCCCGGGCATCGGCAGGGGAAAGTGACGTAACGAAGTGTCGTGCGCCTCTGGGATCAGGGATTATGGTCGTAATCATGTTGAAGGCGAGAACCAAAGATACCTGCCACAAAAAGATTAGCGTATTCCGTGATGGCTCCAAACAATCAAGGGAAGGGAAACGAAGGAGGACCAGGCAAGTGAACAAAAAACAACGAAATCATCACGTGCAACTTCAAATGAAGCGCCACAGCGATTTTACAGAACCGGAAATAAGAAACAACTCGAGGTGGTTGCCGGTAGGGGCTCGAAAGAAGCGAAAGGAGGAACAATCGAGGTCTCCCCAAAAATCTGTTGGCGGGGATGAAAAGAAAAGGGGTCAGCGCATCACGGCAGGGAATGGAAACAATTCAAATTCAAAAAACGACATGAGTGCTGGACAAAGGAACTGCACCATCGTAGACCGCAATGGGGGTGCGGCACCCACTGGGAGTTGAAAGTACTTTCTTGCGAATCAGGCCGTTTGCACCGCTAAGCGCAAGGGAGGGACGACTTGGGCCAAAAATCACCGCGAGGCACGAGAAGTAAATCTCTGGGAGTCAAAGAAGGAAAAAACGGAGAGACGGAAGATCGCGCGGAAACCAACCAGTAACACTGAATAAAAGTGAATGTGCGGAAGGTGAATGGGTGAGGTAGATCCCCAAACCAAAACCCAACTCATCTGAAACGGGGGGTTCAAAGGAGAAGGTTGGTAAAGGGTTTCCGTTGATGAATTCAGAGGCTGTCATAGAGGCAAAGGTTCCCGCGGATGGGAAAAAATTCAGGTGAGAGGCCACAGAGAGTGAAGAAATCTACGGTGTCACGGAGGTCGGTAAAAGCTGGGAAACAGTGGAGCAGACTGGGCGCTCCCTGTGGCTGCCTAGGGAAGTGAAAAAATAGGAGAAAGAGGATGCAGGGAAAAAAAAAAACAAAAGGGCCTTAAGGGGAGACAATTGTCAGGGGGGTGCGTATTGAAAGCAGGGTTCACCTTAAAAAACCCAGACAAAAATGAAGTTTGGTCATCACCAAGAAAGGGGAGGGCGGCAATAAGGGTCAGGGGGAGAGGATGAGTATTGGTCAAAGCTCCCGGCATAAAAGAAGAACTTTGCGCGGACTATCTCATTACGCAGGGCGACCACGGCCATCCCTCATAGGAGAGCGAAAGCATTGAGGTAAAAGGCGATTTAAAGTAAAGGAAATCTGAGAGGAGGGGGGAAGATACTCCACGGGAAGCGGGCTGTTCAACAGTCACCAAGCTCCACCAACCTCAACCGAAAGGAAGAGGCGAGTGGTTGGGGATTTTACACCCAAGGGGAAAAAGTTGAAGGAACCTGAGAACACAAAAAGTAGTACCGGGAGACGGGGGAGAAAGGGCGTTACAACACACCGGCAAGACTCTCTACTAAAAACTTGCAACCAATACACAAGAAGGGGAAAAAAGAGAGAGTGAAAGTCATGCTTCTATCTTTTTGGAATAACGCAATTTCGGCCGGGCATATCTCAGGGGGAAAAGTCGGGCGCATTCTCCACCGGACTTATGTTCCATGGTGGAAAGACGTCGTGCGCACGAAAGGGCAAGGCAAGAAAGGGGTTTCGTTTCGGAGATCGGCGGCGTAAGGAAGATGAAAAATCCCCAAGAAATTTTCTTGCCAGGGGAACGGCCCGAGGCTGGCGCGTGGCGGGTGTAATATTGCAAAGAAAAACAGAGAAAGACGGAGGAAAGCTCGACCAGGAAAAACGCAAAATGAAAGCAAAACAGTTGTATTTTTAACAGCGGACGTCCTCGGCAAGGGTGTCGAATGGGGGGGCAAACGCACCGGAGAAAAACGCGGCAAGAAACCCCTTGGGAAGCATTGGGGGCTAAGCTATGAAAAACGACAGGCGCTCAACGGCGAGCGCGCAAGATGAAGAGAATCGAATCGGTTCGGGTAAACTGGCAGGGAGAACGGCAAAGAGACTCATAAGGACATGACTGCAGCTACGGGTAAGCAAGAACACTCAAACACTTAGGGTGAAGTTGGCGAGCCCTGGAGCATGGGAAAAGACAGGAGAGCTAGAATGGTAAACCCCACGCAGCTTGGTGCACACACCGGTGAAAAATTCACACCTACACTGACGCCGATCACAAAAAGTCAACAAGTGGACAAGCGAATCGTCCTTAGGGGAGTCACATTCAGGGGGTGGACCCTCATGGGGGGGGGGAATCATCGGAATAAGGAAAAAGGCTGCAGCCAGAAGGGTGAAAAAGGGGGTAACACGGCTCCGAGGGGGATACAATTCTACATGGGGGTACGACATCAGAATAAGAAAGTGGGGAGCGAGCATCGTCATAGTCAAAGGAAAATGCACTCAAAGGTCGGGAGCCACAAAGCCCGGGCGGAGGAGAGGTGCAAGGATTTTTGAAAAGAGGGAGGGAATCGCCGTCGGTCAAATCGTTGGTCGGGAATGGGGTCAAAAAATGACGAAAGCCTACGCATACAAGGAGCACAACAACAACAGTATGGGGTAGGGGGAGTTCCACGAGGGTCGCTATCGTCTTGAAGTAATTGTCGTCGAAATAGGATAGAAAATATATTGGGGAAAATCACGAGAAAAGACTGAATAAAAAAGCCGTAAGGTGGGAAGGGGAGCAGAAAGGGCATAAATCGGAAAAGTGGTAGCAAACAACGAGTTGGGGTTATATTACTATTAGAGCTCCCAAGTTGAGCTAAAACGCTAGGCTGAGTGGTGGGCGAAGCAAGGGAGTAATTCGAGGGGAAAGTTAAACCATTATTAGTCGCTTTCCAGGAGGTCAAGGATTGGTTGCCAAAACGGACGATCGGAACAAGGACAGAAAACGATGCTGGGTATTTACAAATTGTGGTTCGCTTTGTTCAGAGTGGGGACGCGGCCCATCGGGGGTCGACAGGGACAGATGTAGGGGGGGACCAATGTCGGCTCTCCAAGAGTGGCCAAGGGAGTTGGGCAAGGAAAAAACACTGGGGGAAGGGAGGGCGGCTTCCGCTTGTCGCAGTGCAGCTCGTTGAGAGCGCAGAGCCAGGGGACGGGAATTGTAAAAGAACCAACCAGGACTCTCGGGGGGAATGGGACACAGTGCTCGCCGGGGCGCGCCGGCGGAGGAGAGGGGTAGTGCATTAGGATAAAAAGAAAGGGGCTGCTTGAAATAGGCAGGGGGTATCCTCAATCTCCCCAAGGGCTATCCTAAGGGAGGGTGACAGAATCAACTGGACAGGGGGGGCGGCGGCGTAGAGCAGGACGAAGGATGGCTCAAGAAAAGGAGGAACCCTCACCTCTAGGAAAAAGGCAAGGACCTCCCACCACCCCCCGTGGAGGGGTCAGTCGCAATCACGCCTAAGGGGGAGGGCGAAAGAACGGGCACAGGGGAAGGTGGTTGACACGAGGAATCGGGAAGACTTGGGAGGGCTCAGAAGTCACACACGAGCCGTTGCCAAAGCCAAATGAAAAAAGAACCAAACCTCACTTAAAACACTCCGGGGGGAACTCGCTCTGCAGGGCATGCGCCTGCTTTGTCGGTGTAATTGTTTGACGTGCGATGGGGGGAACCGGTAAAGCGCCGTCAAAACCGAGGGAGAAAGTGGACGCTCAAGGGTACGTACAAGGGTCCGTCGGGGGAACAGGGGGAAAGAGGGAAAATTCCCCCAACCGTAGAAGAAAGGGTCCACAGTAAGTGATGGGGGAAGGGGGGGGGAGATTTTGGGGCAAGCATTGCTTCGCCATTCTTATCCCGAAAGGAGAAGAAGCCATTGGAATGGTAATGGACCCCGTTAAAAGCGGTTCGCGCGAAGTATGCGGGGCGGCCGGAAAAAGGGAAGTAGATGAAGGCGCAAGAGGGTGACCGCCAAGTTTGTAAAAGACAGCCTCCCTTGAAGAACAGCACAAAAAAAGTTCCGCCATTGAAACAAAGACTCGCTGGGGAAAATGAAGAGGGGGGGGAAAGTGCAAGGGAAAAAAAACCTTCCGTCACTCAGTCAAAAGCGAAGAAAGAGGGGGGGTGTGTTTTGCGCTCTCTTTAAGGGGGGGGCTTGGAGGAAGGGGAAAAAACAGCAACCAAAATGAAAATAACGCGTTGCACAACATAAAAGCGCGAGAGTGAGAACATAGTCGGTGGAAGAAGCAAATGAATGAAAACGGGAAAAGAAAGGACTGGAAATCTTGGATGAAAAATCAAAAAAACGTTTCACGTCAATGTCGGCATAAAGTAACGTGCAGGCGAAAACCAGACACAATATAGGGATCGACAAAACAGTCCAGGAAGAGAAAAGAGCATCTCGGGGGGAGTCAGTGGGGACTCCTTGGGGGGGGGGGGAACGAAGGGGGGGCAGGGAAATCAGGGGGAGCTCAAAAAAAAAAAAAGGGGAGAGGGAAAAGAAAAGATTGGACATGCCAGATCTGAAAAGAATAAGGAAGCAACTCTCTTCGCGGTGGCAGAAACTTAGGGGAAGGTCAGGATACAAAAGATCCTGCAAAAAAAAGGGTGTAACTAAAACAATGGGCTTAAGAGGGGAAGGCTGAAAATCTCATGGGTTTCGTCGGGGGACGTTGTCAATGACAGAGGGGATACCGAAGGAGGGAACTGGGGGTGCAAACGGGGGAAAACGGATAAAAGGAAGGATTTTAGGGGGGGGTTCACAGAAGACTGTCGCAAAAAGGGCGGAGTTGGAGGAAGAGAAACCCCTATAAAGGGCAAAAACCAAAGAGGGGATCGAGAGTTCAGGATGTAAAAAAAGAAGGGCGGAAATGGCAGAGAACAGAAGGGGGAGGACTCTCCACAACAAAAATGAAGGGGAAATCATTTTCAACGGGCATCTAAAGGTCAGACACGCCGACGCAGAAATGGGGGAGACATCAACGGAATATAAAGAAAACAGTGAAGGATGCATACCGCCAAAATGAGTACGAAAATAATCGGTGGGGGAAACGGATCTATTCCCCCGGGGAGCAGAAATCTCTGGGTGGTGGCAAGGCACGATTGATAGCGCTGGTCATTGACCAAGTCCAAGGCAAGAAACGGGGGGACCATGAAGTCTGGCCCTCAAAGTCCAAAGGGAAGAAAACGATGGGGGGTATCCCCACCGTTTCTACCAACGGAGGGGGTTGGCGAGAATCCTCAGACCCTGGTTCTGAAAACTCCGAAAAGAAAGAGGGGGTCCGCCTATTACGAAGAAAAATCGGGGGGGTAATCTATCTCAATTCTTCAAAATGAATCGCATTCTGCAGGTCGTCAACTCAGAACCAATGACAAATCGCGCGGAAGTGCAAAAGAGGAATGCATGACGTGATGGGGGAGGTCAGAAAATAAAATTGGGGAATTGGTGCGGGGGGGGAGAGGCACGGGGAGCTACAAGAACGGGGGGCAATTTAATTCTCGGTCTATAAGAGAGGGCCGTTAACGGGAATCAGGAGAGAGATCCACGATAGAGGGGGGTGCCAGCTCGCAGGGAGGGGTTCGAAGGGGGGTTATATGACGCCCATTTGTGTGAAAGGAAACACATAGGAGAAGAGATGAGGCAAACAAAGAGGGGGGGGGAAGGTAGGCAAAGTGCATGAACAGTTGCATATAAGCCTGGGGTTTCTTGAGGTTCGCAGTTTCCAGACCGAAGGAAGTTTTTCATCACCAGCGAAGGGAAGGGGGGCGGCATGGGGCTAAACTTAAAGCGATGAGAGGGAGGGGGAAAACAAAAACTCCGTGCCAGTAGTGTCACGCAAAGCGTTTTGAAAGACGTCTCCGGGAGGAAAAGTCTCCCCGGAACGCCAGAACATCCATCAGCCGAAAAAGGGAAGGGAAATGGTCCCTGGTAAACGCCAGGGGGGAGGGAGCTCGAAATTAACAATGGCTCATCGCAGGTAGAGGGAAACCCTAAAGGGGAGCCTGTAACAATTAAAAAATCCACAACAAGAAGACTGAACAGGGACTCGTCTACTTTGTGGGGGGGGGGGGGGGGAAAGAAGAAAAGGAACCATTACTTTGTCCAAGGAAGCCTTAAAAAACCTAAAATAAAGTTAAGGAAGCAAAAAGAAATCCTTAATCTGAAAGGACACAAGTCACTACATCGAACGACAAGTGAAAACAATGAAAACCACAAAAGAAGGAAGGGGGATGGAGAACTAAACGATCAGGTCAGGGCGAAATATGTGAAGGGCTAGCAGTGTTTCGAGGAACAATTGGATTCAACGGCTCTTTAAAGTCTGGGCTCAGGCCACCGGGAACGGGAGGTTCGAAAAAAAGGAGGGTGCGCCGGGAAGGAATAAGGGTCAATAGTTTAAGAATTTGTCGTGCGTATTGAAATTAAAAGCCAACACGTTGCTTGGGTCGCCGAAGCGAGGAGGAGGGGGCGGGTTCACAGTAGGGAGGAGCCGACACCAGCGGAAGGCGCCGTACCATCAAAAAGCCGGCCGACATGATCAGATTGGGGGGGGAAAAAAAAAAGCGCATCTCCTTTTGTCGATTGTGGGGAACGAGAAGGGGAAAGAGCGCATTGAAAGAATTGGGGGACAAGGCCGGTACGCAGACGGGGAACGCCTACTCCATCAGAGGAGGAGGACCAGAAAAAAAGGAATAAGAAGCCCGGAAAGTGGGTAAAAGGCACCAAAAAAAAACGGCTCGCCTGCCAATCAAAAGACTGAAAGGCGAAACTCTGGAAAGGAATGGGAAAGAATACAACAAGGGGGATGTGTGCGTGGGGGACGGTTCAAAGGTCAGGATATTACCGAGAAAATGTAAAAATAAGAAAGAACAGTCTTGACCTGGGAGAAACCGGACCACGAAAAAACCCAGGCGAAATGCAAAAGGGTTACAAAAGAAGCATAGCCGGTGCGGTACGTGGAATGAAGAAAAGGGGGCGGAAAACCGAAGGAAAGTCGGAAGAAAGAAATTAGGAACCTTTCACACTGAAGAAAATTATGGGACGCGGAGCCATCAATAGGTAATCTATAGCGTCAAGATGCAAAATTGTGGAGAAAGGGGAGAGGACAGCGTCAAAGAATCTGGGAGAACAATTTTCGTGGGTAGGAACATCTCCTGCTGCAACCATCAAAAGCTACGGATGTGAACTGGGGGGAGGCTTCTGTCGAAGTCGGCAGAGACGGGTTTAAGGAATCTTCACAATCGAAGTGTCAG
>Ga0179593_1278947_pt1 | contig 11382 bp, 11 predicted proteins | sample CZODoug2_1_08_16_FD_185931 | JGI IMG/M metagenome (GOLD analysis project Ga0179593, IMG submission 185931) | Vadose zone soil fungal communities from Angelo Coast Range Reserve, California, USA - CZODoug2_1_08_16fungal (PacBio error correction) | ecosystem: Environmental > Terrestrial > Soil >...
TCCAAAATGGGAAAAAGAGATGACGTAGTCCTCAAGTCGAGGGGCTGGCGCAAGGAGGTTTTAGAGGGGGCCAAACAAGTTGACCTTTCTTGATTTGAGAGCTTTGATGCGCCATTCTATATCGCCGATGTAAATAAAAAAAGAAAGGCCGACTGTCTGGATAAAGGCAAGAGGGATACAAGCTGCAAAGTGCGCATCCACGAACTGAGATATCACCGAGAAGCTATTCCTGGCGGATTGGCCGGATGCAAGGGGAGGAGAAAGATTGGCTGCGGCTGCAAGACGATGTCCTTGAAAAAGAAAGAAAAAGAATGAAGATGGCTAGAAGGAAAAAAAACCCGCAAAAGTGTACACCTCGCTTGGATAAAGGTCGGAAATAATCTTGTTCAATAATAATGAACCATCGGGGGACGCCGCGGAAATACTCAAGGGAAAGGAAAGGGGAACAGGTAAGGCAGCTCTCTCTATCTATCGAGCATGCGCACGTCCGCGGCAAGGAAGGAGACGGAGGGGCGGGCAAGTGAAGACCAAAGATATGCAGTCTTCAGATCTCGAAGAATGTCTTAATCGGGTCGGCAAGAGAAGGGCAAAGCATGACAAGGTCCCGGACCTCCAGCCTTGGGGTGGGGAGAAAAGAAAGCAAAGACCAGGAGCAGTCTCATGACAAATGCCAAATGTATGGGGACGGTGTCAAAAGACTATGAAAAGCGCGTGATCGAAGTGCCCGAAGACGAGCGGTAAAGTGTTCTAACAAAAAAACAGGTCGCGTCAACTGGACTGTGAGAAGGTCGTTAGAGGTAAAAACAAAGGCCGGAGCGGTGATGCAAAGGGGCAACGGAGGTCGACGGGAAAGTCAAGAAAAGGGAAAGAAGGCTCGTCTATATCCGATCATAACATAGAGCACAAGAAAAGGACTCGATGAATGCCGGTAGAATGGGTGGGAATCATCGGGGTCATACACTGACCTCGAAAAGGCAAAGAGGGAGGGAAGGGGGGCGGCTGAAATCGGACCACCTTCAGTTTTCAGAAGTAGAGAACAACACCCGCATCTCGCAACTTTTCAAGCGCCGCCAAGGGGCGGTACAATGGCCAAATAGGACCGGAAATGCCAAGGCTTCGACCTGGCAGGACCAATCAACCTCGCCGGGATAAATCTTCTAAAAACGGGAGGCGCCTGATAACTTCAAGGATACGCCGAAGGGGGTAAAAAATGGGGCCAGGTTTCATGGGACCTTGGTCTTTCTCATTCGACGTGGGGACCTAGACCGCCGCATTCATGGCACGTCTGGGCAGCAAAGAACGACTGATAGAAAGGAGTGAACGATGTTTGGGAATGGTTGGGAAAAAAGTCTTTGGGTTGGTTTGTTAGAATCAAAGGCGCTGATGCCTGCGGCCAAGGGTGAATATCAAAAGGCGTCGGAACAGGTTACGCAGCCGACCTCGGAAAAATGCCGGCAAAACGGGGCCGCAGGGCAAAATCTATCGGGGTACAGCCGGCGTTCGGTGGGAAAAACGGAGTCGTAACGCGATGGAAACAACGTTCCTAGACTAGGCTGGCAAGCAAAAGTACCTTGGAGCTGTGGGCGAAGGCCAGAAAGTATCCGGGGAAATGGTCCCGGAAGGGCAAGGAAAGAAGGGGGTCGGGGCGCCGCGTCAGAATCACAAACCGTTCTCAGAGCGGGAGGGCTACGGAACTTCTCTTCCCGGGGTCCCGTAACGAGACCCAAATAATCGATTCGACAAGGAGGAGGGGCGGGAGCTGCACTGGTCGATTGCCAAGAGTCTTATTTTGAAATAGGAGACGTCAAACGTTTTGGGGAGGGCCTGCTCTACAAGCACTCGAGGGAGGTCAAGGTGGTGGAATGGGAGGAGGGGTTGTTTTGATGACCTAAACCAAGGGGAGATGTTTTCTTCCGTGGACGAAGAGATCGAAACAGAAGAACTCATCTCAAGAAGAGACCACACCAAAGTCGCCAAAACTCGGAGGGGAGGAGGGGATGCGAACAGAATGGCGAAGGACCCAAAAGTGCCGGAAGGACCGCAGCTGTTAGAACTTTTTCTGGGTTGTGGTCGTGGAGTAAACTCAAAAGGCAACGCGCAGGGTGATCAGCGAACATTGGAGTCGAAAATTCCACGATGGGAAAGAATAGCCGGGGGGAACGCATAATCCACAAATTGACCGCATATTTGGGAAGAAAAGATTGGTGGAAAAGATTCAGGCAGCAACAATGATCAAAAGGAAGCAGTTGAGAAATTTTAGAGGACAGGTCTGAATTTCGAAGACTTTTTGCATCCCCTGAGTGGCGTACACCGACACGAAGTAGAGGGAACAGAAGAACCGGGGAGTGAAAAAAAAAAAACAATCAAAGACGGTAAGGGAGTGTACCAGGGGCCGCCCATAGGGAAAGTCCCAAAAAAGAGAGGACGAGGTTTAAAAATACTGTTCTCGAAAGAGACCAAGTCGCGGTGGAAGGGATGGTCAAGAACCAAAGCAGGGGAATAGGTTTCCTCATGGAGGCGCTCAGCGATAGTATGGAAGACGAAATCGCCAGAAGTTCTCCCCAGCAACTGACCGCTCTCGGAAACAGTGGTATTCGCAGAAGGCCGTCAAGGGGACATCGGGACGTAGGAGCTACATCAAGAAAACGCGTCCGTCTGCTAGTATAACATATGTCTGGACGCCCCACAGCGGAGATTCTTCTATCTGTGGACCCTCAACATAGTACCCAAGAGGCGTAGAAATCGCAGAATCCTCAGATTAGGGGTTGCGCAGGGCGCATAAACGATCGAGAAAGAACCTGAGTGGCCAGCCCTTGCCAAGATGCGAGAAGGAGGCGAACCCTAGGCAGGCGTCATTAAGTCAGACGATTCAGGTCAGAAAACGCGGCGGGGGCGCGCAAGGGGGTATCTTTACTTTCTTATCCGAAGTGAATATCGAGGAGGCCATGGGAAAAAAGAACAGAAAAAAGGTGGTCATCATTCAAGAAGCGCGGTCGTGGGGAGGACAGGAGGCCAGGCCGGCGAGACGCACGAAACGCTGAAGATTATGGAAAGGAAAAATTGACGATTACACCTATCCGGAAAAAGGGAAAAAAAAAGAACGGGGTGCGATGAAGGGGGCGGGATGGTCTTCAGGAAGGTGGGGCGGCACGGCAATATGAAAGTGGTCGGAAAAGGAAGCCAACTGCTCTTATCACAATAAATCGCGAGATGCGGAGGAGCTGAACTGAAGAAAGCTCGGAAGATATGAAGTGAGCATTAGAGCCAACAGGGGGGTTACCAGTGTCGGGGGAAGAACGTTTGAGGGGGGGGCGGAATGAAATCGGGGTGGGTGTTCCTGCGCAGGGTGCGGCCTATCGCGCTTGGGAGCGCAAAAAAAAAAAAAAAACAGCCAGGCGGGGACTCGGGAAGGAGAAGATTGCGGAAAGTAGCAAGGCACTCAAACATCGGCAAAATCTCATAGGAAAAACAGACGGTCCGAAAAGCAAAAAAAGAGAAAAAAGAGCGGATGGGCAGCCGTACTGATCAGCGAGGCAGGTCTGCAAGAACGAAGGTCTTGGGGGGAGCCCCATCTTCTTGTTGTGAAAGGAACAGTGAAAAGTCTGTTGCTTGGGTGGCGGTGCTTTGCACCAAAGAGGAAAGGGAGGGCGGGGCGGAATACGTGCTCCGGGGGGGGGAACGGTGGAAAGGACCGATAACTTTACCAAGAGGGGGTCAGGGCTGCTCCCGAGACTTCGGCGCAAGGATGTCCTTCGCGCGACCGACCGGCAGAAAAGACCCGCAAAGGACACAAAAAGGAGAGCATCAGGGGGCGACGGATCAGGAGAAAAAAAAAAAACGAGAGGAGGACCCTAATAGGAGTCCACTCCGCGTGATGGCCGATGCCTCATGTCAATTCGTTCACTCCTTTCCGGAAGAACCGCCGGAACGCGGGAACAATCCCCTAACAGCGAAACGGGAGGCAGACGGAACACACTGTTACCGGTTCTTCCCGGGGCGGAAAAAAAGGACAACCGGAACGGGGGGTCGCCGTCCTCCGCCCGAACGACGGCGATGCAGGCCAAAGGGCACCAAAAGCAACAGGGCCTGTAAAAAAAAAGGAATGTCTACAAAAAATAAGAGGGGGGGCGACGAAAAAGTCTTCCTGGACATAATAGATCGAGAAGTCTGCGCAAGAACGAAGCGGCGAGCCGAAGGAGTTTCGGGGGGGCGGACAGGGAGGTGAGATGGATTTCCTAGGGTTAGGGGGCAACTAAATTCAAGTTCCTATTCCGAAAAGAGGAAAGCAGGCTGGAGGACACGCTCCGATAGGCCGGACACCATAAGGAACCAAACGAAGAGGGAACCCACAACACTCCCCCGCGAGCCCCATACAATAAAGTTTTGATGACTCCAAGAAGCAACGTCTATCAGAAACAGCGCCCAGGATAGACTCATCACAAGCATCTCGAGACGAGGATTGGTGATGAAAACTGAATCGCGTACTCAAATGCCTTCCAGAATGGGATACTTAACTGCGCCCGCCGAAAAAAATTCGCCTGAAAGTCGCCAAGAAAGCGCACAGGGGGAGGTTGTGGACCAGAAAGGGGGTTAATCCATCGAGACGCGTACGAGTTAAAAGGACAAAGGTCCAATAATCTCAGAGTCTGTCGAAAGGGAGCGCCCGGAATGAACATCGCTCACCCAAACGAAAGCGGAGAAGAACAATGAATCAAAAAAGAGGGGCGTCAGGGCCCGCTCCGATCGGTCACCTAGGAAAAAAACGTCAACCAGGGGAGGTGCACTCAAGCTGGGCGACTCGAGACCCACAGTAAAGTACCCGGAGCCTGTACTGACTAAGGGGATCAGACGTCACGAAGGGGTAACGACTATCTGCACGAGGCAGTGATGCAACTCAGAGGGAGGGAGGAGCAGGGGACTGCGCACGCAAAAATGACACACATCGAAGCAGATGGGGGAGGGGGAATCGATACGAGAGCAATAGTTTTCCGATTTTGGGGGGAAAAAAGATCGCAAATATGCCGCCAACGGCAGGATCGATCAGTGGAAGACGGTCTCTAAGTTCCGGGATGTAGAGATCCAGCCAATGGAAATCAAGGAACGCGCAGGAGGGGAAACCACGTTTCCTAATGGGAAGGAAGGGGGATGATCGTCAGACGAGCACTCAATCGGGGCAACAAATCTCGAACCACGAGGGACGCCACTCTGCAACAGATAACCGTCGTGGGCCGACACATCAACTGAACCGAGAAGACAGAGGGGGGGGCTCGGAAAATCGAAGGGTAGGATTGAACAAAAACCTCGTCTAAGATGAGTGACATTGACACTGCCGCATGGCGGCCCAGAAACAGGAAGAAAGGGGAAACGGAGGGAAATTTCGTGTCTTTTGGGAAAACTAGGGTTTCGGGTGACCACCCCTCACTGAAGGTCTTGGTCTCCAAAGAGATTCCGCCGCGAAAGTCTAAAAGCACGACTGGGGAAGCCGCAAAATCCGCTGACGAACCTTTAAACCAAGTTCCTGTGGGAGCCCAGCATAGTCTGTCCCACAAAAGGAGGGAGAGGGGGGGGAAAATATGCCACATTTTGAGAAGATGGAGGCAGCATTAATGACTACTGAAGACGCCGGCCGCAGCGACAGTGGACCGAGGGGGACCGGGGGGGGAGGTAAGACCCAAACGACAATAAAGACCGACGGGCGACACAAGGCTGCACGGAACAGTCTCCGTCGAAAATGAAAAGTGCACAGAATCCGACAAAACGTCCAGATTGGGAACTTTGGTGGAAATTAGACTAAAAGTAGCGACTGGGAGGAATTAGGGCAGTTCTGCAACCCGAACAAAAGCCCGGGCGTGGACCATCAAACATCGGGGCTCAATGCAACAAACATGGAAACGCACACTGGGGAGTCGGGACAGCAGGCCATCTCGCAAACAGCGATGATACGTGAAAAGACCAAAAAATAAGCCGCTTGAAGCTACGGCAGATCCAGAGAGCCTAGAATCTATTATTCTTGGAAAGCGGTCCGGAAATCAAGGCAGACGAGCATTCGACACAAGCAGCGATGGAAGGTCAAGTGGGGGGCTAACACTGGGAGAAAGTAAAGTCGCTTCAAGCCTAACCAGAAAGGTAAAAGGGGAACTCGGCCCTGAATCAGAGTCCTGAAAGGCTTCGTGCCAGCAGAGACCGTTGGGGTAATAAAGGAAAGAAAGCGATTTTTTCCAAGCCAAGAATGAGGTCAAAGAGAGGGTTCGGCGGCAAAGAACTTGACGGAGAGAATGGGCCTCGCGGCTGATGGAACCTTGGCCCATGAAGAGCGAAAGGGGGGAGGGAAACACACGACTGTTCAAATCAACCGCCCAACATCGCCAGCGTGAAGGGACGGGGGTACTTTGTGAGAACAGATATTAAAAGGGGGAGGGAGGTTAGCACCCAAAGGCTCCTATCAAGACAGGAACCAGGGAACCAGGGGGCCGCGGAGACAGCCTTGAAGGGCATGGAGCAGCCGGTGAAGAGGCCGGCGGGCAACGACGGCGAGAGGCGGGCCTCAGGACGAAAACGGAGGCGGGGAACTGTGCGATGACGCGAGAAGACTCCGAGGTGGGCGAGGCACCAAAGGGGGAAACTGCTCTTCTGGTTTGTACCGCTGTCGTTCGCTACACAGCAAGTGTGGCGGATGAACGCCCCCAGAAAAGCAGGACGGCGAGATTTCTCAAGGGCACACAAGAAAAGGAAGAGGACCTTTGAAACCGGAGGAGGGAACGGCCATAGGACGAAAATCGGTCTCAGCGTGGTATTAGGATCGTACTAATCATGTGAAATGCCGGGATGTACAGATTACTGACAGAAGAAGGTTAAAACCAGGGAGCAAACCAAAAATAAAAGTTAATCGTAAACGAATAACACAGCAAGAATGGGGGGAAGTCGAAAAGATTTTTTGCGAGAAAAACGATGAAACACGGATCAGCTTCGGTTCGAAAGGTGAGGATCACGGCGTAATAGGAAACGGGACACGGCAACAGAAGGATACGCAATGGACCCGTTGTACATAACGGTGGAGGGCTGGTTTAGAAAAACAAAACATGATGGGCGAGGGAAAAACCGGCGCATTATGATGGGACGTGACGCAGGGCAGAAAGGACAGGCCCAGCTCTATATGAAAAGATCAGACGTGGCAAGAGTTCTTCAAACTTGCACGAACGCGCCTGAAAAAAAAAAGAGGCCGACAGGAAACGCGCCTAGGGAAGGAGCTAGACGGTCCGGCTTCGGGACTCAAAAGAAAACAAACAATCCAGGAGGGAGAATCCGACTGGGCGAAAAGAACCGGTTTTGGATTGAACGAAACAAGAGAAACGCTCGCAAGGACGAGAGGAGTTGAGACCGGAAATTAGGGAAGGAAAAAGAGGCAGGCCTGATGATGAATCGATACGTTAGCCGCCCCACCCTACGCGACGAAAAGGGCTACTTTTCAAGGAAACAGAGAAAATACGCGTAGGGGTGATATCCGCGGAAATCTTTCTGATAACTGAGGCAGAGGATACCAGCGAGACAGAAGACCTGAAGATGAACTAACCAAGCGCTGTCCAGCCGAGACAGAGGGCTGAATCTCAAAAAATGAGCCGGACAAATAAAGCGAATCCACTAAAGGAAAAGTGCCCCGGAAAACTCAATCAAAAAAAAAAGTGAAACGGCGAGGGGCACGGGACAAAATCTTTTCCCAGGGCATAGCGATCAACAACAAAAAGGAGAGAAAAGAGAGAAGGGAGCAACAGGTTGGGCACTAGGCGAAAAAATCCTGAGCCTTGATAAACTGGCACAATTTGAAGTCCGTGGAAAGGGAATAGGGGTTAAGACATCGGAAGAAGGAAAAAAGCTGGGACAAAAAAAAAAGAAAGCGGACAAAGATTTCCTTCGCGCTAAAACGGATCAGATGAAGAATGGACAGCACGGAAAGGGGTAAAAAGAGATCGAGGAATGCGCCACGTGAAAGGAACAAGGCGTAAGGGAAGGGAACGCTCCAACACGAAGGGACGGCATAACAAATTGCCTTCAATCTTGGCGAGTGAGATAAAGGTTACAACTCCATCGCTTGGTTCTAGCAATCGTGGGGTCAGAAAATTAAAAACATAGTTAAAACGGACGATACGCGAATGAGGGGGTGCAAACGGGTGAATCCCGATACAGAACATAGATCTCCTCGATACGCAACGGTCCTGCGCTGTAAGGCAGGTCGCTGGGGAAAGGGGAAGAAACAGGGGATTCATGAGGAAGAGTTACACGATCGAGAGCAGGGCAAAGGCGGAACGGCGTCACGCCACTCACTCAAGGAGGCATATCGCTCTGGTGTGGGACGAATCCAGAAACCCTCAGGGAACAGGAAGCAAATTCCTCACTGATGGTGAACGGTTGCCCTTGGGTAATATGACAATCGCTGAAAATGAAAAACGGCAAAACCGCGCGTTGTCTCGGGGTCCGACGCAAAAAAACGCACGGGGCGACTTAAAGGCTGGGATGTGGAGAGGTAAAAAATAAAGTAAGGAGAGGGGTGATTCCGGGTGAACGTCGCACGGCCTCGTCCAAAAGGAAGCAAGGAGAGGAAAATCCGCGAGGACGCACAGGACCTAGAAGGCCTCGATGGACTGCCGTAAACGGCTAGGGGGAGTTCTTTCGACCAGAGGAAAGAAAGAAGGGGCGGCAAGTGTCGCTCGCCACATGCTTTGAGAAGAGAAGAAAAAAAAAAGACAAAAACAGATGACGCGCCGGTTTAAAAAGACTGACAAGGCAAAAGGGCTCCTTCAGCCGCGCCGACGCCTGCAGCAGTCGACCTCTCCATCATAAGAAGACGCCTTCCAAGCCCGCGAGGAATGAGGCTCCTCAAACAAGGAAGTGCCGGGGAGGAAACTCAGGGAAAGTGGAACGGGGAAACTGACCAAACTAAGGGGGGGAGCTGAATAAATCATTCATGTTGAAGAGCAGGGGAATCAAATTAAACTAATAAAAGATGAGTGGTTCGAGTGGGATGGAACGTCAGGGGTGTTATAACCACGGTCAATCATCACCAAGGTATCGAATACCACGGCAGGAAAATGGCCGCCAAAGGACTCTTTACGCCGCATCGAGGGGGGAAAAACACGCCTGCGTGCGGGAAAAAGCGATCGTCACAGAGAAGTGAACAAAGAAAGATGGAAAAGAAAGCGAAAGAAATGTGATTCAAAGGTCTGCAATTCTCAAAGACCAGAAAAACGGCGGAAGAGACGGGTAGTGCGCCTCTACAGGGGGTTAAAAAAAGTGCCAGCGCCGAAAAAATCGGCGGGGAGGGAAACCGGATTGAAAATGAGATATCAACTAATAATCGATTAACGTCGCTGGAGCACTGACTGGAGGGGCAAAGCAAGCTGTGATCAGTGTAGAGGGAAAAGCAGGGGGGGAGTGGGCAGGCGTGACGACTCAAAACGGTAATGTGTAGGGGGAAAGGAGGGGGGGTATTCCAAACACAGAAGGGATACTGGGAAAGGACAGAAAAAAATAAAAGAGGAGAAAAAAAAAAGCGAATCAAACACACAAGTCAAAAAGCACATTTCTTATTTGATGCAAAAAAATGGCGGGACGTAACCCCGATGTGGGCACGTAACAGAGGGTCAAAAAGGTCGGGGTCGGGGTTCTGACGCCACACTTAAACGGCGGCCATGCGAGGGGCAGAACCTGCGGAGGTAAGGACCACTAGAATCAGGAGACAGGGAAAAAAAAAAGAAAAGGTGTCAGAGATTGGGTGCCGATCTTAAGTTGTGGGGCCAGCCGACGGTCTCACCATCAAAAACAAAAAGGGAAGGGTCGAATCGTAATGGGGGGAGACGAAAACACAAGTAGGCTTGGGGATGCGCATGTACATCCCCGAACGGGGTCTGGCCACTATCCGGAGGGCGCGTTTTTGGTCAACAAGGGATAAAAAGCAAAGAAGCCATTACGTTAAGGCATGGTTCCACATGGAAGACAGAAGCAGCCCTGGAAATCAATCGAGCAGATAAAAAAACTTTCGATAACGAGAACAATTAATTGGAAGGGGGGGGATGGAAAACACCTCTCGGGGAACTGTTTCAGGAATAAAATATGCGATCCCGCATGGTCGAAGGCAAGGAATCGAGAAGAATCAAATCCTAGACAAAGGAAACGGGGTGTAGAAAGCGGGATCCTGCTAATGGGAACATTGAAGGAATCTATAAAAAAGAACCTAAAAAAAAACGAAAAGGTCAAGACAATTGGGAAGCAAGGCGACAAGCCCACAGCGGCATATTGTAAATATGGTCGTTTTTCAAAAAAGCAAAGGTAAGGAAACAAAGAGTATCGTATCTAGAGGGGAAAAAATCGGAGATATGTGGGAATAACTCAAGTCAAACTGCTAAGGAGAAAAAAAAAGGAGGAAAAAAACCTGGCAACTCGTAGGAAGGGACCCCAAGATGAGCAGAGAAATTAGTCCGACAGATAGGAATGCAGTGGGAAGCGTCAACTCCAAATTTATGCAAGAGGCAACTGTCGCGAAAGGAAGAATGCCGAATAGTAACTATAATGCAGGAGGGAAAAAACGAATCAACGTGGTAGGAGGGGGAGCGAAGTAGAGAAAACATCAGTCGCTCGTCCGGAAAGCCTAGGTTGAAGCGTGCGAGGGGATACGCCTCTCGATAGTGAACAGTGGAGGAAAAAAAAAAAAAAGCCTCAAAAGGGGGTAGAATGATGGTCTATTTAGGGACAAGTGGAGGGTCGGGCGGAGGCAGAAAGCTAAGAGGAGCACACGGGAGGTCGGTCAAAAATCAGCTAAAAAAAGGCGGATGACTATCGGAAATGGCTTCAACGGGATGGGGGAAGGAACTAACCACCCGGTGTCACTCTGACAGGGTCCGGTAAAAAAAAAACGGGGGCGGGTGAGAAAAGGAAAGAGGGGTGTTGTTTCCGCGCATGGTGATAGGCCAAACATGGAGGGAACAGACGCTGGCAGGGTTTAGAATGCAAAACGCAGAAGCGAACCATCAGGTAAGTCCACATACTAAACTCAAAAGGCGGACGCGAGGAGCATGAGGCGCGAAACCTTACCGACCAGGGAGAAAGAAAAGGAAGGGGAGGAACGGAAGAAAAAAGGAGGGGGGAGATTGACCACCAAAAGGATGGGTTTAAAGGGCCTGGATAACAGGCGGGTTTAGGTACGGGGCAAAGACGGATCGAAGGAGGCGGGGGATGCGTCGCCGTGGGTAGTTTTCAGCGAACGGACATGGCGGCAAGGAAAAAAACAGGCCAGACTCAATTCCTCTTCAGTGCGCACAATGGGTCTGTAAAAACTCGCGCCGGCTGAACTTTCCTCCCTCCATACAAGACAAGAATTTAAAAAGGGGACGG
>Ga0179593_1297980_pt1 | contig 11382 bp, 21 predicted proteins | sample CZODoug2_1_08_16_FD_185931 | JGI IMG/M metagenome (GOLD analysis project Ga0179593, IMG submission 185931) | Vadose zone soil fungal communities from Angelo Coast Range Reserve, California, USA - CZODoug2_1_08_16fungal (PacBio error correction) | ecosystem: Environmental > Terrestrial > Soil >...
CGGAGGGGGGAAAGGTAGTAGAATGAAAAGTTAAAGAAAATTAGGGAGAAGGCAATCAAAGAAAAGCGATGTGGAGAGTAAGAGGGTACAAGTAGGATAGATGATGCAGAAAGGACAAAAGGGGAGACCAGTGTGTAGATGGCGGTAGGGTGGCTTGGGAAGGTGTGGTAGGGTGGGGGGTGGGGCGGGGAGGGAATGGGGAAGCAGCGAGAGGGAGAGGGGGGGGGAAATTGAAGAGCGTGGTGGGGAGGAGGGGGGAGGGAGAGCGTAAGCTAGGGAAGAGAGGGGGAATGGACGATCAATCCGCGATGTCGGAGGAGATGGTTACTGAGAGAGTGGGCAAAGGGGAGCAACGAGCAACAAAGGGGAACTCAGAAAGCCCTCCCAATCGATCTCCACACTTCCTGGGAGAGAAGAAGGAGTTGACGATGCTTCCCAAAACCTAGGGAAAGTGTTAAGCATGCACCCAGGAGTTCCGGGGGAGGAGGCCCCAACAGGTAACAAAGCACAAAAAGGGGGGGGGAAGGAGTTGGGAAGAAAAATCAACTCGCAAGAGGGAGATCTCACATGAAACGTGGTCCCGGTGGAGGGGACTGAGAAGAAACCCGAGCAGGAAAGAAAAATTCCGTCCCTGGGAAGAGGGGAAAGGCCAAGGTACCAGGTCGTGGACCTAACTCGGGTTAACCGTGGTTGGGGAACACAATTTAGCGCAAACGGTGACAAACAAATCCTTTCGGAGACGGAAAGGAAGTAAACACAAAAAAAAAAATTGCAACAGCGACAAGGTCCACAGGTCCGAGCGGGGCTTGGGCAGGTTCTGGCAAGACTCAACTCAGATCTACTGGGTGGCCCTTGTCCTAAACGATGAGACATAGCAAAGAAAACTACCACCCACCGTATAAGGGTCCTCTGAGCCAAAGAATTAGAACCAACCCAGGAGGTAAGACAAAAGATTAATGTCACAATCAAACCCGGGAAGGTCAAAATAAAAAGTGTAAACAAAAAAAGGAAAAACCTGTTGAATGATCATGTGCAAAAGAAAATACTGGGGGAACCTTGGAAAAAAAAAAAAAAAACCATTCATTCTGGGGCAATGAATGAGACAAGTCCATCTAAAACGCACTACCTGGGAAAATGAAAAACATCATCCAAATGGTAAAATGAGAGAGGGGTCAAAGTAGACGTAGGGTAAAGAAAAAAACGAGGGTTGTAATCTAACATTTGGTATAGGAATCTGAGTTAGAAAAAAAATACAGGGGGTGAGAGGACATTATTGAGGAAAAAAGAGTTCGAAATCGGAGAGGAAAGAAAAAAAGGGGTGCCACACGAGGCGGATCATGACGGCAGACAAGGCGCCCCACAAAAAGAAAAAAAAGTGCAGATGAGAAAGCAGGGGGGATTTCAGTGGCGAGAAAAAGACACTGTGAACAGACAAAACCAGCCCGACTGCGTCATAACAACGACAAGGAAAAGAGGCACGTAAAATCATCGCGAACCCTCAAGGGTAACTAGTAAGGGGTCGTCAGGGAAAACTCAAAACGACGATTGTACACATCCGGGGGTCGCAAAGGACCAGCCAATCAAAGGACCTGAACAGGGACTTGGTCTGACCGGACCTGAGAGGAAGGGGAAAAGTGGCCAAATTACCTCTTGAACGCGAACAAACTTCCGACTCGCGTTGATTACGAAGGAACAGAACGCCCAGGGGAGTCGAGAAAAAGACCTTTTGAATTTAAAAACGTGGAAGCAAACAATTCGAAACAGGGGTGCAAGGGGCAAAAGTGATATAACCTGAGGGGGGGGTTAGTGGGGGGGGGGAAGGGCCAACAGTCGAAGCCTACGGGGTAAATCATGACGAGAAATGGCGAAGGAAAGGTTATTGGGGGAAAGTACTCTCCCGGTAACTGCGTGCCCGGAAAAAAAATGGAATAAAAGTGGGGAAAAGGGAATAAAGATCACGCAACAACTGAAAAAAAACATACGCCATGCTAATAGCTTGAAAAAAAGGGAAAGGCAGCACAGGCTGCCATACGGCCATAACGTCAAAAAAGGAAGGGGGGAACTGACGGACAATCTAAAAAGGGAACGTCTCCGAAGATAGGGGAATAGGGTCAAGCTCATGAAGTCGATACTCACCATAATGAAAGCTTGACGTTCAGAGATGGGACAGGGTAAAAAAAAAGACGGAAGGTCCGAGGGGTGGCAACTGGGAACCGTCATGTACACCATCGTAGAAATCAGCGGCCAATGGCCACAATCAGAACTTAAAAATATGGCAAAGCCATTGATTCCCAAGGTGATGGCAATGAACATCAAAGCCAAAGCCAGGGAAAAACGGGCACAAAGAGTCTTTTTAACAGTGTGGGGAGTTAGAGCACAGGAACAACGGGACAAAACGGAAGGATCGAAAAAAGAACAACTAGGACTCGATTTGGAAGAGTGAGTGTCTAGATGGGGGCAAAAAATCAAGCAAACGCAGGAGCGTCATTGAAAAAATGCAGGGAGTCACGTAAAGACACTAAAAATGGGGCAAGGGGCACTGGGCCTTAAGTACCTCCAGGGCTGACGGGGGGTCGCAGGGGATTGCAAGTTTACAGAAAGGGGACAAAAACAGCACAACGACAGTTTGACGTTCGAAGGGCGGTCTTGATGTAAAAAAAAGAGCACCCACTGAGTGGGTTTGACACGAAAAGAGGAACCAAAAATGTGGGGACGAGAGGAACGAATCCACAGCTGGGGGGGCCCCGAGCGGGGTCACGGTTAACCGGAATAAGGGGGAAAGTGGAACAGTCTCTCACAACAAAAAATGAAACATGAAAAAAAAAAAAGAGAAGATGAGTAGCACAAACTAACGGGGGGTTGGCCGGCAAACCGGAGTAGTTGGCACCGATAACGGAAACAACTGTTCCGCACAGAATGGTCGCCTCCCGGGTCACAAAGAAAAGTACGGAGGCACGGTCGAGGGAATAAGGGACACTGGGCACCGAACAAAAAGGAGGCAAAATGTGCCTAGGGTTGTTGCCGGGAAAGGGAGTGGAAACACACTAAGGAAAGGCGGGAAATTGGAGGCAATTCGGATGAAGGCCGCACTGCCCCATCATGAAGGAAGTGATAAAAAGTGGGTCCCTACTGGGGGAAGACGGTCCGTAGGATCAGCGAAAAAGAAAACTCAAAGGGGAAAAGCCTCCTAGGCACAGCATCAGAAGAGAAAAAGGAGCCGATAAACAGAGGGAAGGAAAAAGGAGGGAAAAAACACCTGGAGTAATTGGGGTTAAGAATGAAGCTGAATGGGGCTAAAAGTAAACAATTTTCAGAGAGAAAAAGGCACACAATTAGAAGGACCGTTGGGGGGGGGGAAGGTTGGGGGGAGGCAAAATTAAAAGGGCGACTTTGGATAAAAGAAAAAAGGAAAAGGAATGTATTCAAGACGAAGAAAAAAAGGTCGGGGAGGGTGGGAAGACTGTTTTTTAGACTAAATAAGAAGGAACACTGGTCAACAGGGGCACCGGGGAAAAAAACAGAAAAAAACGAGGAACAAATCTCAAAAGCAAAAGAGGGGAGATTGACAAAGTCCTACTGGGTATAAAGAAAAAGGACGGAAAGGAAAGGGCGTGCGCTTGGGGCGGTAACACTTGAGAAGAACGAACTAATGAAAGAAAAGGGGAAGGAGTTGCGGGTGCGGGGAAGCAGGGTAACAACAAAGGAGAACGAACGGAGTAGTAGTCAAAACAACTGCGAATGGGGATGACTCGTGAAGCTCGGGGAGATTGCATTCAAAAAACGCGGTGAAGGGGGGTAAGGGTTGTCGAGCGGGAAAAAGGGGAGAATGAATGCTAAACCGTTTTGATCAAAATGCCGAAAAAAGAAGGGAAAAGAGGGGGACGATACTACGAAACGGTTGGTCCTAGGCAAACAAAATCAACAAGTGGGGAGAAAGAGGTTACAGGACATCGGGGAAAAACTTGTTGGAAAAAACAGGGGGATAACGACCGAAAAAAAAAAAAAGGGACATACGAACGGTTTTGAAAACAAATTTCAAGAACAGAGGCAGGGAAAAAAAACAACAGCGGGAACGGAGAAGAAAAGCACGGTGGCGGCAAGGTTGACGGCAACTCCCAAATAAGGAAAGGGGGAATTTCGGGCAAAAGGCAAAGGGGTCAAGGAGGGTCAACGTTCAGGAGCCCATGGCAAAGCTGGAAAGGGGCGGGATGTGCCGACAACAGGAGGGAACCGTGCAAAGATGGACAGAAAAAAAGAAGGAAAAGGGTGAGAATAAGTACACTACCCGGCGAAGAGAGGAAATGACCAGAAAAAAGAAAAAAGGGGGGAAGGTCTAGGGGGAAAGCGGGGGCGCGCAAAGTGTAAAGTTACGTTACCTAAGCGACTGGGTCCCTCCGAAGAAGAGGGAAGGGTAACTTCTAATAAGGGGTCCAAGAGGATCGAAAAAAGTGGGGGGGACAGTGGTGAAGGAAATTTGGGGTATGACACGGTCAAACAGGAAGGAACCACTAAGGGGCCAACCCTAACGGGAGGGAGAACGAAGAGTCCGTAATTGGAAATTAAAGAGACAATTTCCTTCTAGAGACTGGGAGACAAGACTAAAGGGCTAACAAAAAACAGCCCCTAACCGCCTCCTAAAGTTTTTTGACCATCCATGCATGGAAGTGCTGAAAAGTAATCCCACATGCTTGGCGGGGGATAGGAACATTCCAGAAGGATGGGGTAGAGGGGGCATAACCCTGAGGTAATGCCCAGGACCATGAAGTGTTTGAAGAGGGAGGCAATGACAGAAAAGCGGTACCGCGCTGGGGGTCAAAAGATGGTGAAATTGCAGGTAATATGTGGACGGCGAAGAAAAAGGAAGCACGGTTTGTGGAAAGGTGCCCAACAGGGAGAGAGACAAGGACCAGTTGAGTTGAAAAAAGGGCACAAGAAAAAAAAAGAGGCGCTAGGGAGCAAATTAGGGGGTGCGGCTGGGACGTCCCGCCAGGAAGAAGGGGGAACAAACCACTACGGGGGAAAAACAATCGGGAGAATTCAAGAAGGGAATACGGAGCATTAATGAAAACCGAGCGAGGGAAAGTCCCTCGTAGAAGAAAAGAACGAAAAGAGAACGGGGGCATGTGGGACCAACAAATTGTGCGTAGGAAAAGAAAAAAGAAACTACGGGTGGAGGGCTTGAAAGGCGTATCGTAAGCATCGGTCAAAGAATCTACGGTAAAGAGGGAAGGTCGGGGGTCAACTCTGGGCGGAAAAAGGGGCCTGGGAAAAAAAAAACAAATGGACGGGGGGAAAGGGGGAGGACAAGCACTGGGAACTGGGGGAGGGCAAGAGTGGGAACTGATTCATGGGGGGAATGAGCTGGCTGATGGGGAGGGAAGAAAAACGTGGGAAAAAAAAAGACAAGAATAGGGGGGATAAGGACGGCGCGAGTCTATAAACACGACAAGTTTGGGCAAAGAACGGAGGCTATAACAGCCAGAAAAGCTGATAGACCAATTTGGGGGAAAGAGATGAGAACACAAAAAAAAACGGGAAAAAGGAGGAAAAAGAAAGGAAATCAATCCAGTCCTGAAAGATCTCATCCGTTGGGGTCCACTTGAAAGGGGGGGGTAAGGGAAAAAAGAAGCAGAACTCCTATGGGGGAGGGGGGGAAAAAAAAAGGGGGGGGAGCATGCTCACAGGAGACGTAGGGAAACAAAAAGGAGAGGAAACCGGTTGGGACAAATCAGGACAGAAAAAAGCATGGCAGAAAGGGGGTCAGCCAGGTACACCGATAGGTGTTAAAGGGGAAAGGAACAAGAAACAGGCCAAAAAGCACCCAAGACCAAAAAAAGTCCAGGAAAAAACAAGGGGGACCCTAGGGCCAATACGCCAGACAGGGGGAAGGCAAAACGTGTTTCGTGCTTGCAATGCACGAAAGAAAAGAAAAAAAAAACTAGGAAAAAAGGGTGGGAAAAAGCAAAAAAAAGTAACTAGGGGCAATCTCGGGTAAAGGGTCTGGGGAAGAAAGGGACCGCGCAACCCGTCAGGAAAAAGGGGAATTTAGGGAAAGGACAATATCCATGAGAAGAAGCGCAGGGGAAAGAGGGGGGCAAAAAAAAGTGCAAAAGAAAGAAGCCTTTAGAAAGTCAGAAGGAAAAAAAAAAGAATTTCCCCTCCGGAACCAAAAGCGTGGCCAGGGGGTTCGACAAATCAACGTGGGGAAAAGGGGGTGGAAATATAAAAGCAAAAAAGAACAAACCAATAAGGGGAGACTGTCCTTCCGCCAAAGAATTAACAAAAAAAGGAAAAAACGGCATACGCTACAGGGGATGGACCAGGGGGGGGAAAATGCGCCCCTGTAAAAAAGAAAAGTGGGGGGAAAAAAAAATTCATGTCACGAACCGCCCACGTGGGAAGAGACCAAAAAATGAATGACTAAGAAAAGAACAGACAGCCACAAAAAAAACGGGTAGACCTAAGGACAATGCCTTTAGATGGGCAAAAGGGAGCGGGACGTAGCTCCGTGGGAAGAGAACGGGGACGGGGGGAGCAATGAAAAAAAAAAAGGGAATCGGAAGACGGAGTGGGATAAGGAGAGCGTTTTTGGAGAAGGAAGGAAAAGGACGAAAGTGTCAGAAAAAAGGCAAAGGGACCTGAGAAATTCAACTCTGGAGGGTCGGAAAAAACAAAGCCGAGGCATGAGGACCGGTAGGTGGAAAGAGAAGAGGGAAAACACGAGCCCGAGGACATCGGAAAATGAAAAAAGGAGTTTCCGAAAGTAAGATAGAGGGGAGCCCAATCGGAAATTGGAGTCATGGGGTTGAGCAAACGGGAAATCCGAAGAGGGAAACGAAACCCGGTCCGTCACATTCCCAGCAACAATCCATGATGGGACCAAGGGACCTCCTTTGAATTAAAGGACCACAGAAAGTGGACGTGGGAAGAAAGAACATTAATCAGGGCGCAGACAAAAAAAAAAAAACTCGAACATTAGAACCAATATAAGAAAGGAGAGGACGGGAAGACGCTCTCGAATGCAAGGGTGGAAGGGAAAATCGAATGAACCCGGGTTAAAAATTCAAACAATGTGGTGAAACGAGTGGGACCGCCGGGAACTAAAGGAAGGTTGGGAAAAGGGGGGGGAAAAAGGGGGGGCCTTTACCACAAAGGGGAAGGGGCCTTAAGGAGAGAAATACCGAGTACCGAGGTGTGGAAAGAAAAGGCCAATTTAGGGGACTGTGGGGGACAATAAGCTGCTCAGTACTTAGGGGAGGGAAAGCAAAAAGTACCACACTAAGCGGTGGACGGGGAAAAGTAAACGCAAAGTCACGAAGTCATACATCGAGCGAGAAAAGGTTTTAAGGATAGCCGACGCGCAGGGAAAAAAAAAGCCAAATGTGAAAGAAGTAATCACAGAACTTCCCTACAGACGTCTGGGGTGAAGAAGGTAGGGAACCTCTCAAGGGGAAAAAAAAAAAAACCGCGCAAGGAAAAGATCGAATAGTGGCCCGGGGAAAAAAAATAAAGGAAGGGGGGGTAAGCTACAAACCAAGAAATGAAGCTGTTTGAAAGGGAGGGGGAAAAATTGGGACAGAGTGGGTGACGGCTCAGGGGGGGCAGTGATAGAGGTGAAGCTGCTGGGTGTACACCTCCTGTTAGAGGGGGGAACCAAAGAATGAAACCGAAGAAGCTCAGTCCGAAAGAAAAAAAGAGAAAGGACCAAAGACTTATTCACAAGGGGGCGTAAAGTACACGCAGAGCTTCCACGCAAAAACAAAAACCAAACAAATTCAATACAAGGGGGAAAGGGATCGAAATTGCAATGCCAAAAGGGAGATAGTCAAATAAGAAAATGAAACCAATGAAGCAGAAAAAAGGGGAAGGAGGGGGACTCGAAGTTAGTCTTAAGGATATGTGCACAAACCAGCGATAACGCGAAGGGGACTTGGAGTCCGAAAAGTCAAAAGCGGAAAAAAAGGAGGTAAAAGGACCGGGACACAAAGAGGACTGAAATGAAAGAAGGGAGAAAGGACCAGGAGAGCACTTCCGAAGGGCCTACAACGAGTGAAAGGTTTTTTGTGGAGGCCTTAGGTGTTTACAGCAAGTCCCACCCACACAGACAAAAACATGGGTGGGAAAAACGGGAAACCTCCGAGGGGATCAGAGACACTTTGGGGGGGCACGCAGGCGGAAAACATAAAGAGAAACTCGAACGACCCTCGCAAAAAAGGGGCTCAGTAAAAAACCGATCAATGGATCGTGCGACTTCCAAAGAGACGAAGGCACGATCGGGAGAGAGCGTCAAGGGGTGCCGGCAATACGGGAGTTGGGGTCAAAAAGATACTGTCATGTCGGGAGAAACAGGAACCAAACTGGAGAGAAAGGAGAAAGAAGTTGAAAGTAAGGAAGCGAAACAACCCAAAGAACGGGGATTGCAGGCAAAACCGGAGCTATCGGCTAAAAAAGAAATAGGAGACGCCTCAACCAAAGAGGTCCCCACCAACCGTGTTTGTTGTTGGGGAAAGGGCATCGAGTGACGACCCGGTGTGCAAAAAACGCATACAGGGGAGTGGAGTGAAACGAAGGGGCAGACCCCGCAAAAAGAAAAAAAATAAAAACTCGAGGAAAAAAAAATGGCTGTCAGGGTTGTGGACTGGGGCCCGGCCGGGGGTAAAAAAAACGGCAAATGAGGCGAAGCAAAAGAAGCGCCAAGGGGGAGGAAAAGTTTCAGGAAGGCATGCAAACAATTGTGCCGCCCTAATGGTAATTAGTGAAGCTGTCCTTACTGGAGCACAAAAAGAAACGGTTCCGTACGCAAAAGCACTCCAGCGGTTGAGTCGGAATAAAAAGGGACAACCACTCCGCCAAATCAGGAAACCCATGAAGAAAACAAATTCCAACGATAAAAATTCGAGCATAACGTGTTCTGACGTAAGTGGGGGGGGGGAAAAGAAAAATGAAAGCCCTTAAGTGGTAAAAAAAGACAAGTTCAAAAAAAAAAAAAAAATCATAACCACAATGTAGAAAAAAAGTGTGCAGGTGTGGGGCAAGGCAGGCCCGTTCATGCAAGACGTTGGAAAAGCATGCTAAGAGAGTTCTGATGACTTGGTCGGAAAAATCGGAAGAAAAGTTGCGGGAAAAAGCAAATTTGGGTAGTTAAAGATTTTGTAAAAAGAAAGGCGGTAGGGGGGCACCCATTCCCCTAAGAGACGGCTGGACTGAACACGCGTAAAAAAAAAAAAAGCAAACGCTAAAAACTGGAGGGAGGCAAGCTACAGGGGGGATCCCCAGGGACCAAATCGATCGTCCGGCCTCACTAACAAGGGAGAGGACGAATCGGTTACAAGACCGAAGGGGGAAATTTACGAGGGAAGAAGGACCCATCCATAAAAGGGAAAAAAACGACGCGTAACGAAAAAAAAATTAAAGGAAAGTCAAATGGACGAGAGGGGAGCACCCTTCGTGGACTGGCCCGTGAGGAGTGAGTTAAGCAACCGCAAGTGTAAGGTTTGAGTAAACAAAAAAAAAAAAACAGTGGCAGGAGCAGTAAGTAAAAACGAAGTTTATAAAAAATTCCTAGCTACACTAGAAAACAAGGAACCTGGAGGCAACAAGGGAGAGGCCTCTAAGAACAGGGGTTGGTCAAAAAAAAAGGGAAAAATCAATCAAAAAAGCAATGGCTCCAGTTTAAACAGTAACAGGGTAAACGCAAAATCGGGCACAAACTTTGGGTCCAAAAGACCGAGAAAAAAGAAACAACTGTTCAAAGAAAAGTCATCCCCAAAGAAGGAGGCCGAAGATGGAAACACGAAAGAAATCAGAAAATCCACGTCCTTCAATGTTCGGCAGTGGGGGAGTCGCAAAGAAGGCGGGAATTGCCAAATCCAAAAAGTCACGAAATGAGGGAAGGTCAGAAAAACACGTGAGCGAAGCTGTCTTTGCGGGAATGTCGAAACCACCCGCTTGCAAGCTTTCGGCCTGACCAGGAGGGGAAACTTGAAGCTAGTGCCCAAGAGGAGGAGGGGAAAGACTAGGAAGCGAAGTCCCAGGGACACGGTGGAACAGTTTCTCGATGCCCAGCAGCGTGTCAAAAGTAGCGTAAAACTACCTTGGTAAGAAAAAGAGACACCAAAGTCAAGAATCAAAAACTGGACTAGACAGGAAGGTTGTGAGTGGGGTGGCATCACGTTGCTGTGCTGCCAAAAGAAAAAATTTCCCCCGCAGCGGGCAACAAGAGGAGGTGAAGGAGAAAATGTCGTTATTCCCTTCCCAGGGAGGCCATGTAAAACTAGAGCAGGGAGTTTGGCTCCACCAGCTGTAACAGGTATGCAGGTCACAACCCGGAAGACCGACCGGGGGAAGGCATAAAAAGTGTGGCTTGGGGCCATCCGAGAAGTGGTATGAGTTTATTTATCCCAGAAAAAGACGAATTGGGGCTGGATGGGGCTCAGTCCTGGAGCAACCTGGCAATTTGATAGAAGCAACGGGGAGGGGGGAAGTAACTGTGTCCAACCAGCGTGTTTTTTTTAAAATTACCGATCACTGACAGGAATCGGGTCACTGTCACTAGGACGACGGGAAACGGGAATTTTTGCACGCGAATCAAGCCGGTTGGGGGTGTGCCGGGTTCCTGGAGGTAGGGACCCAAGGACAAATATTTAGTTCGACCAAAGCCGCTCAGAAGGCGGAATGGCCACTTGTTGGACGGTGAGGGGAATCCGCCCAAAAAAGGGGGGGAGAAGGACGGGCACGACCGACCCTGTGTGGGGGGAAAAAACGGTGCAAGCGCAGGCGAAAGAAGGGATATTGGGAAAGGGGGGTCAATAATCCCGGGGCAGGAAAGGGGCTGGCGCGGGGAACGACGTCACAAGAACAGAACGCAGAGAGCTAACAAAAGGCGGACTTAGGGTTTGATAAATATACCACTTAACGAGAGGGGGACTTTTAAGCAAAATGAAGAAAAAAGCACGAAAAGGAAGGTGATGGAGGCCACAAAGCCAGAACAGGAAGAAGAATAGACTAATCTCGTACGACCAGGAAGTGTGAGGCTCTTGCAATGGGGGGGGAAGGGCCGGTTTACGTGGCCAGCAAAACACATGCCCAGGGGTGGAAAAAGGGCGGGAAAAAAAAACGGTCACTGGGATGTAAGGGGGGGAAAATGTCAAAGGACTGGTAAAACATCATGGGGTCTACAATCGCCTTGGTGGTTCACCTAAGGGAATAACGCCCAGTACACACCAAAAAAACAAAACAACATAAATAGAACAAAAAAAATCACAAACGTGAGATCAACCAGCACAGATGGAGACATAAGTGCGTGCGTGCGAGGGCGAAGTAAAAACTCAAAGCTTCTTGCAAACGGTGCCAGGGGGAACTCAGCAGACCAGGGATCGACCT
>Ga0179593_1299060_pt1 | contig 11382 bp, 24 predicted proteins | sample CZODoug2_1_08_16_FD_185931 | JGI IMG/M metagenome (GOLD analysis project Ga0179593, IMG submission 185931) | Vadose zone soil fungal communities from Angelo Coast Range Reserve, California, USA - CZODoug2_1_08_16fungal (PacBio error correction) | ecosystem: Environmental > Terrestrial > Soil >...
ACAGATATGTAAGGGAAAAAAGACACGGCAACCCAAAACATAGAGACAAACAACGTCACAAAAAAAGAATAACAAATAAGCAACTGAATGGAGCGAAGGTCGACAACCTTTAAACACGGGAAAGCATTCGGAGCAAAAGGGGATTGGACCGGGGCCACGGACCGGAAAACCAGATATTATCACGACAATATGGGGGGGTGTACCTGTAAAAGAAAATCCCAAAGATGGAAATGGAGAAAGTAGTAGGTTTGGGACAGGCAAGAGCGAAGATGACCATAAGGAAAAAATCTTTTAAAAAGTGATTCGTACTTACAATAGACTCCAGGGACTTTGCAGAGTCTACATGTATGAAGAGGGAACTGGGGTTCACCAGGGTCTTTGCAACTCAACGGAAACGTGATGGCTCGGCAGAAGGCTTTGATGTGAAACGTGATCTGAAAGGTGAACAAAAAGAAAAAAAAAAACAAAATCCTTAATAAGGTGAAGGGGGGGAAGAGAGCACAACAACAAAAAGGAGGATTCAAATATATATATGACAAACATTACCGATTAAGATTGCTTGGGCGCTACACCTTCTTCAAAATGTGACATCAAATCGTAGGAAGACATCAACATGGAAAAGGGAAAGGAGGGAACTAGAGGGGAAAAAAAGAGAAGGTCAATCCAGTCTGGGCCCGGGAAAGGGAGGGATTGTAATTTACGGGACATGGTGTAGGAAAGGAATTACAAATTTCAGAGATGTGGGGGTAACAAATCGGGGTCCTGAAGGGGGAAATAAAAACGGTGGTAAAAAAAAACAAAAAAAAGGGGATCTTAGGTATAGGGGGTAGAACCCTGAGAACTGATGCAAAATTTCAGGGCAAATCTTGGGAGAACAGAAATTGGGAAATCGAAAGCAAAAAAGGGGAGAAATCAGCAAGGGAAAAAAAGGGGTTGCCGCTTACGTGAGTTAGGGAGGATTGTGGGATGGGGGCGAGACGACTAACAACAAAAATCTTCCCGGGGTTATACAAGGCATAGAGAAGGGGGGGTAGGGTGGCTTTTCTGGGGGAGAGGGGGAGGGGGAATTAAGAAAAGAGAGAAAAGAACCTCCGATCAAAAAAAGAATCATTCCGTTTTACGTTGTATTGGGACACAGGGGGAAAAAGACTGTAGATACGGGAAAAAAAAACCGAGCTTAATTAAAAAGAAAATGGAGTGGAGGGGGGGTCAGTTACCAAGGGATCTTTCGGAGTAAAAAACCGGTAGCAAAAAAAAACCATCAATTTTAACGGTAAGGACCTTAAAAAAAAAAAAGAGGAGAGACTTGAGAGGGGGGGGGGAAAACCCCTACAAACAAGAGGAAAAGGAGGGGGTTGGGATACCGTCAAAGGAAAGCCAGTATTGACGTAAATATATCGACAACATCGCGAAAGGCACATGAATCGATCCAAGAGAAAGGGGTGGGGAAAACAAGCATAAACAACAGAAAAATTTAGACAGAATGGGAAAGCGAGAAAGTCTCACCAGGGATGAAAACCACGCCTTCCTCGCGAAACGACGAGGAGTCCGGAGTAGGAATTGTGAGAAAAAAATAAAGGAAAGGAAAGGACCGGGGGGGGTCATGCTGAAGAAGACGGCTCTTCTGGGGGGTCCAAAAACATTGGGGTGGGAAGTTATGAACTCATAACCTAAAAGAAGAAAAGTGTACCGAAAAACGGTGAAAAAAAAAAAAAAGGATTGGGGGGAAAGCCCTCATTTCTTTCGGGGAAGGAAGAGAGGGAGTCTCAGGAAAGGGGGAAAATGACACAAAAAAAAAAGTTGTAGAAGGGCTTGAAACTTTGAGCAAGAACAAAAACAAAGGGGGGAAAAGGAAGGGAAAAGAAAGAAGGGAGAGGAGCGCCTTGCAAAAGAAAAAGCAAACAGTTACAAGCGGCTAAGGCTAGGTCAAGAAAATGGAAGGTCACCTTTCCCGATGGCTGACAAGGGCTTGCCAAGAGGAGGAAAAAGGTGTAACAAAAGGGGGGGGGAAGAAGATTCTTCAGGGGAGGAGGAAGGGGATCTCACAGTCTAGCCATGGGCGAAGGGTCTCGGGGGAGTCAAAAAAAACCCGGATCATAGACGACCAATCAGAAAACAAGGAAGATCATCTAAGAAAGGGGGGGGAAAGGAAAAGACCTAAAGAGAAAACTCACTCCTCCGGCTGATGCGGGGGGTCTTAATAAAAAAAGATGCAGTTCAATCCGGGGCTAAATAGAAAAAAACAACAACGAGGGGGAGAAGGTAAAGATATGAAAGAGGGGAAGAGGGACACAGAAGAGAGGAGGAAGGGCGGACGAATAAAGAAAAAAGAGCGGGATTATATTTGGTGAAAAAGAGCCAGGATGAGGTGGGATTATAGTAAAAAGACAGATGGAGGTAAGTGGACAAAAAAAAAAAAGAGAGGGGAAAATTATAAAGGGGGGAGAAAGGAGGAGTCGAAGCCCGGAAAACAACTCTGTTAAATAGAGGGAAGAAGAAAGAGGGACCAAATCAATTCAAAAAAGAAAGGAAATAGGTACAGAACCTTCTCCTGGGATACGTTTTTCTGCCGTCGTTTGGGGGCGCTCAGAAAAAGGGAAGGGATAGAAGCGCACAAGGTGTGGGGGGGGGAAATTGTAAAGGCCAGGGAAGGGAGGGGGGGGGGGGGGGGTGGGGGGGGGGGGGGGGGGGGGGGGTTGGTTGGGGGGGGGGGGGGGGGGGGGGGGGGGGGGGGGGGGGGGGGGGGGAGTTGGTGGAAAAAAGGCCTCTAATAGGAGAGGGAAGTAAAGAAAATCGAGGGATGAGGATAAAAAAAAGGAGGTGGGTTTGGTCCTCATTTTTCTGTGAAAATTAAGAAGGGTGGAGGGGAAAAGTAAAAAGTTTTTAAGGGAGGAGGAGAAACATCATGAAAAGAAGAAAAAAGGGGGGCATTGCTTTTTATGGGGTAAAACAATAATGCAAGGAAGTGAGTCAAATATGAATTAAAAATCAGGAAGAAACGAGGGAAGTGGGGGGGTATAGACTGGGAGAAGGGGAGGAGAGAGGCGGAACAAGGGGTAAAAAAAAAAAGAGGAAGGTGTGGAGGATGGGGCAAACGGATGATCTCGGGGCAGGCTTGCCGGCTCGAATGGGAGCTTCGGGAAGGGAAAGGAACTGGCGGGAAGGGATGAAGGAAAAGCGTTCAGGGGGGGGGGGGAGTGGGGAGGGAAAAAAAGGGGAAAGGAGGGGTTATTTCAGGGGGAAAAGGGACCTTGAACGTGAAAAAGGGGTTGTGGGAAAAGAAAGGTCATTTTGGGGGGACGGGGAAAGAAGAAAAAAAAAAAAAGGGGAAAGAAAAAATCCAAAGAAAAGGGACTAAGAAAAGGGAGTAGCGAAATGAAAAAATCGGGGGAGGGGGACGGGGGGGGGGGGGAAAAGAAAACAGGCAAGGGAGGGAGGTTTCTCAGGGGGAAGGGTATCGAACATTTGAAATCAAAGGGTCCAAAGGCTCGAAAAAAGAACCGAAAAAAGGAAAAACTACTCTCTTCAAGGAGGTCAGGATACTCCGGGGGAAGAGTTGTGGTCTCAAGGTGGGAGGGGAAGAGGCAAAAAAAAGAAGAAAAAAACCATCCCTAAGGAAAAAATAGAACCAACTTGGGGGAAAAAAAAGGACGCTGCATCGGAAAAATTTCCTTTCAGTGTCTCTTCTCAAAAATCCAGTTTTGGGGGCGTAAAAAGGGAGTGGGACACGGGTCAAGGGAAAAGGGGGGGTTGAAGGGGGAGAAAAAGGGTCTAGTCGGAAAAGAAACTGAATAAGGCCCGTTCTGGAAGCATAATCATTTAAGTAAAGGACAAATAGAAGCAAAAGGAAGAGAGCGGAGACATTGAGTAAGGGAAAGGGTTTCAGATAGTGGGGACCCTCATCACGAAACGTTAGAAGGATAGAAGAAAAGGGGTAAAATTTCGGAAAAGAGGGGATCCTCACCAAAAGAAAAAAATAAGAAGAGTTGAATGGGGGGAAATCTCTCGAAAAAAAAAAAGGAGGAGGAAACGATCTAGAAAAAAAGAAAAAGGAACCAGGGAGAGGTTGGTGCTGGGGGCTTGCTTCCTACACCGGAGGGCAAAACACAGGTTAAAAAAACGAAGCGGGTACATCACCGAATGCAAGGCACTGAGAAGTAAAAAACAATTTCATACTTCTGGGCAGGAAGGAAGCTGCAAGGAAAGGGAGGGGAATAGGGGGAAGGGAAGTACAGGGAAAAAAAAAAAAAAATGTTGTTGGGACCCCAAAACCATGGAAAGTAACCGGAACGTTCCTATTAGAGGGAGGGGTCTCAGAGAGGGATCGGTTGTAGAAAAGAAAAAACCTAGAGGGAAAAGGGGGGGGGAGGGGGAAGAAAGACTGTGGGAAGAGAAACACCCTAATGGGGGGGGGAACAGGAAAAAAACCGAGCCAGAAATTCCTCTCAAAAGAGGGGGGAGAAATGGGGGGGGGAGGAAGGGTGGTTTGGGGAGGAGTAGGGGGGAGAAAAATACATGGCGAAAAAAAAAAAAGGAGCCCAGGGTATTTATCCTGCAAAAAGAAGAAGGGGGGAAGGGGGCTGAGAATGGGGAGGCGGGGATGGGGAAATTGCAAAGGGAAGGAAAAGATCCAAGGGAACACAGAAAAAAGGACTTTGGCGGGGGGGGAAGGGGTTAACACGGCAAGAGGGGGGAAGGAATCGTTTTAAAACGAGGAAAACCGTGTAAGGAAGGGTTGGGATGGGAAAAAGGAGGGGGAAATGGGGGTGCTTTGATAAAGGAAAAATAAAAGGGGGGGGAGAGGTTCACACCTCAAGTGGGAAAGGGGGAAAGAAGGAGGAAAACAAAACGCTTGAAAAGTAAGGTAGATGGGGACAGAAAAAACTACACCAGAAGGTTTTGAGATGAAAAAAGGGAAGGGACCATAAGGGGGGAAAAGAAAGAAATCGAAAGAGAAAGAAGAAGGAAAAAAGAGAGAAATCCAGTTTTGGGAAAAAAGCAAAAACAACTCGGGGGGAAAAATGGGAACCAAGAGGAGAGAAATCCCTGCTCACCCTTTCAGAACAAAGAAGCAAGGAAAGGAATAGGGATCTGGATAAAAAGTAAGGGAAGGGAAGAAGAGAAAAGAAAAAAAATCAAAGGGGGGTCTCAAGGCGACGAGAAAGGCTGGAAGGGGAGGGAAAAGAGGGGGGGCATGGGTGGAATCAGATAAAGAAAAAAAGTAAGGGGAACAAACGGGAAAAAAACCAAAAGGAGGGGTTTGAACGAAACAAAAAAGGGGGGGGAGGGAGGGGGGAGGTTCTTCCTAGGTAAGGGGACATCGAAGGGCCAACATGCACTGAAAACAGAAATTGACCGAAGAGGGAAGTTAAAAAATAAAAAAAAAAAAGGGGGGGAAGTCCTATCCCAAGAGAAAGGGACAGAGAGAGCCTTTAAAAAAAACCTGAAGAAACATTTCCAAAGAAGGAGGTTCTATGGAAGAGAGGGGGGGACCAAGGAAAGTGGGGGAAAAGGAACCAAGGGGGGTTCTTGTGAAAAAGGAGAAAAATAATGCAAAAAGAGGGGAGAATGAGTCCTTTCAAGGAAAAAAAGATCAGGTAAGTCGCTGGGAGTGGGGGGGTAAGGTTACTGTCGAAAAGAAAATAAAGCAGAGAGAAGGACTAATCCATCAATAAGAGGGAAGAAAGCAAAGAAAATCAGACAGAAAGGAGGGGTGGAATGAAGAGGAAAGAGAAACTAACAAATCAGATATGATTTGGGGGGGGAGGAAGCACATAAGCTGGAGGGTCAATGGAGGATAGACTAACACACCAAAGGAAGGAAGGTTAAAAAATATAGGAGAGCAAAAAGCGTGGGGGGGGAAAAAGAAGTAGGTTAGAAAAAAAAAGAGGGGGGAGGGAGTGTGAGGAGAAAGGAGTAAGAAAAAGAGAGAGGAAGAAACAATCTGGTGACCAGGGTAAAAAGGGCGATTAAGTGGTCATGGGTAGAGAAGTCTGAGGAATTGAAAACCAAAGAGAAAAAAACGAACTAAAGGGAATAAAGGAAGAAAAGGGGGGGCGATAGAAAGAAAGGAGAAGAACGAGGTTATCTTATGGAAATAATCTTTGCACCAGACCCTCGGGAAAGGGTGACTACAATAGGGAGAGGCAAATTGAGACCGATGTGAGAAGGGGTTATTAAGAGGGTTCGTTGAGGAGAGAAAAGGGGGGGAGGGGGATAGGACGAAACAATTGGGGGGGTTTTTGTTGAAGTCACTCGTCAAAAGGTGGGAAGGTTGGTCTTTATGGGTGGTACCCAACATGGGAAGAAGCGAGTCTCTAAAAAGAAAAGAAAAAGAGGAGGGGAGGGCTTGACTGCAAAAAAAAAAAAAAGGGGGGGGTCCCAGTTTTACGGAGACCAATTCCTGTCTTGTAAAAGGGGGGGGGAAATTGAAAAAAAGAACCCAAAAGGTTTAAAATCAGATCCTGATGAGAGAAAAAGAACACCACGTGGGATATGGAACGGGTGGGGGAGACGTAAAGGAATCGGAGATCATGAGGAAGGGAAAGGAAGGGGGGGATGGAGGATCTGATGAAGGGGGGGGTGAGCAAATTTGTAGACAATTCTTCAAAGCAAGAATTCCACATTGTGGGGGGGGTACAAGAAGTATTGGGGGGGTCCTGAGGGGAAAAAACGGAGAGAGAGGAAGGAGGGAAGAGTCGAGAGGGAGGAAAAGCGTACCGTAAGAATGACGGTCAGTTGGGTGAGGGCGAAACTCGGAAGGGGGTGGAGGGTTTGCAATGAAACCCAGAGAAGGAGAAAAAAAAAATGGGGGTTAGGGGAAAGGATGGATGACCAAGGAAGGGGGGGGTGGCCCTCCGCAAAGGGGGAGGGGGGGGGTAAGGGGAAGAATACATAAAAACACTTGTAAAAGAAAAACAAATCAAAAGGACCAGTTTCTAAGAAAAGGGGCGAAGGAGGACAGGCAAGAGGGGGGGGGGTGGGGAAAAGAAAAAAAAAAAGTCCTTGGTGAGGAGGGGGGGGGGGGGGAATACGGTATTCAAGACCAAGGGGTGCAAAAAAGAAAAATAAACCAAAAATAACATCCAATTCAAAAAATAAGCTCTGACCTTCTGCATATAAAAAGAAAAAAGTTGGGGGGGGGGTGGGGAGGGAGGTTATGTGTAGGGGAGAGAAAAAAACAATCCAAAAAAAAAAGAAGAGAGGAAATACCACCTTGGCGAAGGAGGAGGAGTATTGAAGGGTCTAGTGGGAAGCAAAAATGCCTGGGGGGGGAAAAAAGAGGTAAAAAGGGGAAACTACAAGGGGGAAAGCGGGGGGGGAAGGGGACTAAAAAAGAGAAAGAAGGACCAGAACGAAGAAGGGCATGGTAAAGTCAGGGGAAGAAGGTACTGGCAAGAGAACTCCAGGACAGGAAGAAAGGAATCATGGGATTTATTAGGACAGGGGTTTGAAGGGGGGGGAGGGGGAAAGAATCAAGGCCACGTTTAATGGAGATGGAAAAGGAGGTTAAGGGGAAAAGGGGAGGAGGGAAGAATTGGTAGCCTCAGCCCAAAAAAAAAGAAGTTCCTTTGAATGGGGGAGATCCTCAAAGACAACAACTTGTAGAGAAAAAATATAAGGCCAAAAAGGAAAAGGGATGGGGGGGGGGGGGGGGGAGAGGAGACCTTATTGGCAGAGAAAGGGGAAGAAGAAACTGACACGAAGAAAAAAAAAGGGGGGGGGGAAGGAGGATTTCACTAGCCAGGGGGAAAAAAAAAAATCAAGAAAGTAGAGGACTTGGCCCTTCACGGGGGGAGAGGGTAAGTTCCGGGGAAAAAGTGTTCACGGGCCTGGAAAAGGTCAAGGAGGGGGGAATTCCTGCTCTGGGGGGGGAAACCACAGAACAAAAGGAGTTCTAAAGGTTGGTTGAGGGAAAAAAGAAAGGGTGGAAATCAAAAAAAGAGGGGGGGAGGATCTCCAAATAGAGAAGGAAATTACTCTCAGGGGAGAAAGGGGGGGGGATCATTCGAGGGAGGGGGGGGGGGGAAATTAAGTGGCTTGTTTGGAAGACGGGAAAGGAAGGAAAAACAAACCAAAAAAAGGACTGGGAAAAGGATTATCCCTTCAATGAATATAGGGGGGTTAAAGGGGGGGGAGGGGATGGGGGGCGGAGGTAGGGGAAAAATGGGAGAGAAGAACGCTCGCAACCTCACTAAAAAGCAAAAAACGGTGGGATTTTTGAAAGGTGAAAGGAACCGATTGTCCCTGTCTAAAGGAAAAGCGGATGGAGGGAAAAAGGGGTCAGGGGGAGGGTGTGGGGAGGAAAAAAAAAAAAGAGGGATGTTGACTTGGGGAAAACCGGAAGAAAAACCGGTGTCGCGTTCACGACCAGAAAGGGGGGGGGAAATGTACATTACAAGGTAAAAGATAACTCCAAAATCTTGGAAAAATATCCATGGGAGAGGGGGGTGGGGGAAGAAAAGAAAAAAAAACACTTCAAAAGGTGGGGGGGGGGGGGGGGGGGATCCTTCTAAAGCCATGGGGTAAAGAACGAGATATAAGAGCGAAGGGATAGAAAAGACATAAAGTTTTTTACAAAGAAGAACAAAATAAAAAAAGGTAACATCAGGGGGGGGGGGGGAAAAAAGCGATAAAAAAGAAAAGAGCTCCAAACGCCTAAAGTCGAAAAGACAGAAAAAAATTCAAGGGCTCTCTTATAGAAGGGAAAAGGGGCCTGTCAGGATCAGAACCCTAAAAAAGAGATCACCCGGGGGGGGAAAATAGGGGGGAAAAAAACAAGCATAAAAGGAGGAGGGGAAACAAACAAGGGGGGAGGGGGATGACCTCAGCCAAAGCCGAGGTTGGGGTTGAAAGGAAAAAGGGGAACAAAAAACTTTTTTTGTAAAACTAAGCCAGCGATGCTGGGCGGGGAAGGAAGAGAAAAGGACAAGGCACGGTTGAAAAGGAAACCAACAAGAAAAAAGGGGGAGGAAGGGAGGGGAAGGTGACAAAAGACAAAAACAAATGGGGGATACTAAAAACCAATACCCTTTCGCGGGGAAGAAAAAGGGGCCCGAAACTCCGGAAAAAAAGAATCAAGTTAGAGGGAGAGGGGAAAAATGCTATTTCAGTCCCGTGCACGAGGGGGGGAGAAGGGGAGGGGGCACAGGAGGGAGAGGAAAAAAAAGAAATTAACCTGGGGGAGGGATGGAGGGAAGAAGATAGAAAGGATCGAAATGGAGAATGGACTGAGTGATGGGGGGGATAGGGGGAGGTTCCCAACCCAAAAGAGAGAGAAGGAAGACCCATACCTTGGGAAGAAACGGCAATATCAGCGAAAGAGTGTGGGACTAAGTCCAAAAAAGAAAAGAAAAAAAAGAAGAAGATAAAGTGTGTGGACTTGCGCAACAGATGCGGGTTGATGAAGTCTCGAGAAAAAAAACAAACGGAGTTCATAGGGGAATAAGAAGCAGCAGGATTGAACTCAGAGGGGGGGGAAAACAACAAAGCAATAAGGGGGGGAGGGAGGGGATCAGGAGGAAGGGGGAGGAATAACCCTCTCGGGGGGGAGGTGGGTCCGGGGGGAGGGGAAGTCTAAGGGGGGTATTATATAGGAGCACTTGTTAGGTTCTACAAGGACTACTAAACAACCGAAAGGAGAAAAAGGGAAAAGAAGAAAGGGGAAATATACAGGGGGAAGAGGAAAGAACGACTGAAAGAGGGGGGAAGGATATTTCATATAATCGACAAAAAAATGGGGGGCCAAGCAAAAAATATAGGAAGAGACCCGGAGACCTATTTCGAAGGGTTCTTCCCGGGAGGAAAAAGGGGAGAACCGATCAAAAGGGGAGGGGAAGTAAGAGAAAAGGGGGGGGGTTTGTTATTGGTAAAGGTCAAAGGGGGTCTAGAGGAAGGGGGGGTCTTGGAGGGGTTTTCCAAAATGGACCAGCTCATAGTGGATAGTGAAAGGGGAAAATCAGCGAGGGGGGGCGGGAGGAGGACAAAAAGAGTTTTTGGGGAAAAGGAGACAACTAAAGGAAGGAAGGGAAGTTAGTCATACAACATACAAAAAAAGGGAATTGCGATAAGGGGGAGTTCTCAGAAAAAGGATCAAAGGGGATCTTCTTGGGGGGGGGGGGGGGAATAATCCTTAATTCCCTTCGGGGAGTCAAGATGAGAAAGGACGGAGAAGGGGGGGGAGGGCAGGGGGGAGAAGGGAAAGGGCTGAAGGGAGAAAAAGGAGGAAAATCGTGATGGTGTGTTTCTTCTGTGTAAAAAAAAAAGAAAGGAAAACTCTTGAGCTGGGGAAGCGAGAAGGAAGGAGGAGCTGTTGGGAAAGGAAAGAAAGGGGCTTGGAATGTTGGGAGGGAGAGAAAAAGACGTCCAGGGGGAGGGCTGGGAAACCAAGAGAAAAAAAACAAGGGGGGGTTCTGGGGGAAGAAGAATTTTTACCACATTTAAATTTTTCACAGGAAACACAATTTTCATTTGGGGGGGGGGAGATCAGAAAGAAAAGACACAAAGGGGGGGACGAAAAAAATCCCAATGAAAAAAAAGGAAAAAAGAAAGAGGAAATTCCTAAAAAGGGGTGGGGGGGGGGGGGGGGGACGGAAAGGGGGGAGGGGGGGGAAACTGAGGGAAAGTTTTAAAAATGAAAAAATAAAAAAAAGGGGGGGAGGGATCTGTTTGGGCTAAGGAAGGGGGGGAAAGGGAACCGCATGGCAAAAAAAAAAAGGAGAAAAAAGAACAGCCAAAGTTAAAAAGAGAGGATGAGAGTATAAAGAAAGGACAGGGGTCAAAAAAGTTGAGTTGTACTCATCCCCATCCATCAAAGACAAAAAAAGACCAGCCGAAAAGGGAAACGACAAAAAGGAAGGAAAAGCTGCAGGAGGGGAGGGGAGGAGTTTAGGGAAGGGAAAAGGAGGGGTATCGTACCAAAGATTTGACACTAAGACGCTAGGGGGGGCAGGGGGGTTATCCACCTCACAAAAATGCGAAAATAAAGAAATCAGGCAAAAAGGGGGGAGGGGAAGGAAAGGGAATCATGTGAACCAAAGGAAAAAGAGAATCCCTTTGAAGGGAAAGAGGATCATTTATTGAAGGGGAAAGGGGGGTGGGTTGAAGGAGAGTAAAAAAAACGGGAAAAGGGGAATTGCCTCTGGGGGAGGAGACTTAAAGGAAAAAAGTGCGGAGCAAGAATTTTGGGTGAAAAAAAAGAAACAATCGTAATCTGGGAAGGGGGAAGAGAGAGCAACAAAAAAGGGAGGGAGGAAAAAGGGGGAGTCCACCCATTACCATAATTAAGAAGGTTAAGGGGAGAGCGTCAAAGGCTTGAAAGGGAGGGAAGTTCCACACGCATGACGGAAGAGACAGAAACCTTGGAATTAGGGAGGGAAAAGG
>Ga0179593_1339094_pt1 | contig 11382 bp, 4 predicted proteins | sample CZODoug2_1_08_16_FD_185931 | JGI IMG/M metagenome (GOLD analysis project Ga0179593, IMG submission 185931) | Vadose zone soil fungal communities from Angelo Coast Range Reserve, California, USA - CZODoug2_1_08_16fungal (PacBio error correction) | ecosystem: Environmental > Terrestrial > Soil >...
AAAATTTCAGGCCAACTAGACCGCGGGAAGGAAGGGGGAGAGGAGGTCCATTGACATAGATAGCGCACAGCCGATTCAAACGGGGCTCGAATTCTTCTCAGGAGGAAGGGAAAACGCATGATCTAAAGCTAGACGGAAAAGAAAAAGGAGAGAGGAGAGAAATAAAAAAAAAAGAGAATGGGAAATTATAATAAGAGGGGGGTGCGCTACTGCATTTAAGATGACATCAAGGCGGGGACCTTACGGTTGGAAGGGGAGGGAAAAAGAATCTTCATGCAAGAATCCCCTCTGGCTCGGGGGGGAAGAGCCAGAGAAGGTTAAACGGAAAGTCCAAGTATCACAAAAAAAAAAGAGCTCAAATGATCGTTCTACAAGCGAGAAAGTCCGTCTGGGCTTCCCCCTGGAAGTAAGAAAAAAGGGGGGAATAATGCGTACAGAATGTTGAAGGACGATAGCTTCGTGTGGAGACAGCGTAACCCTCAAGGGGGGACGTAGGGCAGGGAATGTTTGACCTTCAAAAAAAACTTGGGAGAAGGAAGGACACCCGGGGAAAAGTCCGAGAAATAAAGAGGAATTAGACAGGGGAAAAGGGGACTTACTGCGCAAAAGGAGTGGCTGAGAGGGACATTTACTAAAAGTCAAGTGGGGTTCCGCCGACCTCATCAGAGGACTCTCTAGAGAAATGAAAAGGAGAATACAAAAGGAGGGAGCCTCGACCTCCAGTGATCTTCCCAAGAGATTCAACGGAGGGGCCAGTTGGCCCGTACTGCTTGGGCTAAGGGGTCAGGAATGGTAAGGGTTTTAGTCGGGTACTAACGGTTTCAAGGTAGCTTCAGAACCATTTTCAGGGAGCGTCGTCAGCAAATGGGTCACTAAAAAAAAAAAGGGGTGGTGGGGGACAGAAGGGCCTGGCAGGGTTCTATATGTATGGTTACGAATACCGATCATTCTAGGCTCGAGTTAAGTCACTCTTCTACCGTTCATGCCAAACTAGATGACTCGAAAGACCATCGACCGCGAGAATGATAAATGGCTAAAATAGGGAAAAGGGGGACCACTCTAAACGATGATACGTATCCCGCAGTACAATGGGTGGAAGAAAGAGAAATCGCAGAACAGGATTTTCGGAAAAAGCGGAAGTTATGGACTACCAGACTAGGGGTAGGCGGTATTAAAGACTAGTGGAAATGACCTAAACATAAAGAAAAAACGTATATGGGTACGAATCATCGCTTCAAAAATGGTGGGTCTTAAGGAGGTGAGGAATACGCCGTTGCTTCTGAAAAAGGATATTCTGCACTGAGAAGGAGAACCACGTCAGTAAAAAAAACCTTAGGATTTTGTCCATGGAGAGAGGGGGTTTGGACGAGAGCAAAAAGGGAATTTGCGGTAAATCACCAGCAGGACCGACGGCTGCAGCGACAAAGCCGGGCGCGGTCTCGTTGGGGGGGCGATAATAATTATGGGGTACAGAGTTGGAAAAAAGGCCGGCGATCTCTCGGCAAGATAAAAGGGGACAACAGTTTAGGAGGAAGAGACCAAAACTAAAAAGAATTTAATCTGCTGAATTAGCACAGCTACCAAATTCAGGGGAGCGAAGGAAAAAGCTGAGCGCGACATAAATGGATGGGCAGAAAAACCACGATTCTTCGCCTCCTCCAGGTAAATTGCGAAAAGGGGAGGTAGGTGAAAGAAAGAGCGTTTGCTGAAGGTGATGCCGACCAGCCTCACTGATAGATCAAGCGGTATGGGGTTGAGCACGGCTGCTTGGACACGCTGGGACAAGCATTGGTGGTGGGGGACCCTCAAAGAGGTGCCAAGCAACCCGAAGAAATCCCTTTGACGTCAGCGGTATCCAAACAAGGCAGAAAGATGGTCACAGGTAGTCCTGGGGGCTCCGGAGCATTCAACTTTCGCTGGGGTTGGGTATAGAGGCGATATAAATCTTTGAAGAGAGGGGAAAAGGAATTGTAGTGCCGGCAAGCAAAAGTCATTCGGCATTATGGTAGACACTCATAGTGAAGGAAAGGAAAACGCAGATGACCAAGGGGTTCAGAAGTTGGGGTAACACGGGCCCAGAAAGCGAGGGAAAGAATCAAGAGCGATCGAAACTTGGCCACAGAGTCCCTGTAGAAAACCAGAGTGATTAGAAACATTCGCGATAAGGCTGAAATGAAACAGGAGAAGCTAACAACCGAGATCCAGTGTAACGGAAAAAAAACACCGCCCGTACATCAAAGCACGCATTGCCGCACAAGTAGGATTCTATCCTCTACTGAGGGGTCGTTAGGATCAGCTGGTCTTGGATTAGAGAGCTTCAGAGGGAGGGGGGGGAGTAAATTCTAAAAAGAACAGAGATGGTCCGCTCTGGTAAATGAGAACCAATACGCAAGGCATACGGACGAATATTCAATAAAGAGCTTCAATTCGAGAGAGAGAAGGAAGCGGAGTTCCTAAGGTACACAAGAGTCCGCATCTCCATTGGGAAACCAGGGAGGGGGGAGGTGCAGAGATGGCGACAAGGGTGGGGTGATATTTTTACGTAGATTATCTCACACGGTGGAAGAGAATAAGGCCATTCCGAGGGGCGGGCTTGCTCGTGAGGGAATCGTCCTCAGCTGACCGAACGATATCCGACCTTGTGACACCCTCACGAAGGGGGAAGACTCACACAAAAAAGAAATCCGATTGGTAGATCTAAAAGACATATTTGGCTGAAGCGCATAACATTGTTGGCTGTCGTATTCCGAGCAAATATACTTTATAAAAATAGGCTCTTGGAAAAGCTTGAGAGAGGGGAAGAGGAAAAGGAAGTAAGGTCTGAGGGCCTGCAATAAAGAGGGGCTCGAACAGCTGAATGTGATTACGCGAACAGGAAGGGTGGGGATCCGCTAAAGACTAAAAAATAGTGCACACATCCTATCGGGAATCCCCTTGCACTATGAATCTTAGCATGGGGGGGGAATCACATCTGCCAAAGTAGTTACTCTTCCCCGAACCCACGGCAGGTTATCCGAAGTCCGCTGCAGAGGGAAGAAGGTCCCGATGTCGACGTGGCCTTGGTGCCAGAGAACTAAGACATCACTGTACGGGATTTCAGCGGAAAAAGAAGAAAAATATGGACAGGAAAGAGCGATCTAAACCCGGCAAGGCGCCGAGGAAAAAGGGAAGATATACTAGGGCCGAGAGAGAAAAAAGGAAACTTCCCTCTCAAAAATACAGGCAGCCGGGCCACGACGATCAAGCCTAATTGTGGAGAAATCGACGAAAATCTCGGGAGGATAAGAGGACGGGGAGAAAAAGGTCACGTGGAAACGTTCCATCGCCCCCGGGACGGAAGGGGTCGTGACCTCATGAGGATGAAACGAAAAAGGAATCGTTATACAAGTCAAATAAATGTCCTGTAAGAAAGCTATATTTTTCGCCGCGTACGTGCGGTACAAGGGAAGATCCCGGACGGCTATGCTTCGGAACTTGATGGGCAATCTAAAAGGCGAAGGAGGCTAAAGAGGGATAAGTTAATGTGGTCAGACACTGTCTTCTATGAGGAAACAAACACCATGGGGCCGACGCAAATTCGGCTGAAACGGAGGGTTGCACGTAAAGCAGCCTCCGATCCAGAAACCCATTGTCAGTAATCTCACGCGCCAAAAAAAAAGAGGAGGAGGTAAACAGATCTGACCATTTTAGGCTGAGGAGAAAAATGTAAACCCTTCGGGACGACTATGGAGGGGGGGACGTGTGCAAAAAAAAAAGCGTTCAAAGCCGTGTCTGGTCTATTTTATTAAATTGCACGAAGGCTGTTGCAGCGACTCAGCTTGCCGAGGGAAAAAAATTTGGGAGGAGCGGGCCGGTCGTTCGAGTTAATAGCCGCAACAGAGCTATCTGGAAGAGAAAAGGGTTCATTCATTAGGTCGGCTAAACCAGATTTAAGCGAAAAAAAAAAAGATATAATCCCGAAAGACTGTAAGGCCTACACCTTCGAGTTAGGAAATAAAAAATCTCGACTGAGAAAAAATCGTTTGAGTGACGAACAATGTCCTCAGGGGGGAAAGAATCTCTTGGCAAGCGTTGCAGGCCGGGAAGGGGGTGAAGGTTTACTATGTCGCGCCCGAACTATATCAGGCAGTCAGGTAGGGGGGGCATGTCGGGAACGGTGGAATGTTATGCGGAGAATCTAGATAAGGGGGGAATAGCTAATCAACCGGATCACTGTGCTGAGAGGACGAAAAAGAGGGAAAAACGAAAATGAAAAAAAAATGAAAAAAGAGGAAACGGCTCCGGCGAACTCGCCGTGGTAAGCGCGTCCTTCGCACGCAAAGTTTTTAAAGGGGTTGATACAACAAAAAATCAGCGAACCATGAAAAACAAGGGGGGAAGGGGGTCCGAGTGTATGTGGCGGTGCTGTTGGAGGTCGTTACTGGGGAAAGTCGGAAACAACGTCACCACATAGGGGGGGTCCGGAAAAGACCATAGGGAGTTAATAGTCATAAAACGGAAGGAATTTAAATTGAGTCGCTGATTAGGTCATCGGGGGGGGACAGCAATAGTAAAAAGCCAAGGAATGAACGTTCTAGGCCGGAGAAAAAAAGGGGCTGGGCTTCTAACCTCGGGGTCTTGGAAGAAAAAGAAAATGAACGACGATTCTACGTTGTCTAGCGAAAGATGACGAGAAGGGGGAACCAAGGGCGGAAGGGCATCTGGGGGGAGAGAGAAAGAGCAGATTACGCAATGCACGCGGCAAAACCTGAGCTCAGGTGGGAATGGGCAACAAAGGTCAAACACCGAGCAGGGCGATAAGAGAGGGAAAAATTCCAACCGCGGAGGCTGCAAAATGGAAATCCAAGACTTCGGGAGACATATGAAGAGAAGCAGATCGCGCCGCGCGGAGTCTAAAAAGCCTGGAGCGCTCTTAGCAACAGATGAGCGCTGAAAATAAAAGTCTTTTGCGCCGGAAAGGGGGGGTGCTGAGCTTCAAAAAAAAAAAGTTCTGGTTAAGATTAACCTCCAGCTCGGCTAACTAGGGAAAAGGACCCCCCCGGGAGTCAGATAAAACCCAGTAGAGGGTGTATCGGCGAAAAGGGGAAATGGTGGAGCTGGGCGCTACGGGGGGGAAGAGTTTGACGTTGGTTTCAGCGTCGAAACCGAATAGCGTAAGGGAGAGTTAAGGGAATCCGTTCTGCGAATCTGGCGAATGGCCGTGCGCAGGAAAGAGGGTTTAAAAAAGGACATGGGTGGGGTGTGTGTGGTGTGCTAGAGCCGAACTCGGGGGGAATACTCGTTCATGCGAGGGCTGAGTGAAATTGCGCGCACATAAGGTAGAGAGGAAAAAGCATCAAGGAGAAATAGAAAGTGCCGCATCAGGAGGAAGGAAAAATTTGACGGAAAAAAAAGTCCGGGACCGTAGACCTCAAAAACCGCTTTTCCCTATCGGGCTATCCCGAAAAAAAGGTACAGGGGTGGTTCAAGAGCACCGCGAGACCAGAAGAAACTAAAAGAGAGGGACTTAAAACAGATGTCAGCGAGAGAAATTGAAGGGAGGAATTTTGAAGGAACAAGGGTTTGGATCTCCCTAACTGGTGGAAAGGAACCTACTGGGGAGCATGGTGGCGGGCTCATAAAGTGAAGATCTCAAAGTCCTGGACGTCATCCTTCTAATGTTTTATGGACAAAAGAGAAAGGTGCCAATGTGCAACAGGGTCATGGGAGACTCGTGTGTGGATGGAGAAAGAAAGTGGGGGGGAGCCCGTCGATTAGAGACATCGCGCCCTGCTAAGGCTCCGTACGACTGAGAAGAAGGGGACAAAACCAGGCATATTGTAAAAGGAAGCTTTCGCGCTGCGTCGCATAACATGGGGCGACCGGTTCCTCATAAATGTGTGGAAAGATTTCAGAGACAATTCAAAAGAAGCAGTAGCGCACGCAAAACGATAGGGAAAAAAAAAAAAACTCTCAAACTGTCGGTGTAGCTCAGAACCGGTCTAGAGTACTGTTCGTTGCGCTTCAGCCGGAACTCGGCAAACTGATTTCGCTTTACGGAAGGGAAATGGAGAAGGAAAAACTAAGAATCCACTCATAAATGCGAACGGTTAAAAAAGGGAAGAAGCGGTCAACAAGACAATAATGTCTCGTCAGGAGAAGCAGAGCATCGGGGGGATGATCCACTAAGGGGATCGACCAAAATCTTATTCGCCGGGTCGGGACAAGGGGGTAGGCCTTGGCAATAAGGAATCAGCCGGAAAAAGATCGCCGCGAGGAGTTAGCACAGATAGGAAAGGTAGGAGAGGAGAACCTGGGAGGAGGGGGGAGGGGAGGGAGGGGACAGCTTCACTTACATTTTAGGTCGCGGATCCGTGATCGGGATCGTTCGTGAAGGACCCTTAAAGGAAAGCTGCAAGTGATCAGCAGGTTCCGGAAAAGTGGATGTCCTTAGAGGGAAGAGAAGGCTGAAGTAGACGCTGATGTTAAGGTAATCAGCCGTAAGCATGATGCTGGGAATGTCGCAAACAACAGAAAGAAGAAAGAAGGAAGTATCAAAGGAAGTCACGCCGCGAAAAGGAAGAAACTAAAGAAGAGATACCTCGTCGGGCGCCTTAAATAAACTTGAGCAAAGAGAAAACCTGAAATCGGAGGGTCATCAATACCCTACAAGGAGAAGGGGAAAAGGCGAGGGAGAAGGGAAGCTGGCAAACGAGTCAGTGGGAGACTCCTGTTGGATCTTATCAGGGGAATGGCAGTATCAGGCGCGTCGTCAAGCCGTCTTCAAAGAGTAATGGAGAAAAGAAGTCAGCCCAGGCTAAAGTAATAAACTGCGTCAGCGACGAAATCGAAACCTTTATGTAGGGTCATTTGTCAAAACTGGGGTTCATGATTGGCCTCCCAATTTGGGGGGGTGGGGGAATAAACAGAAACCTGCGCAAAACGGCATAAAGAGGGAGGGGGTAAGCAGGAATTCAACCGAGGAAGTCCCGGAAACACATGCAAAGTACGACCATTGTTGGGAACATACATTCTAACAGGGAGGGGAAAGTCGAAGGGAGGGGAGGGAAGGAAAGAAGGGGGAAGCAGGCATGCTGAGGGATGTCCCTAGGGAGGAAACCGACAAGCTGAAGGGTAAGCATTCTAAAAAGGATCATAGGAAAGCCACCCAAATCGTTACCTGTGGAAGTGAAAAATCGGAAAATCAAATCAGAAAAAGCGAGGATATCGAAAAACTAAGGCAACATCTGTGATCTTCCGCTCTCTCCTTCATAGGAGGAAAAAAGGATGGGGGAATTATGGGCAGAATAATGCCAGTCTATGGGAGGAAATTTCAGCGAAAAGTTAATCTGGGGAGAAAAAGAAGAAAGAGAGGAAAAAGTAGACTTCGCAATACGAATGCGAACGGGCTATTAAGGGGGTAAGGAGCATCCAGTGGGCAGATCCATGCCATTCTCTCAAAGTGAGGGTGTAAAGTTTCCTCAAATTAGAAAAAAAGAACCTAGGGGAAAAAAGGGGGGAATCTTCACGTTTAAATCAATAAAAGATCACCGGAAGAATTCGAATAGGGCAGGGGAGAGAAAAAAAAGGAGCCTGACAGAGAACATCCAGACAGAGACAAGCCTCGACGTAGGAAAAGAAGAGGGGCCCTAGATCAGAAGATTTCGCCTAAGGTACTAGCCTCCATGAAACGTAAGATTGAAAATTTTTTCAGGGGGATGTCCGGACACGATACTAAAACATACAAATCGATCGAACCCAGTGAGATCTCTCATATATGCCTCTTCGTCCCTCAGTCCCGGGTGGGAAAGAAGAATCTTGAGGGGACTCCGCATACAGAGAGCTAATAAGGAAGGAGCTAAAAGGTATTCGGACAAAAAAGAGCAGTTAAGCTTAGCCAAGCTGGAGTGGGGGAACGGGGGTCCGAATATGAGACCTGCGGCGAGAGACGCCGTGGTGTGCCCAGTCTATTGAGGTGTGTAGGTGCTCTCGGTAAAAAAAAACCGGTGAGGTTACAACATTAATACACTGACTAAGAAAAAAAAGGAGAGTGCTAACTCTAAAGAACACACTATAAAAATAAATAAAAGTACAGGCCATAATATGAAACATGAAAAAAAAAAAATTTTAAAGAAAAGCAAGAGGACAAAAAAAAAATAAAAAAATCAAATATACCAAAAAAAAAAAAACTAAAGCGGGGACGGCAGAAGAGGAGGCGCGAGCGAGTGCCTTGGCAGTTAAAGAGGAGAGTGACAAAAAAGAAGTGAGAGCGAGGCATCCAGAAGGTCGGACGGAAAACTCAGCGAAGCTTTAAAACCTATCAGAAGGAGAGGAGGGGGGTCGTGACAGGGTGACGTTACGGGCCAGACACGGCTGTCTCAACACAAGGGGGCAATCAGAGGGAGGGAGTCGACACTGGCGAGTCCGCCGAATTGAAGATGGGGGGGGGGTGGGGAAGTGGGAGGGGGGGTGGGATGACAAGGGGTGAGGGTGTGGGGGGAGGGAGAGTGAGCGGGATGGATGAAGCCAGGACAAAGGGAAGATAGGTGGGAGGTGGAGGATGGGGGGGGCGGATCTTGGCTTTGGGAACGGCGTTCCAAAAGGCACATCTCTGTAGGGAGGAAAGGGACGGTCACCTTCATATCTACCGGAGAAGTAGATGAACAGCAACTTCAATATATAAGACGAAGTGCGAATGAGGCCTTTTCTACCGTGGGGAAGACGTTTGGACCACCGGGACTCACTTCAAGAGAGAACGATCATAAAACAAGGGGGATGTCGAGAAGCTTCTCTCCGAAGCTGATAGTCGAGGGGACGGGGGACGGGGCGAGAGGTAGGGACCCGAAAAAAAGACGGTATCGGAAACGGGGAATCAATTCATGATAAAAGAAAGAAGGAAGAAAAAACGGAGGAAAGTGGGATAAGTACGGAGACTGGGTTGTCTGTTAAATTAGTGGAGGCCTAAGGAAAGGGATTCAGAAAGTACGAGAAGAAGTCAGAGAAAGTCTACGGGAAAGAACCACCCTTCGCATTCCGAGAGGGAAGGGGGGAGAGAGGGGTCCGAAATTAAAAAGGTCTGTGCGGACATGCCAAAAAAAAAGGTAACCGTACCGGTCTTGCTCGGTCTACAAAACGGGCAGCCGGGGCGGTGGGGGGGGGAGAAAGACCGAGTAGACGCAAATGCTACATTCTGAACTGCGATCTCCTCGCAAGAGCCACATAACTACGTTCTCAACAAGGGGGGCTGCAGGAGGGCAGCATCTGGTAAAAGCAGAAATCTGCGGATACGTCACTCTCTCCTAAAGGAGAGCTAGAAAACAAGTTAAAGAGGGGAATGAAAAAGACTTTGGAAGCCGAAAGGGGAATTTTTGTGATAGAGAAAAAAAAAAGAGTCGTGTAACCGCAAGGTGAGACAATCGAGGGCGCGGACATACCACGTTAGATATGGGAGAGAAAAGGGAGGAAGACAAAATCTACATTACTTATATATCACGAAGTATGGTTGAAAATCCCCGTGAAGGAAGGGAAGAATAAGGAGGGGACACACTGGGAGGGTGAAAAAATAAAATGCATTTTCCTCATCCTGGAGAAGGGATAGGAACTTAGACAAGGAAAGAACATTCTCGAAAGTCTGCGAGCGCTACTTGGATGAGTAAAAAGGAAAACTAGAGATAGAAGAGAGGGAATCGGGGGGGATCGCGATCTTTCCATTCCGGTAGACATGTCATCAGCATTATGCGTCAACTATGTCGAGCAGACGGGAGGTGGAATGAAATTAGAGGATTATTCGCCCAAATCTTAACTCACAATGGGGGGGAAGGCACATCATAGAGGGGAGAGGGAGGGAAGCGGAAGAGGAAAAGAAAAAATGTCCAGTTGTTCGAAAAGGACATCTGAGGGATTGGTAAAGCGGAACGGCATTTTCCCAAAAAACGTCAGCGATCCAGGTTAACTCTCTGGAAAAACCGGGAGAGACCGGAAAACATAAGCCGGAGGGGGAGACCAAGGGAGTGAGAGAATCCTGCGATCTATCTTCTTCAGGGAGCGAACGCGGGGCGGTCAGTTCCGATGTTGACAGAAGAGTCTGGGGTGGGGAAAAGGGAGATCCCAAAGAATCAAACCCCACGAAAAAAGAACCCGAATGACGAATTGGAATTCAGCGGAGGAAGAAAATCAGTGAATTGAACAGCTCTTCAATCCCTGCGCGGAAACTGGCTCTTCGCGAGGAAAGGAGGAAGAAAATTGCTAAAAAGGGGAAAGGGTGAAGGATCAGAAGGACGGGGGAAAGTTTTGTGAGCAGTGATCTCGCCGAGCGTCGTGGAAAATGAGAAAATAGGGATTCAAGTCGCCTGTCTGAGGAGAATGAAAGATGGGGGGGCAAAATAGGGGACTCGGAGCTGGACCGCAAGAAGAAGGCCTCTATGAACCCGCAGCCCGCACTCGTGGCGCTAAGGATAGGAGACGAAGAAAGTTGAAATGTTTCACTACAAAGAACGAAAGGGGAAAAGAATAAGGCAATCAGTTTCCTGTCGTAGCAGAGCATCACAGTCCAGTGAAAGAAGGGAAGGAGGAGGGAAAACCATGACTAACGATAATCAGTGCACGACGCAAAAAAAACCAAAAAAAAAAAAAAAAAACCAATAGGGACGGATGAAGGATGGACTGCCTCAAACACGACAAGCATTTTGACGCGAAAAGACTGTTAGGGGGATAACACCCATCCGTAAAGATCATCACCCCATCCAAGAAGGGAGAGGAAAGGTCCCATGAATTGCAAAGTTAAGGAAAAACATCCCTGAAAAAAGTGAGGCGCCTAGTATCGCTAACACGCGTGCTTTTAGCTGACTGAATTGACGAAAGTCACGAAGTGAGCGGCCTGGCCGTCATAAAAGAAGGATAAGGAAATTCCGCAAAAAGGCCATAGGAAGAAGGTCAGACGCATCTAAACCTGTTCGCTCCTGCACAAAACTACTGGAAAAAAAATTAGAAGGAGGAGGAGGAAAAAAAACATCACGACAGAGAAAGAACGAGACCGGACGCAGCAGAAAGAAGATTGGGGACATAAAAAACAAAATAGGGAACTCTAGCCTTGAATGGGAAGAAAGAACGGTTGGTATGGCAGAGGATCGCCGACCGGTCTTCTCGGGATAGGAGAGAACAAGGTAGAGGTGGATACCAATAAGCTGACCAACCGCTAGAGGGGGGGACTTCAAATAGGTTGGGCGCAGAAAAGCCCGCTCAATGCAGGAAGAACTGGAAACGGCGGCAAGAGGAAAGTCAGCAAATTCGGCGCCACATGAGAAACGGGATACAAGAGAGGGAAGAAAAACAGAGGAGCTGCGGTAAACTCATCACGTGAGTGGAAGGAAAGAAGGGGGAAAAGTACGTCTCGCCGATCTGACC
>Ga0179593_1344222_pt1 | contig 11382 bp, 17 predicted proteins | sample CZODoug2_1_08_16_FD_185931 | JGI IMG/M metagenome (GOLD analysis project Ga0179593, IMG submission 185931) | Vadose zone soil fungal communities from Angelo Coast Range Reserve, California, USA - CZODoug2_1_08_16fungal (PacBio error correction) | ecosystem: Environmental > Terrestrial > Soil >...
ATACGAGAAAAGGGTACAGGCACTCTCTCATGGGTTCGAAAAAGAAACTACCGCGGACCGGGACTAAAAAAAAAAGGAAAAGGCTGAGCCGGGGGGCCGCCTCGGTTTCGGAACCAAGACGTCGGGAAGCCTGGGCGATAGCAATAAAACGGAAAAAACTGGATCATGAAGGTTTGACAAGACCCACCCTCGGCCAAAAATAAAGGGAAGAAACGACAATACTGGGGTTGGGAAGAACCTCCACACTTGCACACGGGCAAAACCTCCCACAAAAAAAAAAAGGGGGAACGGAAAGTGAAATGAAACGCTTTTAAAGGAAAAGTACGGAAAAAAAAAACAAAGGACCAGTAACGAGGAGCCGGACATGTGAACGGGGAAAACATACCACGCACCGGGTCCCATCATAAAACCTCATGCAACAAAACTCGCAGAAACGACGAGAAAAAACCCTCGTCAAAAAAGGACGAACTTCAAAGGGTGCACTGGTGGGGGGGGGGGGGGGGACCCATAACAGTGACCTCTACAATAAAAGGACTTAAAAAAACAGAAAAAAGAAACAAGGGTGAAGAAACGACTACACGGTGAGGCCGGGGGGGAAAAGGGATTGCGGGACACGGTTTCAGGCCAAGACTACACTGAAAATGGGTTGGGAAAGAAGGAATGGAGCATCACGGGATCAAAAAAATTGCGGGTACGCAAAGGGGGCGTAAAGGGCGCAAACCGAACCCAGTAAATACTTTTCAACTCCTGTAAAAGGCGACGCAAAGAAACTGAAAGTCGAAAGGAAATTGAGTCGTTCGAATCCAGGAACACGGTGACTGCAAGGGGAAAGGGTACTGGACCAGAAAAAAAAACCGGTCCGTAACAAGGCAGCCTGTAAAGAAGAGGGGGGGGCTGGTTTCCGGGGAATCAACGCCTAAAAAAAAAGGCATTCGCCCACCGAAGGCGCACTGATTGGTTGGAAGGGTCAACAAACGCCACCAAAAACGCTAACAGGCCGCGGCACAAATCGGGGGGGGCCAAAAAAGCTGGCTGTCCCAAGCGCCGTTAAAAGACCCAAGTAAGGAGAAACGTCCCTAATAAACTCCTAACCCAAGTACAAGGGGGGACTCCGGGTCAGGCCAAAAGACGGAACGGGTAGCGGGGCCGAAGTTGCTCATTGAAAACAAAAACAAACAATTCCTACGGTCACGGTAAGTGCCAAGGGTCTGTCCGTCACCTCGATCTATGTAACGGGGGGGGGTCGGGGGGGTAAAGCAAAATCTGAACACAAAACTGACGCGCGATGGTAACGCGTGCAAAACAGGGTCAATTGGTGAAACGGCATCAAACAGGTTTGGCGGCCGGCTGGAGAGGGGCAAAGGTTTAAACGAACAAGTGCGAATGAAGCCTAGGGGAGGAGTCGGGGACAGAGAGGTAAATCGCGGGGGCTCGAAAAGGCTAGAGGCACAAGAACGCATCTTCGCTGAGGATGGGGTAAAAAAAAAAGGAACGAGAGCTAAAAAAAGGGCATTCAAAATGATGTCCGCGGGAAACCTGAAAGTCGTTTACCATTGGGGCGAGGGGGAATCACATGATGGCCCCCGCAAAAGGGGAACAACGTCCCCTAAAAAGGGTCCAGAAACCCCGGGGGGACACAAAAAACCAGAGAGGAAGGAAGGGGGTCGGAGGGGGTCCAGACCTGGACATGGACGATCAAATTCCTGATCAAGAAAGAGGTTCCGAAGACGTGTCGGACTCGGGTAACAAAAGCCCAGAAGGAGGGACAATCCCGACCACGAAGGGGGGGGAACCAGCCAAAGTGCCCGACGACCCTCCAAACTGATGCTAACGGTTCTGATGCTGAGTTCAAAGGACAGTGTCTGCAACGATGACGGGGAGAGGAAAAAGGAACCCGTGATTGAGGGTGAACTGGGAAAAAGGGGAAAAAAAATGCCTCCAGGGATAAAGAATAAGAGGGGTCCTACAAAGAAAAAAAAAAAAAATGGGGGGGAGAACAGGTGGGGACAAGGGAGTAAAGGGGGCTAGGAAGAAAGGACGAAAGGACGACCGTTCTTGGTAAGGGAAGGTGCGACAAAAAGCAAACGGGCCAACACACCCCGGAGTGGGGAGGGGGAAGCGACGGTGCCTAACTGAAAAGGGGCCAGGGGGGGACGCACCGGGGAACCCGGTGGGAAGAACCGCATTAGTGGGAGAGAAGACGACGATGGGAAGTGAAAAAAAAGAGACGGAAACAAAGGGAGGGGCAGGAGCACTTGTGTGGAAAAGGGAGCGGGTAAAAAACGAGTAACAGGTAGCCCCACCTCAAAGGTTTTCAGGATCGGGGGGACGACCAAGGGGGGGGAACATTGGCCATCACTGCACCCGAGGAAAAAGGCGGGAGACAGCCGAGGGATTAGGCAGCGAAGAGCTGCGCCGAGAAAAAAAACAGACCGGGGTTTCGAGCAAGCCGAGGAGAACGGCTTGCAAGCGGAAAAATGTCAAAAAGAAGCTCCGGAAAAAGGGAGAGGTCGCAAAAACAAGGCGGCGGCAAAGAACACAGGGGGGGTTTTTTTGGGGGGGACAGCACGGGAAACGGCGGGAGCATGGAAAAAACTAGGCTCGAGGAAGGGGTGCAGAAAGAAAGGGGGGAAAACCAAGGGAGTAGGTGGGGGATCAAAAAGGCACCGAAAGATGGGGGGGGGTTAGGACAAGGAGACGTCGGACTCCCCGAGTAACATGCCGAGCGTTTGTCAGTAAAGCCGGGAGGGGGATAAAAAAAAAAGTTGCGCACGGGGGGGAGGGGCTATAGCTGAGATTGGACCTGGGGGTATCCATGAAACAGGAAAAACCCATGGAAAAAAGATAAGTGTTGAAGACCGTCGAGGGGGGTAAGCTTCTGGACGTGGAAAGCCTCGCCGTTGGGGGTGTGAAAGGTCGTGGCGGGAACTGACGAGGGGGGTCACATCGAGCAGAGAGCGAACTCTTGAATCCAGCATGCCCGAAAAAACAGGGGCCGACGACGCCAACTCCAGTTGACGGGGTAGTAAACAGGGAGAGGGGAGGGTAGAAGAAGGGGGTTTTACTCTGCAAAACAAACATTGAAAAAAATTCGAGGACGTTCACGTCAGGGGAGAAATCTGATAGGAAGGCCCTCGCGCACTCGTCGTTCGCCCACTCTGGGGAATAGATTAGAAAAGGAAAAGGGGCGGTAGGGGCTCGGAGCAGAGTGGAGAGTCAAGACTCCCGAGCATAGGAAAAGTAACTCGGACATGTGACCACAGAGGGAAAACACGTGATTATCTAAGGGGGGGGGGGGGACGACATGAAGAGCTTATGGAGTAGTAATAGGGGGAGAAAGGTGTGTCGCCAAAAAGAATCTGGGAAAAAAAAAGTCCAAAGCGGAACAAGAGGCCAGGAAAGTAATATCTATGAGGGGGGAATATCAAAGGGCTCAACAGTCACCAATCGAAAACCATAGGGGTAAACAAGGGTGGAGATGCCAGGCTTCGGGGGGGGATGGAACCTCGTCAAACTCAGCACATGCTGGATGTTCAATCGACAAAGAAATACAGACTACCGGCCCAAACAGAAAAGGCAGGACATCGGTGTTTGGGGGTATGTGAGGTAAAGGACGAAAAAAAAAAAAACGGTTGGAACATCTCTAGGGGGCAGACCTAAGGGTATGTGAAGGGACCACGTTGGGCGAAAGAACGAGAAGGTCGGTGACCGTCTGTCATGACTCCTCGTCGTGGTGAAAAAAAAAAAGAAGGGGTGGAAAAGGAAAGTCAGGAAGGCACCGGAACGAGGCATGAGCTCTACTTGTGGTTCTAAATGGTTCCCCGAGTCCGGACTCAATACCAAAAAAATACAGAAAAAAGGAGTTGCGCGCAAAACGCAGCAAAGCGCGATAGCTCCTTAAAAAAAAAAAAACAAAACTGCGGCGGAAAGAGAACGGAGCTTTGGGAAAGGCCGGGGAAGAGCAAAAAAGCCGGGGGGGGGTATGGGGGGGGGGAGCTAGCGCACGGGCCACAAAAGGAAATGAGAAAAGTCGAGAATGCAATTTTCCATAGAGGAAGGGGGGGGCCAGCCTCAGGGAACAAGGGCTACAAAACCCAATCTCCTCAAAATGAGCGGGGGGGAGAAACTAAAAGAAGCGTTTCGTGTGTCAACGGGAAACGTCGGTCAGAAAGCTCAAAAAAACGAAAGGAAAAAAAAAAAAAGTATTGTTGGCAGGAAGGACTGTATGGGCGAAAAAGCACAAACGAGAAAATGTGGGGGGGGCCAAGGGGAGGGGGGGAGGGGGAGGGGGGTTCTCGGGTCGTGACCGTTAACATAAAGAGCGGGCTGCACTGAGGTGACAAGAAAGGCCGGGAGGGCAAAAGGGCGCGAGCGTCTCTACATAGTCCTGGAAACGGGGAAACAGGAGAAGGGCAGCGAGAGCTGGATCAATCGGACTGAGGGGGGGAATTGAACGGGAAAATGTTAGCCCTCCGGGAAAAAAAGTACGAAGGCAAACACAAAGAGACATTGAGCCAGAACACTAGGGGATCAAAGAACGTCTTTCAAGGCATGGGGGAGGGACCTTTGAGGATCAGAGGCCGCAAACGACAAGAAGACTCTCACTGGAACATTAAAGACAAACAGGGGCACAAAAAGCAAAAACAACCTTCGAAGGCTTTAGGGAAAGCACGCGAAGATCTCCGCCTCGAAAACAGAAAAAGGCGTGGGCACGAGATGGAAAAGGGGGGGGAGGTCTAGTTCAAGGCTGAAAATTCCAAACATACTGACGAACCAAAAAAAGGAGGAGTGCGGCGCAAAAAAAGGCACCCGTGGCCTAAAAAAAAGGATTACAGGAAAGGGCTAGAGGGTGAACCAAATCAATTGAAGTAAAGGGAAAACCAGGCAAGAAGGATTAAAAGATCAAAAAGAGAACGAAAACGTCTCAATCGAGTTCCGATCAAAGGAAGGGCAAACCGGGGAAAAATTTTGTAAGGCACAAGGACCCAAGTAAAGGGAAAAATACTAGGAAAGAGCCCTGCCAGCCGGACCTGAAGGAATCAAAGCAAAGACAGTCGGGAGCAGCCACGAGCACATGTGCAGGGGAAGTATCCCGGCGGAAAGAGATCACGGACCAGTGTGAAATAAATCTGGGGAGGGCTTTAAATACGAGTGGACAGAAAGGGAACTAATCGAACGGCCAGAAGACGGCAATCTGGCCAAAACAGGGGCGGGGAGAGGAATTGTGGGGGCTTTGCAGACAAAGCTCCTATCCGAGACTAAAGACAAGACCTTGAAAGGAAACTCGAAAGAGGGCATCACGAAAAGATAAAAAAAAAAAGGAACTTCTGCAAAGTGTGGGAAACAGCTGGGAAAGGAGTAGAGGAAACGCACAATAGGCGCTGGGGAAAGTGACGGGGAAGGAATAGGATGAAGTTGAGAATCCCTTGAAAGGAAGAGGGGCAAAGATCGGTGGAAAAAAAAAAAAAAAGTTAAAATTTGGGCCTAAAAGAACAACAGTCTATAAAAATTTCACAGAAAAGACTTCACTAGGGGAAATACTTAAAACGCAACACCGCGAGAAGGGCAACCAAGGGGGAAAAGAACATCTAAAGGAGACCGGACGGAGCGGGGGTCCGCAAAAGGAGGCAACGGGATCAAACAAAAGGGAAAGGTGATGAAACCAAAGGACGAATTTCAAAAAACGACCGGAGGTTCAAATGGATCTCTGAAAACCGGGGGGGGTTGGAAGAAGAAAGACTAAAAAACGCAAAGCAGGTAAAGGCCCAGAAATAAAGAGCAAGGGAAAAACAACCCTGCAAAATCCCGCCGAAACGAGAACGCGGGAGCCAATCTGACCCGGTGAAGAGACGCGCTTGTTTTCACAAGTTCGCCGGTCCACCCAAGAAAAAAAAAAAGGTCAACGGGGGGCGTATCCCGTTGATCTAAATCACTCGTCGATGGCAAGGAGGAAACGTAAGCGGCTGTGGGGGAGGCAACTTAAAGGCGGGAACTAAAATATCATTAAAAAGAGGGTGAAAAAAGGGCGCTCAAGCAAGGATAGGCCGAATCGTCAAAAACCTCGAAAACAAAACCCCGTCAGAGAGGTGTTTTGGAAACGGGAAAAATAACTCCTTTTACAGGAACAAACGCGTCGGGCAACGAGCTAGAAAAAGCACATCGTCACCATAGAAGGGGAAGAAAACAGGGGGTCCAGAGGAGGGGGGTATCATCTAAACGGACAGGGCCAGCGCGCTCAGGGAGGGCTGAGGAAGCTAGTGAAGAGAGCAAGGCACCATAAGGCAAGCGATCACACTTTTAGCGCGAAACTCTTGAGAGCAGGGGGAACGGAAAGAAGACAAGGTTTCTGTTGGTTGGAGTATTTAGAACTGGACAAGAAAGAACATCCAGCGGGGGGGGACACCAGAAAGGAAACCTCGGTAAACGGCACGAATGCCGGAAAAAGGGTGGTACATCACTGGGGCAAAAAACCAAGCTAAAAGAGATCAGACAGCGGCGGCAAGGACCTTAAAGGAGGACGGGTCAAGAATATTTAAGAGGAACGAATTGAGAAAAGATCTGCAACAAGCAACAAGGGTCTAGGATGAAAGGGCCCGGGGGGGGGGGGGGGGGGGGGGGGGGGGGGGGGGGTGGGTTCAAGAGAAGGAAAATGAACGGCCTGAGGGCTGCCAGGATTACACATCCGCTCAAGAGAAAAACATTCTTCAAGAAGGCGGTCACTAAATAGCCCTTAACAATGCCAAAGGTAACTAACGGAAGGGGTTGACAAGTGCCTGCCTTTAAGAAAGGGAAAATGAGAAAAAAAAAATATATCAGGTCGAGACGGGGACAGAGCAAACAAGACGGGACTGCCAGCGGAAATTGATGGAAGAATCCTATGACGACACGGAACCTGACAAAAAGTAACAAGAAGCCAAGAAACGCAGGGTTAGTCTGGTGAAGGGAAAACTTACCGCCAGTGAAGAGAAGACGAAAAATTTATACGGCTGAAAGAGTGTCGGAGGGGAAAATTCGGGAAGAAAAGGGCAAGAGGAAACCTCACGTTAACCACCAAAAGCCTTGTTGATCTAATGGGCTAGGAAAAAATCGCCGGGGGCGGGGGGGGCAGAGAGGCATGTTCGCTGGAAGGTGGGCGGGGGGGGAGGAAAGGTCAACCAGGGAGATACGCGACGAGCAAGGAGCTCCAGAAAAAAAAAAAATGGCCGATGGAAAGGAGGTCCAAGAAGAAATAAATTGAAAAAGGGGGGGGTAGGTCACCTTGTAGAGAAAAGAGGGGATCAGAACAGGAGGGGGGGACAAACTATGAATAGTAGGCTGGACAGATTTTATACTGGGGAGAGGTGACCAAAAAAAATGAGACGTTAGGGCAGAGAAAGGAAAAAAAAAAGAAAAGATGGAAAAAAGTAGTGAAAAGTAAAACGGTCGAGAAGCAGAGTCCACGCGAAAGTGTGCTCGGGTTGAGGAACCGATAAGAAACGGTCGTAAAACGGCTACAGCAGAGATCCGAAAAAAGAAAAAAAAAAACAAACACGTTAGTAGGAAAAAGAGAAGAATAAAGTCACGGAGAGAATTGGAACAACTCCCAAACAAAAAAATTCGGCCAAGAGGAGAAAAAACTCGGGGGCCAGGGCTACGTCATTCACTCGGAAAGGCTGAGGAGAAGGCACGGGCTCCTACTCCAAAAACTTCAGTAAATGGGCTGGGACCTGGGGGACGCGAAAAGAAAACCAACTGACCACCTAAGGGGGAAAAAAAGTGGGGAAAAGAGAACTCAGGACAGAGGGTCACATCAGCTAAAATAAAATACTTTTGCGTGAATCGCGCGAGAAAAGGAAAGGAAACATCCCGTTCAACGTACCAGTAAAAGGGGGACCTCAGTTGAAGACCCGGGAGAAAGAAAAGATGGAGAAGTCAAAAGGTCCGGAAAGACAAGACGACACCGGGACCAAATCAAGACATCAATCCTCCAGAAAGACCTCATCCGCTAAAGAAAAGAGGGCATATTGAAAACCGGACGGGGGGGGGTGAAAGGGGGGGGCCTCTTTCAAAAGGCCCGGAACTCAAGACAAGAAAAGACAAGGGGGAAGACGCTCACGGGGGGTCAGGGGGAGGGGGTGCAAGAGGCAGGAGGGGGAACAAAGAAAAAACCGTCTGTTTACTGGACGGATGGGGGGGCATCAAGAGAGTTGCAGGGGGGGAGTCGTGAAGGGATCTGAATTCACCAAAAGCCAGACGACTCCACACGGGGAGAAAACGGGGGTCGGAACTCCGTGAACATAGGAAAAAGGAAAAGGGGGTTCGGGTAAATAATCAAAAGCTTCGATTACGTAACTAAGGGAGTCACGGGGGCGACAGGGGATTGTGAAAGTTGCCAAAGATGAGCCCGACAAGGTTCTTCCGCCTAATGGAGCCGAGGTGGTTCTGCTGAATCAGGGACAGCCGAAAGAAAAAACGGCCACAGGGGGGACACTAACGAACATAAGGTCAATCAAGGGGGGAAAAGGAAAAGCTCCGAGGGGCACAGACTGGGGGCACGCAGCGCGGTTTAAAGCGGGGGGGGGCAAGGACATCAAGAGGGAAACGAAAACAGCCGAAAAAGAGAAGGACCGACGGTTTACGCCGGGCCGCGAGAGAAAGCCATAGGGGAGCGGGTCCGGGGAAGTGTAAGACAATGACAAACAAAAAAATGGGCCAATCAATCTTAAAAGAAGAAAGGGGGGGGCTGGGGAGAATAAAGAAGGACGAGGTGGGGGGAAAAAAACCGGAAATACGTCAAACCAGGAAGGGAAAGGCGTTTTCGTGGCGAGGGGGGCCGGTGGGTTGGGGAGCAACGCACAAGGGGGGGAGGCAACGAGGGAGGCACTCTAGAGGCCAACATCAATCCCGGGACACTATAGACCAGTCGGGAAAGGGGAGATGAAAGTTAAGCGAGACTACAAAAAGACCTTCGAATTACATGGCAATGCCCCACTCAGGGACCTGAAAGGGGAGTCTCTGGAGCCTAGGAGGGACAAGACGTCTTTCGCGGTCAAAAAGGGAAGGAGAACAGAAAAAAACCACGGTTTTTGACGGGCAAAACATACACTAAAAGATGAAGGACTGAGTTCAGTGAGGGAAAGACGCTTTAATGAGAAGAGAGCCTTAAAAGATGACGAAAAAAACTTTCCACTCAGAAGGCACCCGGCTCGGCCCCGACAAAAGAAGGAAGTAGAGGGACAGGAAATGAGGGCAACACGGGAAAGTAAAGAAGGACCTGTTTTGATAGGGATGAATCCACAAAGGGAGAACATCAGCACGGGGACGGAGGGGGGGGGGTTTGGGAAAAAAGAAGGGGACATCCTCGGGAGGTGGTAAAATAAAAAAAAACGGAACAAGGTAAGGACTCAAGTTTCGGTGGGGGGACAGTGGCAAGATACGTCCGTGAGAGAGAAAACGGACGAAAGTGGAGGCGTTACTTTTGCACTTCCTAACAATGAGAAAGAAAAGATAAACAGCCAACCCGGCAACGGCCAAACGCGTTTCGGAGACCCTGGAAGCAGGACAAAAGGTTGCACCTGGGAACATAACTGGGGTCCGTAGCGTCAAGGGGGAAGAAACGTGGCGGGAACCGACAGGGAAAGCAGGCGAAGGGAAAAGGGAAAAGGGGACCGGTGGGGGGAAAGAAGGCGGGGGACGGAGGCAGATCCTCTTGCCGGGGCCGAGCGTGAACAAGGGAGGGCCACAGATCAAAAAAAATTCGCAAAAACAGCCGTTTCAACACGGCGGGCGAGGGGGGCGAAGCGCACATGGACGCAAGTATCCTTTCGAACGGCCGGCGGCAAGCGACCAAGGAGGGAGGGGGGGGGACAAGGGGGAAAGAAAGGCCGCCGCGAAAAGAAGGGGACGAGCAGTAGCGAAAAGCCAAAAATGAGGGGGCGAGGCTGTAGGAGGGGCATCAGAATCTATAAAAATTCGTCCTCAAAAAAGAAGGGGGACTAAAAAATGAAAAAAGGTTGGTGGACAGACCCTGCAAATTCCCAGACGGGACGGAACCAGCTGCAGAGGGGATGACGGCGGCAGACGAGAAGAGGTGGTACGAACAGGGAAAAAGTGAAGGGAAAAAAAAAAACTAGGGGGCAGGAGGATCGTGGAAGCCCCTGAGAAAGTTCAAAACACCTCCCAGGGGATGAGGGGGTTGAAAAGAGGGAGACAGGTCCGAAACGCCACGGAGGGTAAGAAATAAAAACGAAACTGTAAAAGGACGATAGGAAGGTTCCTGATGCCACGGCAGAAAAAAAAAACCACATTACAAACTCTAAAGGAAGAGGACCGAGAGGACTTGAGAAAATTTCAGAGGGGGAGAAAAATCAGATCTGCCCGTTTTGGGGAAAACCTTTCACTTACTGGGGGGGACCAAAAAAACGAATTATCGAGCATTGGGGATCCAAGAATGGAAAGGACAGAGGCGGGCGAAGGGACGCTCACGCCGTTCCCTGAGTAACGAAAAAGGCAAAAACGGAGAGAAAAGCCAGGGGGACCGAGCACCTGGGGGAAGATAGGAGGGAAGGTCGTCCAAAAAAAATCACGAGGAGCTATGAAACTAAGACGGACGAGAAGGGAGAAACCGCGTGACGCACGAGTTGAGGCAACGTTTACAGGGATGGCTGCCGTCATGAAAGAACCGTAGAGAGACAATCCTACAGGGAACTTCAACGAAGAACAAACACTGGGTTCGCAAACACATGGGGCACAAAGAAAGGGGCAAATGGAAGTGAGAGCTATTGTGGAGCTCAGGAAAGAGGTGTGAGAGGCGTCCAGCGTTAAAAAAGGGCACCCACACCGGTGGGGGGGGACAACATCTGCAGTGCAAAAGGACAAAGACGGATCAGAAAAAAGTCATCTACTAAAAGAAGATTAACAGCACAAAATAATTTCACCCCGAGGAAACGACCTCTTAAAGAACTCTCGCGCACGCCGAGGGGAGAGGGGGGGACAAAGCACATAACCAATCAAAAAACGATGTTCAATCGACTCCTAGTAAAGCAAAAAGAAAAAGGACCCACAAAGAAATTCCTCAGGGGGGGTTGTGGGGGTAATTTGGGTCCACGTTCAAAAAGGCGTTGACAGAAAAAAGGGGTCAACGAGCGAACGAGGGAATGTTATGGGGGGAAGGACGACAAGGGGGAAAAAAAAAACTCGTAGGTCGTCTTTGAAAAAACAAACCCCCAAATCGGAGGTGTGGAAGTAAAAGAGGGGGTGAAGAACAGGGGGGGCAGAAAGGACGGGAACTTGAAAGTGACCTGGAAAAGGGCAGGAACTTTTGTTTTTTTTTGGGTGAGATGCTGGCCCGGAGATCAAGAGCAAAGAAACCCGAGAGTTCGCAAAAAACAGAAAAAAGCATCC
>Ga0179593_1367529_pt1 | contig 11382 bp, 15 predicted proteins | sample CZODoug2_1_08_16_FD_185931 | JGI IMG/M metagenome (GOLD analysis project Ga0179593, IMG submission 185931) | Vadose zone soil fungal communities from Angelo Coast Range Reserve, California, USA - CZODoug2_1_08_16fungal (PacBio error correction) | ecosystem: Environmental > Terrestrial > Soil >...
GGAAATATTGGATTTGTCAGAAAAGAAACAATCATCAAAAAGGAAATCTGAGACTAATGACGTATAGCGTCGGGAGGGTGGGCCTGAATTCATTTTTTATAAGTGTTACGAACGTGCACTGGCGAAGTCCCTGAAACAAATAAGAAAGGTATCAAGTAGAGAAGAGGCAGCATCCAAAGAGGAAGGGGTAACTTTTACTTCCGAATAGGGGATTCTCAATTGGCTCCTAGTCCACTCTTCATAGAAGTAAGGCGGAGATTTTATCCTTCAATCAGGAGTAGGGGAGTGAGAAGTCCCCTTATAACTGCGGGACAATCTGCGTTAACTCTCCGTTGAGCATGGCAGGGGGGGGAGATGGTACACTGATTGAAGGCGATAGCAGAAGATAATGTTATTTCTCTTTCATTGAGGAGGAAGCTTAATCGAGCAGAAGTACCTGGGACAGTCTTATTCTGGGCCATGGCTCAATCTTGGGGCTAAAAGAAGGAGATCCCTCTCGCCAAAAGGTAAAAGGAGGAGAAGGAACAGAATCGTCTGACCTCTGTTCATTGGGAAGGCCGTCACGGTTAAAGCGTTTGATCCCGAAAGAAAAAAACTCTAGTTGGATGTAATTTAACTCGCAACGCTCTCAGACGAGAAAAGAAGGGAGAAGGAAAGACCGATGCGAAGGTCAACCAAAAAAGGGAAAGGGGGAAAGAACCACCAAACAGAAAAGAACGTCGTTAGGACAACATACGCCCACGCCCGATTGCGCCCTGCAGTAAGAAGAAGGAAGTGGTACATTTACCTCCTCAAAGTTACAGCGGAAATAATCGTTGACCAAGTACATGAAGGGGGGAATTATCTTCTACATCATCAGGAACCAACTAACTTGTCGGTCAACGTTTGACCCGGTCATAAGTGAAGGAAGGAAGGGGGGGCGATAATGGCGCTAAGAGGGGAGGTGGAGCAAGGTATCCTCAGAGAGGGATTGTCCTCTTGGTAGTGAGGGTTCCCCAATGACGGAGGAGGGCCTACTCTGTGATGGGCGGCACGCAGGAGCGAAAAGCGAGAAAGCTAACACAGGAAAAAAAAAAAAAAAGGAAAAAAAAGGGACGAAAGAGAATTAAAAATTCCAATCAGAGGGGTAGCGCTCTCCAATCAAGTCCTCCAACAAAAGAACCAAAACCCCGAAAAAAAAACCGCAGGGAGGCATTCCCAGCTGCTCGCTCGAGAAAAAAAAGCAGTCTGGGCAAGCCGTCATGCAGCAGACCAGCAAATGCTTGACCATGCGTCATGGCTGTTCAGGTGTCAGCCGAGGGGAGGGGGAATTAGAAAAAACATGCGGGGGGGGTTTTTTTCTTCTAGTCCTCCCAAACGCCAAGACGCCAGGTCAAACAATTGATCTGGGGGGGCCGGACTGAGGGGGAAGGGGAGGAAAAATAGATAATTAAGTCCCGTCCTTAAGCATCTGGTGAGCAAAACGATGACACAAGACACAAACTTTACGGGGACTTCATGATGGTTAAAGTGTGGGTCCTTCAATGGGAGAAAACAGGGAAAGGGAGTGGAAGGTAGAACGGGATCTGATGACGACTTAGGCTTCTCTCTGGGTCGGTTCGCAGACGGACAAAGACGGGTGGCGAAATAGAAAGGGGAAAGCGGAGGAAATGAGAAAGAAACTAAAGGGAAAAAATAGCGAAACAACAAGAGTGATGATAAGGGGAGCTCTGGGGAGGAGATTGTAGTCTGGCCTCCTTCAGCTGTCACCTTCATGGGCCGATCCCATTCCGGAGTAGGGCGCTCGTCGAACAAACGAAAGAAGGAGAGAATGTTGGATCCAAGAAAGATCCCGAACATCATACCTTTTACATTTAGAGGCTACCCTAAAGGACACCTGAACAGCAGTTCCCCGATGGTTGGGTCGTGTGTCTTGTGGTCAGCGGGATGGACACGAGGCGGCTTCGACGAAAAAAAAGAAGGGGGACGGGAATTAATCATGAATTGGGGAAGCCAAGGGGGAAAAAAAGACGCCCACTGGATCCAATTGGGACTTGGGGTTTGACTTGGCGTCTGTCTGGGGAGGGGGAAAGAGGAAGACGTGGGGGGAGGGAAAAGAGGTAATATCTGATACAATTAACCGGAAAAACGCAGAAAAAGGGGCGAAATATCTTATGCTATTTGAAAACAGAGATGACTTGCCGGACATGTTGGAAAAAAAGGAAGAAGGGAGATTGCTAAGTTCTAACGTCTTCTGGGACTTTTCGTTTACTTGGAGGGACAGCCGCATTTTGGAAATTGGGTGCCGCGTCGAAAAAGGACTGGGGGCCGGGTTGGACGGGATGTAAGTGGAGGAGAGGGGAGGACGACGCAAGGACTTACTTCAACGAAAATAACTGAAAAAATAGGTACCGCCCTAGAAAAAAGGGTTTTAACTTCTACTAAACTTCACGACCAAAAGGCATAGGGGCCAAGGATATCGTTCCGCTCACCAGCAAAGAAAAAGCAGAAGAAGCACCCCTCAGGCGGCACAATTTTTTCTATTAGAAAAAAGGGACACTATTTTAACGAATCGATACGTCAGGGTGCAAAAGATCTGTCGGCCGCGGTCCCGGCCCGGGGACTTGCGTCGCGGGAAAATGGGAAGAATCTCGCGGCCAAAGGACTTGTTGGGATTACATAACTGATATATTCTCATGCGCAAAAGGTGGTCGGGTTCAAGGGGGAAAGAGAATTAACGGTCACCTTAAGCGATCTGCCATGGTTTTGCAGGGGGGGCCATTCAAAGTGGAGGGGGAAAGAAAAATTGCGAAACCAGGGAGGAAAAGAACTTGACGAAATTTGATGTACGTCCGAAAGAAGTTGGGTTTGTTTTTTGAGGAAGGTGTTACAAGTCCATCGAAAAGAGGTTTCTTGCTCTAAAAACCAGACTTTTTTGCAAACGAAGGGGACGAAAAAATGAACAGGAGAAGGAAACATTAGAGGAGGAAAAAACCGAAATGGATTACCGCTAAGCTGGCGAGAAAGGGCGGTTGCGAAAAAGACCACGGCCATGAAGCCAATCAAAAAAAAAAGAGGAAAAAGGGGCGGGCCTCTTCAAGAACCGCCAGAAAGTCAGTATTACAGAGAGTAGCTGGAAGTGAAAAGGGAAAAAGGGGAACATGCAGCCCTGAAAACTGTAGGAAAAACGTTCTCAGGAAAAACGATTGGGGCACGACGTATGGGAAGACACCACGGCTAACTAACCCCGCGACGGATTTGACGAATAACTTCTCAAAAAGAAGGCAGTGGGGCGACTGTCAGAGCGGGACTAGTTAACTTGAAACAAGAGCCTGTCGTAGAGAGATTCAGTTAATGACCATGGGTACCTAAGGAACTCTTTCTAAAAAAAACAATCTAGCGATAGAAAACTGAAAAAAGCACGTACCCAGAGGAAAGATGGCGATTGGTGGCAGAGGAAGTCGCAAACTTTGGAGGATCCAAAAATTAAGATTCCACCTGGGAAAAACACCAGCCGAACGCACGCGAGGTGGGATCTAGCCGATCTTTGGCTACGATGACGTGTTGGCGGGGGGATCCAGGGCACATCATCGGAGCTCAAAAAAAAGATGGAAAAAAGAGATAGATGAAACGTCCACTGTATTTACGGGTCATAAAAGACCCCAATCACTTCAGGAAAAAAATCTTCTGATGGACAGGGAGATTCGGAGGGTGTGCACGGGGAGGGCAGGGAAGGAAGAGATGGTGGAGACCAAAGGACAAAAGAATTTCCAAAAAGTCCGCATAAAAAAGCAATTTAAAATCTGGAAGTAGAAAGCGCAGCAACGCTCTGGGGGGGCGCAAATGAGGCATTGTACGGGGGGGGATTCACCAAACCGCAATCGGAAAGGACCAGGGGACCAGAAAGTCCCGGCTCGAGACAGGAAAGTTACGCGGAAACGTTATAAAGGAAAAAGAAAAATCGTAGTGAGCCGTTTTGGTTACTACGCTGTAACTTCCTTTCCACAAAGAAATTCTCACTCCGTTTAGGAGTAAAGTCCGGGACATGTAAAAGATGAAAAGTCAAGGGGCCATAGCTACTCTAATTCTAGGCTTGCGTTCTGAAGGCCGCGGAAAGCGTAACAGTCGACAAGTCCGTCTTATTCTTGGAAGGCAGCTTCTGCTTAGTGGCGCAATCCTGAACGTTCAACGCGACCGATGCAAAAGGTAGCAAATTAGCGGAATAACCGCTAAGAAGAAAAAAAGTAGTCAAGGTCATTTTTTCCTCAAGAAGGTGGGAAAAGACTCTCGGGCGTTGAAAAGGAGAAATTCTGTGAAAATGTAGTGTAACGAGGCAAGGGGGAGGACAAAAGAGTCCAACAATTTCGACAGAGCCAAGTAGGGGAAACCAAAGAAGGGGGCCAGGGAACGAGCCACCATCGGCAACAAAAAGTAGAATACCGCCAGAGCGCCCCAAACTCATCCACGAGTGTGGCGCCAGGGAACAATCAGAGAGGATGGTTTTCAATAAGATAAATAATCCCCCAATCTATCTCTAGGAATCAGGAAAAACGCATCATCAAGGGGAAGACAGATTCGAAGAAAGCGCTCAAAGTAGAACTCGATCTAAATAGTGCTTGCAAAAAATCCGTGTTGAACCGTTCTCATATAAAAAACAGTCTTGCCGCCTAAGGGGTCGTACTGGTGTTCTCGACCTCCGGGCTGGGACGCGAAGATCAATCGCGCTATGGCCGCGGGTCTGGAAAGGAAAATTATAAAAGTCCCACAGGACGTAGTGCGTAAAGTACTCAGGGGTATTTTTAGTCACGGCGAAGTCGTCAGTCAAAAGAGTCGCTAAATCTTTACCACCCGCAAACAGGGAACCAGGACGAAAGGGAAATTGACGAAAAGGGACAAAAAAACTGAGAGCGAAAAGAGAGAAAATTCAAAACGGACCAAGTCCTAAGAATCAAAAACGCCTTTTATAATTCCGCCAGCGCCAGACGCTCTATCTAAAACCGCAGATGAAAGCCGGGAGCTGAAGGTGGGAGCAGCTCGTACGAAGGGACTTGGAACCAGGAGGACAGGCGGTGGAAGGTGGAGGACGGATAGTGACGGATTGGTCCCTTATACCAACAATATGCCGGAGTTCTTTCAAGACTTAGAAAAGACGCAAAGCGCAAAAGGAGAAACTTAAAATTAACTTGGAGAAGTGGGGGTCAAGGGGGCGAACTGAGCAAATTCAAGGATGGGAATGAAAACGGACCCTTCCGGGAGTAGAAGCAGTCTCGTGATAAAAACCAATACACACTAAAACAACAACAGGGGAAAAGGGAAAGGTCCGTTCGGAGTTGGGTAATTCGGGGGGACCAAAAAAAGGAAAAAAGGTTCGGTCGCAACGGGGAGATCAGGAGAATGTCAAAACCTTATTAACTAGAGAATTTCCGGCTGGTAAAGTCAGGGACGAGACAGGAGAGAGAGAAGGTACGAGAAAATTGATCGAAAAAAAAAAACAGCAAAGAATTGAAAAATATCTAACTCAAAAACGGGGGGGGGGAAAATAGTGGACAAAAAAGATTAGTCGGCGAGGAGGGAGGACTTGACGTCCGGCCGCTCCACCTCGGGAACGGAAAAAAAGGAAAAGCCAGTAATAAGCGGCGAACACGACCGAAAGGCGAACAATAAAGCCTCCAGCGACAGCCGCGAGATCGCAGGGCGCATCAACAGAACAGTTCAAGGGAGGGGTCAAGAGACAACGAAGGACACCATAACACGAAGGGATTCAAAAAGGGAAAAACACCGCAGTTTTAAGTGTGTCGTGGGGACATTCGGTATCACGGAGGGTCTTCTTTAACGCACGAAGGGACGGTGACAGGGGAAGAGGGGCGCCAAGTTTGACGCCAAGACGAAAGTCGGGAACATAATTCGGGGTATTGTATTTCCTTGAGAGGAGAAAGTTGGCTCATTCTTTGGGAGAAATCCGGCAGGGGTGGGTGGGAGGGAAAAAGATGTCCTATAGTCTACCTGACCGCCAAAGAAAACGCGGGGATCAATTTCTACATTCTTCTGAAAATAATTGCAGAGATCGCGAAGCAGCTGTTGGGGGTCGAGGAGCGATGGCGGAGTTGCACCGGGCCGGAGTTAGGGAAAGGGGGGGATGTGTTGGAGGGGAGATGGGAAACTTCCCGAGAAAATGGTTTGAAAAGGGGGGGTTTAGACTTCTCAGGTGAGTCAGGGGGGGTAAAAAAGTGCAAGCTTTATAGCAGTTGGGAGAAAGGAAGAGGTAAAGGCAAAAGACGCAATTCAAAAAAAATGACCAGGGCCCGAGAAAGGGGGGATTCTAAGACTGCAAATCACGAAAAAACCATCAGTCAAAAGAAATCGCGAGGATATCGTAAAAACTTTAGAAAAGAAAGGTGGGGAGCATAACGTTCGCCCACTAGTTCTAAGAGGGTTGGTAGTGAGAACGGTCCAAACAGAGTTGAAAAAAACTAGAATCTATCCGGTGACGGGCGAATGAAGGTCGGCCGTATCTGTCGCTGCCCGGTGTGGGGCGGAAGGCTGCGGTGGCCGATGAAAAACGGGCTCTCTAAACAAAAGGAAAAAGAGTGATGAGGGGGAAATGTACCCTTAATATTATTGACACGAAGGTCGAGAATTTGGGGGGAGGGGGGGGACGCTTCTGGAGCCGTTCGGTCAAAAATCCAGGCTCTTGCACTGGGGTTGTTGGGCTGGTCCTAAAATGTCCTTTCTTTTTTTGCGACAGGGAGCATCGGATGGGAAAATGCTTGTACGGTCAAAAACTTGGAGACGTTCGAGTGGGAAGGAAAAGCAAATAGAGTGGGGGTCTTGAAGGATCCAACCCGAAGTCTTTTGGAAAAAAAAAGGAGGGAAAAGGGACCAGTGGAGAGAAGAACGGATGCGGGAGGGAAGTTAAGAAATTGATTACAGCGGAAGTCTGGGGGAAAAAAGGGGAGAGCAGGAACCCATCAATACAAGAACAATAAACCAAGAAAGGAAGGCCCGCGGCCTCCAGACGGTGCGTGCCGCGGCTAGAATCAAAAACCGAGGCAGAAATAATCCCGTAAAGGGGGACTAGGGGGGTCAAAGGAGACTAACTGTGACCATGAGCCATGAAGGGGGGGACCTAGAACTTCTTTATCATTACGAAAGGGGGACCGGAAGAAGGTGGAAACAAAAGTCTACTCGAAACGCTAACGAGGGGGGGGGGAAGGAAAGGCCTTCGCAATCCTTTAAAGGGTCAGGGGGAAGATCTTGATAAAGTGCAGTACAAATGGAGCAGATCGAAGTGGATACTATGAAAGTACGCGGAACACCCTTGAAAATGGGAGATATCGAAAGCTTCCAGACAAGACTCGGCTACGCACAGTGACACGGGGGGGAGGGGGGGGGTGTTCTTCGTAAATGCTGCATTTCCCGGCGTTGATAACAATTAGAGCAGCACAGGGAAAGGAAAAGGAAAAAAAAACCAACGCAACACTATCAAATCAAATTAGAACGGAGCAGATCTTGGGGGACGGGCAGGAAGGAAGGGTGGTCTTGGATGAATATAAAGGAAATATAATTCGCAACACACAAGGGAGGGAGGACAGATATATATGGAGAAGTTACATGGATGTACTTGTCCCACTAACGAAAAAAGACTGACATGACGTCGGAAAAAATCGGCTCATGACTTATAGAGGGAGGGCTTAAGTTGGGCCTGGTGACAAAAACAGGGGGACGTTCCTCAATGTTGGCCGAACGTACAGTATCAAGTCGCAGAGGCAAAAAGAATCGAAGTGAATCCATCTGGAAGTACCCTTCTTTCATCGCTCGGATCGCAATGAGGCACGTGGAAGGGCTTGAACGACCGAAAGCGGAAATGAGACATGGTAAGAGAAGAAAGGGACTCACCTCGGACGTAACGATGACTGAGGAAGGAAGAAGGGGAAAAATCGAGGGAGGAAGCAGTTTGCCAAAGGAAACGTACTGCAAATCCGGCTTCATCGAAAAAAGGGGTAAAAAGATTATAAAGTCATGGCACATGGTCAAGGGATGGATGGAAAGGGTGAAAGAGGAGGAACTCACTGATTATCTGCTTTCGGGCTGGAAGGGGAGCTTCAAAGGAGGACGCACCTACGAGCGGCCCGGGCCGGGCTGAGTCTTTCTTCATGAGGAATTGGGGCTGGCATTGGCGCATCAAGGAGAGGCCCTTCCGGGCGCCAAGAGGTAAGAAAAAGGTAGAAGGGGACACAGAAAGACAGCCTGCTCACTGTATGTTGTGAACGCTGGAGGGGGGGAAAAATAAAAGACGGGGGGGAGCCCGAAAGGAAAAAAGGTCTGGTGATACTTTTAACCACTCAGCACGTCAAAAGACCGGAAGTAAAAAAGGTCGAAAAGTAATCGCATATTCGCACTTTTGGAGAAAAAAAAAGAAGTAACATTGGGAGGACCAGCCAAAGCGGCAACGCCGGCGGTGACCGTAAGAAAAGAAAAGAGGGAAAACAAAAACGATGCGCCGCGCGAGAAATAATATGGAAGGGAATTTTCCAGAAGGGAATCTGGAGAGAGGCGAGGAAGAAATCACCGAGAAAGCACCAGTTAGGGAAAAGAAGCACCGACAGCACTCGCAAAGGGAGTTCGCGAGATCACTTTCGTTTAACGAGGGGTGTAACCGGGTACTGGAGACACCCGTAAAGAAGAGGGGGGGAGGAGGAAAAACTTTCGCTCCTCGGTGCTGTTGGAAGCAACGCGGAAATCATCGCGCGAGGGGCTGAGGGGGGATGGGGGGGGGGCATTACCATTACTATTTCGGGCCGGAAATCTGGGGAAAGGTCGTGAAGCAATTCGGCCGTCAGCTCCATCGAGAGAAAGAGGGAACAAGAAAACAAATGACTAGAAAGGAATGATAAGAACAATCCAAACTGAGGGTGAATCTGGGGAAAAAGCGGAAATAAAAGGCCCCCGCCTTCCCTCCAGAAGCCCAAGAAGGGAATATCCCGCAAGAGCATGCAGAGCTAGAGGAACACCTCGGGCAAGCACGGAGATATTAAAATTAAAAAAAAGGGGACATCAAATAGGAGGAAGGAGGTCCATTCTTCCTGTTGAGTTCAGGTTGTCCGCAGAGAGGGACTCTGTGTGAACCGTAATAAACCCCACAAGATTCCGGGTTCTTCTAAAAAAAGAAGGCGGACCAATACTCCAAAGACCAATGAATACAAAGAGTGGAGTTCGGGGGATGAAGTTGGGAGTCTTGGCGACGGGGGGTTCAAAAGGAGGAAATTGAATCCAAAGGAAAGGGCCGTACTCTGAGGAAAAAAAACATAAAACTCGGATCCAAGAAAATGAACACCAGACCCAGGAAAAACTCTTTTGAGGATTAACAGTCAGGTTTCTTGTTTGAAGGAAAGGGGGGATCATGAAGAAATGGCAAAAGGGAGATGTCGAACGGGCGGAGAATTGATGGTCCAACGGGGAAGAACTAGCGCTTTCGGGAGGGGGAGCAGATCGCAACGACGGCGGAGGGAAGAGGATTCAGAGGTGACGCTGCCGGGAAGAGAAAAGACCGCCAACTAAAGGAAGCTAATAAAACACACAAAAAGAAGGAATGGAGGGAGGAAGAAGAGAGTGGCATAAATGCTGTCTGCTAGGAGTCGAAGAAGTTGAAGAAGGGCAAGAGTCCTTAATGCCGAAGAAAAGAAGAAGAGGAACTCAGTCTGGGAGAAAACCACGCCCGAAGCGAAGTTCCTCTGCGACATCAGAGAGGGGGGAAATCAAAGTGCGAAAGAAAATAAAATGGGGAAAATGGAGGGAGTTCAACAACAACAAAAGGGAAAAACGAATGGGAATTTCAAAGCGTTGGTTTGTGTGTGGTCTTGGGGGGGTGAATGAGGGGGGGGCTCAAAATAGAGGGAGTCTACCCGACACGGACGGGACGGAAAAGGAGACGATGAGGTGGGACGCACAATTTTCTGAAACAAACCAACGCGCCAATAAATCAAGGAGGGGGGTAGGAATTTTAGATGGAAGGATTGGCGCAGGCTGTGGGGGACAAAAATAAGGACGTGTGTGGTAAAGGGAAAAAGATGGATAGACGGGGAAATAAAGGAAAAAATCAGACTCAAGGGATAAAAAGGGGGAAGGGGGCTACAGAGGAAAGGAAAAGAAGGTCCAGAAAAGATGATGCCTTGACACATGCGTTGTCGAGACGAAGGGCAGCCACCTGTGCGGATTGAAAGAAAGTAGGGGGGGGAGCTTTATTGGGGATTTAATTGGAGTGGAAGGAAAACCCGATCCCTCAAGTTTGGGAAATGGTTCGCTTCAGCGGAGGAATGTGGTACGGGGGGACGTTTAAAAAGATGTACGGAACTACAAGAACTCGCGACCGCACGTCACCATATTAAAGGAGCACGACGGAATGGGGAATGAGGCTTCACGTACGAAACCAAACGTCAATAGGATAGATGAGTAAGTGACTCAAAAAAAACCTAGGGATTGAGCGCATACGTTAGAGAAAACGGAGGGACTCCACGAACGGGTGGCTAGGGAAAAAGTGAAACGAGGTGAAAAAACTCAATATATATAGACGTAGTTTGATTACTTTCTTCCCGGTGGTCCTGCCCGGGAGGGGGGGGCTGGCTCTTTTTCACCGAGGAGAAAAAAAAGCGCGACTCGATCTATTAGGAGTGAGGTGAAAATTGACCAGGGGAAAGAAGGAAAGTCGCGCGGGTGAGCAAGAGGGGTTGGGACTTGCTAGCTTTCGTCGACTTTCGGAAAAGCCGGAAGTGAAGGGGATGGTGGGTACTGGGCTGAACCAGTCATTAAGATTGTTTCGGAACATTGCGGAAAGAGGGGCTATTTCGAAATTGAGTGAGGACTGAAGGAGGGGGATGGGGGAAGATTTGGGTTCCAAGTCAGCAGGAAAAAGGAGTTTCCGGGAGGGATCAACTAAGGGAGAAAAGATTAAACCAACCGACGCGAAAAAAAAGGAAACGGGAAGGGCGGAGAAATTCTCTTTGGAATTCCGCTAATTGATTACCGCGAGACGGGAGAGAAATGCGCAGGATTGGAGAAAAGGAGAAGAAAAGGAAAACCCATAAGAAAAAGAATAACGGCAACTGGTCCTCTTCAGTACTTGCGTGGCCGCTTCAGCAGGAAAGCAGCCAGAAAGCATATACTCCATTAGATAGGAAAAAAGTGGAGTCCTTGGACAAACATGACTTTAGAAGTCAAAAAATCGTGGAAAGCATGAAAAAAACACCCTGGCCCTGATCGTAACAAGACGGATTAAAAAGTTCACCTCGTAACTATTGGGGAAATGATAAAGGTAGAAGATCATACTTTGAGGGTGGAGGTAAGAAGCGGGATGGCGTCGGACCAGGGAGAGGGGATAATTGCGGGCGTGCTGGTAAGAACAGAAAC
>Ga0179593_1491243_pt1 | contig 11382 bp, 14 predicted proteins | sample CZODoug2_1_08_16_FD_185931 | JGI IMG/M metagenome (GOLD analysis project Ga0179593, IMG submission 185931) | Vadose zone soil fungal communities from Angelo Coast Range Reserve, California, USA - CZODoug2_1_08_16fungal (PacBio error correction) | ecosystem: Environmental > Terrestrial > Soil >...
AGCGATATGTGTTTTGAGACGGACTTTACCTTGGAAAAGAGGGGGGGGGGAGGGGCAGAATAAGACGCTTGGAATTGTCCGATCAAGTAACACAAAAGGAGTGTAATAAATCCTCAGACGGCGAGTAAGCAGGGGGTTGAAAGGCGAAAAAAAAAAAGAGAAAAAAGACCTCGGGAAAAGAAAAACCAGATGAAATCTGTCTGTTGGGATTTCGATTCCCTCCAAAGAAAAGGAGACATCCACCGGGAAGAGGAAAAATTGGGGCATGGGGGGTCTTAAAGGGGAGTTGTCTTTTATATGCGGGGGGGAAAAAGAGGGGAGGACTAAGGTTGGGCCTGTTGTGCGTGTATGTCGGGGAAAGTAACGGGGGGGCCCGGGAAGGTAAAGGCAGTTCTACTAAGGGAAAAAACATCACCACACATATGACCGGAGGAACAAGCCGGAAGGTAATTGAGCTACGGGCCGAGAATAGAAAATCAAAAAGCGAAAGAATCTTGTGCTAATCATATGGCAATCAACCAGGACCCACTCGTTGACACGTGAGGGGGGGGAAAACGGGAGGTAAAAGAAAAGGAAGTAATCATCAATTATCCTTGCTGTATAAAACTCCTCTTCCGGCCAACAAGAATGAAAAAGACAAGGGGGGGGGGAAGGAAAAAAAAAAGTCTTATTTTTGCTGAACACCACCTCAAAGTAATTTCTCAAAGATTCAAGGGGGGACCCAAGAGAAAATCGTTCGCGAAGGGCGCGATAGCTAGCTCAGGAGGGAACACAACCGCCAGCGCCCAAAACAAAGATTCAGGGGTCCCAGAAAAGGGGACACGCTAAAACGCGATAAATCGGAAAGAGTCGATGGAAAAAAGGGGGGACCACCGCGTCTCTACGCGATCCGGATTGAAAAAGTGTCCGTCACCCAGCGGAACACATTTGAAGGGGTGGGACACACGACACTACTACGGAGTGTGGAATCAAAAAGAACGATTTTCCCACAAAAGCACACTCCAAAAGGGGAGCAGGGGGAACACTTAAAGAAAAAACGGAAAGACCAGGCGCCCAAAAAGGAAGGGAAGTAGAGGGCCGGGAAAAAAAAAAAAAGTCGCGGAAAATCGGGCACTAGACCTCTGAAAAAATAAGGAGACAGACAGCACGGCGCTACAAAATTGCGACAGGCTTCCCCCTCAAAAAACGGCAGTTCAATTTAAAGTAACGTAAAAGGAAAACATTCTAGGGGAGAACCTGGAAAAAAGTCCTTCACATCCGTCCGGTCGTTCCCAACGAAAGAAATGGAGGGCATAAAAGCGCGTCTTTAGCACGTCCGGAAAAAAGAGAACAAAAAAAAAAACAAGCAAAAGGCGGGGTGCCCAACTGCGGCTTGAACAAAAGGGGGGGGGGGGACCGATCAAGGGAATCACAAGTGAGTCAGCCAAGAAAAAAAGGGATCGAACAAAAAGGCTAACAGCTAAGAAGATTGCATCAGAAAACAAGACGGGGGTTGGGTGAAGAATCAGACTCAAGAGGGGGGGTTGAAAAAGAATTATCTTAAAGGTGGAGCCTAGCGCTTGCTCAAGATTTCGGGACAAAAAGGAAGACCTCTAGACGCGCCAAGCAAACACGGAATGGCAAGGGCGAACCTAACCAAAACAGAACAATTAAGACTGCTCCCTGGGCAGGGGCCTCAAAGTATTTCTGCCAGACGGGAGTGGTTGGAACAAGCCCTCAGGGGCATGACAAGGGCCTTGCGGAATAAAATGTGGAAGAGTTTGGACTCAGTGTGGATCTAAAGGGCCTGGAAGATAAGGGCAGGGTACTTCCGGAAAATTAGAAAAGGTGAAAGGTAAAGTAAGAAAAAGAGTGGTCAGGCCAAAAAAAAAACCCCGCTTGCCAAAATGGCAGGCGCACCCCACCGGGAACAAGAACCGAAGAAGGTGTCAAGGAGCCAGTAAAGAGACGTAAAAAGACCAACGTAGGGGGTGAGACCAAAATGAACAAAGAAACAGGGCAAAGCAGAAGAAGGGGGTTCCCGCCATCAACACCCCGGGGGGGAAATGAAAAGACCCGTATATGGGTTAGTCAGGCTCAAAGACCGAGGGGTTAGAAAAAAACAAAAAAAATGGGGGGGGGTCGTGTGGGCCCGCCACCAGTCAAACTGGGGGGGGTTGGTCGGCCCTGGGCTCCACAAAAACACAAACCCGAAAAAGGAAAAAAAAGTAGGGGGGTAATCTCAAGGGGTAATGGGGGGGCGGGTACAAAACAACAACAGGATACGGATCGCAGGGTGATGGTGAGCGCAGAAAAAGGACTTGGGGTGTCCAAAAATCAGAAGAAATTCCAAGTCCTTTACATCGATCCACGATAAAGATTCTAGGAAAACTGAAACTGGGGCACTTGGAAGTGAAATGGGGGGGGGGAAGACTTTATCTGGGTTGAGCCTTTGTGAAGTTTCAGGAAGATCAACTAGCTCACAAACAAAAGAACGGCCACACAGTGAAAAATCAGCCTGTCGTGCCAACCGGAAAAACCCAAGAAAGGTGAATGAAAAAGAAGGTTTGACTTTTGGAAATGCTTAATGAATCCACGTCGGCCGTTGAAAATGAATAACCAGCAAGCAGGCAAAGAGTAAAGTAAGCGGGTCAATACACCGATGTCGAACTGCTTTCTACTACAAATCTCTAGAAGCGAGAGGGCCACCACTTTCGTCCTTGTGAAAGAATATTCATTAGTCCCTGTGTTGACCCGGAGGAAGGGCCACGAACAGGGAGTCAGAAAATCCCAGGGGGTGGGCGTTCAAGAGTGAAGGACGCTAGGGACAGTGCGCCCTCTGCCCACTTCATTTAAGAAAGGAAAGATCTACGGACGAAATGGGGAAAGGGGAAGGAACACGATGTGTCACGCCCTCCGAAACAAACACCCAGGGTTAAAAAAAAAGTTGGCCTGAACTCCGGTCGTCAAAGAATTCAGTAAAAACCACGGCGTTTTGAAAAAAAAAGGGGAAAAAAGAAAAAACCCAAGGAGGGAAAAGGTTTCAAGTCTCCTCGCACCAAAAACAACAAAAAAAACAAAAGGATGAGGGAAGGGGGAAAGGGAGAAGGAAGATTGGAATTTGGGGGGGGTTCGCGTATGGACATTGTAAAAAACTCTTGTCGGCGGAAGGGAAAACTAATTCTGGGGAACGGAAACTCTAGTAAAAAGCACAAAAAAGTTTCAAATATTGCGGTGGCGGGGAAAACTGAAAGAGGGTGGACCCGGTGTCCAAGTCAAGGGGGGGGTATTTCGCCCTATCGAAGATAATGTCGGATAGTCTCTGGGAATGGGAAGTTGTCATAATGGGGAATGCCGGCAGCCCACTAGAGAGAGCGTCGAAAAGATTTTTGAACACCGGGCCAAACTGAGGTTTGGGTAAAGGATATTATGTTTTTCCAGGGTTGAGGGGGTGCGGCCGAATGCAAGAAAAAAAACGAGTGGGTAAGCAAGGGGAGGAAAGGGATGACAACAGGGAAGGAAAAAGGTTGTGTTCTGCGCATTGGGGTGAAAGAATGACCCGGTAAATGAGGATGGCTCCTGGCGGTGGCAGGAAGGGGAATGCAAAAACAAACGAAAGCCGTTCGGGGAGTTTGAGGAAGAAGACCCGCGACAAACGAAAATGGGAGACATTTTGGGGGGAAAATGACTAAAAAGGACCACAAGAGGAGGCAAAGGTTGGGGCTTGCTTATTCTTGGTGAGGGGGGAACGGGGGGAAAGTTTAAAGCGAAAAATAAAGTCATCTCAATGGATCAATTTGTCGGCCGCCGTATTTTCAATAGGATCGCGTGATATGTAAAAAAAGATGGGGAATGGGGGGGGGGAGCGGAGGTGGGTTGGGCGTCTGTGTTGACAGCGATAAAACCAGCCATCCTGCAGTTTGCAGGGAAAATCCAAAGGAGGACTAAGCCGGAGGGGGGGCTTGACGCCCAAGAAAATAAGTTCGGGAGAAACCAAGAACGGCTTTAAAGGAAGGAGACATCAAGGATTTAACGAATATAAAACCCAACCACAACATTGGTTTTGCCGGCTGGGGAAACACTAACAACCAGTGAACTGGGCCAAGCCACAAAAAGTCCTTATCTTGGGGGAAAAATAAGAAGGACGAATTAGTAAGGGAAGAAGGGGGGGTAAAAGGGTTCTTGGCAGGAAAAAGGACGGCGCTTAGGACAGGCTTGAAAACCCATGTCAACTTTGGGGGGAAATAAAAGTGAAGAGAAAGTGGGGCTCCTCAAATGAGGGTCTGGGAAGGATCCGAAGGTGTCTCATTCGTGCGATGAAGCGGGTGAACTCGAGGGGAAATTGAAAGGTTAATAGACAAGGGGGGAAAAAAAATAAAACTTTCACTGAAAAAGAACTGGAGAGGCGTCTTCTTCACTAGTACACGACAGGGGGGGGGGGGGGGGAGATAGGGAAAAATGGCACGGTGAGCGGGCGGAAAAAAAAAACCACTTAACGGTGGCAGAAGAAAGTACGGGGGGTAGGAGAAAAAACAACCCTAACGTGAGGATGCGGGTGCCTGGGAGTAGGGAAAGGCAAAGAAAAAGGGCGGGAGGGGAGAATCGGATTAATGGATACGGCGTTGGAGAAATATGAATACTGAAAAAAGGAGTAATAGAAATAGTGTAACACCGTGCTTGGAAGGTAAAATATCCGTAATGGGTGGAGGGAGTTATAAAGAGAGGGACCAGGGAGAGGTGTGTGGGTCGCATTCCGGATGCGGGCCGAGGGGGACTGGAAGGGGGAAGGGGCAAGTGGATAGGGGGCAAAAGGGGATGGGGGGTTTCAAAATCCTCAGATTTTTCAGAAAATACATAAGGGTAGCGTTGTGTTGCGACGGCAAGGAAGACTTCAGCTGGAAGTCAAGGGGGGAAGGGGAAAACTTCTGGGGGGGGGGGAACTATTCCTACAGATGGTAAGGAGTGGGGGAAGTTGGGGGAATTTGGAAGCGGGAAAAAGGATTGATGGGGAAAAAAAAAGTGATGGAATAATTTCATCAACGGGTTAAGATAAAAGGCTGCTGTCGAGGAAGGTGATCCGGCACAGAGTAAAAAAGATTGTGACGACGGAAACTGACCCTTCCCAATCAAAGGGCAAAAGGGGAAGGTGCGGCCCGGGCATAGCACTCCGGAGCCTGGTTAGTTGACTGGTGGGGTAAGAAAGGGGGTTTGGAGATTAGACAATCCGAACGAAAGTATGGGGAAAAAGAAAGTTGTGCAAAGGGATGGTGGGGGACTGAACAGGCCAAGGAATACGGTGGAATCAGACACACTAGTAGGAAAAGACTCCGATGGGACCCGGCAATGACTGGGAAGAAAGGGGGGAGGGGATGGGAGTTAAAGAGGGCGTTTAATATATTGGTATGATGGAGTATCATGAAGAGTTGGGGGCGGCAACGGGTGTGGTCAAGAAGAAAAACACTGAGAGTAGAGAGGAAAGACGGGCAAGCGATTGGTCGGGGCACGTGGTGGAAAAGGGAGACATATAGGGGGAACGACAAAAGCGCGTGGGAAAAGGGGTGGCGCGCCCACTATTATCAGCAACATCGGGCGGAGGAAAAGGGGCTGGGGGAGGTGGAAGGTGAAAGTATTGAGTGGGAGACGAAAAGGTCAGGATCAATTGAAAGGATTATCCGCCCGACCAGTTGATTGTAAAAAGGGGAAGTACTTTTGGACGAGGGGATAGGAGGGAAGAAAAGAGTTCAAAGAAGGGTGTTGTGATCTCTGGGGTCACGATTTCTCATCACCACGGGAAAAGGGAGGGAGAAGACGAGAGCGCCCAATGAAGAAGGCCGGCCATATGTGTGATGGGGTTTGACAGGGAGGGAGAAACCCAAGGACGGAAGGAGCAGTCAGGTTGTGAAGAACATACATACACTCACTATCAGTGCCAACTAAAAGGGAAGACAGAAAAGGGGACCAGGGAAAAGAATAATAGAGAAAAAGAACTAAAGGACGAACAACCGGAAAAAGGAATCTAGGGTTCCGGTTAGGCAGAAGGAAAAGAAATCTAATTAAGAAAATAATAAAAATAGCAACGGAGGGTATGAAGACGATTTGTACCTCGATTATATTTTTCGGGGAGTCTAGAAAAAAGAAGGAGAAAGGAGGAACTGGAGAAAGGAGGAGGGAAAAAAAAATACTTGGTTTGGTCAAAGGGGGTTACACTTGTTCAAAGAAAGGAAAAAAAAAAGCGTCGAAGGGGGACTGGTCCCAGACAAAAGATAAATTCATGGGCGCGAAAACCCCAACATGCTAGCGATATCCGACTAGAAAAAAGAAAAAAAAAAAAACTGATGATGAGTAAAGAGAGATTAGAGCTGATGTTTAGCCGGCCGTTTGGGGAAGGGGGGGAAAAAAAAAAGAAGGGTGAGGGGGGAACCGGAAAGAAATATGATGGGGATGTCAGCATCAAGTTTTAACAGAGCAACAATAGTTGAAAGGATGCAAAGATACGGGAAACGCGGTAAAAAAGGGTCGGGGGGGGGAAGGAACAAAGTCCTAACCGTGTCTGGTTGCCAAGCATCCTCGCGTCTTCTTCCTGTTGGAAGTAAAGGATTCTCAGAAAGGTAGGGGCATCAAAGAACAGGAGGGGGGAGGTGTTGAAGGGGGGGGGTCGTTTCTGGGGGGAGAATTAAAGGGGGTATCGGCCTTCGGGTCATAGTTTTTTGGTGATAGTTTTCGGGGGGGGGAGGGGGGGAGACACACAGAATGAAAGGTAAAAAGGGTCGACTAAGGTAACATCCAGAAAAAACAGGGGGCCCCTCCCCCTTCCTCAGTGGGAGCTACGGGCAGCAGAGAAATAAGGAAAAAAGGGCGGGTTAGAAAAAGGAGAATCCATATGCAAGAAAAAAGAAAGACTTTACACTGCTTGAAAAAAGGCGGAGGCAGTATAATCCGGCAATTATCGCAGAATCTTAGAATCACAGATTTCAATGAAAAAGGAGGTACAAAAGAGAGTCTTTAATCGTTAGTTTGGAGAGCCACCAGCCACGTGCTTCACTAGCGGAAGAAATCACCACGCGAATAAAGAGATCTTTGACGGGGGGGAGAGTCTAAAGTAGGAGAAGATGGGGAACACCGAGCCGCGCAAAAAAAAAACTCCATGTCCATCCTTACCATAAACGCGATAAAGACCGAGAAATTGGGGAACCACTTCACAAACACAGGAGTCGATACGGGGGATACCCTCATTGAAGGGTGCACTGGTAGGAACATGGCCCACTTTCTGTCAACTCCTCCGGGGACAAATCAGGAAAAACTCTTCAAAACAAAAGACCAAAGAAACAGAGAGGGGCCCCACGGAGGAGCAACAGGCGCCCCCCGGAAGGAAAATTAGGAGGACCGGGGGGAGGGAGGGGAGGGATCACTGGGGGGGAAAGAACTCCCAAACGAAAGAAAAAATAAGTCGAACAAAACCATTTCCTACCGGGCAAACCTCCGCGAGCCACGCCGTCTCGGGGCCACAAAGAGAAGTGAAAACAAAGGATCGGCCCAGAAACTCCTTCAATCTGATGGATCGTCCACCAAGAAGAAATAAAATTAGGAATGCCCAAAAAAACTATCGGAGGGAGACTATTCAGCAAAAGCTAACATTTCGTAAGTGGGTTTCGGTTTTCCCAAGCTGCAAACGGCTTTTTGCCCCAAATTGCCAGATTGAAAGGTAATAACGAGGGGAAGGGAAGAACCTATCAGGGAGGGGGGGGAAAAAAGACTTTCCTCTATATTAAAACCCTCCCTCAAAGAAACAATCGGCGTGGTGCCGCACGCCGCCAAGTTTGTGGAAGAAGAAGTCGGAGGGGCTTAAGAAGATAATCGGATCCCCCGACCGGAGCATTCCAACTAATAATGACGGAAAAAGGAAAAGTAAGGAGGGAAGACACGCAACCCAGCCTCTTAAAAAAAGGTCGCCTGTGGTGGCCCAGCGTTTGAAAGGAAGCAGGAATGGAAAAAAAAAAAAATGGGGTGAAAAAGGGGGTGGGTGGGTGTGTTTCCGAGGCCGCCAAGTCAAACGTGCCCGTAGGAAAAGGAAAACCTTGGGCGAGTTGAAGGTCAAAGTGAAGCTGAAAGAGCCGACGGCCGGGGAGATTCGTTGTCTTCAGTGAGAGGGCAGTGGAAAAAGAATGGAGAACGGGGGTGGCCAAGAAGACAAAAACAAAAAAGTTTTCCTCCAACCACGCTGTCATCGACTGCAGCTCGTTGGCCAGACATCATGGCGGTGAAGAAGGGAGGGGGAAGGGCGGTACATAAAAATTGAAACTGTTGGGGGTAAAACGCTGTGAAAGGATTCAGCGCCGCGTTTTTCCGGGCAAAACCCCCATGGGTGCAGAAGGAACGTTAAGAGGGGGAAATCGTCACAGTCGTCAGAAAGATTTGGTGGCGCAAGCGCATGGTGGGAGGGTGGCAAAAGAAGGGGAAAAAAAAAAGGGGGGGGGGGTTCAGGTGGGGTCCCTGGTCTTCTCATGACGAAATGAATGTCTTGTGGACTCGACGGAACGACCACTAATGGAGGAATATCGGAAATGGGTCACGGGGGGAAAAATACGGGCCGCCAAAAAATCAGAAAAAAAGCCCTCCCAGGCCAATATCACGATCGCCCACGGGAGATATTTACGAGGGAAAAGACGTCAAGGGAAAAAGGGGAAGACAAAAATTTGACTGCTCCTTGGAGGGGTTTCCAATTCACTTAGCAAAGAACGAACTGCCAAGAAAGGACAAAAGGACAAGGGACACTGGGCAGGCGTGAGCCAGCCACCATTTGATCATCAGTGGGGAAGTGGTTGACACGGACAGGGGACAATAAGAAAGGGACGGCATAGGCAGTTTGGGGGGAGAATTCCATAGAAGACAAGTGCCGTCAAATTTCATTCCAGAATCAGTTGGACACTCGTAGAAAAAAGTGGGAAGGCCTGTGGAAGGGGAGGAAAGGGACGGCGAACAAAAAACCGTTTTTTGTTGGAGAACTGCATCTTGGGGGCCAGCCACCCATATCAAAAATCAACGTTTGGGAGGCAAAAAGCTAGGGGGGAATAAGTCAAAGGGGAGATGGACAAAAGACGCCCCACCTTCTGCACTGGATTTCAAGAGAAACAGCAAGCGCGGCGCAAATTGGGGGCGCAACAGAAGGATTACACACGACCACAAAAAAAAAAATGGTGGGGGGAAAAACAGGGGGGGGGAGGGATCCACGGGTCCCCCCGTCAGAAAATGTGGTAGCGCCCGGGCAAAGGCCCCCCGGGTCCAAAAATGAAACGCCAGGAGAAACAAAATTCAATGCGAGATCAAAAAAAAAAGGGGATGATGAAAAAGAAAAAAAAAAAAATCTGGGAAGTGTGCGGCCGGCGTGGACCAGGAGTGGGAACTGCCAGGAGGGGAGGGAGAAGGGGGACAAGTGAACATGAGGACGCCCGTCGAATCCCCAAATTTTTCAATTGAGGTGCCGGGCGAAGCGGGCAGGGGAAAGGTGCAAAATCCGGCAATTTGCCAGACATCGGGGAAGGCTGGCAAAAAAAAGGGGGAAAGGTAAGTGCAAAGAAGCGGTCGTCAAAGAGAAGACGTCCCCCAAGGAGGGGAAACACGGGGGGGGGGCGGGCCACGTGTGGAAAGAGGGGCGGAAAAAAATGGCAGCCAAGCAAAAAAAGTGAAGAAATGAGGAAATTCCTGTCAACGGAAGAAAAAGTGTTTGACGCCGGGTGGGAAAAGATTAAAAACGTAACGGGAATGACGATGGGGCGCTTCTGGCGAGAAATGACAAAAGGGGAAGTATCAAGTGTCCTTCGAGAAGGGAAAACCAAACCGGAGGCAAGTTGGGGGGGAGTCGACAAGCAAAGGAAAAGGAAGAAAAAAATTGTGGGAGGGGCGGTCGGGGGAGGCCTGGGTTGGCGGAAAAGGAATTGGGAAAGCAAAAATAAAAGGCGAAAAAAGGGAAACGGTCAAAAGGGGGCAGGAGCCGTCTTTCCATGTGGAAAAAATTCATCGAATGAAATAATATCGCCGGAGGGGTCCAGGAATTGGAATGTATGCAAGGCGGGGGGGGGGGGGACACTGGGGGAAGAAATCAACAAACCCTCACCTGCGCTTTTTTGTGGGGAAAGGGGCACTGGCGGTGAGAAGTACCGCGCTCGTCCGGGGAGGGTAGGAAAAAACAAACACGGAAGGGGAGGGGGGATTTATCAAAAGCTTAAGAACCACATTTGGGTTGGGGTGGGGGCCTCCGGGAACAAAAGGACAACATTGAGCATGACCAAACAAATGACCACACTGTAAGGAAAGAAAGGACGACCTTTACTTCCTTGGATTTTCTTTCAGTTCACGCTAGGTGAAAGGTGAACACATGTTCATCTCGTGACCCACCAAGGGGGGCAAGTTTATGTTCCTCGAATGATCGTAAGAAGGATGGGAGTGACGGAAAAAAGGTGGCTCTGGGGGGGGAATGAAAAAATTATCTTGGTTGAATCTTGATATACTAATTTAATAGTGGTCAAAAGAATGACTCAGGGACTAAAAAAGAAAGAACTTATCAAAATTCGGCGAGAATTCAACCACGAAAAAAGCTGGAACAGAGTAACGGGTGAATGTTTCCCAGGCACGGGGATGAATCGGAGAAAAAAAGGTAAACACAAACCACCAAGGACAGCTGTGCAAAGTAGCACACAGAGGGAACAGGGCAGAAAAGATGGAATGCACGGCTGGGGCCGGAGCCAAGCATTCATGGGCGGCAAGCTCGGGGGCGGGGGAAAAGGCCGGGGACGCGGGAGAAGCGAAAAAAAGGAGGGAAAGGGAGGGAAAGAAGAAGGGGATGAGTTTGAACCAACCGGTTCGGGCGTGCATGCGGCCATAAGAAGGGGGGTGGGAATACGACTTACCTATTTTGTTTTATGGTCAAATTCCTGGCTTGTTGGCTGAAGAGGTGCCATAAGGTATCATGGCAAAAAAAAAAAAAAAATGCTGTGCAGAAGCCGCAGCTTTGGGAAAGAAAGGACCGACGGGAAGCTGTTTTGCGAAAGGGATCTAAACAAAAATGACTCTCGGGGGGAACCGGGGGGTGTCCGGGGGCCGGAAATTTTCTCTTTAGTGGGTTGACGATAAAAGGAGGAGGAAAGGAGGTTTGGTTCACAGGGGCAAAAAAAAAAAAAAAGGAAAGGGGGTTGGAGGGAGGAATAAGCGGGAGAAATCGAAGCGAGGCGGAATCACGTAATATAACCGTCGGGAAGGGGAGAAAGAGTTATCGGAAGAATTGCCGCTGTCCTAACTTCACGGCAGAAAAAGACTTGGCCAAAAGATAACTTGGGTAGCAAGGGACCCTCCGGGGCCCCGATGCACTTTTTAGTGCTGGTTGGGTAAAGTTCCAGAAGACAATCCCGA
>Ga0179593_1536245_pt1 | contig 11382 bp, 7 predicted proteins | sample CZODoug2_1_08_16_FD_185931 | JGI IMG/M metagenome (GOLD analysis project Ga0179593, IMG submission 185931) | Vadose zone soil fungal communities from Angelo Coast Range Reserve, California, USA - CZODoug2_1_08_16fungal (PacBio error correction) | ecosystem: Environmental > Terrestrial > Soil >...
CGCGACTTCGTTATCTTTGGAGTGTTGCGTGAAAAAGGCTAGCACAGTCGTCCGTGCTAGTCCTTCAGAACGAATTCTACGCCCTTCTTTTTTTTTCCGGGGGTAGCGCAGTATTGTTTCCTGATGGGAAAAATCATGGTGAAAACTTGCTCCTGACGGCATGAGCCGCGTCTTTCGGGGTCCGTAAAAAAGCCGCCTATAATACTGTTTCAAAGAAAAAAGCAAACGCTCTCGGACGCCCGAAACCGTCTGACGAGAAAACTCCGCGAACCGAAACGAAACCTATGGTGCGAACGCGAAGGAAATCGCTCGCGCACACCCACTGGAGAGCGCCCGGCCACACAATTAGACGCAAGAAGAATCAAAATAACCACAACGCCGGGAGGAACGACGAGGGCGAAGAGGCAGCGACGGGGGAAAAAAAAAAAGGGAACGGAGCGCACTGTTGTACCACAAGCGTATCGCCTTAAAACGGGACGCATCCATTGGGAGAGACCAAAAAAAACTGAAGAAGGTCTTCTGGCATTAGCCGTCCTCACGGGGAGCAGAAAATAGAGCTCGGCCGGGAGGGGCGCGAAAGGCGATCTTGATCAGGAAGAGGGAAAGCGATGAAGCCGGCGCGGACTTTGGAGAAAAAGATCTGGGGGGGGAGTCCTTTACACCGCGTAGTATGAAGGGGAAACCAAGTGGTATCACCGCGAATAAAGGAAGGGGCTTTGATTCAAAGAAAAGCCGCCGGAGACTGCGAAAGAATGAGAAAAGTGTGCCGCCACCCAATTGGTCACCAGGGGACGGTGGGAAGAAATCAAGGCCGCAGCGGAGCAGAATCCAGCAGAGAATTAAGGAAAAGTCCCAAGCTCATCGGTTCAAAAAGAGAAAGATGGAATCCGAGGTTTCTGAATGAAAGAGGGAGGAAAAAAACTGGGTCGAAGAATCAATTCGGTTTTCAACTCCAAAAGAAAAAGGGGGGAAAGTACATGGACTTGGAGGAAAGAGGTGCTAAAGAGAATCTTCAAAAAATAGCGTAAATTTGCGGAGATTTACAACAAAGGGCTGTGGCCATAACTCAGGGGGGACAAATTGTGAATCATGAGAAGCCCCAGATAGGTTTCCGCTCAGCGCAAAAAAAATGCGAACATCCACGTTTTTTGACCGATCCACACGTGACTGGACGACTCAACATAATCCAAAAAACCGGCAAAACGTAAGCCCACCACACTAACGATTTTACAGAGAACCCTCTACGAAAATACGGTGGAACAAACAGAAATGGGCCGAAAAAGGGGGAACAGTTCAAGTCGGAAAAACGGGTCGAGAGAGAAGAAACGCAGTCGTGCGTGTGTGCTGTGTCGCGCGCGGCAAGGAAATAGCGTGGGTGAGGCTCTAGTGTGCTGCGGGGGGAAACAACCGGAGGGAGAGCGCGGGGGGGGCGGTGATGGGTTTCAGGATCGTTCAGACTAGGCCCTTGTCTGAAAGGGAAAGGATCGAAACGGTCTGGTATGACCGGTCAGAAGGAGAAAACATTTTGAAACGAAACTTTGGGGAAGGTGGAATAAAGGCTTCCTTGTGGAAGGAAGGTTCGCGAATTTACATGCGCGTTATTGTGTGTGTTGCGATGACACGTTTGGGATGATCACGAAGGAAGTGGCTCCATTAAAGGAGGGCGCCGGTTGGGGTACAACACCCTAGGCCAATGGGGTTGCGGGGAGAACACACGGGGAATTTTGGTAAAAAATAAAAGTGGGGTCAAATGAGTAGGATATCATGTAAATCCCCGGAACTACATTTACCGTAACTGCGGAGGTATGGGGTGAAGGGTCAAATGAACAGACAGAGGGAAGGACAGAAGATTACTAAAGAGACGCGAGTAGCTGTTTCACGGGGGGAAATAAAGACCCGTAATAGACTATGTAGCTAAAAGGGTAATAGTCACAAGTTCAAAAGAAAATCGGAGTGGAGGTTGGAAAAACAACGATGATCAAACTTATTACCAGAGGGGGGAAATTGCATTAGAGCTTGGGTCCTGCTCGTCGGGGCGGGGTGAAGAGGGTCCCTGAGTTCAAAAGGTGGGAGCCGTCCACTCAGTATCGGAGAAGTCGATCAGGTACGCTGTATCTGGGAAAACAGCACACTATGGAATCTGCGATGCTACCTGGAAGACCATGTGGCTAAAACGGATCATAAAGTGAAGCGGGGAGGACCCCAAGAAGCAAAGTTTTGAAAGCGCGCGGACGAGGGATAAGTTTGATCCACCACGGGGATCAAAAAAAAGGGGCGCCAGGTCCCCGCTAACCAGAGCGATTAGGGGTCTGCAGATGGAGTCAGAAACTCAAGATCAGTTTCTATGTACCGAAGGGATTCGGAGAGACAGTGTGAAAAAAAGGAGATCAGGAAGATGAGATAAACGAGCCGCGGAGAGTAGCTGGCGTTCGACAGCGCTCAGCAGTCAGGGGGGGTGTTTTGCTTTCTCGCTCGGGGGCGTAAGTTCTTTTAGGGGGGAGGGGATGAGTTTAAATTGTGCGTGTTCTGCTCGAGTCGATTGGGAAAGCGAATGCGCACAATCAGGGGGGCGCGGAAATCCTTATGTACGGGGCGAGGGAAGCTGGGATGAAGAGCGAGCAGGCGGATTAGGCTGGGGGAAAGAAGGGAAATCGGGCGGCTGTAATCACACTGCCAATGACCCAAAAAGAGGAAACTGCTGTCGCATAAGGATGCTGAACGTAGGAAGTGCAACCAGACTTTGGAAGAAGACTGCAGGGATCTCTCCGGTTCGTATCGAATAAACTAAAAAAATAGACTCTCAAGGGTGATCGAAAAAGCGGGAAAAGCGAAGATTCAGCGGGGGCTTGGTAATCTTGAGAAATCTGGGGGAACGGGATTGGGATTCAGGAGGGGGTGGGATGTTTCCGGACCTGTCTCAACCGGAGGCCAAGCCGCTGGGGATAATACACCAAGGAAATGATTCATGATTCGAATGGAAATTGAGAGGGGGGAGACACTGATCTGGTTGGTTGCAGGAGGAGAAAGTCTCTAGGCATGGAATAACGGGCGTTATCTAGGATATAGGCAAAAAGGGGGATGAGCATGACGATAGCCAGGCGCAATGGGCGAAACACGAGAAAGGTCAGAAAAAACTTCTTTGATATCTCCGTTAATATTGAGCCTCAGTCCGGTTACTAATTCCGGACAATCGTGGAAGGGGGGAAAAAGGGTATCTGGGGAAAAATTATTAAACGGAGGGGACAACCGTATATGGGGGAAATATGTCGTCTTGGTGCCGAGAAGTTTTCAATCACTCTATTTGGGGGCTCAAAAGGGAATATAAGAACGTAATAACGCTCTGAAACGACATACTCGAAAGGGAGGGGAATGTGTGAACCGAGAGGAAAAGTCGACGGGAAACACCTATGTTTCGGTTATAAGAAGAAGCGGCAGGTAGGGAGTCGAAGAGGGCCCGGGCGAAATTTCGGTATCGCAGTTTTAGCAAGGGGGGAGTGATCTGACCGAATCGCGCTTGGAAGGTTGGACCGAGCGGTTAAGCCGACTCTCTAATTCGCCGGAGGTTGACATCACGGCCTAAACGGGCGGAGGGGGGTTGGGAGTTTGACAAGAACGCTGTAGACGACGAGCGCCGTGGCCGGGATTTAGGTGGGGGGTACCTGGACGCCAAAGAGTCCTCCCGAGAGCTTTGGGGAGAGCCTTATTCTAGAGCCACGAGTTGCCTCAAAGTCGCATCGCCAGACCCGAGGCACCTACGCAGGGTGTTTGAGCGCTCAAAAAAGAAAGGGCAGGGACCCCCCCAGTCCGCGTGGGGGGGACCCAGACGGTGGGGGATCACAAAGATCAACATCCAAATTCAAAAAAGTCAACAAAGGAAAAAGTGCGGAGGGGAAAAGATTCTGCTCATGTCAGTCGGGGGATCGGGGTAGGCATAGGGGCAGACAAAAATCAGGGTCGCATCCAAAACTAAAAATGAGAGAGGAAAAAGGGGATGTTCCCCTAATGACAGAAACCGAGGAAAAGAACACGCTTACGTAATCAAGTTGCCATCTTCCCCGCTTTGCCGTCGTTGAAGGGAAACAGGCGGGTTGTAGCAGCCACAAAAAAAATTGAGCAAGAGTAAAAGCTAGTGCGCTGCTAGACCGCGTGGAAAAGGAGTAGGTTAGGCGTTAGGCGGGGCTTCGAAGGCGTGATGGAAAAGTGACGAGGATCCTGCTGACCTCGAAAGAATGAGTCTTAAAGTCAGAACCATTCCCAAACCGCAAACTCTTGTCGACGGTTGATCACGAAGTTGAACTTCGGGAAAAGTTCCAGTTCAGGAAGGGGATTTGAAAAACATGATCAAGGGGCGCAGAGAGCCGGCTTACACGCTAAATAAGCGTGAACAACCGGCAACGACACCGGCGGGCGCAGAACAAAAAATTAAAGCAAGCGGTAAAAAACGGGGAGAGAGGTCGGATCCCCCTCCTCAAAACGACCTGAAACAAGGTCCCCCTAAAAGAAATGGAAAGCAAAAACCTCAAACCGTGCGAAGTTTCCTTGTGACCAACGGTAAACTTCGCAAAGAGGTTACGCCTCTGAAGAAAGGCCGGGAGTTTTATATCTCTTTTATAACATAGGATATTAAAGGGAAATAAGGCCACCAGAACGATCTCCCCTATCGTCTGAAAACTAGGGCAGAGCATTGTTGGAAGACTCAAGGGAAACTGTTCACGATTTAAGGGCCGCGGGAGCAGGAGGATTCACTTGCGAGGCAGGAAAAAAAAATCAGAAGCAGCGTTGAATGAGTGGTTCGAGACATGAGGGGCCTATCGACACGTGCAAGCCAATGGGAGGGAGCCGACCGCTCCAAGACGTCAAGATCAAAGCGGCGCTGGCAAGTTAGCCTCTGAGGCAAACAGCTACAGATCGGACCAAAGGAAGAATGACCAGGGGCTAACGGTGCGTGTAGTCGATAAAAGGGGAGGTCGAGTCCAGCTTCCTAAACCAGCTAATGAAGATGCGCCCTCGCTACTCCTGAGGAACCTCATGGAAATAGTTGGGAAAGTAGACGGGAGAGGCTGGAGAAGGTTATATTGGGCTCGGGAAGGGAGATAATTCATCGATGAGTCAAGGAAAAAGAAAACAACAAACCGGGGTTGGCACGCTAAAAAGGGATGTAAGCCGCCACTTCAGGCAGTCCGTGGCCGCGTCTTTGCGGGTCCTGCACTGAAAAAAGTAAGAGTTTCCCGTCCAGATACGAAAATGATCCCACAGACGAAGTCTGACGACGACGCAAGGATGACGAGACAACCTGATTTTAAAAGGGATAAAATCGACCAGCTCAGAAACACCTGAAAAAGGAATCGAGACGACAGCAAAAACAAGCTGCCCGCCAAGAAAATGAACAAATTCGCACGCGAAAGGTCGCATCTTCACTCAGGAGGGACACGCCCGGCGCCGAACCTCTAAGGGCAGACGTCGAAAGAAAAAAAAAAAAGGGGCCTCGAAAACCACAGAATCCAATTCTTTATCGTATAAAGCAAAAGGGCAGACCGCGAAGATGGGGACGTTGCAAAGGAACTCAAGAGAAAAATAAAATAGCGCTGAGGGGCCAAAAAACAAAGAAAGAGCCTAAACCTGAGGAGCTGAAGGGTGATCAACTTCGATCCCGCGGCGCAAAAAATGGTAAAAAGAGACTATTGTGCTTCGGGACCGAGGAACTGAGAGAAGGGTGTGCAAGGAAATGTGACCCCTCGAAGAGAAAAGTCGGATGGGGTTCCTATCAGCCGTAAGGAAAACTGAAGAAGGACTCCGAGAAGAAGTGACACGCCACACGGATTGTAAACCCAAATCACAGGGCACGTACGCCAAAAAAAAAGGAATCCCTCGAAAGAAGGCCAAGCCGTGGATAGTTTGCATCATCGGTTAGCAGACCGGAAACAGTGGCAGAACCGTTTTTCCGAATAGAAAACCGAGTTTCGAGAAGCTGAACATGGGAGGCTGAAAACACGAAACCTCCAAGTAAAGGAGCGTTTAGAGCTCTTTCCATGGGGGGCTAAGAGTTAAAAACCAGCCCTCGCATTAGTCTTTGGCGGAAAAAAGGCTTGGAAGACTCAGGGAAAATTGGTAAGGTTCGATTTAACCAGGGGGGACAAGACGCCTCGCAAACCAGGTCTCTGAAGACAAGGGGGTTTTTGAAAGGATCAAAAAAAAACATTCAGAAGAAGTCCATCGTGATCCAAAACCGCAGAGAAAAAAAAAACAAGGCCCTGAATTCCGAAAAAGACTTAAAAGAAGCAGAAACGAAATTAAGGTTGACCAAGACCGGAGGAGCCTTAAGAGCGGTGCAAAGTCGGCCAATTTCGGATGGGCCCGAGCAGAAAGAAGGAACCGGTCACCGTGTCATTATTCTGAAGAGAAAAAGAAGAGTCAACCACCAAAAAACGTATGATGGAAAGAAGAGACTGGGTCAGTATCGAATCAGCGTTCACTGAAGGGGCAAAGGGTCGGAAGGGGGAATTTCGAATCGATCGAAAGGGTTCCGATGGAGGACTTGGAGGTGGTGGGAGAAGCCGTTCTGGGGACCTGAAATTTCGTAGGGGGTGAAGAATGTAGCGATGTAAATGAAGATCTGTTAGTGGTGGTTGTCGATCACGTCAGGTGGTTGCGAAGATGGAGGAGAAAGGAACGACTTGGCGGGCCGGACGGGTCAAACCAAGGAAGGAGACAGGTTTTCTCTGGAACGGAAGGATAAGGAAAACAATTGAAAAGGCGGATTCACAAGATTGAAGAAACTCCGAGACTAAATTTACCTACAAAAGGGAGGGGGATACAATGAATGAAAAAGAATGTAGAAGAACATATCCGGAGGAATGGGCAAGGGGGAGGGTTGTAAGAGGAAATAAAAAGATAGGGACGGCGTCTTTCCAAAAATCGGGGTGGGGACTCAGGGAGAAAAAGGGAGTAAGAATATGACCCTAGGGAAGGGGTCAAGTAAGTCCAACTCTTCGTTGTGATTTTAGGTTGCACAAGGGGTGGCAGGAACAATACAGAAAGGGCGAAAGTACTCTTCCAGGCGGGCGGAGAACATCACAACGGATCTTTGTCTTCTATTTTACATGAAATAAACCGGATCAAGTTTGGAGAAAAAAAGAGAAGAGGGGAAAATCTCAAACTCTAGGAAGGATAAAAATAAGTTGACGTATCAAAAGACTGCATTGGCCGAAACCGAAGGGAAGAGATAAGACATTCGTCTTTGCGAACGGGGGGGGACTCAGAAAGCAATCTGAGAGGATGGCTAGGGGGTGGGAAGGAAAAGCAGGCCGAGTCCGGAAGAAGGGAGGTAGGGAAGGTAAGGATGACAACCGTGTGATCTCCTCGAGAACTGGGCCGAGAACAGCGGACTGGAAAGTTTTTTAAAAATTTTGTGAAAGGGGTCTCTCTGGTCGAGGGGGGTGAGACGATCCATGAAAAACCTGAGGTGTTTTGGGGAGAGAGGGGGAAGGAGAACTCCAATCGTGGCTGAGGGAAACGGGAAGTCAGAGTTCGAGTCATACTGTAGGGGGTCAAGATCTATCAGGATCGTCGAAGGGGAACAGGTCTGGCATAGTTCTTCTTAAATCAAAACGCTAGCCATAACTCTTCATAAAGGGGTCTAGAAGGAAATATGGGGGTACTTAAAAGGAAGACCTTATAAGAAAACTGTGCCGCAATGGTAACGGGTAAGATATTCCCGGAAGAAAGAAAAAATAGAAGGATCATCAGGGGGTAGAGGGGGAACCAAGAAGGTTCCAGACTAATCCTCTGTTGGGAGCGAGGTGGAAGCGGCGGCCTGCTAAAGAAATGGGATGTCTCGTTGGTGGCGAGGATTTTGCAACTTAGCGCCCGAAGCTCAACGCACCTGATTGATCTTGGGGAGGGGGGAAAAAAGCTATTAGCTTGGTGTTTGAAAAAGCAACGGTAAAGGGCCCAGTAAAATCTTCTTGGTGGAGGGGAGCGTCTAAAATCAAGGGGATTGGGAAGTGTCGAGAGCTTCGCACAAAGGGGAGGCCAAAGTTCAAAACCTTAGCGGAAGGAGAAGTGCAATCGTCCAGAAGAATGAAGAATCTGTGACAGGGAGAGGAGGGGAAAATCGGGGGGGAAATTTGCACGGACGTCGAAGAAGTAAACACTGTTAGGAATTAAGGATATCAGTTTTAGATCAGTCTGAAGGTGAAGAAAGGGAAGAAAGAAAGAGGGTGTTTCTAAAAAAGTATGAAGAAGCCGAGACGGACACGTTCACGCGGCTTACTCTAAAGCGAGCAAACCGGGGAGGCAGAGTACGGGTAACAACATTCAGGGAAAAGTCCGGGGGGGGCTGGACGGAAGGAAAAGTACTCTGTAGTCTCAATGAGAAAGGCGGAAGGAGGCGGTCCCGAAATTTGTAACGGGGCAGTTTCGCTTTGGCTGGAGGAGGGGAGGACATCTACGTTCGGGGAGTGGTGGGACCGGATGCGGATGAGGTTAAGGTAAGCCGACAGAAAAAAACTGGGGGCCATGTTGAAAATCAACCAGGCCCTGGGAAATGGGGGGAAAAGAAAGGGGATCAACGGGATTGATCCCCGACGACAAACTTGGCGGTAAAGATACCTTGAAAATCGTTCCGACAACCAGGAAAATAAGCGTGATGTATGATAAGGAAGAGGAGTATCAATGGACAAACCTTCTCCGAAAACGAGAAGGGGGGTCAATCTGGCATTAAGCGAAAAAGCGGGGCGACGGTTTTTGGTGGCAAAGAACGGAAAATTTGCAAAAACAATTGCAACGACGGAAAGCGGCAGTGTCAACTGCTGCAGGTCGCGGGACTGAAAGCAAAAGGCAATAAAAAAAAAAGGCTAGAACAACACACCGGAAAGAGGAGGAAAGAGAGGAAATAAAGGGGGGAAGGGGTGCCCGAGAACCGCATCGATCCCCGCGCCTACGTGGTTGACAGCCCTTTTCCGTCTTAGGGACAAGGGGGGGGGAGAGGGGGGGGGAAGACCAAAAACCTGGCGCAAGCGAGAACATTTGCCGCTGCCTGACCTATTTACGGAGTCACCGGGTGGGTCGCTGGTCGCTTAACTGCTAAGAAGCGTGGAAAAACGAAGTATTGCATGAGCACAGAAGGAGGGGAAGGGGAGAATATGCCCTCAACCGCTCCAGCGCTTCGTGGGGAAATCACGAAGTTTCCTTAATAAAAACCACAAAAGGAAGTAAAAAAGTCCTGTTATTTTCCATTGCCTCAGGGTCGGAAATTCAATCCTCATCCGGTAATACAACATGCACAGCAGGTCTCAGGGGGGGGACCCACAAAGCTAAAAAAACTAGAAATTGAAGCAAAAGAAAAACAGATCGACGCCCTGTACCTTTCGAAGGACGCACGAGGGATAGACAGCACTCATAGGCCTGGCTACAATAGGGGTTCCCCGTCCTCAATAAAAAAATGAAAAGAAAACAGCTTCGATGAAGCCGCGTGAATCGTCCGGAGAGGGGGGATAGAGACGGTAGAAAGATAGTGAGCTATTTCCAGGCGTCACCATAATAAAAAGTCAACCTACTCGACGGGGTCATCACTAATTGGGGAGGGGGGGGGGAGAAAGGAACCCTTTCAACGTTCCACGAGAGGGAAGCACAGCCTGAGCTTCAATTCTTCACAATATGCACTCTCCTCGCCTCGGAAATCGGGGCACTGGGAAGATTCCATTTTTCTAGGCTCTCACAGAAAAACGGAAGGGGCTCGTATACGTACTCTAAAGAGGAAACAAAAACGTCAACAACGGCGCTTTGGCAGCTTATTGAACCCAAAAAACGACCGGGGCATCTTGCAAGCTCAATAGATGAATCCGTCGTGGGGGAGCCGGACTTGGGCTCTACTGGGAAAAAAGAGGGACAAGGAAAAAAATCCCCCGCGAAGCCATTTCACAATCTTCGTGGACCGACGCTTTCCACAAAAAAATAAATGAAAGGAAGAAAAGGAGGATATCGTCCCTGGAACGCTAAATGGGAGAAGAAAAAAACGGGATGATCGTGTTATTCTCGCTGACAGGGGGATCCTGAGAGAGGAAGGGAGGTCGGCCAACTTCCCTTTGGGCTAAAGGGCTTTTTTCCGCCATCTACATAAAAAATAAACCGAATTTGCCAAAATTTAAGGGAGGGGGAAAAGGGGAATTATTTCCGCGGGAAAGGTGGTTTCCTCCAAGACACAAAGTATCTCCCACCTCCATAAAAAAGTAAGGAAATCCTCTACCATGATGAACGCGATTGCCGCAAGGCTTCTAACTTCACAGAGAGAATACAAAATTTCCCTTAGGCTACGCAGGTAACATAAAGGAAAGGACTACCATATCTCCCTCCTCAAAAATTCCAACAACGAATCGGAAAGGACGCTGTCGCATAATCGTCTGATTTCTCCAGTCAGCTCGGGGGGTACTCCAGTGTCCTCTAGAGGACTTCGGAAAATGGCAAGCGCCTCATAAACAGGGATCATAGACATAGCACAATAGAAAGGGCGACATGGGGGTGGCGAAGGGTCTCGAAGAACTAAAATGGGGCCGCGGGAATTATTCTCTAACATTTCTGAAGAATTGGGGAACGGAGGGGGGGATAGGCCCTCTATGAAGCAACGGGAGAGATGCCGAGTGAGCTTTCACCGAGTTCGTGGCGGGGCCACATGTGGAGGGCAGAAGAAGAAAGGATAAAAAAAACATGGGCTGTTGGTTCGCCTCATCCTACCGCCGGAATTTAAGGGGGGGAAGGTTCCCCAAATGAAGAGTGACAACAGGAAGAAATCCTCTGCCATAGCGATCAGCATCATAAGAGTCGGGACATATGGGCATATGCTCAGTGGAAGTCCTAATGCGAAGGCCGAAAAGTTGGGGGGGGAGACTAAAGAAAGGGTCGCTCATCTTCAATGAGTGGAGTAGAACCCCGAGAAGACGGCGAGCATACATCTGTCGTTAAATAGGAGCTAAGGGGAAAAAAAAAGCCCTGCTCAGTAGGATGTAGAGAAAAAGGAAGCGATCCTCCGCCTGGGAAAAATTCGGGTCGATGGAGGATCAAAGGAGTCTGTGGACAGCGCAAAAAAACTCTGGCGCAGGAAAATCACGGGGGGGGTGGTGGTGTACAGAAAAAATCCGGCACAGGTTCCTGGGGGAACCTGGGGCATCCAAAAACGAAACCGTCATCAGAGCAACCAAAAAAAAAAAGAATGAAGGGGGGAAAGAGGGGTCGCCTTCAACCCGCCGGGTACGAAAGTAAAGGTCTTCTTTAAACACCAAGGAAAACCGTGCAAGTCGGCAGAACTGGCTAGCCCAAAATTCAATACCACTCCTTAAAGTCCACCTTCAAAAGGGGGAAAAGGGGGCGGGAGGAAAGAAAGACGCT
>Ga0179593_1676142_pt1 | contig 11382 bp, 16 predicted proteins | sample CZODoug2_1_08_16_FD_185931 | JGI IMG/M metagenome (GOLD analysis project Ga0179593, IMG submission 185931) | Vadose zone soil fungal communities from Angelo Coast Range Reserve, California, USA - CZODoug2_1_08_16fungal (PacBio error correction) | ecosystem: Environmental > Terrestrial > Soil >...
AGGTTGCTCGTTTACTACGTCCAGACCATTGAGGGAGATGTTCTAATGAAAGGCCTATCACCGGCACAAAGGCATAAAAGGGGGGGGGGGGGGGGGGGGGGGGGGGGGGGGGGGGGGGGGGGGGGCTGCACGGAAGGGTAGCGGAAAAGTGAGGGACTCAGGGCTCGACCTGTACTCCGATAGGAAATTCTTCTTCCAACGAGAATCCGGGGAGAGATAGTAGGGGAAAAAAGGGGCACCGTGGAAAGGGGGCCCACTTGATAAGCTACAAGGGAGGGGGAAAAGATCCTTTCTACCTTAAGAAAAGGATCTTGCAGATCTGCCGCGAAAAAAAAAGGGGGTGCCAGGCGACGTTCGCCGATAAAAGGGGACACAGGTTCGTCAAAAGTCAGCAGCGGTCTACCTTTTCAAGGTCCTACCCGCCGCGGTAAAGGAGGAGGGACGGCTGACCTGGAAAAAGAGTTGTTTTGGGCGGTCGGGGAAAAAATTTGGAGGGAGGGCGGTTTCTTTCGTGGGACCGTAAGGGGGAGAGACGACCACGGGAGGACATTTTCGGAGCTCAGAGAACTTGCTACCAGGTGACCAGGTATTACGGCGGGGAAACGATCGCGGGTGTGAAAGGAACAACTTCCGAACCAAAGAAAAGTCAAGGGGTTCTACTGCAGGGGAAAGTCTTGCCGCCCCAACTGCCAAAACAAGGAACCTAACAAGAAAGGGTCATCAATTTCAACGTGGGAAGAAACGAAAAAAAGCCTCCCTTTTCAATGGCGAGTTGCTAAGAGAAGAGGCGGGCGCCGTAAAAAGCCAACTAGAGATCGGAACAAAAAAAAGGCCATGTCGCCTTCGGGGGGGAACGGGCGGCGAGGGCCACCGGGGGCGCGCAGGAAAAAAAAAAGCGCGACGGTCCGTCGGTGCTTGGCGCCCTTCAGAAAAGGGAGGAAAAGGTTGCGCTGAGCGAGGGCGGGAAAAGGATCCATATGCGGAGAAAGAATGAGAAAGGGAGCGGATATTCTCTTTCGGGGGGGCGTTGTCGAATAGACCCGAGGAGAAAAAATCCCGGAAAACCGAAAGCTTCCGATGGAAGCGAAGCTCAGCCGAGTAGGAAGGACGGGGGCAAGCGTAATGTAGAAAGAGCCACCGCCTTGAACAGGAATGAACGTTCTGAAGGATTGCCGTGGTAGAAAGGGGCGCCGGAAGGTCGCATGGGAAAAAAGGAGTCCCTGCGTCGTAGGAAAAAGAAGCCAGAGAGACCGCCCCACCTGGGGGATTTTACCGGACAGAGAGAGAGCAGAAAAAAAGAAAGCTCCAGTTATGAGGGATACCTCGCCTTCAGCTGGAAGGAGGAGTAACGCGTTAAAAGGGAGGCTTCTCGACCTTTTTTGAGGAAAAAGCTATACATCTCCCGGCCGGGGAAGAACTGCAGAAACTCGAGGGGAGGGCGAACGACATCGACAGCGTCGGACCCCCCCCAACCCCCCCAACCGGGGAATTCTGTTGAAGGGAGAGGAAACCTTTCCCTCCTCATCGGGAAAAGTCTCCTGTTCCGTATCAATCTCTTCTCTCCATAACTACAAAGGAGTGTGAGAGAGATTCGATAGGAAGGAGCCGATTTATCTTCTTCAAGGAGTCATAGGCCTAGAAAGAGGCTCCACGTCCACATCGGAAAAGGGAGGGTATTCCGGCTAGAAGACGTGCACCCCGAGAAAAGCTCCTGCATTCTATAACGTTCATTCGGGGAAAAAAGGTCTAAACCATCTCCTCGCAGGGAACTCTCGGACCAGGAGAAAACGGAAACCTAAAAAAAAGAAAACCCGGCACAGGCCCTGTAACTTTTTCGAGGGGATCAAAGATAAACAGTCAAAGGGGGGAGGCAATATCCGCCGTTCCTTACTATATCCGAAAAAAACCATGAGGAGGGGAAAGAGAGAGGGGGGGGGGAAGGGAAAAAAAAGGAGGACGGTCGAGAAAGAGGGGGGGGGGGGAAGGGAATGGTATCATCTGAAACGGGCGGCTAAAAAACGGAACAAGGTTCCTTTTTCGAATTACAGGGGAAGGAGTGTCGAGCGCTGGTTTCCGTAGTCTAGTCTCAGGAGGAGGGTCGCCTCTTAAGGAAGGACCTGCTCCGGAAGGGGAGGGGTGACTTTCTCTCCTGAGATCTTCTACGCCGGAAGACACCGCACAACAGGGGGGGACAGTGGGCTCGGCTATCGGTAGCGGGAAGGACCTCTTCTAACTCTGGCGACTGCAGAAAAGAAAAAGGCGCGGAAGAGGGAAGAGAGGGTCGTTCTGGCGCGAAGAGCGAGAGAACTGGGGGGAAAAGATCGGTCTTTACCCTTGGGACAACAGAATCGGACCACTTCGGGGAGAAAAACCGGGAAGAAGGGGGGAAATAGTTCGCCCTACTAACTGACAATATCGCCGAGCCGGGATGTCATCTTCTTTGAGGAACTTTCGCCTACGCCGAGGGAACGAGAAGGGGACTAATTCCGATTGTGGGAAGGGGTGCTACAAGACGGAGAAAGGGGAAGAGGGGAGGTTGCCCTTTTCGGCGCGATGTGTGGGGGAAGAAGGGAAGAGAAGGAGGGCCGTCGTCCGTGGCCGAAAATGGGGGAGGCCGCTTGCTGTGGACCTTCGCAATACGGGGAGGAAAGAATGATACAAACGTGTCCCATTACCAGGGGGGTACCCTTACCTGGCTCGCGAAAGAGGTGGCTTAGGAGCTTACGCAGGGGAAGCTGCTCCATATCTTCACAAAAAGACTTCCCGCGAGGGTAGGGAGGGTCAGGAGAAAACGAGTACTACAAAGGCTCTAAAAGAAAAGTAGAGCCTCCTTAACCCTGGAGGGGGGAGGCCATTATATTCCCGCATCGGAAGAAAGAAATACACATCGACCTTGAGATCGGGGACACGTAGAGGAAAGTCCTTCTCTCTTGGGGGGGAGAGCACGCGCCGGCAGAAAAAGAGAAGAAAGGATTGCAAGGAAGAAGCCTGTTCTTTCCGAAGACGAGGCTAGTTGGGTCTTTTACCTACGGCCTCTTCGATGAGCAACGGCGGGGACGCGCGACCCGGTAACGGCTCGGGCCTCCGTGCGGAAAAAAGTGATGACCTCTGTTAGGAGTCCGTCTGGGAGGGGGGGGAAATACGCGAGAGGAAACATGGAACTGGCCTATGGTTGGATAAGGGGAAACAACTTCCTTTCACCAAAAAAAGCCGTAATACATGGTAAAGGGGGGAAGGCAGGGGAGAAAGTGACGGTCGCGAAAAAAAGCTGAGGGGGAGGACGAACTTCCCCCCGGCGGGAGAGAAAGGCAAGGAAAGGGGGAAGCTGCACTCTACTCCCTCCAAACACTATCAACTTCATCGACCTCCACAAAACTAACAACAAAACCATCAAGAAAAAAGCATTTACCTTTAAAAAAAAAAAAGGGTTCTTCTCTTCAACCAGGAACAATGGAGAAAAGGGACACCCTTTGGAAGTCAACGGACTACAGGGATAGAGCCCTTCTTCTTACACCATGGTGGAGGGCCATATCCTCAAGAATCCTGCTGGGGGAAAAAGGCAAGAATGTTAGTCCTGTAAGGCGTTCACATCATGGAGATGTGGGCGCAAGATCTGTCTTTTACACTGGGAGAAGAGTATAGCAGTCGCAGAGGGGGAGGATAGTTGAATCCGAAGAAGGGAAGGCCTCTACCTTTTCTAGATGTAACACGGAAGGAGATACATTCTCTTGAAGAAACTTTTCCAACTAGAAGGGAGCCGGGTTGAAAGGGGGGGCCGGCTGATGTTATTAAAGCGGAAGGGGAGGAAGCCAGCCTAATAGTGTGTCTTGAGAGTTCCTCAACCGAGCAGGAAAGGAGTGACATAGGGGGAACGCGCCTACCTGTCGGGGTCTTCGGAGATGTTTTCTCCTACTGGTTTCTTTATATTGCACCTAGGAAAAACAAGTGTGGTCCAGAGGAGGAGGAGTCACTGTCCATTATCAGCCAAAGGGCTCAGTTAATAAGAGAAACTTATACGACACAGAGTTGACAATCCGGCCGGGAGAAAGGAGGGCAGGGAAGTTCAGAAGAGGGGGGGTCGCTCTTCTATTCCCGTTTTTGGGTGACCTCCACTGAAAGTAGATAGTCTCGGGAAAAAAAAGAAAATCGGTCCTAACTAGGATCGTAAGAACTGATCATTCACCGGGAAGAAAAGAGAACCGAAAAAAGGGAAAAAAAAGGGTTACGATACCGATATTTTCCTGGGGGAGGGGGCCACCACATCGCGGGGAAGAAGGGGGGAGCAATAGAAGGACACCTGGCGCGGGGGCCCTGCTACGAATGATCTTGGAATAAGGAAATCCTGGTGAAGAGAGAGAAAAAACGAGGATTATTAAAATATAGAGATTGTGTCCAAGAAAAGTCATCATTTTTACATCCCTCGTAGAACCCGGTTTCACTTCCGGCTGGGAGAAGGGGAAGGCGGCACCCTACAGAGGGGGGGAAAAAAGCCAGGCCACTATCGGTCTCGTAACAAAATAGGGGGGTCTCGTATGACGGGGGGAGAGACAGGACGGCTTATCTCTTTCCGGGAAAAAGAAAAAACGGCTATGGCATCGGGGGGAGGGAGAGAAGGAAGAAACCTGTGGGAGAAGGGACCAACGCGCCGGCTGATAGGGGAAAGAAAGAGGCTTTATTCGCTTCTCTCTTCCTTAAAAGTTTGTCGTCTACGACGGGGAGGGAAGGAGAGCCCTGCGGAGGGGGGGATCAAGCAGCCTGTCCACGGTGCTGCCTCGCGAAATACCATGGACCTGACTTCTTCTCCCATTAAGATCCTCCGCGCAAGAGGAGGGGGAGGAGGGAACCGAGAGTGGCGCGGTGGAAGAGGAAGATCACCTACTGCGGAAGGTCGTCGAGAAAAGTCATCACGCGACCTGCCTCCCCGGAGACCTTTCACCTTATTTGGGGATCTCCGCCGCCGTAGAAGGGTAGGAGAAGGGGCCCCCCACCTCTAAAAATGCGGGCCAAGACGCCATTCTGCTTCAACAGAGACGCTGCTCTACAGAAGAAAGGGGCACCGTGGAAAAAGACTGACGGTTTCCCACTGAATCAAGGATGTTCAAAGAGATCGACTCTGTGCCGACCCTTTTGCAGGAGAAGGGGACTGGCCCGCGCAACGCACCCCGAAAGGAAAGGGAGAAGAAGACCGGGAGGAAAACACCGGAGGGGGCGAAACGGCAGGAAAGAACTTTTGCCCGCGGAAAGAAAAGCCCGGGAAAAAGGGGGGGCAACCCCACGGCGGAGGGGGGGAACAGTGGGTGGGGGGGTCCGTTTTTTGCTGGAGACCGTGGTGGACCGGCGGGAGAGGGGGAAGGAGGCCGGGAAGGAAAAGAGCGCGGGAGAGGGAGGCTGCCTCCGGGAAAAAAATTTCTACCATGCGTTGACCTGGGAGGGAGGGGCCTGTTGGCTCGGTGGTGCCATGCAGTTTGGGGCCAAAGGACACGGGCGGCGGAAGGGTTCTACGCGACGATCGCGAAAAAAAAAATTCCGACAGACCAGGAAAAGATCCACAGCGGTCATACAAGGGAAAGCATGGCTTACTACGCAAAGGAGGTTGAATGGGGGGGGAAGCGAAGCAATGCTCTTTTCTAAGGAAGAGTCTGTCACCGCCAACTAATTAAAGGTTGCGTCGAGCAGAAAAGGAGGGGTGCGCCTCCGTGTCGGCGGGAGGAGCGCTCGACGATTCGAAAGCGGCGCCTGTCCGTCGGAAAGGGTCGCCCTGCACGAAGGTCAGGGGGGGGGGAGGGGGGGGGGGGTTTTGGGAGAGGAAAAGGACGATGCGGGCATCTCCTTGAAGAAGAATCGGGATCTGGGAAGGGGAGGGGACGCTTGTCCGGGCGTACCCGAGGAAAAACAAAAAAAGACCCGGGAGGAGGAGACCGCTCTATTCCTATCGGGGGGTCAAGGCATCTTCATTCGCGGGAAACCCGGCGAGCCAGGGAGGGGGGGGACAGGGTCGTCAGAAGGAAGGGGTGTCGAAGGGGAGCTGACGCAGGGACACCAGAAAGGGCAGCCTTGTCGGAAGACTGCCAGAAGAAGAAAAGGCGAGGGGAAGGTCAATCGCTCCGAACAGCAAAGCTCCGGGGACCCTAGAAAGTGTCTATCTTCACCATCTAATTAGGGAAAAGGAAACCTCGGCGTCCGGCGCCGAGGAGAAAAAGCGATACAATCTCCAGAAAAAAGTCAGCCTTCGATTGTACATCAAGAATCGACAAGGGGGGGCGCAGCCGACGTTGCCTATTAGGGAATCCGTGTCCCGCCGCATCCGGGGAGAAATAGGGAGGCCCAGCTGTGGAAAAGGAAGAGCGCCATAACTACATCAAGGCGCGTCAGATCGTGAAAGGCACGTTCTCAAGAAGGGCTTCGGTCAGCCCGAGAAGCCCGCCCTATATCTCAAGACCAACATGGGGGGGGGGGGGTGCGGTTCGTGTATTCCGGCAAGGAAAACACCCCTCCGTCGCGCAAGGTAAGGGAAGGGAGAATACGCGTAGAAGGAGAGGGGCCGACGCTCTAACAAAGGCGAAACGGAAAAAACTCTCTTAACCAGTCGCTAGAGAAAAAAAATGCCAGTCCCTCGACCAAAAGGGAAGGGGAAGGGGGGTTCGAGGGAAAGGAAAGGGATCACAATTCATGTTCTTTCAAAGCGTAACGTGACAATAGATAGAAAAAACGGAGTATTATTAAAATATATATATTGGGAGGCGTCGAACTGCTGATAGGAAAAGGCAAAGGACTGGTGATAAAGAGAGAGAGAACCATTTCCATCCTGTGGGGTGTAAGGTTTAAGGCATCTTCCTGTGGCTCAATCTCAAGGGGCTCGGGAAGAGGCGCGTCGCCTAACTGACAATCTGGGATATGGAAGGGAAGGAAGTCGGGTTTCACGTTCTTATCGAAAGAACCCTCACCACGGCCGAAGGAAGGGGGGAGCTTGAGGGGGGGGGGCGCGGCCCGGGACCCGACCCATAGGAGGGGAAGACCTTAACGACGACCAGCCCGGTGGGTAGGGAATTGCGAGAGAGAAAAGCTGGGGTAGAAGCACGTAGGAGGGAACCCGGGGGAGGGGGGACAGAGGCTTCGCACCGGTCGGAGTTCGCAAGAACCGAGGGCTTAATTCGGCCGCAGGAAAAAGGGGGGAGATACGCCGAACGACGCGCGATGTTAAACGAGAGGGGGCCGATCGAACAAGCTGGAAGGGAAGAAAGAAACTTGGAGGGGAAGGGCGCGATTATTTTTCGGCCGACGGGGAGACGGTCCGAGCAGGAAGGGGAGGTGGGGCCTGTCTGGCCGACGAAAAGGGGAACGCGGCTGGGATAGGGAGAGGCTGCTTCACTATAGAAGGGCAATTACTCATGGGGGTCCCTTACGGAAAAGGGGAAAGCGGTGGAGAAGGAAAGGAAGGAAATCGGACACGAGCGGATTGTCTCTTTTCGTACGACAGCGGTCCAGAAGGAGGGTCCGGATTTCTAGGGAAGGAGAGGGGGGGAAAGTACGACCCCCTTCCATCGGAAAAACGACATCTACTATCCTCTCCGAGAGCTTCATGATAATGACCGCATCGGAGAAGGAAGAGAAGAGATCAGCGCACCGAGAGAGGCTGGCTAACCAGGCGATACGCAAGAAAGGGGGATACTAATCTTCTACGACGAAAGAAGGGGGGAGCACTCTCCGACCCTGAGGTCCACGGAAGATGGGAAGTCCTGGGAGGGGGGGAAGGAACCCTTACCTATCTAGTGGTACGACGCTACCGCGAGACGATGAGCAACGGCCGCAAAATGAACCGTTTACGGGCTGAGAAGTGAAAGCCAATGGAGGGGGACCTGCTTTTTTGGAGAGAGTGGCGGAAAGGGGGCACGACGCGCTCGACTCGCAAGAGAGGGGGAAGAAACTTTGGGGGGGGGGGGAAACGGCCTAATTTTACGGGGACAACTGAAGAAACACTATATCTCCTTGCAAAAATACCTTGTCACCAGGTGAAAGGGGAAGGAAAGGGGACGGCGAGAAGGGGACTCCACCGTTCTTCGGCTCGAAGGCCGTGAACTCCGGCACCGGAGGGAAAAAACCGCCCCTTTCCACCACGAAAACCTCCACAACCTATCAAAAAAAAAGGGGGAAAAAGGACGAAGCCTTGACCGGGGCTCAGGATGCTCGGAAAAAAACGACCATTTCTATGAGGAGTTTTCCGCCGAAGGGGGGAAAAAAAAGACCTGGATAGAAGAAAAACAAGGGTTGCTTTTTCTTCAGTGCGGCCTCATGGAAGGAGCCCTTTGGGGGGGGGGGGGGGTTAGAGGGGGAAAAAGAAAAAGGCAGAAAAAGAAATGTATTCATTTTGGAAGCGTGGAAGCACTGGGGGGGGATTTTGCGGAAAAACGTCCAGCGGATTCTGAAGGCGCGTGAAAGAAGGGACGCGTACAGGTTCTAGTCCGGAGACGAAAGGCGCAAAAAAGGGGGGAATACCCTTTTCCAACTCCTTTTGCCAGGAAAGTGCCGTTATCATGCCGGTCGCGGTGATATCGTCGACAAGAGGTGGGGGAGAGGTGATCTTATATGCGTCAGGAAGGACACGGTCCCGGGAGGAATGTTTCCTACGCCGAAAAAGGCGGGCCGTCGGCGTCCTGGGAGGAGGAGACCTGGTAAGGGAGGGAAGAGGAACGAGGACACGCAGCACCGTGTTGCCAAGAGTCTCCAAGGTCAGAAAGGGAGGCCTTCCTTTCCTCTAACCAGGATGCGTTTTTCCGCCGGTCCGCGGAAAAAAAGGGAAACAAGAGAGAAAGGCGCGGGAAGAAGAAAAAGGCGAGTCCCGTTTGTTTCAACAGACGATTAAGAGCTGTAAGTTCAAAGAAAACGATTCCCACGAGGGGGGAGACTCCGATCGGTACCGGGAGAAAGGGAGAAGACTAGAAGGAAACGCGTCACGAACGGAAAAAAATGAACACAGATTGGTTACAGAAGGTGTCAAAAAAAAAAGAGGCCTCCGTTTGAGAGCCTGGACACCGGGGGACGCCGCTACTCTTGATGAGAGGGCTGATCGTGGATACAAGAGAAAAAAGGCACGAGGTGGAAGAGAAAAGAAAACGGAGGAGGAAGGAAAAGAGAGATCCGTCAGCTGGGAAAGGGAAGCATTTAAAACTTCGCGGCGGGGAAAGAGGGGAAACCGGTGGCAGGACGGAGGGGGGTTGCTATCAACCGCGGATTGGAAATCGGAAAAGGCCACTATCGTCTCGGAGTCCGGTTCGGGATAGGAAGGGAGGGGGAAAAAAGTATCAGAAAAACGGGAGCACTCGTCAGGAAAGGAAATCGTTTGGCTTTCCCTCACTATCTACTTCGGAAAAAAATGTGTCTCCACAACCGGGGGGGAGAGAAAGGAGGCCCTTCACTGAAGGAGGGAAAAAGGATGCAACACCCGAACGTGTGATTCGTCTACAGGGAACCCTGATCATGAAACTCCCGCAGCTTCCACGTGCTGGCAGGGAAAAACACTACCAGTTCCGACGTCGGCGCCAGGGAAAAAAAAGAAAAGGAAGGGAAGAAAAGATGTCGGCGAGGAAAAGGGCAACGTGTTGCTCGGAAAGCAATCAGACTTGAGGTCAGACGACGCTTTCATCACCGGGGGAGAGGCACCCCGTCCTACCTGGGGAAAAGGAAATTGCCAAGGGGAGAAAGTCGTCTGACGGGGGAGCCGCCGTAGGACGATCCGTGTCAGTTCACTCCTCCTAGGATCTACATAGTCGCAACGAAAAAAGAAAAGGACGGTGGCACGTAAGGGGGAAAGCATGCTGTTCACCTCTCGGAGATGACGCAGGGGGGTCTGTCGCGCAACGCACCAAAAAGAAAGGGGGTCTGAAGGAGGGGAAGAGCACACCTTCTCGGAACGCACGCTGGGGACTACAAGGCATCCTCTCCCCTCAGAAAGAGACCGGCTTTCCTTGGTGTGTTGATAAGAGAGGCCGTGCTCGTTTTGAACAGAGGGTAGAACGCCTGGAAGAGGGCGTCTCCCCTTCCTCCGTGTGGAGGAAATCCGCGCCTTCACTTGCGACAAAAAACGGGGAAAAGAAGGTATAGGGGGAAAGGGTGGTGCATCATGTGGTGGTTGGAACAGACAAATGAAGGAGGCCATTTCAGGGTTCTAAAAAAGCGTCTTGCCCACCAACAAAAGAAAGTAAAAGCGATCACCGCGGTTCCAAAAGACAGGATTTAAAAGCCTCGCAAGGAAAGGGGGGACACGTGGTCGCTAGGCATTTCGACGCGGTCGCCGTGCAGTAAAAGAAAAAGGAAAACTAGATTCGAAGAAGGCCTACCATTACTGCAAGCTCCGGTCGGCGAGTGGCAAACCATGCCGGCGCTTCTCTTCGTAAGCGACTGCCCGGATCGTAAGTGAAGGAGGCAAGGAAACGAAAATGGGAAGGGGAAGGGGACTGATAGCGTCGGTCCGGAGAGATCGGGAAGGGAGGAAAACGGCTCTTATCTTTGAGAGGTGAGGAGGGGAAGGGGGGGGCGTACTCGTACCAGGGAAGGACGGAAAAAAAATCCCTTGACCGCGGGGGGGGGTAAATGCAGAGAGGTACTAATCTCACAGCTCTGCAGAAGGCAGGAGCACAAGAAAGAGGCCAGTTCAGGGACCTTTCACCAAAAGGGGGTCCTTGCCGGTTTCTGATAAAGGCGCAGGTCCCCCAGCAGAAAACAGAGTGAAGAGAACGGCGACTGCCAGCTCGGAAAAAAAGACGAACGAACAGCATAGCGCCCGAACATCACGCAAAAAGCCCCTCGCCCAGCTTGTCGATAAAGGAAGTACGCCTCGTGAAAAAGAGGCGTCGTCAAGAGCAGTATCTAAGAAAGCCGGCCGCCTTCAATCCCTGAGGGGCGTGCTAAACTACAGCGGGAAGAAAAGCAGCCAAGGGGAAGATGTTGCTTGAACATATCACAAGGGCACAGGACCTCGGGAAAAAAAAAAGGTTTCGTATGCGAGCGCGAAAGAACCTCGGCTTGTCGATAAAGAGAAAGAGGAAAACGGGAGGAGGAAAAAGGGATGGACTTCTTCAGAAGCGGTGCGCCCGCAGAAAAATAAAAAAAAGAAAAAAAAAAAAAAAAAAAAAAAAAAAAAAAAAAAAAAAAAAAAAAAAAAAGAAAAAAGGTGATGTTCGTTGAATCCGGCGCGAAGGAAACAAGAAGCGCAAGTCCAGGAGAACGGACGCGTCTCGGTCCGTGTAGCGAAAAGGCCGGCGAACTTAGGAAAAGGAACCAGGCGCTCTCCCCTTAAACTACAAAAAAACAGTCTTGAACTGGGTCGAGGTCACAAAGGGGGGAAAAAAGGCATGGCGGAAAAAAAAAAGAGAGACGTCCGGAACA
>Ga0179593_1676251_pt1 | contig 11382 bp, 23 predicted proteins | sample CZODoug2_1_08_16_FD_185931 | JGI IMG/M metagenome (GOLD analysis project Ga0179593, IMG submission 185931) | Vadose zone soil fungal communities from Angelo Coast Range Reserve, California, USA - CZODoug2_1_08_16fungal (PacBio error correction) | ecosystem: Environmental > Terrestrial > Soil >...
ATCAAGCGCAGGTATGGGGGGGGAGACTGAATCTGAAAAAAAAAGAGGGCGTCGTGTCCCTGGCCAGGAAAAAAAAATGCACTAACTGCCCAGAATACACAAAAAGGAAAGCCCGGGGTCAAAGGAAAGATCACCGGAGAGGAGTTTCTAAAAAAAAAAAAAATCACCACCAACCGCGGAAGGGGGAGGAGAGGCATCGGTGAGGGGGAAAGAAAAAAGAATGAAACACGCGAGAAAAGAGGTTCCCTTCCATAAGAGGGGACAAAAGGCTCGGCTGGGGGGGACAAGCCAGGAAACCCATTTTGGGTCGGGCACGGGAAACGGGGACTATTTAAAAAAGAAAAAAACAGAAGCCTCGCTTGGGGGGCGAAAGGGGGGGATTCGCATTGGACCCCTGACAAAGAAAGTAAAACATGAACTGGTAGGGTCCCCGTTACTCGGCGGGAATTTCTAAGGCAACTAAAAAACAAGGGACTGCATCCCTATATGGGGCCAAAGGTTAGAAGTCCGCACGGGGAAAAAAAAAAACCCGAAACCCATTTTGGAAAAAACTGGGTAACCAAAAACTGCACACCAACATGAATGGGGGGGGAGGGGGGCGAGTTGTTGGCCTGCCTCGGGGGAAAGACGTCGGCGAAAAAAAAGAAAAAAGAAAGGAAGGTGCAAACTACCTGAAAAAAAGGGTATGGGCTCTGGAAGCGCACTAGCTGGAAAAAGGGGGAGAAAAATTCACATCGGGCACGCTGGGAAAAAGGGGCAAGCCCAGACAGTGTTGGGGGGAGAAAACAGAGCCACCCATGTTTCCGGATGAAGGAAAAGAATAGGACTCAACGGGTACATCCAGCAACGCAGAAAAAAAAAAAAGGGACCCTCTATCGTGGCCTTGGGGAAAGGGGAACTGGTTCATCCGAGTGGAAGGGGGAAAAAAACCGGGAACCGGGTTGGAAAAGGGGAAAAAAAAGTCGAGAGTTCGTCACTAAGGGGAAGGGAGGGGGATTTCTCCGGATTGTTGGTCGGAGTTGACTAGTTGAGGACTCCGCAAAGAAAAAAGGAAAAGGTTGGAACAGAAGGAGAAAAAAAACGAGAAAAACCCCCTTGTCCACAAAAAAGGGGGTGAAAAAAAGGCCTCTTCTATGACGGCGTGAAACCCAAAGGAGGGAAAAAAAAATACCTTCGCCCGAAAAAAAAAAAGTATGGGGGGGGGGGGGCATGAAAGCAGGAAAAAAAAAAAAAAAAACGAACGCCCCCACCAGGACGGGGAGAAAAAAGAGCCTTCGTCCTCGAGCGTGAAAAGGAGAGAAGAGCAGTGTCTTACAGTTCACGCAAATTCGATGGGGGAGGAGGGAAGGGGAGATCCGTAGGAGGGGAAAAAGGGGGGGGGGGGGGAGGAAAAGGGGGGGATGAAATCTGGTCACTAGAGGGGGAAAGGGGGAAGTAACAAAAGTGTGGCCCTGCCCCAGCCTGAAGCACATGACGGAACGGGGGGGGGAGGGGAGTCCTGGCTCTTTTCGGGGAAAAAAAGATCCTGCCATTTTGGAGAAAAAAAGCACAGCAAAGAAAGAAAGCTTTAATCGCTAGGGTCAAGAGAGAACAGGGGGGAAAAGAGGGGACTCGCCCTCGCGAGAAAAAAAAAAAAAAAAAAAAAAATACCGTTGAAAAAAAAAAAAAAGGAGACCTTAAAGCTGTTGGTGGAAAAAAGGAAGTCCGTGATCCAAAGTCCAATCCATGAAAAAAGGGGGAGAGGGTCACCTCCCATTAGGCAGAGAAAAGGGATGAGAAAAAAAATGGGGAAAAAGAAAGACCCCAGGGGAAGAGGGAAAAAATCCCATTCTCATTCGGGAAATAGGGAGGCCCTACTCCGGCAATGTCACAGAAAAAAAGCCAAGATGAATTGACTTTGCCAAGTGAGGACAAGGGAAAAAAGGGGGAGCAAGCGGAGGGAAAAAAAAAGAGAGAAACAGATTTTCATCGCCCTTTTCAAGGAAAAAAAAAAAAAAAAAAAAAAAAAACGTCACTCCCGATGATATGGGTTGCGAGCTCGAAAAAGGAAGAGGGGACAGGGGTTCTTCCACGCAGGGGAATAAGGGTAAGAAAGAGAAAAAAATCGAATTTCTAAGCAGTTTCACTGATAGGTGAGAAGGGGGGGGGGGAAAAGGGATACCGAAGGAAATCGGGGTGTTCAGCAAAAGAAGCAAAGTGTGGCTTCTTTCGCAAAGACTACAAAAAAAAAAAGGGAGGGGGAACTAATCTCTCGGGGGAACAGGAAGGGGAAAGGGAATCAGTGGGGCCGTAAGGGGCAAAAAAAGGAAGAAAAGAGCGATTCACCCAACGGTGCAAAAAAAAAAAGAAAGACACACCGCCTTTTTCGCGTGGGGGTGAAAAAGGGAAGAAATCACGCAAAAGGGGGGGAAAGAGAAGAAATTCGCCCAAGCAAAGGGTTGGGAAAAAAGGAAAAAAAGGCTACGGATAATCGTCCCGGGGTTGGTTATGCAAAAAAGAGAAAAAAGGGAAGGGAGGGTCACTGTGGGTGGTGAGTAGGGGATAACGCAACAAAGGAAAGGAAAAGAATACTGACACTCGAATGCCAACCCCAGTTGAACCAAGGGGAAAGGGAAAAGGGTGCCTTTCAATGCATAAACCGGAAAAGGGGGGAAAAAAGAGAAGTTTCACCCCTGTTGCTGGCTGAAAAAAAGGGGGCACTCAAAGGGGGGGAAGGGGGTCGTTGGAACGGCTTCCGTCAACAAAAAAAAAAACCGGGCTTAAAAAAACAGCGGTGGGGTGGGGAAAAAGGTTGAAAGGAGGAAAAAGTTTGTGACTCGCTTGCAAAAAAAGGGGGGAGGACCGTCAAGACTGAAAGGATAGGCAAAGAAAAAGGTCCCGCTCTCTTCGTTGACGAGATAGGGAACAGACAAACACGGGCTTTTTTTTTTTAGTCCGGTTAAAGGAAAAGGGGTTGGCATGAAAAAAAAAAAAAAAAAAAAAAAAAGATTGGCGCTTCAAAAAAGGAGGAAAAAAGGGGAGGTTATCAAGGAGGAAAGGAAGGGGAAAAAGATCGATCACTGTCCCCGGGAAAAAAAGGAAGGATCCGTTTCGATCGGACGGAAAAAGATTGGGCTTCAGGAAAAGGAAAAAAAAAGGGGGGAGGGGGGGGGAATTAAATCTGGGGGTCTTCTCTGGGAAAAAAAGGAAAAAACTTTCCCGCCTGCCCGAGGTAATGGGATGGATTGGAAGCCACCTGGCCGAGGGGGGGAAACACGGTTGAAAGGGGGGACAGGAAAAAGGGACAACTATAAAAAAAAGGGGGGAGAACTAATCCAAACCGAATACAAAAGAACCGGGGGGTGATCTTTGCATCAGGGAAAAAAAAATCCCTGGGGGTTGAGGGGACACTCCTGGTGCATGCAAATGTATTGAAGGAAACGATCCGAATCGGAAGGAAATAAAAAGGCAATTGGAAAAAAAAAAAACAAAACCCAACCGGGGGGGGAAAAGCACCAGGGGGACACGGCTGTGGTTGTGGGGGGGGGGGGGGAACCGGGGGACCTCGCAGAGCCGTAGCAAGCCCCAGGAAAAGGAGGAAAAAGAGGGACTAAGGAAACCGGAAAGCCTTTCCACCTTGGTTCGGAAAGTTCTGGCCGCGGAAAGAAAAAATGGGCGGCAGACAAAGAAGAAAAAGAAAAACAAAAAAGGAAAAGGAAAAAGTAGATCCTCAAGCAACCGCCAGGGGGGTGATAGGGCACATTGTTCAGTGTCCCGCCAAGTGAAGCAACCAAGGAAAAAAAGGGGTTTAAAGGAAAAAAAAAACATTCTGTGCGAGAAGGCAGCAAAGGGGAAGAAAGAAAAACTAAAATACAAAAGACGGCAAAGGGGGAAAGAAAAGCATGGGCCTCTATTCTACACTTGGGTGCTGGGAAAAAACAGTAATACGGGAGGGAAAAAAAAGGGGGGGGGGGGTGTGAGAAGGGGGCAAATTTGGGGGTCCCAGTCGGCAGAAAAAACACAAACATCCCTGGCGGCGGCGGGGCCAAAAAAAAAGAAAACCTAAAAACCAAGGAGAGTCCGAGGCGGTGTTGCAGAAAAGGGGAAGGGGTGCGCTGCAGGGCCGAGAAAAAAAAAAAGGGAGAAAAAAAACTGGTCCGCTCAATGGGCCGGAGGAATTAAGAAGAAAGGGAAGGAAAGCAACCCTGCCCTGAAAACAAAGAAAGGAAAAACTCAGAGGACCGGCCCTGCCCCTTGCTCGGCCAAGAGAAGGAACAAAAACAAAAACTCGAAAGGGGGAAAAAAAAGCCTGGGCCAACGATTAATGAGGGGGAGGGAAACCTTAGAATGGGCCGGTGCCGAAGGGAGGAGAAAAAAACTTTCCCTCACCTTGTGAAAGGGGGGGGGGGGGAAAAAAAAACTTGTTTGCAAAAAACCCGCCCACCAAAGGGAAAGGAATGCGGAGAAGGGGGAAGGAAATGGGAAAAGGGTCACTCCCCAGGCCAGCGGGGAGAGGGGTGTCAAAATATCCCAGGAAGGGGAGGAAAAGGGGCTTTCACGCCAAAAAACTGCTTTACAGATGCGAAGGAAAAAAAAAAAAGCCCCCAAAATAAAAACATTCCCCTCCGTGGTAGGGAAGGAAAAAGAGGGTCCTCCCTGTTTGGTGAAGACCAGGAGAACTCTGGCCCATCCAAAAAAAAAAAAAGGAAGAAGTCATACAACGAAACTCCCACCAAGAAATCAGGAAAAAAGAGTGGTAGAGGGGGGGGGAAAAGGGAAAAAGGGGAAATCACCCCAGCAAAAAAGGAAAAGGATCCAATCTCCGGCGGCGGTAGAGGGGAAAAAAAAAAAAGAGGGGCCCGCCCCAAAAAAAAAGAAAAGGGTCCTTTTGCCGCCAAAAGGAATTCGGGTGGGAACCAATCGGGTGGCGAAAAGGGGGGGGAGAGGGGGGGACCAAACTAACCTATGCCAAGGGGAATGTCAGAAAAGGGGGGGGTTATTTGCAAAAAAAAAATGAAGTGGCACGAACGCGAGTGAAAAAGAAAGGCGGGGGGAAAAAGCTTCTCGCCGGTCTAGGGGAAGGGGGGGGGTACATCTGGTGCCCAGGGGGGACCAAGGACCCCCATGCCCCCGACAGGAAGCAAGACGATCTTAGTTCCAGCTTCGAGGGAAAATACAACCATACGCAGAAAAAGGAGGGGAGAAAATTAAAGTGAAAAAAGGAGGAGAAGAAAGCAGGACGTGCCCTTTTTGCGTTGGGAAAGGGGGGGAAAGGGGGGGACTTTGGCGCAAGGTACGGGCGGGGAAAGGGAAAATATTAAGTCGTCTTCACTGGGTGCCGGGGAGAAAAGGGAAAAGATTTGAAGGGGAAAAGAGGAGGGAAGTCTCCTCCATGTTCTTGGGAAAAAAAAAAAGGGGAAACGATAGGATGATCAGCCTGGGGAAAAAGTGCTCCACAACTTGTGGTCAAAAAAAGAAAAAGGCTGGTAGTGAGAGGGGGCCACCATCACAATGTTCCCCTGATTTCTCCGGGAAAAGAGGATTTTTGGCAGGGCAAACAGAAGGACAAAACAAAAAAAGGGAAAAGTTTTCCTCCAAGAGGGAAAGGGAAACGGAACGGGGGGGGTGTTCTCTCGAAAAAAAAAAAAAGAAAAAAAGAATTTAAAGGAGCCAAAAGAAAGCGTCCCTATGCAAGAAAAGGGAAAAAAAAAAGTTTATGGCAGCCGGGGGGGAAAAGGGGAGTCAAAAGGAGGGGAAAAACCGGCCACCCGAAAAAAAAAAAAATGCTTCGGCTATCGATAGAGGGAGGCGGTCGTCGGCCAGGGGGGACGCACAGCTTGGAAAAGAGGGTTTCAGGGATAAAAAGGGGAGGCCTGGGGAAGGGAAAAAAAAAAAAAAAAAGGCAACTGTACCAAGGAAAAAAAAAAAGACAGACCAGTGAAAAAAGACTTTGTCCCACGCCGAACTACATTAAAAAAAGGCTCCCATTGCGGGGAGGGGGAGGAAGGGGGAGTAATCGGCTGGGAAAAGGAAAGGGGTGAGAACAAGGAGAACCGGAAGAACTCAAAAGGGCTTTTCATAGCAGGAAGGGGGGGGGGAAAGGTCCAGCAGATGAGAAAAAAGGGAGTGGGTAGGAAGAGAGAGGGGGCTTTTGTGGTACTCAGGGGGGGGAGAAAAAGTCTTTCCCACAGGGATGAAAGAACGGAGAACACTAACACAATCCCCCCAAGGAAAAATAGAGAAATCACAAGGTAAAAAAAGATAGGTTTCCCTGCCCATCGGATGTTGGTAGTGGAGGGGGGGGAAGGGTAAAGCTGAAGCCGGGGAAAAAAATAAGGGGAAAAAAAAGCCGATATTCAGAACTAAGACTGGACCGGAAACTCCTCTTACCTGCTCATGAAAGGAAGACGTTTCCAGAAAGAGGGGAGAAAGGGGGGGGTTGAATCAAAGCGCTGAAAGAAAAACCTGATAGGGGAACAAAGGGAAAATCTCCTGCCTGACTGAAGGAAGGGAAAAGGGGGGGGGGGAAGGGGGGAAAAGGGGGCGATCAGCCTTGGGGAAGGAAAGAGAAAATGCCCTCATGGTATCCGGACCATAAAAAATGAAGGGGGAAAAATTCCAAAAAGGGAAAAAAAAAAAATCGGATATCCAAAGGGGAAAGTGCGGCTAATGCCAAAGGAGACAAGAAAAGGAAGGTTTTCTCGCTTCTCAAAAAAAGGAGTTTGGGGCGCCACGGGAAAGAGGGGTGTGTCGGAGGAAAGAAAAAAAATTTTTCTCTTAGTGCCAGGAGGGGAGGGGAAAAAGGGAAAACATGTGTGAATGGTAACTCCAGGGGGGGGGGGGGTCCTCGTCCTTGGGGCACAAGAAAAAAAAGAGGCAAAAAAAATCCAGAAAGAAAGGGGAGGGAAAGACCCCAATAGATCACTACGCGAAAAAGACGAAAACTTTCAGCAAAGGCAAAGTCCGGAGAAAAAGGAAAAGGGAACAATTGTCAGTCAGAGGAGACGGAAAACGGGGGGAAAGAAACAAATCTAGAAGAAGGGGAAACCTGCACCCAGTGAGACGATAATATGGGGAGGAAAAAAAAAAAAAAAAAGGGAACCTGCTCCACCCATAACGAGAAGAGAAAAAAAAGCAAAGGGGGAAACGTTCCTCTGGGTGGGAAACTCTCCTACAGAAAAAAAAAAAGTCTAAGCGATGAGGGAGGCCATCGAAGCGAAAGAAAAAAATCGTCCTTGCACGGGGGAGGTAGAAAAAAAAAAAAAAACATATCTAAGGGCCACAATGACAAAGGGGGGGAGAAAGACGCTCGCGCGGATCAGAAAAAGAAAAAGAAAAGCACTCACCACCACCGCTGGAACAGAAAGGAAGGGCATCGTGTGTCAGAAGGAAGGAGACAAAACCATCCGAAGAGGGGGGAGTCAGACATGAAGTCCCAAGCCGGAAAAAAGGAAAATCCGTGACCACATTTGGAACAAGGTGGCAAAAAAAGAAGGGAAAAAAAACGAATTTCAACGCCGAAAAGGGGGGAGGCCTTGGGTAAAAAAAAAGGGGAAAAAAAACTTTTTTTCCGCCGAAGGAAAAGGACGTCGGGAGGAGAAAAAAAAAACTGTCATCTTATGAAAGGACAAAGGGGAAAAAAGGGAACGTATATGGGCCATATTCGCCTGAAAAAAAAAAAAAACCCCTTCCCTACCCGGGAAGGAAGGGAAAACTAAGTGGGGGAGGGGGGACTGGCGAAGTGGGCCCATGAAGGAAAAAAGCTTTGCGTGCCAAGCACGAGGACAGGAAGAAACAAGGTCCCCTTGGCCTCTGGAAGCAAAAAAAAGAAAAACGGGGGGGAAGGCGGGAAAAAAAAAAAAAGGAGAAGGAAGCTGCCATCATCCTGGGGTGAGGAAAAAGGACGCCACCTGTTCCCCAAAGAAGAAGGGTAGTTGTCCAAAGCTTCTACCACCTGAGAAAAAAAAAGGCATTGCAGAAAGATGGGGGGGAAGGAGGACGATTGGCGTTGCTGGGCGGAAAAGAAAGGCCGATCAGCAGGGCAGGCGAGAGGGAGAGGGGGGGGGGGGGGGAAGGAAGGGTTTCCTTTGCAAAGAAGGAAGGAGGGGGGGGAAGACTCCAAAGTGGAAAAGGGAAGAAGACGACCTGCCGCCTCACAGTTGTAAAAGAGGAAAAAAAAAAAACTCTTATAAAAGGCGGCGGTTGAAGGAAGAGGCCTAACCCGTAGGAAAAAAAAAAACCCCCAAACTTTCCACAATAAAAAAAAAAAAAAAAAAAAAACCCACCTTAGAAAAAGGGGGATAAAAAATCCCTTAGGTTTCCAGGGAAGGCAAAACTGGTAGAAAAAGGAAAATGGTCTTTTCAGTGTTTAAAGGGAGGAAAAATTGTATATCCTTCAGAGGGGAAAGGTTGGGGAGTCCCGGTAATAAATTCAAAGGGGGGGGGAGGGGAAGGAAAAAAACGTAAAAGTTCAGGAAAAGGTGCCCTTGCCCCATGAGAAGGAAAGGAGGGGGTTTCTTTGAGGCTCCTGAAAAAAAAGGAAGGGGGTTAATTATTACTTCTGATGCCGCCATTCAAAAGGAGACAGGTAAAGGCAGAAAAGGAGGGGGGGGGGGAGAGTCCCTCCATTTGTCATGGGGAGGAGGAAAAGGGGACACCTCAACAGCAAAAAAAAACAAGGAAGGGAAAAGTTCAATACCTATCTCCCCGGGGGTACAAAAGCTTAGAGAAGGAAGGAAAAAAAAACCGTGAAAGTAGAGTTTCAACATAACCAAGGGGGGGAAAAAAAAAAGAAAAAGATGCCAGATCAACCACTGAGGGGGGGGGAGAGTTCCCTTCCATGGGCTCATCGGTATAGGGAGGGGGAAAAATCGGAAATGGGGGGAAGGGAAAGGGAATGACTTGCCAGGTGGGCGGAAAAGGGGAAAAGGTCGGCAAGCAGGAACGGGAAGGGAAAAAAAAAAAGATTTTTCTCGCCCTTTGGGGGAAGACACACTCAAAGAAAAAGAGGGAGAATCCGAACGGAAGCTGCCCGGTTGGAGAGGGGGGGGAGGAAAAAAAAGACATCTCAACTCGCCTTGATAAAGCAGTGAGGAAGAAAGGGAAAGAAAAAAAATGGAGAATACAGAATCCGGTTGTTGACCAAGGAAAAAGAGGGGTCTGAAAAAAAAAAAAAAAGGTGGAGAAGTCTGTCCTACGAGGGAAAAGAAGGCATTTAGATTCAAGTGGGGGGGGGACAGTCAAGTAAAAAAAAGGCATCACGCAGCGAAAGTCCCAACGTTCAAGAGAAAAAAGAAGTTGGAGAAGGGGGGGGGGAGGGGGACGATTCACGCCAAGGAGCAACACGAAAAAAAAAAAAAAAAAAGGGGGGGGAATCTCCTAAGTGAGACAAGCAAAGAACAGGAGGGGCCACAAGTTTTCTCGATAGCGTCCGGTGGAAAAAAGGAGGGGGACAAGTTCAAAAAAGGGGAAGGAAAAGGAGAGCTCAACAACAAACAACGTAGGAAATCTTCCTCTGAAGCAAACCCCCAAGGAAAAAAAAAAGGGACTCAGGCGGGCATGCATAAAAAGACCAAACGGGAGGTCAAAAAGAAAGGGAAAAAAGGGGACTCCACGGGAAAAAAGGGGAGGGAAATCGGCTCCTCAACCAAGGGGAAAAAACGTCGAAAAAAAAAAGGACGTTGTGGAAAGGGAAAAAAAAATTAGGGTTTGGGAAGGAAGGGAAAGAAAACGTCCCAACTTGATCTTCACGCAGGGGGGAGAAGGGAAAGTTTTCTATAGTAGGAAACAAGACGGATCAAAAAAAAGGGGGGGGGGGGGGTAGCTTGTGGAAGGGAAAAGAAAAATGGAAACCCAAAAAGGGTCTCTCTCCCTTGTTTATAAAAGGGGGAAAAAAAGGACTGCCAGAAAAGGAAAAAAAAAGGAAAGAGGGAAATCCAACTTTCCCTGCCGTGTTCCGCACCGAGGGGAAAAAAAAGGGCAGAACGACGAAAGCTGTCTGTCCCTTGTTATTAGAAAGGAGATGAACATCCTGGTCTCCTCTGGGCGAAAAGGGGGAAAAGCTTCCGAACGGGTCAATGGGGGGAAGGGAGTCGATGCCAGGGGGAGGAGGGGGGAAAAAGAACTTAGTTCACGATACGAGAAAAAAAAAAGAAAGCCAAATTGGGTGATCTGGGATCAAAAGGGGGGGAAAAAAAAGAATCTTTTGCATCATGAGGGGGAAAGAAAAAGGCATCACGCTGGGGGAAAAAGGGGGGGGAAAGGGGATCAAGAAGGAGGAAAAAAAAGAAAGCGAAATGGAGTAATTAAATCTTTGCGGAAAAAAAAAGGGAGGGGGAGTTTTCCCCTCGCGAAGCAAAAAAAAAAGGGAAAAGGGAGTACTATCCTGAAAACCGCGCCGAGGGAAGGAGGGAGTTTCCACAACTGTTCGACGAGGAACGTCTCAAAGGAAAGGGAAACTGAACGAGCCAGGAAACCTCAAGAAAAAGGATTATTTTTGCTCAGGCATGGGGGAAAGCCCTGTTGAAAGAACACCAGCAGAAAGATTATAAAAGGGGGGAAACTCTTAAGCCCCAAAACAGAGGGGGAAAGATCCCTGATGTCAGGACCTGGAAAGAGGGAACATGTTCTACTGTTATAACGACTGAAAAAGGGTCTAAAAGAAGTCAGAGGAACTACGCTTCTGTGAGAAGGGCGAAAAAGGAGGGGGGGAAAAGGGGATTTCAAATTGGGGGGTCAAAAAAATAAAAAAGGGGACCACCAATTACGGGCGGGAAGGGGGAAAAGGAAACAACACATGTGGGGGAAAAAAAAGGAGGGGGCGGTGTTGCAGGCCGCCGGGGAAGGGAGACTCTGGGGGGGGAACAGGAGGCTGGAAAGGAAAGTGGCGGAGTCCTCACTTATCAAAAAAAGGGAAAGACAATCAAAAACGAAAAAAATTTAATGATTACGAAACTCTAAGAACTCCCTGAAAAAGGAAAAAGGCCTTTTTGCTACGGAAAGGGAGAAAAAAGGACACATCAAACTCAAGGGGAAAAACGTCCTGAAGGCCAAGGAGGTGGTCAATCTTCCGGAGAATGAAAAAGGGACACAGGGGGGGGGGAAAAGTGGCACTCCCTTTGATTCGTTGGGAAGGGGGGGGGGGATACGGCTTCAGAAAAAGCCACCCATGATGATTGCGCTTGGGGACAGCTGGGAAGGAAAAAGCCTCCCATCCGACAGGGGGGAGGGTCCGGGGAGGGGAAAAGGTGTACTCGCTGGCAAAAAAAAGCTGCGCTGACAAAGACTCCCAAAGCCCACAAAAAAAGGGGTGGTAATGGGAAGGGAGGGCCTTGTTGTGTCGTGGCTTCAGGTCGAAAAAGATGAGTCCGGGGATGAAGCAAAAGAAAAAAAGGGGTCTGGCAC
>Ga0179593_1260670_pt1 | contig 11381 bp, 21 predicted proteins | sample CZODoug2_1_08_16_FD_185931 | JGI IMG/M metagenome (GOLD analysis project Ga0179593, IMG submission 185931) | Vadose zone soil fungal communities from Angelo Coast Range Reserve, California, USA - CZODoug2_1_08_16fungal (PacBio error correction) | ecosystem: Environmental > Terrestrial > Soil >...
GGGTTTAGTCATTGGGGGGGGGTGGCTGGGTTAAGCTAGAATAATTTGGGGGGGGTAAAAACTTCAGCCATAAAAAAGCCCAGATCATTTGGGCAGATGAACCGGACAAGGTAATGTCGGCCGACCCAAACTTCATGGTAATGACCGAAGGAACGCCTACCATGGGAAGGAAAATAGCAGAAATTGTCGAGAAAAGAGCCGGGGGAAAAGGGGAGGGGACTTCTCGGGACCCCTCAGAGGACGACCCTCAAATCCGGAGTGGCGATGATAGATAGGAGGTGAAAAGAAAGATCACGGAAAAGGGCTAAAAGGAGAGGAGTCGGGAGCGAGCAGATCAGTTGTATAAAGGGGGGGATGAAGGCTATTCATGATTGAACAGTGGGGGTTGTGAGGGGAGGAAGGGGGCTGGAGATAATGGTTTTGGGGGGATCCCAGAAGAATTTAGGTAGGCAGAAAAAGGTGGCAATCTTTACTCGAATATAAGTGGGGTGGATTCAACCAACTCATACGCGAAAGAGATCAAAGATAAACGTTTGACTGGGCAAGGGAGAGCGTTCATTGGGAAAGTCAAAATTGGGCTCTTCCAAGTTACGCGGGAACACCGAGAAAAGCACGGAAAAAAGAAGGTGCTTGGGAAGGGGGCACCCGCATGTAAAAAAAACCGCTGACACTTACATGTTTCAAATACCTGGAGAGATAGTAAGAGACTTCTGCAAGGAACAAAAAAATCCAAGGGTTAACCATCGAGAGAAGTTGGGAACCAAGAGTGACCTTCTAGGCAACTTTAAATCTAATAAAAACTCAGAGTGTAAGTAAATGCTTTTGATGAAGAGCAGCCTCCGGGGAAACCCACCTAAAAAGGTTGGGGGGGACATGAGGAACAGAAAAAGAAAAGAGGGAAACTATAAAGGAATGCACCCAGACTAGAAAAGTTGACCGGTGCTCAAAAAAAGGGCGGGAATGGGACGTTTTCAGAAAAGGCAATTGATGTAGCCGGGGAAAGGGGGGGGGAAGAAACTTTCCCGGCTCAACCGCAAACAGACCATTCTTACGACCAAGGGTAGCCATAATAGAAGAATTTCAGGGATGGGGGTGCCTCAATTTGGTGACAACGCTTCAATGAACAGAGAATAAGGGGAGGGTGCTGCGGGGGCTAATTGAGTTGTTGGAAGGTCCGGGGACTCTCTGACCGCCGATCATGCAATTCAAACAAAATTTGGAAGGGGGAAGACGATAAAGGGAAAAGGAGCCGGAGAAACATTGGAAGTTTCCAGATTGACGCCTGGGACGTAGAATCGTTGGGGGGAGGGAAGAAATTTCCACTAGGGGAAGAGAAAAGCAACAAAGCCTTTGGAGTAGTCAACCTGCATACGTGAAAAAAAACGCCATGGCTGATGCAAGTTGGGCGAGAAAGAAACCCAGCCGAACAATGGAGCGAATGGGGAGGCCTGTCTTATTTTCCAATCTTAGGTCCTGGTTCCCGAACAGGGGGAAATTGAAGTCATTGCTCAAAAAGGAAAAAGAGCAGTTCTGTCTTGACGCAAAAGCCGGAATCTCATACCAACACACCTTATGGGAGAAAGAGCATGAAAGACAGAGGGGCATAGGAGTCAGGGAAACGACCGAAAAGAAAGTGAAACCTCTCTGTGCGAGTTAAAGATAAATCAGGGTGGCCAGAAACTAAACATGCTGTCATAAAAGGGGATTGAGCATGGGTGCTTGGGGCATGAGGAGAACAGGACCAAAAGGAAGAACGAGGGGGATTACGATAGTTCTACGTGCTAAGGGCGAGCGTGGAAAATCCACACCGGGGCAGCGGATAAGGGGCCAAAAAGCTTAGAGGAAGGCACACGGCTAGTGGAAGGGGCGTCGCGAACTCCAAAACAAGGGTTGAATGAAAGGGAGTGATCGGCGGGAAAAGATTCAAATAAAATACAATAAAAGAAGCCACCCGTCCGACGGGAGACGAAACGCCCGCGTTTGAAAAGGAAAGGGGGGAGGGGTAACAAATTTATTAGTCCAACCGTGAAACTACTTATTATTACAATGTCGGAAGATGTGGGCGATGGAGCTGAAGAAGGTTTCACCCCCCTGAACAGCCATGTCGTGTATAAACACGACATCTATGGGGAGAAAACATTCACAAGTTTCGGGTCTTTTTCATCCTTGAGGAAGCGTGAGGGAAAAAAGGGAAAATGGAACCTTGTTCGTTCAAGGAGGAAAGCCTTGGGGGGGGGAAAAATTTTCACGGGGGGGGTCAAAAAAAGGGGAGGGACTCAAGCCAAAATAAATTGAATGCCGTATGTCGATGGTAATGGAACAGAAACGCTAAAGGGAAAAAAACGGAAAAAAAGGAATATATAGGGGCCGCGGGGGTAGGGGTCGGGAATCTGACATAAAAACTTACCAGCGTGGAGCAAAAGGTAGGCGAAAGGAGTATGTGGCAAAGTAAGGTGTTATGGACTGTTGTAAGCTGGGAAACAAAGAACAAAAACCCGGAAAAGACATATTCAGGGGAGGAGCAGGGGGTGGGGATTAGCTGAAATTGGAAAGCTTTGTCTCAAGATCCCTGGAAGAAGACACCCCCTCTACGGTGGCCTGAGGGGGGGGATCAAGCGGTTAGGATGGGGGACTCTCGTATGGTAATTTGAGTGAGAAAGTTCAAACGTGGGAGCGGGAAAGGAGTCGACCAAAAGGTGGAAGCGCCAAAGAGGCGGGGGGACAAAAAAGTCTAAGTCGAAAACAAAAAGGACGAACAAACACCAACTGTACCATAGAATTAAAGGTCTAGGGTAGTCACCCGAAGACGCAAGTGTTAGCCAACGATCGGGGGAAAAAAGAACCACCTAGTCAATCAGAAGGAACGCAACTGCGGCGCTTGAGAATGAGATGAGCTGTGACAACAGAGCGTAGGCTGCGTTGATCCCAAGCTTCGGCTGGGGAGTATTTTCGGCGGAGTGTAGAGGTGAACAGAAGTAACGCCCTGTGGCGGGCAGTAAAAAAGAGCTTTAAATCGCCTAGGAGACAACAGGACGCAACTAGTTGTCTGTCGGAGGGAGGAGGGGGGAACCGGGGAAGGAAAAAGGGGGGGAAAATGCGAAAGCCGGCCAGGGGACAAAGACAGGGATAAAAAGGTCCTCGATCAAAGATCCGGGGTGTCAAGGGGGGGGTGATGGTCTGGTCCTGAAAAAAAAAAGGAAAAATGAGAGGGGGAGCCCACATCAAAAAACGAAAAAAAAAGAAATCTCGCGCAACAACAAACTTAGAGAAAATACTCGAAAGAGAGAAAAAAGGTGTGTTTCTTTTCCTGTTTGGGGGGAGTGGGGGTGACGGAAAGAAGTTGGGGGGGTTTCAGGAAGGGAAAAACCATCACAGGAACCGCTTTGTAAGACAAGAAGACCCGGATGCCACTGGAAAGGGAGGTCTCCAAAAACACAAGACTTCAATGGTGCCGCGTAAAGCAAGTCACCCCTAAAGTTGTTAAAGATAGGGGAGGGACAGGGGGGGGACCAGCGCAGAAACAAACTAGACCGGTGTGAACTCACCATGGACTTGGACAATGAAAGCACCAATCAAAAAAGGACTCACCCGCTAAAGGTTCTCATTATGAGGGGGGGGAAAAAAGAGTCAGGATCCTAATTCCCGCCAGAACGGGGAGGTCTATCTCTTCGCATCATCTCGGTTTCTAAACGTGAAGAGAAGTGGCCTATAAAACAAAAAGCAATGTGTTGTGAGGCACGCCGTAGAGGCGTAGAAGGGGTGGTGTTTCAACAAAACGCCGAACTTTCGGGCGACAAAAAAGGGGGGCGATCTATAAAGAACGGGCAAGATAACTTTGACTCAAAGAAGCTAGGAGAAGCAATCTCAGGGGGCGCAAGAAAAGCGGTGCAAAGAAACGGGGGAGCATTTTGACAAGCTGGCAAAACGTAAAAAAACTAATCACCAATTGAAGAAGGGTCAAAAGGGGAGGGACGTGCGGGGGCAAAGGGCAGTACAACCCAAGACCCACTTGGCAAATAAGCGGGAAGAAGATGGGGGGTAGAACTGAAACAAAGGGTCTTACGAAAGGTCCAAAAAAGGTTCAACCATAGAATCGACGGGCTCTGGACCAAGGGTAAGAGTTCGGAGGTGTAATTCTAGAAAAAAAAAGCGAAAACGGAAGGAATGCGGGAGGCAAAGAACGAGGCCCCCACCCGTTAAAAAAAACAAGGGGGGAAAGCAAGGCTTCAAAAAAGTAAAGACCAGCCTAAAGGTCAGAAAGAAACGCGCTAGGGAGACCTAGGGAATTTGAGCTTTTGAAACATGAAGCTGATAAGGGGGGTAACAGAGGGGGGAAAAAACGGGGGAAGGGGGGTTCCAATTGGCCTCCAAGGCGAAAAAGAGCCCCAACCTCCTCCTTCGGGAACTATCCCTGGGGAATAGAGATAGGTATTTCGGGCTAAATTGGGTAAAAAAACATCTGAAGGAAGAAAAGAGGGGGGCTGGGAGGGGAAGAATTGGAATGTTGCAAAGTGTCTATTTAGTTTGGGAAGTGGAAACGAATGAGCCTCTCACGAAAAGACACGGGGAATTAAACCCGGTGGGAGAAGGAAATCTGGTAAAACGACCTCTCAACAAGGTTGTTTACTTTGGAAAAGGAGAAGGGAGACTTCTACGAGGGGAGGGGAAAAGCTGAGGGGACCCGCGAAGGCAGACAAGTTTCTTAGACCTCCCAGGGAAGCGCATTCACTTTCGGGTGTAGGGTTTACTACGAAAAACAAAAAAAAAAGCAAATGAGGAGCATAGGTGGAGGGGTGGCCAAAAGAGGGGACTTGGTTCGAAAAAGAGGTAAGGGAAGGGGCGTTCACAAGGGCCGCTAGAGAACTTCTTCTTGAAAGAAAATGAGGGTTAGCCTCTAAACCCAAAGGAGGAGGAGACAATAGGAAGGGAACACGGTCCCAGACGAACTGGATCTTATTTCTTCATAACGAAGGAAAATCTAATTCTATAGTCACTCATCTTGTGGGGGCATAAACAGCAGAACCAATCGCGAAGAAGGGGGAATAGGATGGGGAGTGTCAAAACGTGGATACCGAACGCACAGCAGAAGAGGAGGGTACCGAGTATCTAAGAAAAGTTGGTGGCGAAAAGAGGCAAAAAAAAAGAGCAAGAGCGTCTCCAGCTTATCGGGGGGGGCTGAAAGAAACAATGTCTCGAAGTAGGGAGAGGAAACTGAGAACCCTCATGGTGGAATTTGTAACGGTCAGGGATCGCGTCCAAATTCCACCTAAGAAAAACTCAGCAGCCACCACTTCAAAAAGATCGCAGCGCCCAAGTTTAATACAGTAAGGGACAAAAAGGGGGGGGGGGAAAAAAGGACAGTACCTTCGCGAAATGCAGAAAACGCTGACGTAAAAGGGGGGGGGTTTTGGGCTGGAAATGGAGGGAAAAAACACCTTCCCCTGGCCCACTCATGTTGCTGTGGGGGTATGAAAAAAAAGGCTACAATTTTGCAAAAGGGGGGAGAGAGTGGCAGACTTTAGAGGGTCGTGAGAGGTCCTGCACTTCAGAGGGGGGGTCTGTGGGGCCGGGGAATTATCGGGAGGGCAAAAGGGTGCGCGGCAGGTGAGGGAAAAAAATTAAGGAGGTCAGGAGAGAAATTACATAAGTATCGAGAGAGGGGAAAAGAAGTACGATTCTATATAGGGTGACCAGGGGGGGGACAGGTTCAAAGCAGATACTGTTCTTATTCGAAAAAAGATGACGAAGAGTATGGAAAAGGGGGTAAAAGGGGGGGTAAGGACCCAAAGCACACGGATACGAATATGCAGTTATTCTCAGGGGATTAAAGGAATGTTCGCAATCTCCTGGGTGAAAACAGGATAGGGGACTGCAGACAAGATAGAGGGGGGGGAAGAGAGATGAGAGGTGGGGAATGCAAAAACATTTCCGGAGGGGCAGGAAATATCCAAAAAGTGGAAGAGCGAATAAATTGAGGGGTTGAAGACAAACATAGAGCGCTCCTAAAGGAAAAAAAAACCTTGAACGAGAATCAGCACAAAGAATCTATCACGTGGGTATCAGATCGTCTAGCGAGGGGACTAATAAATAGGAGGGACTGGCATCGGGATCCGTGAACTGATGTTGCAGAATCGAACTCCTAACTTCTCCAAAACTGGATTCACTAGGAAGGGAGGCTGAGAATTGCCTCTAAGGGGAAGGGGTCGCAGGGGAAAAGAGATTGTTCTAGGCCAGAGCTGCAAAACAAAAGTGACAGCCGGCAGGGGTCCAAGGGGAGAAGTTCTGGGGGGCTTTGGGGCCAGACAGAATGTAAAATTGGAAGGTAAGGTGGCTGGAGCCTTCCACTACGACGGCCAAAATCATAATGGGGCTGTGGGGGGGGGGGGGGAGGGAGGAAAAGGAATGGTAAAAAACCAAAAAATGACTCGATCACCCCACTAAAGAACCAAACCGAAAGAAAAAAAAGAGGAGAAATCAACAACAACGGATGGAAGGGGGGAAAAAAGTTATAGGAGGGGGTTTTTACAAGGGTTTTGTTGGGGAGGGGGGAAGCGAGACCATCATTGTTTGGGGGGTTGGAACATGGACACTTATCTACCCTGCCCATTATATGGATAAGATTAAGAAAACCCATTTCATTGAACTGAGGGCCGAAAGGAGATGTGCCCTGAAAATCAAAGACCATGGGGGAGAAAAAACTAGAAGCGAATGGTTCTCACGAGGAAAAAACTATCTTGACGACGCAAAGTGCGGGGGGGACGTTTCGATCATCCACTGCCATAAATGGAAAAATCCTGAGTTGGGGGGGAGAAATGAATGAAATAGGGATTGGGGAAAATCAGTACAAGGAATAAACACTCGAAGCCTATACTTCGCGTAGGCTCTTGAGAAAAAGACATCGGGGGAAATGTGTTAAACAGTGGCTACAGGGGGGGGGCTTAAGAGGAGGAGAGGAGATGGTTTTTCTTCAAAAAATATAATAAGCTAACATTGGGGACAAGGGGAAAAATGGCTAGCAATATCCGGGACGTTTTGCGGAACTCCACTGAAAGGGACGTAGAGAAGAAAAGTAGACCGAGAGGGGAGGAAAGGATGGGGTGGAAGGAAAAAGGGAAGTAAGGGGTGAACCACCTACGTGAAAAGTGTGAATCTAATCACTACCCTTGATAATAACAATGAAATAGGCTTTTTGAGGCGAGGGGACGCAAGGAAAACGTAGGAAAAGGAGCAGGGGAAAGTAAGTCAGTCGCCTCTTGGTTAGAATAACTAACTATCGGTATGCAAAAGAAGATCAAAGACAGTTCAACAGAATAGACTTGAGGGTACCCGTAGCGGGGATGGATTAAATTATCGAGAAAAACTCCGTCTGAAGGAGAAAAAAAGGAGGGGGGGCCTGGCTCGCAAGCAATTGAACAAAAAGGGAAAAACTTGGGGGAAAATCCAGGCGGAAGCTTTAAAAAAAAAAGATAGGACTGATCAAAAAAAAGCTGGATGCAACTAGAAAAAACTTGGGGGGAAGATATGGGGGCGCAAATGTCGAAAAAAGGGACTCGGAAAAGTGGAAGGGGGACTAAGAAGGGGTTGACGAAAAAGTGATAAAGAAACCATCAAAACCAACCAAATATCCTTCGGGACTAAAAGACAGCGGGGGAGGAAAGAATAGTATATGTTTTGATGTGAGGGGGAAGAGGGGTACCAAGGTCCAAGCGGGGGAGAGGTATAAGGGTAAAGGGGGGCTGGGGGATGGTTGGGTTTTGTTGTCAAAGGAACGGGACAAGATCGACCTTGACATTCCACACAAGGGGGGGAGGAGTGAGACGAGCCTACGACTGTGCCAGGGGGATCCATAGGGGCCCCTCTGGGACGCTGAGAAGCCTCCTTGGGTGCAGAAGCGGGAGGACTATAATGCAAACAAAAAGAAAGTTTCTTATCCTGATCGTGGAAACCTAAGGTAGGAAGGGAGTTCAGATGGGAGAAAAGCCATCATCAATGATCGCAGAAGGTAGAAGGGGAATGTGCACCAAATAAAGTAAAGAAGAGGGGGAAAGGGAAGGGGGTCGGGAGCCAGCCGCGCTAAAGAACGATGTAATGAAAAAAAAAAATGTTATCTATAGAAAAAACACGGGGGAAGGATAAAATATCGGAAAAAAAGGGGGAGGGCAGACCTTTCTAGAGGTCGAAAGAAAATGAAATTAAAGAGGGGACGCTTAAGATAATAACGGTGGGAAAAGCAAGAGACCAGGAGGACCAGGTGCTTCTTTTTTCTGGTAGCAGGATAAAACATCCGCACAGAAGAAAGGGGGAGAAACGGGGGGAAAGAGAGGGGAAAAGCACTCGGAGAAAGAGTCAGGGACGATATAAGGTGGACAAGCGGAGGAACAATCAAACGGGGGGACTGGGCCCTCAAGTTCAAGGAGAAGGCTTCAGCAACACCGCGGGTTTAATTGGAGGGCGGGAAATAGTCGGGATAAAACCGAAAAGAAACAACTCAAATCTCCCGCACACAATTACAACAGGAGCATCTCCCAGTTTGGAATTAATCTTTAAAAAAAGGTGGAGGACCTAACAGCAAAAGGAAAAAACTATAGAATTTTGAATTGACGGAAGGGGGGGGGGGGAGTGAGGGGAGAAAAGTGGAGCAAACCAAACTTTACCGTCATCCGTCCCAGAAAGGATGGGGGGGTTGATAAGGACTACTACGCAATTTGACGAACAGGGGGGAAGTTTGGCTAAAGACAATATAAAACGAGTCATGCCTGAGGGAGTGTTTCCTTTAAAAAACTTTAATGAAAAAAGGGGGGAAAGGGGTCCTGAGGGAGAGAAAGAAAAAAGGAAGGAGGGGCCTGAAGAAGGAGAATATTTCCATAAAACGTTGAACAAGGGGAAAAGGGGGGATAGTTTGAAGGACTTTGTAAGGAGACTTCAGACCTAACTTGAGGGGGAGAAAAAAGGGGGGGAGAAAGAGGTTCACCCACAAGGTAGGTTAGGCAATGGAGGGACGAACCGTACAAGGACCGGGCGAAGAAAGGGGTAGGCCAAGGGGGGATTTATCGGAACGGTTCCGCATCCCTTAGAAGGCGAGCGTGTCCTGCAGAATAAAGGGGAAGAAAGGGGGAAGGAAAAAGGGGAGTAAAAACGAGAAGAGGGCGAAGCGGAGAGGGCGTCTCGCAAATTGGTTTGAGGGGGACCCGAATTATAGGGAGAAAAACTTCGCCTCTCCGGCAAGAAGGCGAACAAAAAACAAGAACAAAAAGAAGAGCAAAAAGAGCGAAAGTTAGCAACAGTATGGAGCGCAGCTAAGAGCTCGCGAAGGTGGAGAGGAAAGGAACGGTCTCCGGGAAGAATGAAAAGGGGAAAAGAAAACTACGGACCATGAGACAAGCTGGAATACTGGGGAAGGAAAGGTACTTGGAGGGGGGCGGATCTCGGGGGGGGCCATCAATTGGCGCATTACCCAAGTCATAGGGGAAATGCAAAATAAGGGAAACATGCGAGTGGAGAAAAGGGGATGAGGAAAATTGATTTCCTGCATTACCCGGGGACCATGGTCCTGTCTAAATCCCGATTACCTTTTCAAGAGGGATATCGGGAAGGAGCCAAAGCTCGGGTGTGATGGGCTAAGGGAGGGAAAAAAAGACGGAAAAACGAACAAGCAAAAAACAAAAAAGGAAAAGAAACAAACTAACTCGACAAAAAAACAAAGGAGGGGAGAAGATGAAGGAATATTCGTTTCGAATGGGGGGGGGGGTGTGCTTGGGGTGGCAGATGGGGTTTGGGTGGAAAAATGACGCTTCATCCTAAAAATTCAAGGAAAAGGGGGGTGGAGAGTCAAAGGATAGCCCAGATTGAACCGGAATTCACCCCTTGATCACCTACCTACTGGACATGGGGGCAACTTAAAGGAAAGCCGTACCAGGGGAAATAACCGGCGTCCGTTTTTATAAGGGGAGTGGGACATGAGAAAGGGTTGTTAAAATTCTTAGAGAAGACAATCCATCTCACGCTAAGGATGAAAGTCAGAGAAAATAATATAATCTCACGGAAAAGCACTCAGAAAGACAGTCGTAGAGCTGGGAAGGCGATCATATAGGGGGGGGGAGAAAGTATAGGATGGGGTGGAAGATGCAGGAGTTATTTGAAGTTGGGGTTGGGGTTCTTCATATGGGGAAGGAGAAAGAAAAGGTTGGTGTGAATAAATTTAGTGAAAAACGGTGAAAAAAAGAGAAGAGTCTCGCAATCAACCCGGGAGGAAGAAAAAGGGATCCGAAAGAAGGTAAAGAAAGAGAACAAGAAAGGGGGAGGCAGACGATCGAAAACTTCTAAAAGGGGAAGAAAGGAGAACCTAGGAAAGGGAAGATCACCAGAAAATGCAGTATTCGGGGGATCAGGTTCGGGGGGAAGGGTTGACCAAAAAAGACTGAAAAGTACAAGTGGGAAAGAGATTTCGACGGGGAAAAAAAAGTAAGGGTGAAGAAGAGAAAGGAAAAAAAAAGAAGAAAAGGGGGGCAACCTATATCTAAATGCGTTCTGGGGAACCGCGGGAAAGCGTTCTAAGGGAAGGAGTGAGTCCCTCACGCCGCTTCACTAAAATAAAGAGTTTGCGGGGCGCAAAGCCGAAAAAACCAAAAGGAAAGAGGTGGGGTAACGTAGTAGTCATGGAACCGACACACATTCATTAAAATCTCAAGGAGGAGAAAAAAGGGAAGTAAAGTAAAAAATGGGAATTGAGCAGTGAGGTCTGAGGGGGAACGTGAACTAAAGAGAGAAATGTGGGGAAAAACGGAAAGGGGGGGGCGGAAAGGGCTAACGGTAAAAGACGCCTCAACCATACTAGTCTAATCCATAGGGGGAGAAAAGGAGGGAGGGAAGGTTTACATAAAAGTTGGGGGGGGGGTACCCTTCCTTATAAAAAACTGAGTAAAAGGGGGGAAGGTGTCGGGTCGATGGGTTGTTGGATTCGTTGGAATAGATGAAACGAACGCCGGAAGCACGAAAAAAGTTCCAATCCCATTCAAAGGGAAAACAGGGGGGGCTGAGGTAAGGCCTACAGAAGGGAAAAAAGGTAAGCTCAAACAGGGGTGACTTTGACCGCTATGGAAAAAGGAGAATAGGCGGGAAGGGGGGGGAGGGGGTCAAGGAAAGAAAAAAGGAGAATCCGAGGAATAAAGTGTACCCGGCCTCAGGGAATACCTAAGGCGTCGGCCCGACGGCAGGGGTATAATTCTACAACTAAGACCGCAACAGGGAAGAGAAAAGGAGGTGGGGGGGAGTCTTAGTGCCCAAAGGGATCGGGTCCTCTTACATTGAAGGAAAGAGAGGCTCCTTTCCTGGTCGAAAAAAAAAAGCGGGACAAAGAAAAAAAGGGAGGAGGAAGCAGGCCG